>Ga0210410_10004745_pt1 | contig 11883 bp, 8 predicted proteins | sample IncBWC4MmetaG_FD_161058 | JGI IMG/M metagenome (GOLD analysis project Ga0210410, IMG submission 161058) | Forest soil microbial communities from Barre Woods Harvard Forest LTER site, Petersham, Massachusetts, United States - Inc-BW-C-4-M | ecosystem: Environmental > Terrestrial > Soil >... | reverse complement strand
CGAAATTGATGCCAGCAAGAAGGCCGGATTGGCGCGGCTGGTTTACGCGCTGGGAATGCGATTTGTCGGAGAGCGTACCGGACAGTTGCTCGCGGAGCATTTCAGCGATCTGGACGCGATTGCTCATGCCACTGAAGAGCAATTAACAGAGGTCGGCGAGGTCGGGCCAAAAGTTGCTACGAGTATCGCGGAATTTTTCTCGGAGAAAGCCAATCAGGAATTAATCGCGAAGCTGCGCAAGGCCGGTCTGAAGCTTACCGGAGAAAAGAAAAAGTTGGTGGAGGATCGCCTGCACGGACGAACATTTGTATTCACCGGTGCGCTGGAAAAGATTTCGCGCGAACAGGGCGCGGAAATTGTCACGCGGTACGGCGGGAAAAATGTTGGCTCGGTCAGCAAAAATACAGATTACGTGGTGGTTGGAAGCGATCCCGGGTCGAAGTTCGATAAGGCCAAAGAGTTGGGCGTTACGATTCTGGATGAAGCGGGATTTGAGAAATTGATTGCGACCGGTGTACCAAAAGAACGGGAAGTTGTGGCGAAGGCGGCAAAGGGCTCCAAGAAGAATGCGACGGACGCGAAGCCAGCGAAAGGGAAGAAAAGCGGCGGCAATTTGAAATTATTTGAATAGTTTCGGTGAGCTACGCTAGTTCCAGCATGCGGTCTATCGCGCGCTTGGCTTTTTTCGCAATTTCGGCGGGAACGGTTATCTGCGGGGACATTTTTTCCATCGAGTTGATGATGTTGTCCAGCGTGATCGTTTTCATGAAGGCGCAAATCGCGTCGGGATTAATCGGCAGAAAAGTCTTCCCGGGATTTTGATCGCGCAAGCGATGCAAGATTCCCACTTCGGTGCCCACAGCAAATTCTTTGGCCGGCGATTCCTGTACGTGACGGAACATTCCTTCCGTCGAGAAAAACTGCGTACGTTCCTTCGGCAGGGTCCCGTCCAGAACTTTCACCATGCACGCGCTCACGCATCCGCACTCTGGATGGATCAGCAACTCGATATCCGGGTAATCCTCCATCATTTGTACGACCTGCTCCGGATCAATTGATTTGTGGACGTGACAGTATCCCGGATACGCGATGATGTTGGCGCGTCCCGTTTGGCGCGCCACGACCGAGGCGAGAAATTTGTCCGGCAGCATCAGGATTTGTTTACCAGGAGGAATGGAATTCACAACTTTTGTCGCGTTCGCCGAAGTGCAACAATAATCCGATTCCGCCTTCACCGCGGCGGAAGTATTGATGTACGCGACGACCACGGCTTCCGGATAATTGGACTTCCATTCGCGTATTTCCTCTGCGGTGACGCTTGCCGCAAGCGAACATCCCGCGCGCAAATCGGGTAATAAAACTGTTTTCTCGGGACACAGAATCGCCGCGGTTTCCGCCATGAAATGCACGCCGCAAAAAACAATCACGTCGGCGTCAGTCCGTGCGGCGGCCTGCGAAAGACCCAGCGAATCGCCCACAAAATCGGCCACGTCCTGCACTTCGTCGCGCTGATAATTGTGCGCCAGCACCACGGCTTTAGTCGTAGCTTTCAAATCGCGAATGCGATCCTGCTTGCGGCGAATTTCTTCCGCCGAATCGGGAATATTCTCGATAATGGGGAGCGAGTAGCGCTCCTCAAAGGGCAATCGCGCGATTGTTGTGGCCGAACTTTTCATACAAATTTCGCTTCCCGTCCAATTTCCAATTTCTGAACCGATTCAACTTCCAGCTTGCATCGCAAATCCAGGGCTTTGCAGGAATGTGTCAGGGCGCCCACTGAAATCGCGTCCACTCCGGAATCCGCGTACGCCACCAGGCCCGCCTCGGAAATTCCGCCGCTCACTTCAATCAAAATATCATCCCAAAGACTCGCGGCGCGAAGGGCGGCGATAATCCGGCCCGCCTCGTCCGCTGTTCTATTATCTAACATTACGATGCACGGATACGAATCCGCGTCGGCATCCGTACGCCTCAGATCACGGAAAGCGCGACCGGCGGCCATTGCGCCCGCCAACCCGGTGACTTCCACTTCGATAAACGCGGCGCGGTGACGTTCGCTCCACGCCCGATTCAGGGCCATGGTAATTGCGTCCGATTCGTCCGGCGCAAACAATCTTAAATGATTCGTCTTAATCAGGATAGCATCCCCGAGGCCCAACCGGTGCGTGCCACCACCGCCCAGATGTGCGGCGCGCTTATCCAGCAAGCCCCAGGGCGTTTTACGCGTGGCGATAATATGTGCATTCGGCGGGGCGTCGCCTCCACGTCCGCGCACAACATTCTGCAGGCGCTGCGTGTAAGTCGCGATGCCGCTCATCCGCTGCAGCAAATTCAAACCGACGCGTTCCAGCGAAAGTAGCCGGTCACTATCGCCCTCCAAGCGCAGAAAGGCGTCGCCGGATTTTACGGATTGGCCGTCCGCGCCGGCGCGTTCCACGGCCACGCCGAAATTCGTGAAATACCAAACCGCTTCGTCGATACCGGCCAGCACTCCGGGTTCATTGGCGATAATTTGCGCGACGGCGTTTTTCTTGCCAGCGGCAAGCGCCACGCTGGTGATGTCTTCGGGATCGCGGTCGGCGTGTAGAAGTTCCTCGGTGAACGTCCGCAGCATTTTGAAGTATTCCGGATTTGCGAGTGTAAGCGTGTCTCCACGAAACAGGGCAGACCTGAGGCGGTTTTGGCGGCTGCTGCGATCCGTACGGTTCAATTGATCCTCGCGAATCAGCTAGTCGGTCGTTTTAAGACACTAATTCCCAGGGCTCGCTTCGCGGTGGCTTGCTCTATTAGACTAACTTAGCCCGAAAGACGATGCAACGCCGAGGGTTATTTGAAGGGCGGTTGTCTCAGAGCGCGACGGAGAGTCCCACAATCGGACATGCCGTGGAACTGGAAGCGCTCCGGGCGGCGATAACTATAAGCGTTTTAACGACTTGCGGCGTTTCGGAAAGGCCTGCCCATTGCATTACAATCATCGAGCCTAAATTGGATTCAGAGTAATCGAACGGAATTCTGTGAACAGCGCCACGACCATTTCGGCACCCATAAGAATCCTGATTGCCGATGACCAGCCGCACGTCGGCGAGGCTTTGCGCCTTGCCTTGCGCGACGAGGGATTTCACATCGAGCTGGCCGGCTCGCCTTCAGCGGTGTTGACCGCCGTGGCAGGCGATAAATTTGATTTGGCGCTGCTGGACATGAATTATTCGCGGGACACAACTTCCGGGCGCGAGGGGATCGAGCTGATCGAGCGGCTTCGCGTGATGGATTCCGACATGGCCATTGTGGTGATGACCGCGTGGGGCAGCGTGGAAATTGCCGTCGAAGCGCTGCAGCACGGTGCCGGAGATTTTATTCAGAAGCCCTGGGACAACGCCGCGCTGCGTCGCGTGCTGCACACGCAACTTGCGCTGGGACGCGCGCGCCGCACGGCGCGCAAACAGTCGCGTCAGGACGAGCGCGAGTGGGCGGAAGCTAAGGAAATTCAACAAGGAATGTTGCCGCGTATGTTGCCGGAGCTGGCGGGATTTGAACTTGTTGCGGCGTATCGTCCAGCGCGCGAACTCGCAGGAGATTATTACGCTGTGCTGCCGCTGGACGGGAAGCGCGCGCTGGTGTGCATCGGCGACGTGGCCGGAAAGGGAGTTCCTGCGGCGCTGGTGATGTCCAATCTTCAGGCGGCGGTGAAAGCGTACGCCGACGAAAAATGCACGCCTGTTGGATTGTGCGAGCGCGTGAACCGCATCCTTTGCGAAAATGTCGAGCCGGGAAGATTTGTCACGTTTTTTTGCGGCGTGCTCGATACGGAAACTTTCTCGTTCACATATGTAAACGCGGGTCACAATCCGCCGCTGCTGGCGCGTCCGAACGGCAGCGTGCTGCGCCTCGCCGATGGCGGACCTGTGCTGGGCGAATTTCCGGACTGGTCTGCAGCGCAAGGGCAGATACATTTAGCGCCCGGCGATCGCCTGGCATTTTACACGGATGGAATTACCGAAGCGTCCGACGCTGATGGCCAGGAATTTGGCGAAACGCGCTTGGCCGATTTGATGACCAAGAATCGCGCTGCTGGCGCCGGAGAATTGCATGCATCCCTGATGGCTGAAGCGGCGCGATTTGCCGGCGGCACGTTCACTGACGATGCTACTTTATTGGTGATTGCCGCGGTGTAATTGTTGCCTCGGAATAGTTCTCCTCGTGTGTATCCTCTAATTTGCGTGATAGCATTCGCCGCATGAAACCTGTCGCTGTTTCCAGAGATCGCAATGTAAATGTCTTGGCCGCGCTGCGCATTGGCGTGGGGATTTTCTTTTTGGTTTTCGGCGAATACAAAGTTTTCGGCACACAGTTTACGCTGGGCGGCGGATTTCAGTCCTGGATTAATCGGTTTATTGCGCATGGTGCGTATCCGTTCATGGCTCCGGTGCTGCGGAATTTCGTATTGCCGCATGGAACGGTGATCGCATTTCTGGTTGCGTATGGCGAATTTGCGATTGGATTGGCGTTAATTTTCGGTGTGCTGACTCGCATAGCGAGTATTGGCGGTGTGCTACTGATGCTGGCAATGTTGTTCTCATCGGATTTTCCCGGCGCAGACGCGGTGTTCTGGAATTATTTTGGCGCCTCGCTGAGCCATTCGGTTTTTGCGATGTGTTTTCTCGCGTTCATATTTGGTGGTGCGGATCGCGCGCTTGCGATTTGGCCGCGCACGTCAAGATGAGAGGCATTCGAAATTTAGTTCACTGTTTGAAGTGGAAGGGCATAAACCTGAATAACACCACCCGAATCTACCGCCAGCTTGCCTCCGGTCGGAGAAAGCGCAAATCCCCAGATTTCCTTGACTCGCTTCTTATTGATTTTTAGATTGTAGACCTGTCGCTCTGTCTCTAAATCATAAATCTCTACGCGGTCTGCGAATGTTGCGGGTATGTCTCCTTGTGAACCGCCGAAACGGGTTGAGACGTTACTGCTTAACACGGACTCATTAAACGCGACGACGAATTTATCGCCGTTTGCCGAACTGCTGATAGCTTTGGCACCCGTATCAATCCATGAGCCGTTTGGTGGGGATTTTACAGAGAATTTTTCCACTCCAAAATTGTTAAATACAGCGAATCCGGAAAAGCTGGGCACGATAATGAAATCGTTGTTTAGGAACTGAGGCCTACCGGCGCAAGAATCACAAAAAGTGCGAATAGGCTGTCCCAGCTTGTGAATTAACAGCCTCGGTTTTTGTGATTCGATTCCGCTGCTACGATCAATCTCATACGGCTCGATACTGTGTCCGATATGAGGACCGACGCGGCCGTTTTCTGTCCTGTCGAGTCCGCGGTCCCAAGCTGCCATCGCATCGTCTGAGACAGTAAACTCCTCAGGAATCGTGCACGGGCCTTCTGAAACTCGAAGTGTGTCGGTCTGAAGTTGGATACATTGAATGGATCGGTCTTGATGATAACGGACAACAAGCACTTTGCCGCTGGGAGAATCGGCAATTCCTGCAGGATAAGAGTGGGGAGCGGTTAATTGCGGTAACGGCAGTTCTTTCTTGGATTGCCAATCCGAAGCGTAGAGAACAACACGTTCCGCTGAGAAAAACACGAAACTGCCATTGTAGCGGGAAAAAATTCCGGTGTACGGATCGTCGGTCGGCCATTCGAGTGACTTTAGGATTTTGCCGGAAGCGGTGTCCAGAAAAATTGCGTGCAAACGATATGGGCGTATTCGGTTTGGATCGTCACGTTGTTGGACCTCGGCAACATTTTCTTGGGTGACGAATGTCGCCGCTAAAACTCGGTCACTCACAAAGTCAACAGTGCTGAACTGATCTAGTCCGCGGCGCCACTGAAGTTGAGGGTTGCGGGCCGGATATCCCAGCGGGTGAAGATCAACCCGCCAGGTGAATCCGTCACTCGATATTTGAACAATCTTGTCTTTCTCCGGACGACCGGCAATGGCTTTTACCGGCGTCCTGATCAGTAGTGCAAGCGCAGAGCCGGCGCAGATCAAGGAAAGGGCCATCTGGCGCTTCATGCGGCGTGTTGGCGACGAACTCTCCCTCATTGGAATTCTATCTAGCTCGCGCGGCCGATTTTTTTGTCGTGCAGAATTTCGTGGGCGGCGTTGTAGCCGGGGGCGCCCATCACTCCGCCGCCGGGATGCGTGCCGGAGCCGCACATATAAAGTCCGCGCACCGGAGTGCGATACTTTGCCCAGCCGGGGACGGGACGCAGAAAGAAAAGTTGGCCGAGGCTCATTTCGCCGTGAAAAATATTTCCGCCGGTGAGTCCGTAAATCTCCTCGAGGTCGAGCGGCGAGAGAACCTGTCGGTGACGCACCAAACTCTTGAATCCTGGTGCGTATTCTTCGATTAAATCCATCACACGATCCGCGTAGGCTTCTTTTACGTCGTGCCAATTGGCGTTGCGCAATTGGTAGGGCGTGTACTGTAGGAAAATTCCCATGACGTGTTTGCCCGGCGGCGCGATGGAATCGTCGTACGTGGTGGGAATGGTCATCTCGATGAGCGGGCGCGATGAGGGCTGGCCGTATTTCGATTCGTCCCAGGCGCGTTCGACATAATCCATGCTAGGACAAATATGCATGGTGGTTTTGTGATGCGGCTGAAGATTGCTGCCGGGAATCGCGGTGAAATTCGGCAAGCCATCGAGCGCCAGATTTATTTTCATGGAGCAGCCTTGCATGGCAATGCCGCGCACGGCGCTGGCAAATTCCGGCGGCAGATGCGATTCGCCTACTAGTTCCAGGAAAGTGCGCTTGGGATCAGCGCAGGAGACAACCGTCTTCGCGCGAATTTCCACGCCGTTGGTGAGAACAGCGCCGACGGCGCGCGGGCCCGCGGCGCCCTGCTCAATCAAAATGTGATCGACCGGAGAATTATTGGAAATTTCCGCGCCTGCGGCGCGGGCGGCTCCAGCGATGGCTTCGGAAATTGCGCCCATACCGCCGCGCACAAATCCCCAGAGTCCGCGATGACCATCGAGCGTGCCCATTACGTGATGCAGCAAAACGTAAGCGGTTCCCGGCGAGCGCGGGCCACCATTGGTGCCGATTACGCCGTCGGTGGCGAGAGTAACTTTTATTTCTTCGGATTCAAACCACGGCTCCAGAAATTCGGCGACGCTTTGCGTAAAGATTTTTGTTTGGCCGACGCGCTCGTCTTCCGGCATGCGCATTAATTCCAAGCCGAGCTTGCCCAGACCGGCGAGATCCTTCCAATTTGTTTTTGTGAAATTTGGCGGCGTGCGCAGCAACATGCTTTCGGCGAATTTCGCCAGACGCTCGATGAACTCTTCGTATTGCGGATAGACTTCTGCGTCCTTGCGCGAAAACTTTGCGATTTCTTCGCAGGTGCGTTTCTGATCCTGCCACATGGTCAGGTGGCGGCCGTCGGGGAAAGGAGTGAAGAACGCGGGATCTTTTGCGTAAACGCGGTAGCCGAATTTCGGGAGGTCGAGTTCGCGAATGATGCGTTCCTGCATCAGCGAACAGAGATAGGCGGCGGTAGAAATTTTGTAGCCGGGGAAAATTTCTTCGGTGGTGCAGGCGCCGCCAAGGACTTCGCGGCGTTCCAGAACGCGCACCGACATTCCCGCGCGGGCGAGATACGCGGCGGTGACGAGTCCATTGTGACCGGCGCCGATGATCAGGACGTCCAGCGGGCGTTGGGGTGACATTCGCGGAAAACCTCGCGAGCGAGAGGGTAGCGGATTTGGAGAAGTGGGGCAAGATTGTGGGAGAGCCGTGGCCGCTCGGAGGTGCTCGGATGCGAGTTGTCCCGGCGCAAGAGCACACAGCCAGGAATGGCTGTGCCACGAGGATTCGTATTTGACCAGTACCATTTGGTTACCCCACCCCCTCCCCCCTGTTGTGCGCATCAGTGTGAAAACAACGGAGTTAGGTCGTGCAATCGTCCAATCAGTGTGAAAACAAAGGACTTATAAGTCGTTTGTTTTCCTTTACTTGTACGCTCTTCAGAATACGGCGGAATTTTCGTTCCGGCAGGTGGGACGGCGGCCATCTGGTGAACTATCGTCGAGATGGATCGTCTTAATCTGCGGTTCAGGGTAGCGCGGGTGGTGGATGGATGTCAATTAAATAAAAGTACCTAGTACTAAATACATGGCGGAGATGGTGTGGAAAGTTATTCGAATTGAATTCGAATAGTGGAAGACTCTCAACGCAGTCCCGAAGCTTCGGGAGCAGGGGGAAAACGCTAGATTCCCGGTGTCGGAATGAGCCGCCGGAGATTCTTCAGGTCAGCGAACCTAATGGGTTCGTTTCAGAATGACGGCCACGATCAAGAACGGCCGACCTTACCTTCGAGCGTCCTCACGTTCACAAGGTGGCCTCTACGAAACGATCATTCGTAACAGAGTGGCGGGGTGGAGTCTGGCCGCGCATAATTCTGTGAGTCGCGGTGCAGGAGGCAGAGCATGGGCGCGCTTTGGCAGGACGTGCGGTTTGGTTTGCGGATGCTGGGGAAGAATCCCGGGTTTACGGCGGTGGCGGTGTTGACGTTGGCGCTGGGGATTGGGGCGAACGCGGCGATATTTTCGATACTTGATCCGCTTTTGCTGCGCAAGCTTCCGGTGCGGAATCCTGATGAGCTGGTGCTTATACATAGCGCTGGAAGCATGGAAACGTTGGATGGTTCCGACGGCCCGGATTTTCTACTGTATCGAGATAACAATCATGTTTTTTCAGACGTGTTCGCCGATGTGGGAGTCTCTTCGTATCAAATCACACAGAACGGTTCGACGGGTTCGGCCAACGGCGACGCGGTTTCTGGGAATTATTTCTCTGCGCTTGGTGTGCGTCCGTTTGCCGGGCACTTACTTAGTCCTGGCGGCGGACACGGTTCGGCTGGGAATCCCGAGATCGTTCTGAGTTTTGATTACTGGAAGAGCGCGTTTGGAGGCGACGTCACCGTAATCGGAAAGACGATTCCGATTCGGAATCTTTCATACACGATCGTAGGAGTGAGTCCGCCAGAATTCTTTGGCCTTGTGGTGGGGAAGACGCCGGATTTTTATTTGCCAATGGAAAATCCGGCGAGGAATTTTCTGACAATTTTCGGACGTTTGAAGCCGGAGATTTCGCTGGCGCAGGCGCAAACAGATTTGGAGCCAGTGTTTCAGCAGATGCTGGCGCAATCACCGGTGCCTGCGATTGAGCGTCCGGGTTCGATGGCACGGCTTGTGCTAACGCCAGCCGCACGCGGGCTTTCTGATCTGCGCGTGAAGTTTTCTTTGGCCGCACAAATTCTGATGGCTGTTGTTGGTTTGATTTTGTTGATTGCATGCTCGAACGTTGCGAATCTTTTATTTGCGAAAGGCGCGGCACGGCGAAAAGAAATTACGTTGCGGCTCGCGCTGGGCGCGGGGCGCTGGCGGTTGGTGCGCCAGCTCATTACCGAGAGCGCACTGCTTGCATTGACGGGAGCGGCGGTTGGTCTGCTATTGGCGGTGTGGGGAAGCAACCTGCTTGTTGCCGCACTTTCTACTGAGCATTTTCATGTTGCGTTGAAAGCCGGATTGAGCGGGCGTGTGCTTTTGTTCACGAGCGGAATTCTTATGCTGACTGTATTTTTGTGCGGACTCGCGCCGGCGCTTTCAGCGACACGGTCGGATCTGGCGCAGGATTTGAAATTGCAAGGCTCCGGCGTTGCTGCTTCGGCGAGCAAACGGCGGGGCGGAATGTTCGTTGTCGTTGGTCAAGTTGCGCTTTCGATGACGATTCTTGCGGGCGCGGGATTGTTGCTGCACAGTCTATTTAATCTTGAGACTTTCGACGTGGGATTCAATCGGGATAATGTGCTGGCAATAAATTTCAACGGCAGCGGGCCGGGCCGGACCCCGGAACAAATCAATAGCTTCTACGACCAACTGATTGAGCGCACAAAAAACCTTCCGGGTGTGCGCTCTGCGAGTATTTCCGCTTACTCGCAGACCGCGGGTCAGATGGGGCTGAATGTTGAAGTTGAAGGACACCCGGTAAGTTCAGCGGAAGAATCACACGTTTTTTTTAACACGGTCGATCCGAATTATTTTGTGACTTTGGGAATTCCGGTGCTGCAGGGACGTGAATTTACGAATCAAGACGGCGGGAATGCGGCGATGGTTGCCATCATTAATAGGACGATGGCGCGGCATTATTTTGGCGGAGAAAGCCCGATCGGTAAGCGATTGAACTTCGATACAGGCAAGAAATGGCCAGCGATGGAAATTGTTGGCGTAGTTGCAGATTCAAAGTACAACGACCTGCGTGAAGCGAGCACAGATTTCGTTTATGTAAATCGGACGCAGATGCGGTCACTACACCCGGCACCGAACGTTGTTGGAGTTCTCGATGTCCGTGCAACTGGGAATGCAACAGCGCTGAGTGGCCCGCTGCGAGACGCGATTCATTCACTCGATAGTTCTGTGAAGATCACGGGTATCAAGACGCTCCGCCAACAAATTGACGAGTCACTTCATCAAGACCGACTGATCGCGGCGCTTTGCGGAATATTTAGTCTGCTGGCGTTGACGCTGACGTGCGTTGGGCTGTACGGCACGCTTTCGTTCAACGTGGTGCGGAGGACGAAGGAAATTGGTGTGAGGATGGCGTTGGGGGCTCGTCCGGGAAATATTTTTGCGTTGGTGATTGGGCAGGGAATGCGGCTGGTGATTTTCGGATTGGTGATCGGCGCGGCGGGAGCGCTGGCGTCGGCGTCGTTGCTGGCGAAATTATTGTTCGGGGTGAAGGGAGCGGACCCGGTGGCATTTGTGGGGACGTCGGTGTTGCTGGTTTTGGCGGCGATTGCGGCGTGTTATTTGCCGGCGCGGAGAGCGATGCGGGTGGATCCGATGGTGGCGTTGAGGGAGGAGTGAGGAGGGGCCTAAGACGCGACTTTTGCGTCCTCTGGTTTGTATTCAACTAGCGAGACGGTGCAGTTCGTGACGCGGTCGTACCAAGTACGACCGTTCCGGTCTGTCCCGGTCCAGAGCGTGTAAGGCCAAAAAGCGATTCCTGCCCCTGAAAACAAAACACGCACGAGCGCATCGATCCATGTGAATCGCGCTTCGACTCCAGCTGGAGGGAATACCTTTATCCGAACAACGTATTCGCCAATGGTTTGTCGCCCCTTTGTGAGCGGATAGATCGCGTAGAGCAATAGCATGCCGATACCTAACAACGCCATGTGTGAAATGTTTCTGTCGGTGGGTACCGTGTAGTCACGCTGAAAACTCCAAGCGAAATGCCCCACCCGGCGCGCCTCCGACAGAAGCGGAATAATTGCGGCGGTTGATCCTGTCGCTACAACGACGGTGATGAAGTCAATTAGGTACGCAGCAAACCTGCGTGCAATCCTCGCGTTTCCAGTCAAATCAGTTCGCGCGCGCTGTTTCAGTAGCGCAACATACAGGCAAACGACGAGAACGACCCAAACGAGGACAATTGGATGGCTGGAGGCGCTGACTTGGACGTTCTCGCCGCTTTGGTAATAGCCGAAGCCAATCTCTCCGTGAAGCAAGTACAAGAAAACGGCCAAACTGAGAAGAAGTGATACGCCTAATGCGCGGTGGGGGATTATCATGGTCGACGAAGGTATTATTCCGGCGACGTAGATTGCCGGAATTTGCGGTCGGGCGCAAGTGCAGAGGTTCCCGGCGTCGAAGTGCGCCGCCGGAAATTCTTCAACGCTACGAACCTGATCGGTTCGTTTCAGAATGACGGCGAAGCGCGAAGGGAAAGAAGAAAAGCCTCAGGGCCCCGGCGAAAACAGCCGGGCGCCCTGAGCTACAGAACGAGACTCAGGTCTGAAGACCTGAGCTACATTTTTGTGGCGCTGTCGATTAGCGCGACGATATTGGTTTTTAG
>Ga0210410_10004741_pt1 | contig 11891 bp, 13 predicted proteins | sample IncBWC4MmetaG_FD_161058 | JGI IMG/M metagenome (GOLD analysis project Ga0210410, IMG submission 161058) | Forest soil microbial communities from Barre Woods Harvard Forest LTER site, Petersham, Massachusetts, United States - Inc-BW-C-4-M | ecosystem: Environmental > Terrestrial > Soil >... | reverse complement strand
ATTGTCACAAGGCTGAACACGCCGCTCAATGAAACCTACGATGCCCCATACACTTTACGCCCCTGACGGATCACCGATCCCTTCGCATTTCCAGCCCATCCTCCAAGAGAAAGTCCTTTCACTGCGGGACGCTCAGATACTCCAAGACATGACGGAGTATCTCATGAAGCACGAGCTTGAGCCGACATTGATCTGTCGTACGTGTTACGACAATTCCAGACCCAACACGTTGGACGCCAAAGACCGCTGGAGCATTCAGATTGCGCAGACGGCGAAGGGCGGCATCATTGCGCAGTGTGGATGCAGTCGATGGAGCACTGACCAATCATGAGCGACGAACTCACCCTCATCGGCAAACAGAAGCACTTGCTGAGTCGTGAAACCGCCCGTTTGTTTGAAGCGTGGAAGACGGTTATGGACAAGCACCATTGGGCTGAGGCACTTAGCTGCACGAAATGCTTTGCGAACCACGCACAGAATGCCGGTTGTCATTGTGCGACCATTCCCGGCAAGAGCGTGACCGTGACCTGCCAGTGCACCGAAAGAACCTGGACCGGAGTAGGAGTCAAATAGATGCCCGCAGAACTCGCAGACAAGATGAAAGAAACCGCCGCCGTGGAACACACGGAGGTTGCTGATACTGGCTCGGATACCGGGTCTGAAGATACCGGGTCCGAGACAGGTTCCGAGTCGGCTGAACCGGAAGGTGAGGCCGGCGACACTGGAGCCGAGTCAGAGCCAGAACCGGAGACAAAATCTGACCTGTTCATGTCGCCCGGTGACAAGAAGTTTCAGGAGCAGAAGGCGGCAGTCACCAAAGCCGCCAAGGCACCCAAAGCCAAGATGCCGGATTCCGTGCGCTCACGGATAGCCGCCGAAGAACGGAGCAAGCTGGAAGCTGAGACGCCGTGGGCACAGGGCATTTCCAAGGAAGAGGGCACCAGCCTTCGAGAGTTCCGCGACCTCGCTAACCAAGATCCGATTCGATTGATTGATCGAATGATTCGCGGCGCCGCGACCAACCCAGTGTTGCGGCAACGGCTGGAAGGCTATCTCCAGCATCTCTACACGCCGCCGGCCAAGGTAGCGGCAGACGAGATGCCGCAACCGGATACGCCACAAGGGTACACGACCGAAGGCTTGAAGAAGCTCAACGAGTGGAACCAGCGTCAGGTCATGAAGCAGGTTACGGAACAAATGGCTCCGCTCGTGGCGGACCGGAAGACCGCGACGGAAGCCGCACAGACGCAGCACCGGTCACAAGCGTATGGTACTCGGGCGATTGGGTTGGTCAGCAATCGTCCGGGGTTTCAAGAGAACGTGAAGGACATTCAGGCGGCGTTCAATGCGGCTCCCCGGTTTGCCGAAACGCACCCACAGTTCCGTGAGGAAGCCGAAATCCTGCTCGACGCCTACCATACGGTGACGAGTCAGAAAACCATCGAAGCCAAGCAGAAGAAATGGGCAGCGGACCAGAAAGCCAAGGCAGGTATCGGCACGGTCAGCGGTGTTGGCACGACCGGAGCCACCACCATCGGCAAACCAAAGACCATGCGGGAAGCCGTTGAGCGAGCCGCTAAACAGGTGAAGTAACATGGACAGACCAAGCGTCGGTCGGATCGTGCATTACGTGGCGTACGGGGGCGAATTTCCAGCCGGGGTGTGTCGGGCAGCGGTCATCACGGACGTGGATGACCTGACACCAAACCCAAGGTGCTCCAGCACCATTAGCGTAGTGGTGCTGAATCCCACCGGCTTGTTTTTCAATCACGGCATCATCCAAGACGACGCCAAGACGCCCGGCTCCTGGCATTGGCCGGAACGGGTGTAGATCACCGAAACATATAAATACTTTTAGAATCGGATTGGCACCCGAGAACCCTGCCACAGCGTTACGCGATGTTCGCTCATCGCCAAACGGCTTTTTCAAGACTTCTCTCCCGCCCGCAGAGCGTCATCTGTAAGTCCTTAGAAAGTTGCCGCGTTCCCAAACGTCGTCAACCTCTATCGAGTCTCATGACTCAAAGGACTTGCAATGGCAGATCCAAATCTCACACAAATCGCGGCGTCCGCTTGGGATGCCGTCGTGACCGATAAGCCCGAAGACAACATCTTCGGTGCCCTCAAGCTCGCCAAAGCCATTCAGGCAGGCGGTGGCATGATCGGCAAAGAAGGCGTCAATGGCGGGAAGTCCTTCGAGTACACCCTCGAATACGCCGTCAATACCGGCGCCCGGTCGTACGGCGAGTTCGAGTCTCTGGACACCAGCCGCATCGACATCTTCAGTGCAGCGCAGTTCCAGCAGAAGCAGCACGGCGCACCCGTGGTCTTCTCCGACTGGGAACAGTTGCGCACCAAGGGCGACAACGCCAAGTTTGATTACGTGGCGGGAAAGCTCGACAACGGCAAGAACTCACATCTGAACGACCTGAACAACGTTCTGTGCGGTGATGGGTCCGGCAACGGCGGGAACGACATCGACGGCGTACAGAAGCTCATTCCGACCGACCCAACCACCGGCATTGTCGGCGGCGTGGACCCGGCGACGTGGGTGTTCTGGCGCTCACAGCAAGCATCGGGCACCAAGACCACGTCAGCGGGCGACAACCTCCGCAGTTCGTGGACTTCGGTATACGACCTCTGCTCACGCGGCGGCGATACCGATGCACCGACGAATGTGATGACCGACCGTCCGTCCTTCGAGCTGTACATGGCGCAGTTGTCGCTCTACGAGCGGTACAACAAGGACGGCAATGGCGGGAAAGCTCGTGGCGGCAACCTCGGATGGGACAACAACGCCATCAAGTTCAAGAACGCCGACGTGGAGTACGACGAAGCCGCGGCCAAGTTCGTTCCGGGCAATGCGTACTTCTTCAATCCCAAGTTCCTTCAGTTCTGCTACCTGACTGGCGCCTGGATGCGGCTTGGTCCGCCACAGGACTTGCCGACGCAATTCGGCAACATCTACAAGATTCTGACCATCGGCCAGCTTTGCAGCGGCAATCGCCGGCGTCTTGGCGTCGTGACCGCCATCAACTAACGCGTAAAGGACGACCGCTTCCGCATTCTGTGGGAGCGGTCATACCCTGTCCACTTTCAGGAGTCTCACATGAATTTCAGCACCCCGTCCATCATCCAGTTTCGGGACTCGTTCGGCACCACTGCCAACAGTCAAATTCAGCCAGTCGGCAGCAAAGCCATGACTCGTGACGGTCGTATCTACCGTTGGGTCCAGGCTGGTGCCGCCAACCTGGTCGCTGGCGTGCTCGTCAGTGCACCGACCAGCAACACGTCTCAGGTCGCCTTGGCGGTCAACACGGCGCTCATGGTCGCTGGCGCTGGTAGCGTCACCGTCACCCCCGGAGCCGCCATCACCGCGGGACAGTTCGCGGGCGGGCAACTCATCGTCTCGGCAGGAGCCGGTCAGGGTTACACCTATACCATCTCGGGCCACCCTGCTGGCAACTCCACTGTCAACGTCGTGTTCATCCTCGACCGGGCGGAAGGCATCCAGGTGTCTGCCAACAGCACCACCGTGGTGGACTTGGTCGCCCCGCCGTATGCGGGTATCGTCATCAACCCAACCACGGAACTCTCGATTCCAGTCGGCGTGACTGTCGGGGCTATCCTCGCCAACAACTACGGCTTCGTCCAGACACATGGGCAAGTCGGATGTCTCGCTGACGCTACCTTGCCCGGTATCGGCACCGTCGTAGCACCGTCGCTCACCGTCGCAGGTGCAGTCGGCATTCTCGATACGGCGTCTGTGGTCAACGGAGCCGTTGCCCTCGTGTCGTCCACAGACATCGGCTACGCTTTGATGACCGGCGTCTCAGCGAAGTACAAGGCAATCTTCCTCACCATCGAATAAGACCGTCCTTCCCGCATGTGGAAGGACTACCCACAAGCCAGGACGGACGCAATCTGCGCCCTTCCTGGCTTTTGTTCTTTGTGGCGGGAGTGATGGAAGGGCATCCCATCTGAAAAGTCCTGACCGGACAATCCCGCCGTTCCCCTTATGCCACTAGACCGCACAGAAAATCGGATGTTGCTTGGTGAAGCGGGGCTGCATGTCGCCGCGATCACCCTGAACGTCAATTCGGCAGCGTTTGCGTACACGGCGAACGTCGCCAACACCGCGATCCATGCCGTCACGTCCACCGGCTTTGGCGGGAGCCTCGCTGCGGCGACCGCCAATGACACCGTGCACGCTTTTGGGAAGCTCGAAGGCGGGCTGAACGTCAACAGTGCTGCCTTCGCGTCCACGGCGAACCAAGCCAATAACGCCCTGCTACTTGGCGGCAAATCGGAAGCGACCCTGAATGTGTTCTGGTCGGCGTCCGCCAACCAAGCCAACAATGCTCTCGTCTTGGGTGGTAAGACAGAAGCTACGCTCAACGTCAACTGGTCGAGCACCGCCAACCAAGCCAACAATGCCACGCTCGTCAATGGCAAGACCGAAGGCAATCTCAACGTCAACACCGCCACCACGGCGCTCACTGCCAACAATGCGACGTTTGCCTTTGGCAAGTCCGAAGGGAACCTGAACGTCAACACATCCTCAGTGCTGGCGAACTCCACGGTCGCCGGACTCATCTCCACAGCGGCACAAACGTTGGCAGGCGATAAGACCCTCACCGGAAATACCACCGCTAACAACCTCTCGCTCACCGGCAATGTCACGTCCTCGATCAACGTGACCGGCACTCTCGCATCCGGCAACGTCACCGTCACCGGGTTTGCGAACGTGTCCAGTACGCTACAAGTGGCGGGACTCGCCACGCTGACAGGCAATGCCACGCTGTCCGGCTTCGCCAATATTGCCACGAGCTTGAATGTTGGGACGACTTCGCATTTCGTGGGTGCGATTACCGTCGATGCGAACTCCCAGTTGACCGGGAACGTGACAACCTCTGGGTACGTCAATGTTGGGACGACCCTCCAAGTGTCGGGTCTGACCACGCTCTCTGGTAAGTTGGCGCAAACTGGGAATGCAACCTTCTCGGGCTTCGTGAACGTTGCCACCACGCTGCAAGTTGCTGGAGCCTCGATTTACAACGGGCTGACGACGGCGAATGCCGGACTCGTGGTCAATGGGGCGGTCACTCTCAACAACACGGTAAGCGCCAACGGGGCGACCGGACTGCTCAATCAAGTGCTGTTGTCCGGTGGTGCAGCAGGCAACGTGAACTGGGGCACCGTCTCGGCGGGTGCGTTGGCGAACACCACGATTACCGGATGGGCGAACATCACCAGCACGCTGCAAGTGGCGGGAAATGCTACATTCGGAAGTAGCGTAGCCGGTGCAGTCGGACTCACCGTCACCAATCCAAATAGCGGTGCAGCTGCATCTGTCACTATCCAGGCGAGTTCCGATGTAGCCGTTGCCCAACTGATTGCGTACTCTTCGACAGTGGGCGGCGCATCCACCAGCTACTTCCCGAACAGTGCGGCGGTGCTCTGGAATAGCGCCAACGGAGGCTGGTCACTCGTCGCCGCTGGTGCGAACGCTTCCGTCCGATTCTTTACGGGCGGCACAGTCGCCAGAGGCATCATGTTTCCCGCGGGCGGGTTCTCGTGGGGCGATACCACCGACCCCGGTGCGACCAACTTCCGAGTCGCAGGCACGGTGAATGTGGCGAGTACGGCGCTCTCATCATTCGCTGGCACCCTCACGGTGGGTGCAGTGACAGCGGACGGTCAGTTGAATGTCGGGGCGGCAAGCGGCTCTGTCTACAATTGTATCACGACGCTTGGCACTGGCTATTCCCGCACATGGTGGAAACGGAATGGGTCATACGTCGGATCGATAGGCACCGATGTCAGCGGCAATTTTGGCATTTCGAGTGGTGGCATCATCACCAATCAACTGACGCTTGATACGTCAGGAAATCTCACCATCGCCGCTAACCTCGCCGTGACAGGACAGACCACCCACACGGGCAACACAGCGACGGGGAACGTTGCGGTGACGGGCTTCATCTCAGCGACGGGAAACATCACAACAGCCACGGGTGATATTTCCGCAAATAACTTTGTTTTCGGCAACTCCGGTGTTGGTGCGGGCGCACAGGCACTCGGAGCAGCAAATTGCCCTGCTGTCACACCGGGCGCTGTGTTTACGTGGTTGACCGTGAAAGTTGGTACCGCTGTGATGTACGTACCTGCGTGGAAATAAGTATTAGATGGCGTCCCAGCGAATCGGTCGGATTTGGCTCCAGGGACCAGACGGGAAGGTCCACGAGACTGCCCTCTATGATGTGCCGCTCGTCCTCAGAGAACCTGTGTTGCATGTCAATGGCGGCATCTATCAACAGGTAACTCAGAGTCCAGGTGGTCATTACGTCTATCGCTATGAGGGACCACTTGGCAACCGACCATCCAATCCCGACGTAAAGGCGTTTCGGACTGCCAATTCACCAGACTGGGATGGTCCGCCCGTGCCGGTGCCAATCGCCACGATGGGTGATGTGCGGCAGCACTTTGAGAGATTGATGGTGACCGATGGGTCGGTATCGCTGCGTGAACTCCACCGACATTTTCTGGCTGCACATACGCTACAGCCGTACAAGGAACTCTAATGCCAGATTACATGTCTATCAAACGAGGCTATCTCCAAACCCAACTCGGGGCGTCACCCGCGGGTGTTCAAGACCCGGCAAGCCTGGAGATTGAATGGTATCGGCGCTACATTCTGAATGGCACATCCATCGCCGCTAACGGCGTCATTCAACTCGGGCCAACCACCTTTGCCGGAAACACCACGTATGTGGGTGTCGTCAACGTCGCCAGCCTGTTGTCCGTCTCGGGACTCTCCACCCTCTCTGGTAACGTGACCTGTGGCGGATTCGTCAATGTCGCCAGCACGCTACAGGTTGGCGGCATTACCCAACTCACCGGCAATGTCACGACTAGCGGGTACGTCAACGTCGGGACCACGTTACAGGTAGCCGGAGTGACCACGTTGAACGGTGGATTGGCGGCAACGGGCAATGCTAGTGTTGTTGGCGGCACCTTCGGGGTAGGCGTTCTTCCGGCGTCTCAAGCCGGAGTGTTTGAAGTGCTGGCGAACAGTCCGGGTGGATTGTACACGACCGTGACCAACCAAGGGGCGGGCTATTCCCGTACGTATTGGCGACGGAATAGCACCTATCTTGGCTCAATCGGGTCTGACAGCAGTGGGGTGTTCGGTATCGCTCATTCAGGGCAGAGTACCAATGACCTCATCGTCTCGCAAACAGGCGGCGTGTCTATCGGCACGACCGCCGACCCCGGCGCAGCGAATTTGCTGGTCGGTGGGTTCGTGAACGTCGCCAGCACGCTGCAAGCCGGGGGATTGCTGACCTGCCTCGCTGGAGTGAATGTCATCGGTGGACTCAGCCAACACCAAGCAGGACTTTCGACGGACTTTCACAATCCCGGCGTGGGAGCGTTGTATGTCGCCGGGAATGCCAACGTGATTGGACTCTTCACGCAAACCGGGAACGCCATCTTCAATGGCTTGGTGAACTTCAACAGCGGCGTGACAGCCACGGCGTACGTCGTCCATAACAATACGACGGACTTGAACGGGAACACCACGGTCAGTGCGAATGCCACGTTCAGTGCCAACGTGGTCATGTCTCAGTTGAAAGTAACCACCTTGACGGGCAACACGGCGACAGGGAACGTGACGACGACAGGGTTTATCTCTGCGACACAAAACATTTCGAGTGGCGGTGACGTGTCCGCGAACAACTTCAATTTCGGCAACTCCGGCGTGGGAGCCGGACAGCAGGCGTTTGGTGCGGCGAATTGTCCTGCCGTGACACCGGGCGCTCCCTTTACGTGGGTGACTGTGAAGGTTGGTGGCACTGTGATGTATATGCCTGTGTGGAAGTAACGGATTCTTCCTAAATAAGACCAGAGGCTATACATCGTGACTGTGCCAGATTTCGATAACGTGAAGCGACAGTTTGAAGCGGAGTTGCACGGGAACAACTCACTCAGCTACCGCCACGACAACGTGCACACTGCGTGGCACAATGCCAAGATCGCCATTCGACCAATTGCCGCTGCGTACGGTCGCAACACCGCTGTGGCTTCACGAGCACTCGACACGGACATCTATTTGTTTCTCTTGAAGAGATACGGCTACATCGCATAAAGGACAGCGCACATGGCAAGCAAGATTCCAGAAATTCGCATCGAGCCAGCCGCCAAGGGCTTCATCGTCCATCACGATTCAATGGGAAGCGGTCCTGGTTCGTACAAGGCACCCACCAAGCACATCTTTACCAGTCATCCCGCTATGATTGCTCATGTGGCGAAGGTGACGATGGCTAAGCCGGCCAGCCTCAAGGAGTCGATGAAATCCTTGGCGAAGGCACCGCCCGTGTCCGCTGACTCGGATCTGGACGGTAACTAATGCCCCGAAAGAGAACCACGCCCGTATCACAAGAGGATAGCAGTATGCCCAAAATCACCACAACCGACTCGATCGAGACAGACCAGGCCGAAGCACCCGACGACACCATCCGTATCAGCAAATCCGAACTCGAATCCTTGATTGCGGCATCCGTCGCCGCCGCCGTCCAAGCCAAGAGCGAAGGTGTCGGCATGAACGAGGCAATGGTCAAGGCGCTGCAAGACGCCACCGAGAACCAAAAGCTCATCGTCCAGAACGTGCTGGAGAAGACCGGACGCGCCGAATCCGACCAAGTCACGTGGGTCGGGGTCAGCGTGTTCAATCCCCTTGGTGAGCGGGACCATCCCCGACCGACGTTCGTGGACAAGAACGGCAAGTATCGCAAGACTCTGTTCTGCGGCTGCGACATGAGCGACTTCATCTCGACCATGACGCGGGAAGAGATTGAAGCCTTCAATGCCATTGATGCCGATTGTGACGCCCGCAACGGCACCTGGACCGCGACGGTGCGCAAGAACGGCACGACGGAGGTTCTGGATATCCGGCTCCCGATGGCGTCAGAGGACACCCTCCGTGGGTTCCCCAGTCAGGTCGCCATCCTGTACGAACTCAAGCGGGGCAAGAAAATGCCCGACATCAACACGCTCCTGGCCAAGATGCACGCGACCGCCCCGGACCCTGATGTGTTTGTGGCACGGCTCCAAGCCTTGTTGGAGCAGGCATCGGCTCCCGTGACGGTATAAGGGATAGATGACGTTCAACGATATTCTCACTGAGGTTGGGCGGCGGTTGAACTATGCCGGCGGTGTGCTGACACCGGATGCCAAAGTGCGGATGCTCGCCTTCCTCAACCATCGTCATCGTCAAGTGCTGTCCAAGTGTCCGAAGTTGCGTGATGCCACTGTGCCGTTCATCACGGTGTCTGGACAACAACAGTACAGCCTGCCCTCGTCCGTGGCGAAGGTAAAAGACATCTACGATCCGCGGGTGAACATGCGGAAGCTCACCTGTGCTACCAGGTCATCAGTGCGGCAATATGGTCCGCAAGCCGAAATCCAAGCCTTCGGCCCACCGGCTGAGTGGGTGGACATGGGCATTGTGGCACATCAGAACAGAATTGTGGCGCAACCGTCGCTGGCGAATACCGGCACACCGTTGTCGGTGACTTCGACGCAAAACGATACCGGCAACGTCACCATTGAGTATCTGCGGGTGGGTGGCTATCCCGGTTCAGCCACGGCTACACTGGCGGGGAATGCGGTTGTCCAGATCGGGACGAACACGGACATTACGAACCTCACCAAGATGTACATGTCCACAACCTCGAATGGGTTCGTGACGGTGCAGACACCAGCTACACCGAACGCCAACACGGTCATCAGCACGTTGGCTCCGGGTCAGACCTTTGCCCGGTTCAAGAGCATACTGCTGTTTCCCACGCCAAGTGCCAACACCGTGTTGCTGATGGACGTGGTGCGCACCATCCCTGATGCCGTGGCAAACGTGAATGACGAGCCACTCTTGGATCTGGATCACCAATGGATCTTGATCGAGGGCGTCTTGATGGATGAGTACCAGAAGATGTCAGACGCGCGGTACGCGATGGCGAAGGGTGAGTATGAGACAGGCATTCGTGACCTTGAGAGTGAGATTCTGAACAACGATGATTGGATCGTGATTCCTGGCGGCTCGTCTCCAACGTCATTTCCGTTCAAGATTCCGGCTTCAGGGACAAACTACGGCGCACAGTAACCGACTTTAATCAAAGGAACCGAGAGGGTATGCCCACCTTCACCACGTTCAATGGCAACCACAGACCCGCAAGACGACCAGTTCCTTCACATTGCCGATCTGCGTTCGGGGCGCAATGGCTCCGACCCGCCTGGATCGTTGCGTGAGGATGAGTGCGCCGAAGCTCTCAATGTCGATTTCTACCACGCTCGTGTGGGTCGCAAACGCAACGGGGCAACCACGTTCTCGACCGCCAATTCTTCCTTTGACTCTCCGATAGAAGCTCTTTACCAACACGTCCCTACGTCCGATGACAGCAAAGCGGAGCTATGGGCGCAAGATGCCAACGGACACATCGCCCAATTCGTGACGGGTGCGTGGGCACCGCATGTGCCCATCGATATGTTCGTGGGGAATGCGCTCACGACTCGGTTTGCCTCACTGGACGGCAAGCTCATTGTCGGTGGGCAGTACGCCACGGACACCTTCGGCAAGTATCGACTGCATCTGTGGGACGCGAATACCGCGCATGGGATTCGGCGTGCCGGAATCGGTCCATCGATCGCGGCTCCGGTTGCCGTCGATAACGCGACGGGCGGCAGCTACCCAAGCACGGCACGGTTCTATCGCACCCGATGGGTTGAGCGAGCGTACTTCGGGTCGTGGGCACAAGCTCTCGCGGTTGGCAATGCGACTCCGATCACCACACAAACACTAGTGGCGTTCGGGGCGAATACCTATGCGTCCGGTTTTGCGGTGCCGCCCACGACCGCCAACGTGTCGTTTACCGTCAACGCCAATCTCGCCGTGACGTGCTACGCAGCCGGAGCTGGCGGAAGCGGCGGGGCATCCAACAGCACCTTCGGCGGCTCGGGTGGTGGGGCGGGAGCGTCAACGGGTATCGGCGGTGTGCCTCTGGTGTTGATCACTGGCAAGACGTACAGCGTAGCCGTGGGTCAATCCGGCACGAGCAATCGGCAAACCTTTCTCCACAACGACACGGACGGGGCGTACATCTTTCAGTTCGCCGGCGGAGCCAATGGCGTCATCAATGCCCCTGGTGGGGCGGGTGGCACCGTGATCGTGGGTACCGGACTCGCGGGCGCCCCTGGTGCGAACGCGGGTGGAGCTGGGGGAACAACCATCAGCTATCTCGTCGTGGCCGGCGGCGGTGGCGGTGGCAATAACGGAGACGCGGGCGGCGGTGGTGGCGGCGGGGTGCTCAGTGGCACGGATACCGTGGCGGCAGGGAGCTTTGCTGTTGTGGTGGGCGCTGGCGGGGTTAGCGGGGCGAACGGGACCGACTCCACATTCAACGGTCACGATGCCATCGGCGGCGGCGCAGGCGGGACCGGGGATACCGGATCTGGACAGCCGGGTGGGTCGGGTGGTGGAGCCGCTTGGTACGCCGCGGGAGCCTTCGGGACCGGCACGGCAGGGCAGGGGTTCAGCGGCGGCGTCGGACGTGCGGGCGGGGCATCTGGCTTCGCTGGCGGCGGCGGTGGTGGAGCCGGTGGCGTCGGTGGCAACGCTGGTGATACCGGGCAGAACATCGGCGGCATCGGCGGCGTGGGTGTGGCGTCGTCCATCTCTGGAGCCGCGAAGCAATACGCGGGCGGCGGTGGAGCGGGTGGTGACAGTGGCGGCGGCATCGGCGGGGATGGAGCCAACGTCACGGGCGGGACCGGAGCCGCATCAACCGGGGCTGCGAGCTCGGCGGGTGCGTTCAATACCGGCGGCGGCGGCGGTGGCT
>Ga0210410_10004740_pt1 | contig 11892 bp, 5 predicted proteins | sample IncBWC4MmetaG_FD_161058 | JGI IMG/M metagenome (GOLD analysis project Ga0210410, IMG submission 161058) | Forest soil microbial communities from Barre Woods Harvard Forest LTER site, Petersham, Massachusetts, United States - Inc-BW-C-4-M | ecosystem: Environmental > Terrestrial > Soil >... | reverse complement strand
GGATGCATTCTCCCAACCGGGCAGATCGCGAAAACGCGCGTAGATGCGTGGCCAATTGGTGAGTTTTGAGCAATCACCTTCGCACTCCACGTCCTGATCGATTCGGCGCGCATTTGCATACTGCTGCCAGACGCTGAGGTAGTCCTCGTCGAGATCCCACGAAATTGTGAGCCAGATGGGGCGGCCACTCGCGGTAATCGCATTCGACCAGGCGTCCACATCATTGCGGTTGTCGATCGACAGATCGTAGCTATCGGAGCCCGGTGTCACACCGTCAAGCTTGATCAGATCGACGCCCCACGATGCGAACAGGGCAACAACGGAGTTGGTGTACTCCTGCGCGCCCGGCTTCGAGTAGTCGATCTTATAGTGATAAGGCGAAGTGCCCGAACCCCCGAATGCATTTCCGGCCGTGTACGGAACCGTGAGAATATCCTGGATGTGATACGGCGTTCCCAGAATCGGAGAATTCGCGGCGACGGCTGGATATTCAACACCCGGAATCCAGTAGATGCCAGCCCTCTGTCCATTCTTGTGAATATGGTCAATAAGCGCCTGGATGTTGGGAAATGTGCTGGGATTGGGAATTGGACGACCGTTAGCATCGAAGCTCCCTTGCCAACCCGAATCAATATTGATGTATTGGAATCCGTGCGCCTGCAATCCTGAGGATGCGAGTGCATCTGATTCGGCGATCATATTGCCTTGGGTGAGGAAGTTCGAATCGAGCGTCTGTTCGCTGAACGTGCTCCATCCTAAATACGGCGAACGCCCAAGGGAATTACTCTGAGCAATCAGTGCGGACGCAAACAAAAGGCACGTCGCAAACGTAATGCTGCTCGAGCACCAATCTCTCTTCCTTTCTTCGCGAAGAAGTGCGTGATCAGGTTCTGATTGTGAGTGAACACTTCGATGGACTTCCGAACTCCGATTTTGAGAACTCCGAGTCGTCATGGCGGGGACTCCTTGGCTAATCGAGTGATTTTGAAGTGAGGAAGTGACAATTGCATGTGCCGCATTAACCAATGGTGCGGAAGATGCAAGCGCCGGTTGAAGGAGTGCACAACTAGGTTTCGTAATGTCACCTGCATTTTGTGATCGAATTCGCTTCTGTCGGCGTGCCGCCGCCTGTTGCTAATGCTGTGATCCAATGCCGAGTGCGGCCCGAATCATCGCAGCCGCTTGATCGCCCTGAATCGTCGCACCGACGGGGTTGAAGTGCACGGAATCCTGGTAAAGATCCTGATGTTGCAGCATCAGGGCGTGCTGATCGTCCACCGGAATTCCTTCGGCTTTCACGAAAGCTAACGCGCAAGCGTTTCGTTCATCGACGCGGGGATTGGTAGCGCCGCTATCTGCGTCCGTCCGGACGGGTGTGGTACTCGCCCAGATGAGAGCACCTCCTTTGTCGGTAAGCAAACGAACCGCGTGCACGAACGAAGGGAACGCAGCCTTGTATTGGTCTTCGGTATAGGCCCACCCGTGCATTCCGTTGTTGAAGTGCACAACGCGGAAGCCAACCTTTTCAGTCTGCGCAAACTCTGCAATCTGGTGTTCTAAGCGCGGATCGCCAACCGAAATAGAGGACGCCATTAGATAGAGATTCGCAACGCCGGCCAGATTCTTTCGTACTTCAGGAAAGTAGTTGCGTGATATCGAATCGCCGAGCAGCAACACGTTCGGTAGTTGGGGGTCGGGATGGGGTGGCCGCACCTCCCATGTCCACTCGATCTCTTCGGGGACGGTCACTCGCTTCTCTGCAATCATGGGCAATGCAAGCGCCGCCGCCAGCCCAAGAGCAAGCAGGTTTCGCAAAATCCAGAAAGACAGCGCCGCAGAATTTGCCCTCTCATGATCCGGCCTCATCTCAGTCCTCATGCTCTCTTCCCAGTGGGAGCGTTTCCGCAGTCCCCTGCTCTTTAGTTTGCGCAAAGCTCTCGAGACGCAAGCGCTTGCTCTCACCTGGCTGAAAATGAAATCTAGCGAGCCGCTCCCGATAGCGAACTTCGATGGCTCCTCCGCGACGGCTGGCAATCGTCGCCGATTCGAGCTTTCCACCATCCCAGACAATGTCAACTACGTATCCGCCTCGCGCGCAAAGACCGCGAACCGAGCCGCTAGGCCACGCAGCGGGAAGTGCCGGCAAAAGTTCAACTTCTCCGCCCCGCGATTGCAGCAGCATCTCGGCAATCCCAGCTGTCCCGGCTGTATTCCCGTCCACCGCGAATATGCTTTGTTCGGCTCCCGCGATACCGCCGCTCGAGAACGTGAGAAGGTTGGCGTCTGCTGCTTTCGCAAGCAAGCTAACTAGATACTTGTGTGCATCATCCCCTTTAAGCAAGCGTGCGAAGTACGCAACCAGATTTGCGCGGCCCCACTCGCTTTGCTCCCAGTTCGGAGCGTTTATGCGGCGCCGAATCGTTGCCTCCGCCGCTCGCGCGAGATCCGGCGTGGCCCGTGGCGAAATCTGATGTAGCGGATAGAGACCTGCGAGGTGCGACGTATGGCGATGGTTGGGGTCGGCGTCTTCGAAATCCTCCAGCCATTCCTGGAGTTGTCCGTGACGTCCAACCTGGAACGGCGGTAGTTTCGCCCGCGCCTGCTCGAGGCGCCGGCGCATGTCGGCATCCACGGCAAGCGTCTGCGACGCTTCGATGCACATCGAGTAGAGCTGATAAACAAACGTACGATCGCAGGTGTTGCCCATGGATTCGCAGGCGCGATGACCCGATGGCGTGAGATACCAGTTTTCCGGTGAGTCGGATGGGCCTGTCACCAGCCATCCGTGCTTCGGTTCAGGCACCATATAGGTCACGAAGAATTCTGCCGTCTCGCGCAAAACGGGGTAAGTGCGCGACCGTAGAAATTCGATATCGCCGCTGAAGGTCCAGTGATCCCACAACTGCAGCGAAATCCAGATGCCTGCTGTAACGAAGATTCCCCAGCCCACGCTCCCGGGGGCCGTGTAGCCCCAGGGATTCGTCACGGTATGAACGACCCAGCCTGGAGCACCGTACATTTCCGTTGCCGTTTCGCGGCCGTGCTCGCGCATCAGATCAATCAGAGCAAACAGGGGTGTCTGACACTCACCGAGGTTACACGCCTCGGCGGGCCAGTAATTTTGCTGGGTGTTGATGTCTAGATGGAAGTCGTCTGTCCATTCCATGCTGCTGGCAAGACCATCGTTCCAGATACCCTGCAGAGCGAGAGGAAGTGGAGAGTCCGCGCGTGATCCCGCGATTGTCAGATATCGGCCGTATTGAAAGAACAGCGCCAGGAGTTCGGGATCGTCCGTGCCGTTCTCCAATGCCTTGCGCCGCGTGTCGGTTGGCTGTTTGCGGGTCGCATGAGAGCTCGTCCCCAGGTCGATGGACATTCGACGATAGAGCGGCTGGTAGTCGTCTACGTGCGCCCGACGGAGTTGTACGAAATCCTTTCGTGCCGCAGCCTGAATTGCTTCACGGCAAATTGCATCGGGATCTCCGTTTCGAAAGCTGGTCTCGATCCCGACGAGGATTGTTGCTGCATTGGCTCCGCTCACCTCGATCGCGTCTTGACTCGACCTGCTTCGCCCGCCTTCGGCGATGACCTTTGCGCAAATTTGCAGTGCGACTCCATCGTGGCCCGTGCTATGCACGCGTTCCCAAGCGTGGCCATCGAGTATGAGTGTGTCTGTGCCGTCCGTCTTTACGGTGCTTGGAATAGTGCTCTTGCTGAAGCTCATGCGGAAACCGACTTGTCCCGACTTGCTACATGTCAGTCGAATGACGAGGAGCCGGTTCGCGTGCGATGCGAATACGTGCCGTTCAAAATCGGCTCCAGCGGCACGGAATCGCACACTTGCGACAGCTTCCTCCAGATTGAGAGAACGACGATACCCTTCGGCGTTCTCCAGGTTGTCAAAATTAAGCTGCAGTTCGGGCAAGGGTAGGTTGGTGCCGAAGTTCTTCGCATGGCCGACCAGATACTTTCCGCATAGCTCCTGCGCTTGCTCGTATTGGCCCGCAAAGAAAAGCTGGCGAATCTCGGTCAAGTGTTCTAGCGCACCCGGGTTGACTTCGCCTGTGGCCGGCGCGCCTGACCAAGCGGTCGAGTCCGAAAGCGCGATGCGCTCCGTCTGAATGCCGCCGTATATCATCCCCCCGAGCCGGCCATTCCCTATGGGCAGGGCTTCGAGCCATCGCTCCGCCGGGCGGCCATACCACAGTTCATCGCCCGTGGATGATGGCAAGCCCGGTTGCGCCGAACTTGTTCTCGTCGCGACACCGAGCGCCAGCGCTCCCTCGATAAAATCTCGCCGCGTTAGGGACACATTCCTTCCTTTCGACAAACCTTGGAGAAGACAACATCCGTTCGCGCTCATTTTTCGGGACGAAGTTCGAGAAGCCTCGATTCGGCAGGCTGCAAGTGAATGCTGATCGCGCCGCGGACACTCCCATTGGATTCACCAGTTGCGACGTTAATGACAGCGACAGCCGAGACTGCGGTAAATGATGGATCAATACGACCAAGCGGCAGTGTGACGGTCTGCGGCTGCTTCTCGTCGTAATCGAAAACAGCTAGGTAGAAGCCATGAGCAGAGCGGCGGATAAACGCAGTGGCCGCCTTGTGGCCGGTGTCTCCCTCGATGGGGCGAAACGCCTCTCCCTGCGCCGCAACGGCGAACAGATTGCGATTGCCATAGACCTCCCGGGCAAGCGTTTGTCCCTGCTCGTCGTCCGCAAGCCTGCTGCTGTCGAGAATCATGCCGCTGGTAATGATGGCTGAAAGTAGGCGGCTTTTCCCTTCCTCGACATCGCGGGCGCCCAGGTCGGCCTTCTCGCCAAGGACGACGTGATCAGGGTCGGCGATGTAGAGGTTTTTGTTCGTCCACCAACCGTACGTTAGCGAGTTAAGCATGTACTCAGTCGATTGGTCGCCTCCGCCAACATGGCCTTTCGTGTCGCAGGATAGCCGGCGTGCATGACCGTAGCCGGAAGGAAATAGCGGAGCAATTGAGAGGCTGAGAAACATGCGGTTACCGTTCTCGTCGACAACCTGCTTCATGCCTTCGTTGTATGCCTGAATGCCGGTCTGGATAGACGGATCGGAGTGTTTGCCTTCGAGCGCGCCGTGCGAAAGGAAATCCAGCTTGAGATAGGAAAAGCCCATTTGTTGAAATTGCTTCAGAAAATAGCTGGTCCGTTGTTTCGTACCCGGATGGGAAGGATCGATCGGGCGGCCGCCGTCGACTCTGGGAAGCAATGATCCATCGGGTGCCTTGAGCAGAATGTCTCGATACCGGTACTTCATCCCGGTGCCTTCAACCCAAGCATCCAGATCGTCGGACCAGTATGCAAAGGGCGTCCAATAGATACCTGCCTTTAGCCGCGTACCGTCGGCGCCATGCATCGCCTTGATTGTAGTAACGGCGTCAGCAAGTTGCACGGCATCAAGTTTTGACCAGAACGCATCGAGATTGATATAGACAACCTTGTCGCGCTCGAAACCTTCTGGAAGAAGGGTCTGATACACGTAGGCCGCGGCGCCAAGGTATCGATCGTAGTTGATCTTCTCACCGTAGGCAGCCCAGCTGTTCCAGCCCATCGGGATCCCGCCCGCCCATTGCAGGGGCGGTTGCACCGCGGCGTTCGCGGCTCCGTAAACCTCTAGGCCGTCGCGCCAATCGGGGAAGGAGCCGATGAGGATGCGTGGCGAAAGGACGCGGGCGCCGCTGACAATCCCGTGCGGTGCGGTGTCGTGTGTATCAGTGCGCACTCCGTTCGGTGAGGAGATGCCGCCGTAGACATCGAAGTCCGTAATGTGCCCGCCTTCTGCGTGTAGATCGATGGCCGTCTTCCAAAGGTCGTGCGTGATCGAGCCAGCCACAATCGCATGACGGCTCTCGTTGTCGTAGATGACGGTGACTTCGTTGCTTGAAAACGATTCGTTGGCCCTGAGATCGCTGATACGTTCGCTCTTGTAGCGAAACCACATGTCATTGTCGAAGGGAACATGCAGTGCACGCAGCTGAGCTGCGTTTGGGATTTGGACCGCATCTGCACCCTTTAGCAGGACCGCATCGAAATGCCTTGTGCCGATTGCGCTCGCGTCCTGATCCAACTCAGCCTGGACAGAGATCCACGGCTGGTCGTCTTGCATCGTGATGTGTTGCAAAAGCACAGGCCTTCCCGGAGCGCTGCTGCGAATCGTGATCTTTTGGGCCCTGCCATGGCCAGTGCTCCCAGACTCGCCCACGAATTCATGCGTGCCATAGGCGGAAGTGACCAAAGACCGGCCGTCCGCCAGTTGAGCGCCGCTCTCGACTCCAAGGAGTTTGGCGCCATCGCCCCAGAAAATATCCATTCTGCCGGTCCGCGCGTGATAGTCAATCCTCAGGTATTGGTTCTGCAGCGTGATTTCGGTGCGAGTCACCTGCGGGGTTCGTGCCCAAAGCGCTTGACCTTCGCACACAGCGAACCCGCACAACAATGTGGCTGACTCGAAAAGCAAACAAAGAAATTTCATTCACTGCCCCAGGAACAACCGAGAGTGGAGAATCCTGCAGAGAAAATACTAACGTTTTCGATCGCCCAGGGGCGTACGGCAGGAAAGGGAGATCATGCAGTTCCCCTCCCTCTCCCGGCATTGCAGCTAGAAGCTATATTTCAGCGACAGTTGAAGGAAGCGGGCATCGGGCGTGTTGTTCTGGAAGAACTTTGTGCCCGTGATTTGCCCGCCCTGTGGGCCAATCCCCTGATTGGAAGGATTACCCCACGTGGGATGATTCAACAGATTGAACGCATCCGCGCGGAACTGCAGATTCTGTTCGCGGAACGTGGCGAAGTTCTTGAACAGCGACATGTTCACTCCGTAGTATCCGGGACCGTACATCTCGTTCGACCGTCCTCCCAGAAAGGCGATTGCGCTTGCCTCATCCGTGACGACATTCGATCCCGTAATCAAATTGCCCGGCAGCGGATTCTTGAACGCACACGGGTTGTACCAGTTATCTCTCGTCTTGACTCGTGCGGGGCACGTTGTGAGGCTTGGATTGTTGAGATTGTCCGCCGATCCTCCTGGTGCGTATGGATTGCCCACGAGAATCGCGCGTGCACTGCCGCCGTTTGCAGTGCCAATGCTCGGATATGCAGTGAATGGGGTGCCCGTCTGCGCTGCGACTGTGAGGCTGGTGGACCAGCCGCCGAGAGTCTCATCTTCCCAACGGGACTTGTTGAGGAACGCGCGGCCCGCACCAAACGGCAATTGGTAGTTGCCATTCAACGTAATGCGATGACGGATATCGTAGGGCGAGTTGGTGTACTCCTGGTTGTATGGGATGAGCGCCATATTGCGATCGCCGACAGCCGTCGAAAGACCACCCGCATCGCTTGTGTCGTCGAGGGCGTGCGCCCAGGTGTAAGTCGCGAGATAACTCAATCCCTGGGAGGCTCTCTTCTCCAACTTCGCTTGTAATGAGTTGTAGTCGCTGACGCCGCCGAAGTGAATTGTGCCGATTCCACCAAGATCTGGGAACGGCATGTACTGCTGCGTGGAAACGCCTGGAGCGAACAAGCCGCGCAGCGTATTCGGATCGTAGTACAACGACAGATGCCGCGATACGTTGCCTACATAACTCAAGGTTGACGAAAGATTGGTGGTAATCGCCTGTTGCACCGAGAAGCTGTAGTTCATGGTATACGGCGTCTTCACATTCGGGTCGATAGCATGCAGGCCAGGGTTCGAAACGAAGTTCTGCAGCCCAACGCTGGTCTTCGCCGTCAAGCCGTTTTCCAGGTCGATGCCTTCAGAGGCGAGCGAGGGGCAGTTGCCCGATGCGCAGTTAGGCGCATAAAGATAAACGTCGTTCTCCCAAGGGAAGTTGGTGCCGAGGTTGGTGTTGCCCTGGCTCTGCAACCCGCCGTAAAACATCCCGAAGCCCCCACGCACCACAGTCCGCGGCGTTGCCTCAAACGAGACACCAATGCGCGGAGCAAAATTTGTATTCTGTCCATTCGCCAGGCGCTCGTTCCCGACATAGTTGAGCGCTACGTTGTCCTTGGCTAGCACTGCAAGGAAAGGCGCTCCCACATTCTGGTTGCGCGATCGGCTGGGCATCTCGTACGCCCCCGTGCCGGTGCCTATCCCAAGATTGCCTGTAGCAACAAAGTTCGCCTGGTTTCCGGCCACCTCCTTGTATGGCTCGTAGTGATCGTAGCGAAGACCAAGATTTAACGTAAGGCGCGGCGCCAGCTTCCAGTCGTCCTGCACGTAGCCCGCGTCGTACCACTGGGCATCGTTGATCCTCGGGCTGGTCCATATGTCGGCCTGGTGCATCTGGCCGGCAAGAAAGTCCGCTGTTCCGGCGCCCGTCGGAATTGAGCTTCCCACCTTCGAAGTGAATTGCCCGTTGAAGAAATACTGTCCTGTTGGCGCGGCCGCATAGCGATCGAAAACGCGAATCGCCTGGAACGAGATTCCAGCCTTCAGCGAATGATTGCCCACCGTTTTCGTTACGTTGTCCAGGATCTGGTAGACATTCTGCGCTTCATCCTGGGTTCCCACTGAGCCCCACTGGTTGATGCCGATGCTGCCGTCGAAATAGCCCAGAGGAAGCCCGCCCAGACCGGGACCATTGTTCGGGATCCCACCCAAACCCAGCGAAACTGCGAGGCTATAGTTGTTAGCGTTGGGCTGATGGTATTGCGACGCGATCCAGTTGTAACCGAAGCGAAACTCGTTCACCAGCGTGGGCGAAAACGTATGCGTCTCGCTCAGCATGAAGTTTTGCGCTAGATTCGTGTCCATCTGCCCGCCGAAGCCGCTTCCATCGAGTACAGGCCCCAGGGGCAGCGCATGTTGAATGATCTCGTGCGCGTAGCTGTAGCGCACATAGGCCTGATCGCGCTGGCTCCAGTTCCAGTCAACGCGCTGATCCCACTGCACGGTGTTGTCCGCGCGGCCCACATTAGTTCGGTAGTTGTTGTAGGTTTGGCCGGGAACACCTAAGTTCGGATTTGGATACATGCTCATGATTCTCTGCGCGACCGGATCAATCTGGTTCTGGCAGAAGACATTGTTCTTGCCGTTGCACTCGAGGGTCTGTGCGCCGCCGGAATTGGGTTGGTAAAGCTGCACCGGCACGCCCTGATTGTTGAGGCTCGTGCTCAGCAGCTCGGAAAAGTCCCCCGTGAGCATCAGCGCGGTGGGAACCGTCGTGGTTTGCGGGTTGGCGATAGAGATGCGGTTTACTTCCATGTCGCCAAAATAGAAGAGGCGGTTCTTCCAGAAGGGCAATCCCAGCGTGGCTCCAAACTGGTTCTGGTGATAAGGCGGAATGGACGTTGCATCCCAATCCCTCGAATCAAGATTCGTATTCCGGAAATACTCCCACACATCGCCGTGGATTGAATTCGTACCGGACTTGATACTGGCACTCATAACTGCGCCCGCGGAGTGACCAAATTCCGCGCTGAAGTTGCTGGTCTGCAAGCTGAATTCAGCCAGGGCGTCCGGCGGAGGCCTCATTACGAAACTCGATCCATTGAGGAAGTCGATCAGGTTCGTGTTGTTATCCACACCGTCCAGCACGAAGTTGTTTTGCTCGGCGCGCTGGCCGTTAGCCACGAAGTCACCTGTGCCGCTGCCGCGCGTGTTTCCAAACGGCGGGGCAACCCCGGCCGTGAGCTGCGCGATGTAAACCCAGTTGCGCCCGTTCAGCGGCGTCTCGTTGATGGTGTCCGTGCTGATAACTTGGCCGACGGAGGATTCCTGCGTCTGTAGCAGGGGCGCCTCACTCGACACGGTCATCGTCTCTGTGACAGCTCCCGGCTTCAGCGTCAAGTTCAAATTCAGGCGCTGCTGAATGTCCAGGTGCAGGTTTGGCTGCGAGGTCGTTTGGAACCCTGGAGCGGTCGCGCTCACTTGGTAGTTGCCAATCTTTACCGGGGAAAAGACGTAGACACCGCTGGCATTCGTCTCCCGTTGCAGAATCAATCCTGTGTCTGTGTTGGTGAGTGTAACCTGCGCGTTGGCGATTGCCGCACCCGACGAGTCTTCCACCACTCCCGTGATCGCACCCTGATCGGCCTGCGCGTCTACCCGGGCGCAGACGAACAGCAGAAGCAAGAAGCAAGATGCTCCCCATGAAGACAGCAGCTTGAACAGTTGATGATTGAGCCGAGAAATCATGTTTCCGCCCTCCTTTGCTTTCGTGTGTTGCGGCCGAGCATTTTTTGAGGACTCAGCATTGTTATCGTTTACATTTTTGATTGCTTCTGGAGTCAGAAATCCAAGCGCCTGGCCGTCGGGCAAAAATTGCCATTTAAGAGCTCATATTTCGCCGTTCAACTTAAGCGCTCAAAGCGATAATTGTCAATACTGTGGAGTTAAATAGCTGAAATATATACATTTTCCAGGATGCATTTCTTTGAGGTTGCCTCAAAGAGCAAATACTTAAGCTGATAGAGAAGCGCTCAGCTTGGAAATTCGGGTCTGGGCGTGGATACAATTATCTGTGCCAGGCGTTGGTCATACGCGTATCAATTGAGCACTCAATTCGTTGACGGCGGCCGTCTCCGTTCTGTAAGCTTGAAGGCAATCTCAATCGCGCATATGGCATTTCCTGTTTCCAGTGAAGACTCTGCAGAGCCTCTGGTGAAGCACACAGTGGCTGACTGCCTCCGAAAAGAAATCGCGAGCGGAGGTCTGCGTCCCGGTGCTCGCATTGTGGAAGGCACCTGGGCGCGCAAGTTCGGCGTCGCTCAGGGCTCCATTCGAGAGGCCATCAACTTGCTCGCGCAGGATGGATTTGTAACCAAGGCGGCTGGCAGAAGCGCCCGGGTTGTGAACCTGAGCGAGGAGGATGTGCTGCAGACTTTCGAACTGCGCGCCATCCTCGAAGGTTTGGCAGCGCGCTTGATCGCGCAGCGCACCGGCGAGGTGGGCCCCGTTGAAGAGGCCCTGGGCATGATGCGGCAGGCTCTAAGGAACGAGCGGCCAGGCGACATGCTCGACGCCGACCTCCGGTTCCATCTGGAAATGTGTCGCCTCTCCGGCAATCGTTATCTTCTGGAGCATGCCCGCAAGATTCTTCTGCCGCTGTTTGCCTTCGCACGAATCCGAATTCTCTCCACCGGGCAGGATACCTCTGTCTGGGGGAAAGACATTGAGGCCCACCAGCGCATGGTTGATCTGATCAAAGATGGCCAGCCAGACGTCGCAGAACAATACGTGCGTCACGCCATCTCGCGGTTTGGGCAATCAGCTTATGACAACTGGGAGAAGAAGCCCGCTCCGGCTAGCGGCGGCCGCGCCAGAAAGCGCTCGGCTCGGCGCCACGAAGACGAAGCACCGGCCACCTAGATATACCGATAAGGCCTCAACGGAGCGGCTTAGGAACCCGTCATTACTGGGTGCCCATGCTTTGACCTTTGCCGTGTTCGGATTTCAGTGTCGGTTGGCGGCGGTAAGCAAAAGTGTCGCGATCAAAAGAAGTAACATTCCGCCGGCAAGGAACATCCTGGACTTGATCGAAGCGCGTCTCCATTCTCCCGTCAGAAGGCCGGAGAGGCTCGCTGTCATGATCATGAAGATCTGAAAGAGCCCCCATCCAATCGAAGTCCCCAAGTCTCCCAACAACGCCGCACTCATCCCATAGACTGCAAACGCACCCATCCACAAAACGGCCATCAGCGTTGAATAAGACAGGTCCGGGAAGGGCCGTCTGAACTCAGCCCAGCTTCGATTTCGCCTCAGACAATACAAGCAATAAGCCGCATTCGGAACAAAACCTCCTGCCAGTCCAATCGGCCAGACAGCATACGCAGCCAACAATGGCGAATTGCCGAGGGCGACACTCTTTCTTGCGATCTCCTGTCCGAATGCGAACGAGTAGTTGAGCATCGGCGCCAT
>Ga0210410_10004736_pt1 | contig 11895 bp, 12 predicted proteins | sample IncBWC4MmetaG_FD_161058 | JGI IMG/M metagenome (GOLD analysis project Ga0210410, IMG submission 161058) | Forest soil microbial communities from Barre Woods Harvard Forest LTER site, Petersham, Massachusetts, United States - Inc-BW-C-4-M | ecosystem: Environmental > Terrestrial > Soil >... | reverse complement strand
TACCGCCGATTTGAAGTTCCCACACCGGGTTGCACGGGGCTCGTTGCGGAACTTCAACTCGAAAACGGCACCAGAAATCACACCGGGCGAGCCTGCCACCACGGCGGCGCCATTGTGTCAAGGCCCGATCACAACCCGCCGATGAGGGCCACGCAAGGGACGCGAGACTAGCGGCGCGCCGGGGGCAAAAACAGATGTGCAAAACGCCGCGTCGATCCGGCGATGAGTGCATTGCGGCAGCGCCCGATTTGTGGTTTGAGGGGCTGGGATTCCCCCATCCCGTCAAGCCTGCCAAGGACCCGATCCGCGGCGCAAACCTCATCGGCAGCAGGGTGCGTCAGGGCTGTCGCGGTGGCGCCGGTTTGGCGCCGGAAACGGCAGTCGTGACAAAGACCAGACTTCACGCATGTCCCGGAAAAGTGGGACCGGTTTTCCGATAAGGGCATGCGCAAAATCAAGGGACCGTCTGGAGCGCATCCCGATGCGCTCTGGGGAACAGGAGCAGTGATGCAGATGCCGGTGTTCTCGCGCTTGAGCACTTATGCGGTGACAATCGGGGCCTTGCTGGGGAGCGCCGCGACCGCGCTGGCCGCACCCGGACAGCCGTCGTCCTGGGCGCTGGGCCTGCAGGAGGCCGCGTCGCCGGTCATGGCCGACATCACCTGGTTTCATAACTTCCTGCTGGTGCTGATCACCGCCATCACGGTCTTCGTCCTGGCGCTGCTCCTGATCGTGATGATCCGGTTCAACGCCAGGGCCAATCCGAACCCGTCGCGCACCACTCATAACGCGCTGATCGAGGTGGTCTGGACCATTGCTCCGGTGGTTATCCTGCTCGCAATCGCGGTCCCCTCCTTCCGGCTCCTGTTCCTCGAGCTCGATGCGCCGAAAGCGGACCTGACCGTGAAGGCCACCGGCAAGCAGTGGTATTGGAGCTACAACTATCCCGACAACGGCAATTTCGAGTTCGACTCGATCCTGGTCGAGGACAAGGATCTCAAGCCGGACCAGCCGCGGCTCCTCACCGTCGACAACGAGATGGTGGTGCCGGTGAACAAGGTGGTGCACGTGCTGGTCACCGGGGCCGACGTCATTCACTCCTTCGCGGTGCCCTCCTTCGGCATCAAGATCGACGCCGTTCCGGGCCGGCTCAACGACACCTGGTTCAAGGCGACTAGCGAAGGGCGCTTCCATGGCCAGTGCTCGGAATTGTGCGGCAAGGACCACGCCTTCATGCCGATCACGGTGCGGGTGGTGAACGACGCCGAGTTCGCCGCCTGGGTGGCCCAGGAGAAGAAGAATGCCGGGCTCGACCGGGCCGCGCCGACCACGCTCGCCGCCGCCGGCGCGACAGCGCGCTGACACGATGAACCGGTAAGCTTCGCCGCTAAGAACACTCGCTAACGCAAGGACCTATAAAGGACCGACAATGGACACGATGGCACACGCGGCACACGGCGACGAAAGCGGGCACGCCATTCCGCACGGCTGGCGCCGCTTCGTTTACTCGACCAATCACAAGGACATCGGCACGATGTACCTGGTGTTCGCGCTGATCGCCGGCGTGATCGGCGGCATCATGTCGATCCTGATCCGCGCCGAGCTGATGTTCCCCGGCCTGCAGATCTTCCACGAGACCCACCTGTTCGACGTGGTGGTGACCGCGCACGGCCTGATCATGATCTTCTTCATGGTCATGCCGGCGATGATCGGCGGCTTCGGCAACTGGATGGTGCCGCTGATGATCGGAGCGCCCGACATGGCGTTCCCGCGCATGAACAACATCTCGTTCTGGCTCTTGCCGGCCTCGTTCGCGCTGCTCATCGCTTCCTTGTTCTTCGAAGGCGAGCCGGGCGCCAATGGCGCCGGCACCGGCTGGACGATCTATGCGCCGCTCTCGACCTACGGTCATCCCGGCCCGGCGATGGATTTCGTCATTCTATCGCTGCATCTGGCCGGCGCATCGTCGATCCTCGGCGCCATCAACTTCATCACCACCATCTTCAACATGCGCGCGCCCGGCATGACGTTGCACAAGATGCCGCTGTTCGTGTGGGCGATCCTGGTGACGGTGTTTCTCCTGCTGCTGGCGCTGCCGGTTCTCGCCGGCGCCATCACCATGCTGCTGACCGACCGTAACTTCGGCACCACCTTCTTCGATCCGCATGGCGGCGGCGATCCGCTGTTGTTCCAGCACCTGTTCTGGTTCTTCGGCCATCCGGAAGTCTACATCCTGATCCTGCCGGGTTTCGGCATGATCAGCCAGATCGTGGCCACCTTCTCGCGCAAGCCGGTGTTCGGCTATCTCGGCATGGCCTATGCCATGGTCGCGATCGGCGGCATCGGCTTCGTGGTGTGGGCGCATCACATGTACACCGTCGGCATGTCGGCGAGCGTGCAGGCCTATTTCATCGCCGCCACGATGGTGATCGCGGTGCCGACCGGCGTGAAGATCTTCTCCTGGATCGCGACGATGTGGGGCGGCTCGATCGAGTTCAAGACGCCGATGCTGTGGGCGATCGGCTTCATCTTCCTGTTCACCATCGGCGGCGTGACCGGCGTCGTGCTCGCCAATGCCGGCGTCGACCGCGTGCTGCAGGACACCTATTACGTGGTGGCGCACTTCCACTACGTGCTGTCGCTCGGCGCCGTCTTCGCCATCTTCGCCGGCTGGTATTACTGGTTCCCGAAGATGACCGGCTACATGTACAACGAGTTCATCGGCAAGACGCACTTCTGGCTGACTTTCATCGGCGTCAACCTGGTGTTCTTCCCGCAGCACTTCCTCGGGCTCAACGGCATGCCGCGCCGCATCGCCGACTATCCGGACGCCTTCGCGCCGTGGAATTACGTTTCCTCGATCGGCTCGTACATTTCCGGCTTCGCCGTGCTGGTGTTCCTGTTCGGGATGGTGCAGGCCTTCGCCCGCAAGATCCCGGCGCCGGCCAATCCGTGGGGCCCGGGCGCAACCACGCTGGAATGGACGCTGCCTTCGCCGCCGCCCTTCCACCAATTCGAGACGTTGCCGCTGATCCGATGAGCGTTACGCTGTCACATGCCGAGCCCAGCATCGCGGGCGTCGGCGACTACATCGCGCTGATGAAGCCGCGGGTGATGTCGCTCGTGGTCTTCACGGCGTTTGTCGGGCTCGCGATCGCGCCGGGCCATCTGCATCCGGTGATCGCTGTGACCGCGCTCATCTGCATCGCGGTCGGCGCCGGCGCGGCGGGCGCGCTCAACATGTGGTACGACGCCGACATCGACGCGCGCATGACGCGCACCCAAGGCCGCCCGGTGCCGGCCGGCCGCGTGACGCCGGGCGAAGCGCTCGCCTTCGGGATCACGCTTGCCGGCTTCGCGGTGGTGACGCTCGGGCTTCTGGTCAATGTCGTCGCCGGCGCGCTTCTCGCCGCCACGATCGCCTTCTATGTCCTGATTTACACGATGTGGCTGAAGCGGCGGACGCCGCAGAACATCGTGATCGGCGGCGCCGCCGGCGCGCTGCCGCCGATGATCGGCTGGGCTTCGGTGACCGGCGGCTTCGCCGTCGAGCCCGTGCTGCTCTTTCTCATCATCTTCTTCTGGACGCCGCCGCACTTCTGGGCGCTGTCGCTCTATCGCGCGCAGGATTATGCGCGCGCCGGCATCCCGATGCTGCCGGTAGTGTCGGGCGAAGCGGAAACCCGCCGCCAAATTCTGCTCTATTCGCTCATCCTGGCCCCGCTCGGCGCCTCGCCCTGGCTCCTCGGCTATGCCGGCCCGCTGTATGGGATCGTCGCGGTCGCGGGCGGCGCCGCCATCGTGGCGCTGGCGTTGCGCATCCACCGTAACCGCGCGCAGGCAAGCGAGAAGAACGCGGCCGCGAGCGGCGCGCCGCGGCAAACGCACGCCGCCAGCAAGCAGATGTTCGCCTTCTCGATCCTCTATCTGTTTCTGTTGTTTGCCATGCTGCTGGTCGACCGGCTCGCTGGCCCGCTGTTCGGCCAAGTGGGCGCATGACCTGGTCACATGATTGGCCGCATGACAATGAGTGGTGGTCATGAACGAGGACAAGCCGGAGCCCGGCATCAGGCTCACCGAGCGGCAGTTGCGCGCCCGCCGCGCGCGCTCGATCGCCATCGCGGTGTCGCTTGGTCTTCTCGTGATCCTGTTCTACATCGTGACGCTCGTGAAAGGGCCGGGCGTGTTGCACCGGCCGTTGTGAGCGCCGAGGCGTAAAGCGAACGATGACGACGCCGAATCAAACGACCCCGCCTGCTCCGCGCCGCGATCTCGTCATCGCGTTCCTGTGCGGCGGGCTGGTTGCCGGCATGGTCGGGCTGTCGTTTGCCGCCGTGCCGTTTTATTCCTGGTTCTGCCGCACCACCGGCTACGGCGGCACGCCGCAGACCGCCACGGCGGCGCCGGCGCAGATTTCCGACCGCACCATCACGGTGCGGTTCGATTCGAACGTCGCTTCCGGCTTGCCCTGGAAGTTCGAGCCCGAGCAGCGCACCATCGACGTGAAGCTCGGCGAAGTCGTCACGGTGTACTATACGGTCACCAACGAAGCCGCCCGCGTCACCGCGGGACAAGCCGGCTACAATGTGAGCCCGCCGACCACGGGCATCTACTTCACCAAGATCAATTGCTTCTGCTTCACCGAACAGACGATGAAGCCGGGCGAAAAGCGCGAGATGGCGGTCGTGTTCTATGTCGACCCCAAGCTCGTGGAGAATTCGGAACTGGACGGCGTTCGTCTGATCACGCTGTCCTATACGTTCTATCCGGTGCGCGTTCCGGACCAGGCAGCAGCGGAGAGCCCGCCGCCGAAGTCCGGCCGCATCTGACGATCCGAAAAGAGGCCGGCAGCGGTTCTCGTTTCGGGCTAGATACACAGTGGAGCATGATCTTTTTCGAAAACCGGTTTCCACTTTTCGGGATCATGCTCTAGAGGCAACGTAAGGGGGCGCGCCCGCACGTGCGGTCGCGTCGAGCGGAGAAGGGAATTATGGCCGACGCAGCGCACGCCAAACCGCACCACGACTATCACCTGGTGAATCCCAGCCCGTGGCCGGCGATCGGGGCAGTCTCGGCCTTCGTCACCGCGTTCGGGCTGATCCTGTGGATGCACCACATCGTCGTCTTCGCGCCGCTCATTTTCGGCCTCGGCGCCATCGGCGTCGCCTATACGATGATCGGCTGGTGGCGCGACGTGATCTACGAAGCGGAAGTCGAGCACGATCACACTCGCGTGGTGCAGATCTCGCACCGCTACGGCATGATCCTGTTCATCGCCTCGGAGGTGATGTTCTTCGTCGCCTGGTTCTGGGCCTATTTCAACGTCGCGCTGTTTCCGGACGAGATGCGGGACTTCGCGCGTACCGCCTTCATCGGCGGCGTGTGGCCGCCGCACGACATCAAGACCTTCGATCCCTGGCACCTGCCGCTCCTGAACACGCTCATTCTGCTCACCTCCGGCACGACGGTGACCTGGGCGCATCATTCGCTGCTGGAGAACGACCGCAAAGGCCTGGTCTGGGGGCTCGTGCTCACCGTCCTGCTCGGAATGACCTTCACCGCCGTGCAGGCGTACGAATATGCCCACGCGGCATTCCACTATTCCGGCAACATCTACGGCGCCACCTTCTTCATGGCGACCGGCTTCCACGGCGCCCATGTGATCATCGGCACGATCTTTCTGATCGTCTGCCTCGCCCGGGCGCTCGCCGGCCAGTTCAAGCCGACCCAGCATCTCGGCTTCGAATTCGCCGCCTGGTACTGGCACTTCGTCGACGTGGTGTGGCTGTTCCTGTTCGCCTGCATCTATGTGTGGGGCTCCGGCGGGGTGCCGGAGTAACGCGCTGCTTTTCACGGACGCGGTGCGGCGTGAAACGTTGCACCGCTGATCCGGGATCGTCGCAGACACGGCGTTTGGCACGATCCCGGGTCTGCGGCGGACCGCCGCCATAGCGGGCATGGGCCCGCGCCAATATGTCAGGTGCGCTGTGGCGCGCCCGGGATGCGCACCCTGACAGGCGATATGAGAGTGACTGAACAGACGATCCAAACACTTTCCGGAGCCGCTCTTGCAGGGCTCGCCTGCGCCTGCCCGCGCTGCGGCAAGGGCAAGCTGTTCCAGGGATTTCTCACGCTGCGGCCGGGTTGCGACGTCTGCGGGCTCGATTACGGCTTCGCCGATGCCGGCGACGGGCCCGCGGTCTTCATCATGTTCTTCGCCGGTTTCATCGTGGTCGGCGCGGCTTTGGTGACCGAGATCGTCTACCGGCCGCCCTACTGGGTGCACGCCGCTTTGTGGCTGCCGCTGATCCTGATCGTGACACTCGGGCCGCTGCGGCCAATGAAAGGCCTCTTGATCGCGCTCCAGTTTCACCACAAGGCCGCCGAAGGACGGCTGACCGGACGCGAGCCTTGAGCACGCCGCCGCCGGTTTCAGCCCTCACTCCACCGAAGTCTCAGCCGCGCCGATTGCGGACGCTGATCGGCCTCTTCATCCCTGCGGTCATCGTCTTCGCCGTGCTGATCGCGCTCGGCACCTGGCAGCTTCAGCGCAAGGCCTGGAAGGAAGACCTGATCGCGACATTGACCGAGCGGCTCGCCGCGGCCCCGGGTCTATTACCGGCGCCCGCGACCTGGCCGAGGCTCGACCGCGATGACACCGAATATCGCCGCGTGACCTTCACCGCCACGTTCGACGAAAGCAAGGAGGCGCTGGTCTATGCCGCCGCCTCCGCGTTCCGGCCAGACGTTTCCGGCCTGGGCTATTGGGTGTTCACGCCGGCGCGGCTCGCCGCCGGCGGCGTGGTGATGGTCAATCGGGGCTTCGTGCCGCAGGACTTCGCCAATCCGGCCGCCCGCCCCGGCGGACATGTGAGCGGACCGGCCCAAATCACCGGAACGCTGCGCTGGCCGGACGCACGCTCCTGGTTCTCGCCCAGCGACGACCCGGAGCACAATCTCTGGTTCCTGCGCGACCCATCCTCCATAGCCGCCGCCAAAGGGCTGAACGAGGTCGCGCCCTTCTATGTCGAGCAGGAAGCGCCGGTGCCGCCCGGCGGCTGGCCGCAGCCGGGCAAGCTCGACGTGCGGCTACGCAACGAGCACCTGCAGTACGTGGTCACCTGGTACGGGCTGGCGCTCGTTCTGGTGGCCGTTTTCGCGGTCTGGGCGTTCAGAACCGGGCGCGACCCGCGCCGCGAGGATGGCGGGCAAGCGCATGACAGCGCGCCGCCTTCCTTGTGAAAGAGGCGGCTTTTCTATAAGTGTCAGGGTTAGTCCGGGACGGGCGACCCGTTGGCCGCCCGACGCGAATATCCTGGAAAATCAATGGTTTATTTCCCGGCGGCTTGGCGCCGGGGCTTGAGGGTTGTTGTTTTGCGCCACGTCTCCACCCGAGGGGAAGCCGCCGGCTTGGGCTTTGCCGAAGTGATGCTCGCGGGCCTCGCCCGCGACGGCGGCCTCTATGTGCCGGAGGCTTGGCCGATGCTCGACCGCACCACCATCGCGGGCTTCGCCGGCCGGCCCTATGCGGAGGTGGCGCTCGACGTGATCCGGCCGTTCACCGGTGATTCGATCGCCGCGGCCGATCTCGCCCGCATGGTGCGCGAGGCCTGCGGCACCTTTCGCCATCCCGCCGTGGTGCCGTTGAGCCAGCTCGGCACCAACACGTTCGCGCTCGAGCTTTTTCACGGCCCGACGCTCGCGTTCAAGGACGTGGCGATGCAGCTTCTGGCGCGGCTGATGGACCACGCGCTGGCGGCGCGCGGCGAGCGCCGCACTATCGTGGTCGCGACCTCCGGCGACACCGGCGGCGCCGCGGTCGAGGCGTTCGGCGACCGCAACCAGGTCGATCTCATCGTGCTGTTCCCGAACGGCCGCGTCTCCGACGTGCAGCAGCGCATGATGACGACGGCGAACGCCGCCAACATCCATGCGCTCGCCATCGACGGTACCTTCGACGACTGCCAGGCGATCGTGAAGGGCATGTTCAACCATGCCGCCTTTCGCGACCGCGTTCGCCTCTCCGGCGTCAACTCGATCAACTGGGCGCGGATCGTGGCGCAGACGGTCTATTACTTCACCGCCGCGGTGTCGCTCGGCGCGCCGCACCGCAGGATCGCGTTCACGGTGCCGACCGGGAATTTCGGCGACATTTATGCCGGCTATGTGGCGCAGCGCATGGGCCTGCCGATCGACCGGCTCCTGATCGCCACCAACGTCAACGACATTCTGGCGCGCACGCTTGCGACCGGCACTTACGAATTGCGCGCGGTGGTGCCGACGACCTCACCGTCGATGGACATCCAGGTCTCGTCGAATTTCGAGCGGCTCCTCTTCGACGCTTACAACCGCGATGCCGGCGCGGTGCGCGGGCTGATGGGATCGCTGACACAGTCGCGGCGTTTCACGCTGTCGGCGCACGCGCTGTCGCAGATCCGCGCCGTGTTCAGCGCCGACCGCGCCGACGAGGAAGAGGTATCGGCCACGATGCGCGCCGTACGGCGCGAGACCGGCAATTTCATCGATCCGCACACCGCGGTCGGCGTCGCGGTGGCGGAAAAGGAACAGCGCGATCCGGCGCTGCCGATGGTGGTGTTGTCCACCGCCCATCCGGCCAAATTTCCCCAAGCGGTCGAGGCGGCGACCGGGGCGCGCCCCGCTTTGCCCGAATGGCTTTCGGATCTCAATCAACGGCCGCAGCGCATGACCGCGCTGCCGGCGGATCAATCAGCGGTCGAGCAATTCGTCCTGTCGACGAGCCGTGCCGCGCAGGAAGGAGCGGCAGCATGAGCGTAGCGGTGACCACCTTGAAATCCGGCATCCAGGTCGTGACCGACACGATGCCGCATCTCGAGAGCGCTTCGCTTGGCGTGTGGGTCCATTCCGGCAGCCGCGACGAACGCAACGACGAGCATGGCATCTCGCATTTCCTCGAGCACATGGCGTTCAAGGGCACGCGGCGGCGGAGCGCGCGGCAGATCGCCGAGGAGATCGAGGCGGTGGGCGGCGATCTCAATGCCGCGACCAGCGTCGAGAACACGGCCTATTTTGCCCGCGTCTTGAAAGCCGACGTGCCGCTCGCGATCGACGTCTTGTCCGACATCCTGTCCGAGCCGGCGTTCGACCGCGAGGAGATGGTGCGCGAGCAAAACGTCATCGTCCAGGAAATCGGCGCGGTCGCCGACACGCCGGACGACCTGGTGTTCGAGCATCTCAATGTCGTCGCCTTTCCGGATCAGCCGCTCGGCCGCTCGATCCTGGGCACGCCAAAAACTGTGCGCTCGTTCGACGGCACGGGGCTTCGCGACTATCTCGGGCGCCACTATCGTGGGCCAGACATGGTGATCGCCGCCGCCGGCGCGGTGAACCACGAGGCGGTGGTCGCCGAGGTGGAGAAGCGCTTCGCCGGCTTCAACGGGCCATCGAGCCCGGCGCCGGAGCCGGCGCACTTCGGCGGCGGCACGCATGTGGAGAAGCGCGAGCTCGAACAGGTCCACATTGCGCTGGCGCTGCCGGGCGTGGCGCAGAACGATCCCTCGCTCTACAGCCTGCAGATGTTCAACAACGTGCTCGGCGGCGGCATGTCATCGCGGCTGTTTCAGGAAGCGCGCGAGAAGCGCGGGCTTTGCTACTCGATCTATTCCTACCACGCCGCCTATTCGGACGTCGGCATGTTCGCGCTTTATGCCGGCACCGACGCCGCCGACGCCGCCGACCTGATGCGGCTTGCGGTCGACGAAATCGCCAACGCGGCGGAGACCATCTCGGAAGCCGAGATCGCCCGCGCCAAGGCGCAGATGAAAGCCGGTCTGCTGATGGCGCTGGAAAGCTCGGGCGAGCGGGTCGGACAATTGGCGCGGCACATGCTGGCCTGGGGACGGCCCATCCCGCTCAGCGAATTGGTCGAGAAGGTCGAGGCGGTGACGGTGGAGAGCGCGCGCGCCGCCGGCAGCGCCTTGATCCGCCGCGGCAAGCCGGCGATCGCCGTGCTCGGGCTCGGATCGGGACTTGAAAGCGCCGCCGCCATTGCGGAGACTTTGAACCGCCAAGCCGCATGAGGGGGGTATTGATCCGACGTCCGCTCGTCCCCGCGAAGGCGGGGACCCAGCTTCCCGCACTTGCTAGATTCCCGCTTTCGCGGGAATGAGCGGAGGGTGTTTCGGCCGCTGAGCACGTTCGATGGCGTTTTTCCGCACCATCAACTTCGCCGATCCGTTGCCTTCGGTCGTGGGCGAGGGCGTGATCCTGCGCACGCCGCAGGCGACCGACCACGCCGAATGGGCGGCTTTGCGCGAGCACAGCCGCGAATTTCTCACGCCCTGGGAGCCGACCTGGCCGGCCGATGATCTAAGCCGCAGCGCCTTCCGCCGCCGCATCCGGCGCTATGCCGAAGACCTGCGCACCGACCAGAGCTACGCCTTTCTGATCTTCCGCAGCACCGACGGCAGGCTCGTGGGCGGGCTAACGCTGGCCAATGTCCGACGCGGCGTCGCGCAGGCCGGCAGCCTCGGTTACTGGATGGGGCTTCCTCACGTCCGGCAGGGCTACATGACGGCGGCGGTGCGTGCGGTGATCCCGTTCGCCTTCGGCACCCTGCGGCTGCACCGGCTGGAAGCGGCCTGCATCCCGACCAACACCGCTTCGATCCGGCTTCTGGAAAATACCGGCTTCGTGCGCGAGGGTTATGCGCGCGAATATCTCTGCATCAACGGCATCTGGCAGGACCATCTGCTCTACGGACGCTTGAAGGATTCGAAGGGTTAGCGGAGAGGCGCATGTCACCGGCGGTGTCTCCAACAACGCTTGCCGTCACTTCAGCCTATAGCCGTTTGGCTTGGCGCCTCGCCGCCTTAACCACGCGCCATTTGCCGCCTTGGGATGGCCACGGTTCCCTTGATATAACAAAGGCATCGGGGACATCCTGGACGAGCGGCGGCGTCATGCCGGTTACCGGTGAGCGACTAGAAAGGTACCGCTGCGCGCTCTTTGCGCCCGCGCTTTGGTTCGCGGTGTTCGTGAGTTGCGCGGCGACAAGTGCGCCCAGTGCAGCGACGCCGGATGCGCAGCACGGCACGGTCGGCTCGGTCCCCGTGAACAATTCCTCAAACTCCTCCTCTACCAAGGTCGCGCAAACCGCCCCCGGCGTGCCGGCCGACGTCAATTGCCCCGGGGTCGAAGTCCGCCGCGGCGCGGCGACCCTCACCGTCGGACCAACCGGCGAAAGAACGGCGATGACGCTGAAGTACCAGGTGAGCTTCGTGCGTCTGGCGCGCGAATGCTCCACGGTCGAAGGCAACATGGTGATGAAGGTCGGCGTGGAGGGACGCATCGTGCTCGGACCGGCCGGCAGCCCGGGCCAAGTCAGCGTGCCGTTGCGCTTTGCGGTAGTGCAGGAAACACCGTCGTCGGGGATGCGGCCGATCGCGACCAAGTTCATCATGGTCCCGGTCGACGTCGGTGCCACCGGCAACACGCCGTTCGTTTATGTGGAAGAGGCGCTGAGCTTCCCGATCCCAACGCCGGCCACAGCGCTCGATGAGTATCTCGTCTATGTCGGCTTCGATCCGGTCTCGGCCGAGGCGCAATCCAAGGCGCCGAAAGCGCGGCCGCCGAAGGACAAGCCGAAGGCCACCTCCAAATCCAAGCCGAACTCGCAGCCGAGTGCCGGCGGCAATTGAAGCCGCGGATCTACCTTCCCCTCACCCGATTGCGATTGCCAAAATGCTGAGCCGCCCTCTCCCGCAAGGTTCTCGGAGAGGAGTTTCCTAGAGATGGAAGTTGATTGCCAGTCGTTCATAAGCTGCTGATTTTGCTTGTGTCGACTCGCTCCCGACGTTTCATTTCTGCTGCTACCTATGTGGAATAAAGGTAGCAGGTTGCCGGAGCCTCGTTGCA
>Ga0210410_10004733_pt1 | contig 11897 bp, 6 predicted proteins | sample IncBWC4MmetaG_FD_161058 | JGI IMG/M metagenome (GOLD analysis project Ga0210410, IMG submission 161058) | Forest soil microbial communities from Barre Woods Harvard Forest LTER site, Petersham, Massachusetts, United States - Inc-BW-C-4-M | ecosystem: Environmental > Terrestrial > Soil >... | reverse complement strand
ATCCAGCCAATGAGTGCCGATATCGGAGACGGCGCGGAGTTGGCCACCCAATTTGGGGTCGAGCCGCCAGTTCCAATCGTTTGGATAGAGCAGCCAGTCCTGGAGGAAGCTGCCGTGCACAAGTTTGGGCTGGCCGATGGCGCCTTTTTCAACGAGGGCGCGCGCTTCCTGACAAAGCGGGTAGTAACGCAGGTTGTAGGCAACGCCGCCAACTTTTTGCGTCTCCCGGACCAGCGCGACGAGCAGTTCGGACTCGGCCGAATCCATGGTCAGCGGCTTTTCACAGAGGACGTGCTTTCCGGCGCGAAGCAGACGACTGGCTTGATCGAAGTGGAGATAGTTCGGAGTGCAGAGGTGGACAACGTCAACGGCGGCATCGGCGGCGAGTTCGTCTAGGGAGGAGTAGGCGCGATCCAAGTTCAAGGCTTTGCAGGCCGCAGCCGTGGTTTCGCCGGAACTTCCAAGTGCGCCGCGAACCGGAATGCCCAGGCGCCGTAGGGCTTCGACGTGGGCCTTGCCGACGAATCCCAGGCCAATCACAGCGGAGTTCAGCTTCATACGGTCTGCTCCCCGATTCCGGTATGTTCAAGCCCCGAGAGGTTGCGAATGCCTTCGGGATTATATGGAAGATTCCCCGGGAGAGTCGACACCGTAAGTGAATAGGGGTGGTTGCTGGCGCGGGACTAGAAGCGCGACCTATTGGGAAGGCTCTTGCCCTAGCGCGGACTTCGCGCAATGAGAGCGATCAGGATTTCGCGTGCACGGGCCCGGAAGTATTGGGGGCAGTGACTGGGTTTTCCAAAGCTCGTGGGTCACTGGTCCGGGATCTGGCCTTCTGCTCGAGCAATTGAAGAAGGCCGCCGATGGTGGACTCACATCCGAGGGCGTAGAGCCCGTCCAGCAGCGTCTGGCAATAGACGACGTTGGCGGCAGCAGAACGAAACGGCGGATATCTCGAAGTAATCAGCAGGCGCTCGCCGGACCGCCACGGGCGCCTGCTGATTACGCGGGCTCCGTGGTCGCTGATGTTTTCGATCCAGGCACATTCCGAATCACGCGGTTTTTCCGGAAGCTCAAGTTGCCCCAGAGTTCCGACCAGAGTCCTTTGTTCCATGCGTCCACTTCCCATCGGTTCAGCAACCTTCTCCTGACGTTGATAACCCTCGAAATTTGTCACTTGCCGCCTCGGTGTTTGGAGTTGAGAAGAGAACGCCGAGAGAGCTAAAAGGCGCTCGTGGAGGATTTCCGGACCTTTGCCGGCATTCGTTGGGCCACGGAAGTTCCAGGTGCGCGGAATCCATATTGGGCGAAGCCTCGCCGCGAACCAGGAAACATCACGGGGGGATTCGCACCGGAGGGCGCGCGAGTTGCCTGCTTCTGTTTGTAAAGGGCCTCGTCGGCCTGCGCCACTAGCTTCTTGAGCGAAGAACGCATTTCGGCGGCATAGCGAGTCATGCCGACGCTGAGCGAGAGCGGATATTGAGTATTGTTGGCGGCAAGTTCAGCCATATTGTCCTGCAACCGTTGGGAGATAGTGTCCGCGGTCTGGCCGTATTCCTCGATGACGAGGGCGGTGAATTCGTCGCCCCCAAAACGCCCGGTAACATCGGAGTTCCGAAAAGTGTTTCTGAAGACTTCTGCGGTTTTCAGCAAGGCCTGGTCGCCCTCCTGATGGCCGAACTGATCGTTGATTTGTTTCAAGTTGTCGAGGTCGGCAAAGAACAGGAGAAGGTTCTTTTTCATGCCGTGGGCCAATTTCATGCGCTCGCTGCCAAGCAGCAGGAAGCCGCGGCGATTGTACAAGCCGGTGAGCTCATCGGAAATCGCCAGGTGGCAGAGATCCGATTCGATCTGATGCTGGCGCAAGCCACAACGCAGAATGCGCGCAAGCTTTTTGAGATTCATGCGGAGGTGACTATTGTTTTTTGCGGTATCACCCTCGACCGCGGCGGGAGGAACGAGGCCGTGCTGGCTGTTGGGCAGCACCAGCACTGGCATGTTGGAGGCAACTTCGCGGACCCTCTTCAGATTTGCCGATAATTGAGCGCTCGATTCCCCCGAGCGCAGCAGGAGGATGGGTAACTCTTCATCGAGTGCGGACAGTGATCCCTCCAGTTCATCCAGCTTGACCAGTTCACATTCGAACGAGCGGCCATCGCTGATGGTTTTCTGCAGGAAACGAGCGTCTTTGCAACCGTCCTCGAGGAGCAAAAGTTTGAGCGGCTTGGTGTTCATGGCCTTCTCCCTTACGGGGATTACCCGTGAATCTCCAGATTCCCGTTGGACAGCCGGGAGGTTTTTCCATCCAGGTCATACTCGCGAAGTTTGCGCAGCAGTCCCTTGTAGCTGATCTTCAACCGGCGCGCGGCAGCCTTGCGGTTGAACCGGGTTTCTTGAAGTATTTTTTCGATGGCCGGCTTTTCCGCGCTGGATTTCACCTGGCGAGCGATTTTTTTCAGGTCGGTCAGGGAGGCTTCCTCCGGGGAATCGGCAGCGACGGGATGACCGGTCATCACGCGGCCGACGCCCCGCAATTCGTTGATGGAGCGTTCCTCGTCTCCCTCGATCAGAAAGCGCTGCGTGAAGCTCTGCAGCTCGCGAATATTTCCGGGCCATGAATATTCCATGCAGGCGGCGATGAGGCTTTGGGATGGGGAGACGTCCGGACAGCCATAGAGGCGGGAAAACCGCCGGAGGAAATGGTCGAGCAGGAGAGGAATTTCCTCGGGACGCGAGCGCAGCGGCGGAAGTCGAAGAACGAAGGTATTGAGGCGGTAATAAAGGTCCTGCCGGAGGGCGCCGGATTCCAGAGCTTCGCAAATGTCGACGTTGGTGGCGGCGATGACGCGGGCTTCCACGCGAATGGTGGTGTTGCCGCCAAGACGGCAAATGGTTTTGTCCTGCAATACGTGGAGGAGCTTGGCCTGCAAGGCGGGAGAAATTTCCCCGATCTCGTCGAGCAAGATGGTGCCGGATCTGCAAATTTCAAACTTGCCGGGGTTGCTGCGGAAAGCTCCCGTGAATGCTCCGCGTTCGTAACCGAAGAGCTCGCTTTCGAGCAGGGGACCCGGGAGGGCGGCACAATTCACCTTCAGGAAAGGCTGGTGCGCGTTTGCGGAGCGAGTGTGGAGAAACCGGGCGACAACTTCCTTGCCGGTGCCGCTTTCGCCGAGAATCAGGACAGGAATGTCGTAATCGGCGATCTTCTCGATCTGTTGGCGGATGGAGAGCATGGCGGGGCTGGAGGCGACGAAGATCGATCCGTCGTTGAGTACTTCGGCTTGACCGTTGGGCGCATTCTTGGAAGAAATGCTGGAGGAATTTTGCCAATCCACGGCCGGTGCGAGGAAGGATTCCTGGTCGTGAAATGCGACCTCCTCCGTGCTCCCGAACCCGATTTGAAATCTTGTCGACAATTTTTCTTCTCCTTGGACGCATTGCTCACCGCACCCCGGCCCCGATTTAACTTCTCGGAAAAATCTACCCACTGGACCGGGGAGCGGTGCCCAGCCCGAAGCCACAATAAGCCACACAGAAAAAACGACAAGGAGGTGAAAGCTGTAAATAGGTTCAGGTAATCACCCTAGAGCAGGCTGCGGAAGAGGGGAGGCGGACTGCGTATGGATCTCGGCCGGCCCGACTCTACGACTTCGAAAGATGTTTTCCGGGAATTGGAATTAGGGTGGGGAAAAGCTTGGTGAACCGGGGAGGACTCGAACCTCCAACCCGTTGTTTGCCTCCCGAAACGCTAAATACTCAATGTTTCAAGCGGTTTCCTGGTTTCGGGAATGGCAGAAATGGGCGGTTTTAGGCGTAGTTGTTACCAAGGATGTTATGAAGTTTCTCGAAACGCATGACGCCCCTCATTCTTTTCCCACCGTTTGTTGTCGGATATTGCTCGCTCAAAGACACACCCCGCGGACGCTCGAAAAAATCGTGGGTTTCGCCGTCCTTCTCTTTGCGCCCGAAGCCGATCAAGATACCGGTATTCAACCGGGGCAATTAGTGATGCGACACTATTTTGTAGAGAAGATAGATCAGTGAAACCAGTTCAAACAACTTGAGGGCGAGAGCTTTCAGATTCTCAATAACCAAATCAATGTGTTTGAAAAGCTTGAGAACCGAACCTCTCTTACTTCGGTTTGCCATTGCGAGATGACTTTTTGGTGATACTCGTTCCGCGTACTCCTTTCTAAAATAAAGAGGTCACGCACGACATGCGCGCCCCATCCAACGCCCTCGCCAAAAATTGAAAAAGGGGAAGGCCCCTTCGGCTTTCCCCTTTTCTTGCAGCGAGTTATTTCTTTCTCGCTGGAATTAGTTAAAAGCTGATCCGCAGACCAAGCTGTATCGTCCGCGGGGTGTTTGCCTGCACGGCCCCGGTGGTCAGTTCGCCACTAATGCTGCCCAGCGCGCCCCAATCGGCCGTATCCCCAAGGACATTGTAGGGATCGCTCAAGATCGGATGATTAAAGAGGTTTGTAAAGTTGGCGTCGAATTGCAAATGGACACGCTCCGTGATCATGATGTCCTTCCGCACACCCAGGTCCACGTTCCAGTACATCTGGCCGCGCAGAATCCCAGCCCCACCGCCGCCATTTCCGTCGATACCCAGAATCGAGTTCCGGAAACAGTTATAGACAGCTTCCGGATTCTGGAACATGCTCGGGCCAAAAAAGGCCGAGCCCATATCCGGGTAATTCTTAGAAGGCACGGGGTTGTTGTGCCGGGAACTGCCACCTACACCCGGACCGCACATGTTGATGGCGTTTTCGAAGGAGGAAAAGCCGCTGCTGCTGCCATCTGACTGGCCCCACGCTTGTCCACCTCCCGCTTGGTATAAGTTCAGAATGTTGCCGTCCGTTCCGACGACCGCGTTCGGTAATCCGCTACCTATACTCAATATCGGTGCGATGGACCAACCCCCCAAAATCCTTCCAGCGATGCCATGCTGGCCTTTGTAGAGGGGAGGCTGGTAAACAAAAAACAAGTTGTACATGAATTTCCGGTCCCAAGACTGCAGCCCGTAAGCCGAGTGCAGGTTGTAGGCGTCCGGGACAGTCCATTGGCTGGTGGCCTGGACGATCGAGCCGGTACCCAGCGCTTTTCCATAGGTGAAGTTGCTCTGAAGCGTCAACCCGTGCCAGTCCGACATCTTCAGCGAGATGAACCCGGCGTTATAGTTGCCGAAGCCATTGCTGACGCTCATGCCAACTCCGGTGCCCAACTGTCCGCCCGCCCCACACGGTGGAGCCGTGGGTGCGGACCCGGGGCAAGGGGTAGTTCCTGGGATGGGGGTGTTCAACATTGAGCGCGGGAAGACGAATGCACCATTGTCGAGGTCGCTCCAAAGGCTCCACACGGCGTTGCTGGCGATGTTGCTCCCCTCGTTGGCCGCCACTGCCGCCGTGCAACTCGCATGACCCGCACAGTAGGCAGATGTGGGGCCACCAAGTGCCGCTTCAAAGAACGGCTGAGGTGTTAGAGTGTTAGGTGTCACTACATTCCCGGCCAGGCCGCCACAGTTTCCTCCCGCCAGACCCGCAGCGCCGCCGCAGTATTGCCAAACCATTTGACCGTAAGCCTTGGCGAACGTCTGCCCCCCCAGCGTCATCATGTAGGGCACTGCGTTGATATTGATGGCCTGAAGATCGTGGGTATAATGTCTGCCGATATAGCCGAATTCGATGGTGGTCTTGTTGTTAATCTGCCGCTGCACGGTCAAATCGTATTGTTGGCTCATGCTCGGCCGGAAGTTGGGGTCCAGGGCCTCACTCGATCCGGCATTCTCCGCGTTCACTCCTGGAACGACCGGTTGGGGCAAGGTAGGGAGAGCAGCCGTTATCGGCGCGACCAGTCCACCGAAACCACCGGCGGTCGGACCGATGCGGAAGGCATTGTTGGGAGTCGATGTCTGAGTAGGAGAACAGGTGCCATTGCTGAGCGGGCTGAAGCACTGCACCGGTTGGATGAGACCCGTGCTCAGAAGCGGTGTCAGCAACAGCGCCACGCCGTTTAGCCGCCCATAAAGAATACTGTAACCGCCGCGGATGACGGTCTTTCGATTTCCAAACACATTGCTGAGCAACCCGGAGTCGAAGTTCGGATTCCAAGCCGCCGCAACGCGCGGACTGAAGGACTTGTAGTAAGGATCGTACGGGTACTTCGGGTGGCCCGCAACATTGTGGACCAGAGAGAACCCGATGTCGGGATTATAAACCTGGCCGGCCAGCGCCGCAGTTTCCCGTGCTTTCAAGTATGCCTCAGTTGATATGGGCTTATTGTCCGGGCCTACCATAACGATCTGTTTGCCATTCTTTTCATTCGGAGGCATTTCCAGCGTCCAGCCCAACCCATACGTCAGAGTAAATGTGGGCTTCATCCGCCAGGAATCGCTAAAGTACAAGTTGTAGAAGGGAATGGTGCTCTGGTCAAACACGGGCGCGCCCACAGGCTGTACCGCCAAGTTCGGGGCGGTGCGAGTGTATGCCACCTGCGTTAAGCTCGGAATACCTAGAAGGATGGCATAGTCCCTATACCAGTTCTTCAGGCGATTGCCGCCGACACCGAGAATCGCTTGGGGCACATACCCCGTCATATCCACGCCGGTGCCAACATTGTTGCCATTGGTACCGCCACCGGAAGCCAGATCGTATATGATCTCATTGTTGACGGAGCCGCCGTTGTCGGTACGCAGGTGCCAGTTAAAGTTATGTTGGTAAATTCCGCCGAACTGGAGGAAGTGCGTTCCTTTGATCCAGGAAAGGTCGTCGCGGATCAAGTTGTCCTGGCCATCCCAGAATCTGGTGCGGACCCTTTGTGTATCCAGGTTGTAGGGCGCCAGCGAACTGCTAGAGGTCTCACCCTGGGGTTGCAGCGCCCCGCCCAGACCAGGCAACTGCGGTTGCTGGGACACTCCCGGCCCTCCTGGTCCCTTCCCTCCCGTAAAATAGCGTGCCCAGTAATTGCGCAAATAACTGTAATGGAAATCGTTGGTCAGATTATTTGTAATAATCGTCGTTAGGCCAGCGGTATAGTACGAAGGTTGCTGTGGACGCTTGTGAACGGAAGTGGGCACGCCCAGTTTGTCCCCAGGAAAGAAGCCACCAATATCCACTTGACTGGTTGTAGCTCTTTGCAAATTGTAATAGTGGTACGTAGCGTAGAAATGCCACTTAGAGCCAAAGTCGTGATCCAGGCGACCGACGGCAAAGTTTTCATTCCAAGGCAGGGACAAGGTACCCCGAAATGCCTGGGTGTTCAAACCATCGCACCTGCTGCCGATCGCCCCGCACGACGCCCCGGGAGTCGGTTCCGGTTCGAACTTCCACAGGGCCTGCATTGTGGGGCTGATTCCTAGACCGCGCGGGTCGCACGGGACAGTGTCGGGGCCTGTTGGGGTGGCAGCACCTGGGCACAGCGCCATGGTTCCCTGTCCACCGAGATTATACTGCTGGACAACACCGTTCGAATCCTTGAACTGCAGGATTCCTTGCCTCATCAAGTCCGAGGGCACTGTTCTGTAAAAGGTGGTGGTGTTTGGCCAACGAAAACCCTCGTAATTGCCGAAGAAGTACCACTTCCCGCCGAGGATTTGCTTCCAGATAATCGGCCCGCCGCCGGAGGCGCCGAAGCGGTTGTAATGGAAGCTATCTCGCGGAGCGCTATTGGCGTTATTGTCCCATGTGTTTCCGTTCCAGTTGTTGTCGTAATAGTACTCATACGCCGTGCCGTGCCAGTTGTTCGTGCCGCGCTTGGTCACCATCTGCACTTGCGCGCCCGCGGAACTGTTGAAGTCAGCCGTTTGATTGTTGGTGCCGACCTTAAATTCCTCAATGCTGTCTATCGGCGTCGGCATGACTCCCGTTGGCCCTCCACCTCCAGTCGCCGTGACATAGGAATTGACCAAGCCGCCTGTTGTGTCACCGGCGGCGCTGGGCGTGTAAATATTCATCGAGCCGTCCATGTCGTTCGAGTTATTTCCGCCATCCAGCTGGAAGGAGTTCTGATCGTATATGGCTCCAGCCACGCTGCCGTCCGGCGCGACACCCGGCTGCAGCGTGATGAAGGTGCTGACGTCGCGCCCGATGGTGGGCAGAGAGTTCAAGGCAACTCCCGTGATCGTATTGCCAACGGTGGCGTTCATGGTCTGCAGTTCGGTATTGGTAGCCACGACCTCAACAGTCTCGGTGGCGGCGCCAAGCTCCATCTTGACGTTGAACGTGCGCGACTCCCCCACCACCACTTCCTGATCTCTAAACTTTGCCTGTCGGAATCCGGCCTTGCTGATCGTCAAATTATAATGCCCCGGCGGGACGTTGGAGAAATTGTATCTGCCCGCTTCATTCGTCACGGCGGTCCGTGCGGCGTTCGTCGCGGTATCTGTCAACGTAACTGCAGCATCCACAATGGCAGCCCCCGACGGGTCGGTGACTGAACCCACAACCTGACCCGTTCCCGCCATTTGCGCGAACAAACCATATGGGATCACAACCAACAGCATTGATATTGCGCAAATCAATAGAGACAATCGCTTGCTTGTCATGGAACGCCCTCCTCTGGGGCCCTTCGGGAATTAAACACACCCCGACCGGCAGGCCCTTTCACTACACAACCCTGATCCCTAATTTCTTGAATTAAACAGGCAACCTAGTACCTCCCTCACCATGTCACGGCAAAGGAATGGCTAGAAATTGAGGCCTACATACAACAGTTGCGAGAGTTATGCAAGAACAAAGTTTCACACTCGCAAAAATAATTGGGCTAACAAGGCGGTCCCGACTTCTCCATTAAAGGCGGTTCTTCCTCAATCGGAAGCGCGAAGCCAAGACCTAGCTTGGGGTATCGACGTGGCCCTATAAGTGACCATATTTCGACGCCGAGACCGATTCTCAAGAGCTGAAACAACGGTGGGCCAAGTACAGAGAACTTTCAACCGGGTTGGTGTACTCCGATTTTGTTCCGTTCGTGGTTCCTAAGCATTTCAAGAATCCACGCTGCAAGTGGCGAACCGGCGCTCTTGTTGGTCTGGCTTAGGTCCATCCATGTATAGCTTTCCTTGCCGGAGGAGTCTGCCCCAAGATTCACGGATTTAGGCTTCCCCGCTGTGCGCTAAGACCCCAAAAGCAAAATACCCGCCTGTCCCTAAAACCTTGTCAAGGGGGTTGCGCACACGCGCGCGCGCGTGCGCAAAATCCGGTTTTTCGACCACCCGTATACTCCGCGAATGCGAAAGCTCCACCGCGCAAGCGGAGGCAAGACCGTGAAACTGGGACGGGCAAACATGCTGCAAGTTAGCTTTACCCGTCTTTCGGCATTGCCCCGCGTTCGAGGCCAATGGACAGATGCAGGCCGATCTGCCCATAGGAGCCCCTGGGAAAGATTCGCCTCCCCTGGGTCTCCCAGCACGTGTGCTAAAACCCCGAAATACAGAAATCCCTCTTTTCCCAAAAATCTTGTCAAGAGGGTACAGCACGCGCGCGCGCGCGTGCTAAATCCTGATTTTTCGACCACCCCTTACACTTCGCGCATGCGAGAGCAATACAGCACAAGCAGAGGCAAAGCCGTGAAACTGGGACCGACAAACATGCTGCAGGTCGGCAGTACCCGTCTTTCGGCATCGCCCTGCGTTCAAGGTGAACGGGCAGACGCTGGTCGATCTGCCCATAGCCTCTCTGTGGACTGGCAGGCATGGGGCACTAAGGGCGGGCTCTGCTGGCGAGCACCCCGCGACGGCGTACGGCACATGCCTGCCGGTCCTCCAAAATCACTCGAGACTGGGAACCAACCAAGATTTGAACCGAGAGGTGCATCTCAACCTCCGGTTCCCCGGCGGTTCCCCGCTCGTACACGCATCGTTTTCGCCCAACAGCCCCGTACCAGCATATCGACAAAGAAAACGCGGGAAATCAATTCTAAAAACGAAATTTGCGTTTTGTGCCGTGCCCCATCTGCCGGGGCCGGAAAAAACGCGCTCTTCCCCTCGCGCAGTTTTTCCGCGCGAGGGGCTCTTGGGGTTGCCGTTGGGGTTGGTTTTGGGGTTGGGGTTCGCACGCCTGATTCCCACGCACTAAGTAACACGTGGGAATCAGTCCAGGAATCCGGACTACTGGAGTCTTGTTGAACGCCATGTTTGACACGGACACAGGCAAGTTCGAGAAGGGGCCCTATCTCCCAAAGCAGCTGACAAAGGATTCTTGGGAAACGCGGACCCGCGATTTCTACGATTCAAAACTCGGTACACGCTTGACCTCAGTCAGCCACAGCCTCAGTCGGCCCGAAGCGCGAATTGGAATTTTTGGGGATTCCGGAATCTTGAGCGTCGAAGCTTCCCTCCCCAAACTCGTACACGGAAACAATGTCAAGCCAGTCAATGATGCAGGGGAGGCGCTCCGCCGCCTTGGGGATTTCGTCTCTACTTACGTCGATGGGGAGATTCCAGAACTCGGAGAAATGGACTATCTCCGCGTGGATTATTGCCACAACTTTCGCCTCGGCTCAGCTCTCCCGGATTACGTCCATACACTCAGCGACGTGAGTTTTCTAAGGCATCGGCGCACCACCGACGGCTACGGAGGGGTCGAATGGTGGAGCAACAATGGTCGTAGGATTCGGGCCTATGACAAGTACAAAGAGATTTTGGAGAATGACAAAAAGGACGTGCCAGAAGCACGCGGAGTTCTTCGGTTCGAAATCCAGCTCAGAAAAAAATCTGGCTTCCTCCAAAGGCGACAGAGAGCCAAAAACCTGAAGTTGCAGGACGTTCTCAAACCAGAGATTGCCTATAGCTGTCTCGTTGAGACCCTGAACAAGATGTGCGTCGATCTCGAGTTTGTAACTCAAGACGCTGCCCGCAATGTCTTGGATGAGCATTTTTCTTATCGAAAAGCCACACGGCTGCTCGGCTTTCTTCGCCGCCTTGACTCTGGGACGATCGACAATCATAGGAAATTAAGCTCGCGCAGCGCATTTTTCTCCGACAAGCAAGACTTGAAACGTTTAGGTCTCTGGCCTCCTTCAGCAGTTCCTTCTGAGCTTCCAGGGTTGCAGCTTCCTCCCATGGAAGAATTGCTTTCAGACCACGTTGTTTTGCTGCCAAATGTCCCCTCAGAACCCCCGGTTTCCGGCGAGGGCCGAGACTCATCGGCCCTACCTGAGAAAGCCGCGTGACCGTGGAATCAATGAAACCACGCACGGAGGTAACACCGCAAGGTCTGCTAGACGTGAGCGCGACCGCTTCCCTGCTAGGTGTGTCCGAAAGTTGGGTGCGTCGACACACTAGCGAACTGCCTGCGGTCCGTGTAGGCCGTCTCGTTCGGTTTGACCCCATATTGCTTCAGCGTGAATTTCAAGGTAGAAGAGATGCGGGAAACCGCTTGAAACCCGGAAGGATCGTTCCTATGGGCTTCAAGCGTTATCAACGTGGTTCTGTATCGAAGAGAGGAATTAAGGGGAAGCAGATGTGGTATGGGATGTGGCGTGAGGATGTGCCAAAACCAGACGGTGGATTTACCCGCCGTCAGCGAAATGTGAGGCTCGGTCCAGTTTCCGAACTCACAAACAAGGCGATGGCTTTGGAACGCCTCTCGGTCCTAATGAACCAAAAGCCTACAACCCGATTAAACTTCGGAGAGCTTTTCGAGAGGTGGAAGGCGGTGGTCGTGCCAACCATCAAGGAAAGCACTTCGGACACCTACATCTACAACCTGAAGTCGTACATCGTTCCGGCCTTTGGAAGCCGTCAAGTTTCCGAAATCAACCGGTACGAAGTGGAGACATTCCTTGCGGACAAGGCGAAGAAGTTTTGTCGCAATACTCTGCGGGGAATGAGGGCCTCGCTAAGTCGTGTCCTTTCGTGGGCTGTGGCATGTGACTGGATTGAGAAGAATCCTTGTGCC
>Ga0210410_10004731_pt1 | contig 11902 bp, 10 predicted proteins | sample IncBWC4MmetaG_FD_161058 | JGI IMG/M metagenome (GOLD analysis project Ga0210410, IMG submission 161058) | Forest soil microbial communities from Barre Woods Harvard Forest LTER site, Petersham, Massachusetts, United States - Inc-BW-C-4-M | ecosystem: Environmental > Terrestrial > Soil >... | reverse complement strand
TTGTACGCTTTCTATTACTTGAGTCAATCGAAAATCGCGATCTGTAACTACCCGTATTTTCAATCGAGTGCAGCCCGTCCACAGGCGGGTGACAGCTTTTGGTGCAGTCGAACGGAGGTTTTCTCGCAGTGGCAGTTCGGGAAGTACCACTTTCGAATATTCCACTGTAAGGGTCAGGGTGCGAAACGCTTCGTGAACTGTTTCTAGATTGTGAAAATCGAGCAAAAACGGTGAGGGACAACCGTTGGCGTACAATCAGACAACTTCAATCTTCTCATCCATGAGCTGTTTATCGTTCTCCTCGGACCCATTGAGCTCAAACGAATTCGTCAGCACCGCCTTCCCCTTCTCCACGCTGGTAATGACGTAAGAGCATCCAAACCAATGCGCCTCAGCCAAGTCCGTCACCGACCATTGCGCCGGATGATCCGGATGCGAATGATAGAAACCGACAATGTCCTCGCCGCGCTCGCGGCCTTCGCGCTGAATCTTCACCAGTTCTCTCGGATCGATGTTGTAGCGATTGTGCGCAGAATCCATCCGCGTATTCCCGCACCGCGCCGTCGTAGTCACCGTACGCGCCCCATCGTCCTCCACGCGGCCCAACAGCACACCGCAGCACTCATGCGGATAAGTCTCCTCCCCATGCCGCCGGATCTCCTCATAATTCGTCGTCGAGAATTTCAACATAAAAATCGTTTCACTACAGAGTCACAGAGAAAATCAAAATTCATTGAAAACCCTCCGCAATGGTCAGTTCTGTGCGCCGTGATTTCTAAAACTTTTCGCTGTGACTCTGTGGTGAAAGCCCCTACCCCTCCGTCCAGAAACGCTCGCTTAGATACTTATCTCCCGAATCGCACAGAATCGTCACAATCACCGCTTCTTGCCCATGCTTCAGCGGAATCTCGCTCGCGATTTTCAGGCATCCCACTACTGCCGCCGCCGCCGAAATTCCTACCAGCAATCCGGCATCACGTGGCAACTCTCGCGCCATCGCATACGCGTCTTCGGTCGCGATTTCGATGTTCCCATCGGCCAGCGACGCATCGTAAATCTTCGGCACAATCGCGCTCGCCATGTGCTTGGCGCCTTCAATCCCGTGAAATGACGAATCCGGTTGCAGCGACACACACTTCACTTTTGGATTCAACTCTTTCAGCCGACGCGTCGTCCCTACGAATGTCCCACTCGTCCCCAGCATCGCTACAAAATGCGAGATCCGTCCCTGGGTCTGCTGCCAGATTTCGTTTGCCGTTCCGTGATAGTGCGCCTTCCAATTCGCGTCATTCGAATATTGATCCGCATAAAAATATTTCTCCGGATCTTTCCCCGCCAACTCCTTCGCCTTGCGGATCGCCCCATCCGACCCATCGCCCGGATCGGTATAAATAATGTTCGCGCCATATCCTTTCAGAATCTGCTTACGCTCGCGCGAAACATTTTCCGGCATGCACAGCGTCACAGGAAATCCCTCCGCCGCTCCCAGCATGGCGTAAGCGATTCCGGTATTCCCACTGGTCGCATCCAGCAAAATCTTTCCCGCGCGCAGCTTCCCGCTGCGTTGCGCTTCCGCCACAATATTTGAAGCCGCGCGGTCTTTCACCGATCCGCCCGGGTTATACCACTCTGCCTTACCCAAGAGTGCTATGCCCGGCAGGTCACGGGTCAACGCATCCAACCGCACCAGCGGAGTATTTCCGATGCGCTCCATCAGGCTGTGGCCCAGGCTCTCGCCCAGTCCTGGCGCGGCTTCCCGCGTCTTGCCTTCGCGCTCGTCAGGTAAAATTCCAGCCATTTTGCTCGCGCCCTCTGCCATAACTGAACCGAATCCTCGTGACCAACGTAATGATGCTATAAGGCCGCAAACGCGATATGTAGTATTTTGTTAGATGAATAACGTCGCACGCCGATGCAATGCTCGTAAAGGTACGTGCTCCCGGCAGGATCTGCGCATCTAACAATTAAGACGTTGGCATTAGCGAAAGGTTGAAGTTAAAAAGCAATGGTCAAACCAATTGAAGCACGAACCTACGAAGAAGCGTTAGCCTGGCTGCGCGATCACGGGTTCGACGTAACCGACGCCCCTGGCACCAACGGCCGCGTCTTCCTGCGAAAATACAACGTCTCCGCCGCCATCCAGAAAACGCCCGAAGACACCGTCAAGATTTTCGCGTATCCCGGCTACCTGATCGGTAGCGAAATTTCCAAGCTCGTCAATCGCGGATATCAGCAGTTCCTCAAGAATTCCAAGACCGAAGTTCCCGCCAGCGCCGATCATCTCAAAGCCCTTCACTCTTTCGCCGAAGAACTCAAAGTGGCCCTCGGCCTGCCCAGCCTCTACAACGAATCGCTTGGCACCGTCAGCGAGTCCTACCACTACGACCGCATCGAAGACCGCGACAAAGCCCAAGTTGACCGCCCCAAACGCCCCTGGGAAACCGCCGGCAAAGACAAAGCCGTAGCGGCCAAAAAAGGCCGCGCGTAAAGATTCCACGAATGGCGGTTTTTAGATCGTTTGGGGCGGGCGCCCTCGCCCGCCAAGTGTCGCCAGCGGCACAAATCGTCACTAAACAGGCGATCCGCTAGACTTTGCAAGGAAGGCCGTCGCCGCCTCTTGCACGTTCCACAACCGTCGCCATCAAACAAGAAAAAGGCGGCCGAAATTTCGGCCACCCCATTTGTCCTGGCAGAACTGCTGCTTGCTGTCAGTGTCTCTTATTGCACGGTCAGCATTACGTTGAAGGTGTGCGGGGCGATGTTGCCGTTGGTGGTGCCGGCGGTCCCGGTGGCGGTTACGGCTACGGTGTAGGTTCCGGGGGTAGTGCCGGGATTCGGCGGAGGATTGTTGACGGGAGTGCCGCTGCCTCCGCAGGCAACTAGCAGGACGATCATTCCGAGGGCCAGCGCTAAGAAAATGATTCCCGCACGGCGAGACTTTTTGCTTTTCCAGGTGCCGGCGAGGAGAAGTCCGAAGAGTCCGATACTGCTCAGGCTGGCGAATAAGGGTCCGCTGCCGCGACGATCGAAGCGGGCTGGCGCGTGCACGAAAGCTGCTGTGGCCGCGGTGGTTTGCAGAGTCAGCGTGATCATCATTGCGCCGTTGCCTACGGGCGACAAGGTGGGACTGCTGAAGGCGCAGGTGGTTTCGGTGGGCAAGGTGCCGCAGGTAAAGGTCACGGTACCGTTGTAGAAGTTGCGCGGAGTCAGGGTGACGGTGTAAGTTCCGGCGGCTCCGGCGCTGACCGTCGCCGTAGTCGGATTCGCGGCGACATCGTAGTCGGCGGTAGTTTTGCTGCCGCTATTGTTGAGCAGAACGGCCGCTCCGGCAGTGTAGTAGTTGGCAGTGACCACGTCGACTGCGCCGTCAGAATTTACATCGGCGAGGGCGAGGCCGCGGGAGCCGTCGGCGGTAGGGTATTCGACAGGATCGAAGAACGTGCCAGTGCCGTTGCCGTACATGACGCCGACGGTGCTGTAGTTGCTGTTGGAGTAAACGGCATCGAGATTGCCGTCGCCGTCGAGATCGGCCAGCTTCACATATGTTGGGCTGGGAGCAAAGAAGAAGTTGGACTGCAGGGTGGTGGGAAAGACGGCGCTGGCGGCGGCGAAGGTGCCATCGCCGTTTCCGAGCGCGACTTGAATACCGTGGCCGTTGGTGAAGTCGTCGATGGTGATGACCAGGTCGGGCTTGCCGTCGTTGTTCAGGTCGCCGACGGCGACGTGACTGGCGAAGGAGGCGATGCATGCATCGGAAGCGACCGTGTCAGGCGTAAAGGTGCCGTCGCCGTTTCCGAGCATGACCGCAACGCACCCGCACGCGGCCTGGAGCGCCAGCAGATCGAGCTTGCCGTCTCCGTTCACATCGGCCGTTAGAACTTCTGCGGGGGCGCCGGTGAGAGCCTGATTGGCGGGCGCAAGCAGGCTGCCGTGTTTGTCGTTCAAAAAGACGCCGACGGTGTGCGAAGCATTGTTGGCCACCGCAATGTCTGCGTAACCGTCGCCGTTGAAGTCGCCGCTGGTAAGGGTGAGCGAACTGGTGTCTCCGGTAAGAGCGGTAGGTCCGGCGGTGAAGGCCCCGGTTCCATCCCCGGTGTAGATCTGAATCTGTCCTGTAGCGATATCGAGAGCGGCGATGTCGAGCTTGCCGTCTTTATTAAAGTCGGCGACGGTAACGTAGTTCCAGTTGCCGCCGGTACCGTAGTTCACGCCGGGCTGGAGGGTGCCGTCGCTGTTGGAGAGAAAAACGGTGATGCCGACGGTCGCGTCGCAGCAGTTGCCGACAACGACGTCAGGGAAGCCGTCGCCGTTGAAGTCGCCGGTGGCGAGGTCGAGTCCGAAGGCTTCAAGATTGTCGGTGACGGGGGCGTAGAAGTCGAGGGCGGCGCGGAAGGTGCCGTCGCCATACCCCTTCATGTAAGAGAAGCTGTACACGCCGTCGGGAACAAGGATGTCGAGCAGGCCGTCGCCGTTGAAGTCGCCGATGACTGCGGGCGGGGACGGAAAGCCGCCAGTGGTGTAGCCGAAAGTAGGAACGTTGACGGTACCGTCGCCGTTGCCGAGGAGCACGGTGACGTCGCCGGCGAAGTAATTGGTAGCGACGATGTCGCCGTGGCCGTCGCCGTTGACGTCGGCAATGGCGAGAGCTTGCGGACCGAGATAAGGAACGTTGGAGGCAGAATTCGCGACCGCGGCGTTGTAGTAGACGCCGGGGGCGAATTTTCCCGTCCCGTCGTTAACATAGATGGTGAGGTTGTTGTCGCTGCAGTTGGCGCTCACGATTTCAGGATGGCCGTCGCCGTTGAGATCGCCAATGGCGTTACTGCACGCGTCATAAACCGCGTTCGAGGTAGTGGACGCGACGCCGTTGGCGAAGCTGGTGGCGGTGGCCGCGAGATAGACCGTAAGTTGGCCGGAGGTGAAATCGTTGTCGGCGATATCGAGAAGGCCGTCGCCGTTGAAGTCGCCGAAGACGAGGTTTCCGCCAGCCTGGCCCGGAAGAAGCGTCGGCGTAGCAACGCCGAAAGTGCCGTCGTTGTTGCCAAGCAGAGTCCAGAGGGTGCCGGGGTTGCCGCTGTCGACGGCGAGCAGATCGAGCTCGCCGTCAGCGTTGGAATCGAACAGAATTCCGCCGGCGAGCATGCCGCTGGTGATGACATAGTTGCCGCCGATGGTAAACGCGCCGGTGCTGGTGCCGAGCAGTACATCGAGGTTGGCGAGCGTGGAGGAAACGGTCTGATGCAGGATGACGACGTCGTCAATGCCGTCGTTGGTCAGGTCGCCGACCACGAAGGCGTCGTAGGCGTTGCCGGGGACAGCGGTGAGGACGGGCGCTTTGAAAGTTCCGTCACCGTTGCCGAGAGCGACTGAGACTGAATAGATACCGCTGGAATTCTTGGTAATGGTAAGAACGTCTTTCTTGCCGTCGCCGTTAAAGTCGCCCGGGAATGCGGGTACGCCGAAAGTGAGGGCTCCGCCGGCGGGAATTTGCGAGGCAGCCACGAAGCCGACCGAGGTGACGGGAGGATTGGCGTACTTGTGCGGGTGCTGCGGAGTCTGGGCCGCGGGAACCGGGCCGGGGCCACGGCGAAGTCCGTTCGACCTAGGCTCTACTGGCGAGGCGAAGGAATGCCGGGAGCGACCGGCGGGGGGCTGAAGCTGAAATTGACGCTGCGCCGCAAAGCTACGCGGACTGGACGAGGCAAATCCTGGGGCTGCGGTGAGCAGCAGGACGACGAGGCTGAGGACGCGCTTAGTCATAAAACAGGTCACCCTTCGAATAGGAAAATTCTTTGATTTCGTGGTTCGCGATGTATGAGACCGGGCACAGATTTTGGGGATCAGCTTGGTTGATTGTAGTGAGCGAGCTTTAAGGAAAGGCGAATCCCCATGCGCACTTTAGTAGATGGCGTCCCAATTTGGCAGGTAACGGGGGTAACTTGCTGGAATGGGAAGGCTCGGTCGGTGAAGGCGGCGTGCTTCGGCGGGTCTGCTGTTTTAATGTTGCCGGCGTCGATATGCTGCAACTTTATTTCGATGGGGAGGCTCTAATTGTTGATTACTGAGCGGGCGACATGGACACACTAAAGGACTCTTGTCGTGCCCGGCAAAACCCGGTAACCTTACGGACTAGAACCTCCATGTTTGCCCCGCATCCTAACCTGGCGGACGAAGTGAACGGCGGTATCGTTCAGTCTGAGATTGAGGGCGGAGTATTTCTGAACGACCTGCCTCCTTCCACGGTGCTGAAAATTCAGACCATGCACCATTGTTATACGGCGGTGCTGCTAGGCGGGAGCGAGGCGATGCTGTCGGGACATCCGGAGTTTTGTCCCAAGCCGGTGCAAGTGGCGATTGCCGGATCGACCTGGGGTGGATCGATGCTGAAGATGCAGTTTGTGGGGCGAGGCATGCACCTGGAATTTCGGCACCCGGAGTATGCGACGCCGATTATTACCTCCGCGATTCAGGAGATTCGGGATTACTTTCGGCCTTCGGCGCTTGAGGCGCAGGCCGCGCCTGCAGTGTAAGTTCCGAATGCCCTACGTCACATAGCCCTGACCGACTGAACTCTACGGCCAAGCTCATCTACGAAACTTGAACCTGCCGGAGTTCCCTCCCGAATTTGACTTGCCCCGCTTCAGCCGCTACCATTCGCCCATCGACTATTGGAAGAAGAAATACGAGCTACCATCATGAGCCTGAAAATTTCTCCCCGCGAAGTCAGCCACATCAGCATTCTCGATATCGACGGACGCATCGTCCTCGGCCCCGAAATCGGCGATCTGCGCGACGCCGTCCGCGGCCTGGTTGCCCAAGGCAATAAGAAGATCATCCTCAACCTGGCGAAAGTCGACTACATCGACAGCTCCGGCGTGGGAGAACTGGTCGGCAGCTTCACCACCGTGCGCAACGCCGGCGGCGAACTCAAACTGCTCAACCTTACGCAAAAAGTCCACGACGTGCTGCACGTCACCAAGCTCTACACCGTGTTCGACATTAAGGATGACGAGTTCACGGCGATTAAGTCTTTTGACTACTTCTTCGCGAAATAAATGGGCACCGCTACTCTTTAATTCCCATCTCCGTCAGGATGTAGGCGTAATCAAACGCCGAATCTTTCAAGCGGTCATACCTTCCCGAAGCACCGCCGTGTCCCGCGGGACTCAGGTTTGTTTTCAGGATGAGCGTGTTGTGGTCGGTGCGGGTTGCGCGCATCTTGGCCACGTACTTTGAGGGCTCCCAGTACATCACCTGGCTGTCGTTGAACGAAGTCTTGACCAGCATGTCGGGATAATTCTTCGCCACGACATTATCGTAAGGAGAATACGTAATCATGTAGTCAAACGCAGCTTTCTCCTTCGGATTTCCCCACTCTTCGAACTCGCCCACGGTGAGCGGCAACGTTTCGTCGAGCATTGTGTTCATGACATCGACAAAGGGTACGCCCACCAGCGCCGCGTGAAACAAATCCGGACGCATGTTGAGCACGGCGCCCATCAACAATCCGCCGGCGCTGCGGCCTTCGATTACCAATCGATCCTTCGATCCATATCCGCGCTTCACCAAATCTTCGGCGCAGGAGATGAAGTCGGTGAAGGTGGTGCGCTTGTTCATCATGCGGCCGGCGTCGTGCCAGGCCTTACCCATCTCGCCGCCGCCGCGAATGTGCGCCACCGCGGTCACTACGCCACGATCGACCATACTGAAAATATTCGAATTGAAAAACATGTCGATCGAAGCCCCATACGACCCGTAGCCATACAAATACAGCGCGCTTTTGCCGTCGAGCTTGGCGCCCTTTAAGTGCAGGACCGAGATTGGGATCTGCACTCCGTCCGCCGCGGTCGCATAAATCTGTTCCACCTGATACTTGGTCCGGTCGTATCCTCCCGGAACTTCTTTCTGCTTCAGCAGCGTCGACGTACCCTTCTCCATGTCGTAGGCAAACACCGAAGCCGGCGTGATCGGCGACTGGTATCCATAACGCAGCTCGGTGGTGTCATACACGCGATTGATGTAAGGGTAGGCGGCGTAGGCCGGCTCAGGGAATTCAATCTTCTTCCACTGCCCCACGCGCAAATCGCTGACGCGCATCTGGGGAAGGCCATTCTCCCGCTGATAGAGCACGCAGAAATTCTTGAAGAAATCCACATCGTCCAACATCGCGTCCTGATTGTGCGGCAACACTTCATGCCAATTCGCGCTCCCCGGATCGCTCACCGGAGTCCGCACTAGCCGGAAGTTCCGTCCCGTATCGTTGACGCGAATGTAGAAAGAGTCGCCGTTATGGTCGGGATAATATTCCACGCCCTGCTTTCGCGGCTCCATGACCTTCCACTCCGCCATGGGATCGACGGCTGGAATGTAACGGGCCTCGGTGGTGGTGTGGCTGCCCGAAACTAGGAAGATGTACTTGTCGCTGCGCGTCTTGTCGGCCGAAACTTCAAAGCGCTCGTCTTTCTCTTCATACACCAGAGCGTCGGGACCAGGCGTTCCGGAGGTGTGCCGGTACAGCTGATATTGGCGCTTCGCAACTGCATCTTCCTGGGTATAAAAAATTGTTTGATTGTCGTTCGCCCACACTACCGATCCGACGCGTTCGGCGTGATCGACTAATGTTTGACCCGTCCGCAGATCTTTTACCGCCAACGTATATTGCCGGAAGCCGGTGTTGTCGAAGGAATAGGCGAGCAGGTTTCCGTCTGGACTTACCTTGTATGCGGCCACCGACATGAAGGTTTGCCCTTTGGCTAGCTCATTCTGGTCGAGGACGACTTCTTCCGGCGCGTCCATGGAGCCTTTTCTGCGGCAGCGAATTGGATACTGCTTCCCGGCTTCGGTGCGAACGTAATAGAAGTAGTCTCCTTCTTTGTAGGGAACCTCGACATCGGTTTCCTTGATGCGGCCGAGCATTTCGTCGTAGAGCTTCTTCTGGAATGACTCAGTGGGCTTCATCACCGCGTCGGTATAGACGTTTTCAGCCTCCAGATAGGCGCGGACCTCCGGGTTGGGCTTGTCGCGCAGCCAGAAATAGTTGTCGACCATCTTGTGCCCGTTCACTTCAGACACATGCGGTACTTTCTTTGCTACCGGAGGCGCAGGCAAGGTCGAAGTCTGCGCCGCCAATGCAATTACTGAGCCGAGCAGAATCACGCCAACCTGAACCTTAGGCCGGAAACCGTTCGTCATAGGAGACTCCATAATGTGTATTGAAAATATTGGCCGACTAAGCCCGAACCAGGGTCGTTACTCTTGGCTGTATTTCGTTGCTTCCGCCTCTAAACCTTCCAAAGCTGCGCCGAATTGTCTCTGATTCCCTCGCTAATGTACACGAGGCATGTTTTTTATCCCACCGGTTAGCATCTTGATTCCCCGCCGCGCATGTCAGCCTACAGAAAAATGGCCGGCGAGATGTTGAACCGCTTACCGAGCCGCCGGATATGATCCGTCGTCAACGACCGCTTGCCCTTCAAGACCTCCGAAGCAACGCTGGCCGTCTCAAAGACGCCAATCAGATCCTTCTGCCTTAGACCATTGGCTTCCATCAACGCACGAATCATTTCGACCGGAGTGGCGGCAGAAATCTTATAGGTCTTCTTTTCGAAGTCCTCGATCAGCACGGCTAGCGTCTCGTACAAGTCCCGTTCTGGTTTGCTCAGTTCTGCCCAGCGGCCGTTTAGCTCTTCCAGTTTCGCGAGATAGTACCTGTTCTCTTTCTCGGTATGAATGATCTTCGGAGGAACTTCGGCGATAAGCTCTTTGTATTCCATTGTCGTACTCATCTGTTCCAGCCTCCCTCGCTATACTCGGCATGCGTAATCAGCGCCTTTACAACGATGGTCTGACTTGCGTAGTTCACGATTGCAATCAGGCGATGCTTGTTCCCTTTGACGTTGAAAACCGTTTTCCCCTTCACGCAATCGGTATTGCGCCATGTCTGCCGAACCTCATTCAGGCTTCCCCACTTGGCGTCTCTCACAATCGTGAGCCACGTCGCGACTGACGAGGTCAAATCGCGATGCGTTCTTTTCGCTTTGTCCAGAACTTCCGTTCCCAGTACTTTCACGGCCCCAAACCCAACTCGACCAAATCGTTCGCAAATCGCGAAGCTGCATCTATTATTCGCGATTTGCGAATGGGAATCAAGGATCAAATAAATTCGCGAAATGCGAAGTTGTGATGTATGATGCACAATGTGCGGAGGAAGGAGTGCCGAAAATGGCTGGCCTGAGCACAGTTGAGTTTGTAATTCGCCTCTCGGAATTGCGGAAGGCGAAGAAGCAACTCTTTTTTAACCGTGGTGAATTTAAAGATACGGACTGCGCGGATCTCCTAGTCTCCTCGTGTGCCGCGACCTTTCGTGCAGTGGGGACAGAGTTCGAGGCGCCAGTTAACGCGAGCCATCCCAGGCTGGTCAGAATGCCGCTGAGAACCCTCAAAGAACTTGTCCAAGTTGCAGGCACTTTCAGGAAGCCAGAACTCAAGCTGCGCTTTGAGCTAGGGAAGGTCCAAGTGGAAAAATTTATCCTTCGGCACCCTGATGTCACGTTGGGAATCTTTCCCAACCAGAAACTCGACCTACCTGCGGACGCTGGCGTCGTTGATACCTTAGCTTTGGCATCGCTTCTATCGCCAGAACAGATTCTCGATCAGGGGTTGCGTGAGCGTGTGGAAACTGCTCAAAGGTATGCCTCGGGAGCCATCTCCGACGCCGAAGAGGCCTTGCGCGAACTTGGCATTCGCCGAACACGCATTCAAAAGCTCGTTGACGCTCACATTGAAGAAAAGGCGGAGAAGCTAACGAGCGTCATTCAAGGTCGCGGGTAAGCTGACGCGAACGGCGGCCGTTAGGCCGATTCAACTGAGAACTGACTACCGACTACTCAGAACTAGTTCTTCGTCCCTCGCAGCATGCCTACGACGCGGTCATAGTCGTCGACGGTCGAGTATTCTATTACGATTTTGCCCTTGCCTTTACGGTCGCGGATGCGGACACGGACACCTAGCAACCTTTCCATTTCCAGTTGAGCGGCGCGGACATTGGGATCGACCCAGCGCGCTCCGGGCTTTTTGGTGGCTTGGCCCGGGAGTCCGGGGACGGGTTCGAGCAGGCCAAGCATGCGCAGGATCAGCGTCTCGATCTGGTCGAGAGACATATGTCGCTTCACGATATAATCGGCGGCCTTCTCGATCAGAGCGGGTTCTTCCAGCTTGAGCAGTTCGCGGGCCTCACTGAATCCCAGTTCGCGCTTGTCGATGTAGGCCAGCACCGGGGCGGGCAACTTGAGCAGGCGCATGTAGTTCGAAACTGATTCACGGGAGAGGCCGACGCGCTCGCCGATTTGCTGCTGCGTCAGATTGAACTCCTGGCTGAGGACGCGGAAGGCGCGGGCCTGCTCGAGGCAGCTGAGGTCGAGGCGCTGCAAATTTTCGATGACGGTCATCTCGGCGGCCTGCTGGCCAGAGACGCGGCGGACGATCGCCGGGATGGTCGCGTTGCCGAGCTTGACCGAGGCTTTGCAGCGGCGCTCGCCGAGGACGAGAATGTAGCGGCCGTTTTCACCGGGGCGTACCACGACCGGCTGCATCACTCCGTTCGCCTTAATGGAATCGGCGAGTTCCTGGAGGGCAGCATCGTCCCCGACTTGCCGTGTCTGGTAGGGGTTCTGGTCGATCAGGTCGAGGGCGATCTGGATCACTTGCGTGCCGGGGACGCGCGGCTCAGGGTGGGGAGCCACGGTCGGAGCTGCGTTTTCGAGCGATGATGTGGAGAGGGCTGAAGGCTGCGCTTCGGGCTTCTCCGGCACGGAGTGAATTTCTGATGCTGCTGCGGATGCTGAATGATCCGCGGGCGCGGACGGAGCCGGCTTGGCAAAGCTTGGCGACGACTCACGCGGAG
>Ga0210410_10004729_pt1 | contig 11903 bp, 11 predicted proteins | sample IncBWC4MmetaG_FD_161058 | JGI IMG/M metagenome (GOLD analysis project Ga0210410, IMG submission 161058) | Forest soil microbial communities from Barre Woods Harvard Forest LTER site, Petersham, Massachusetts, United States - Inc-BW-C-4-M | ecosystem: Environmental > Terrestrial > Soil >... | reverse complement strand
AAGAGAAAGCAGCCGCACTCGCCAAGGAACTCGGTGTCTCCGCGTCCACCGACAACCGCAAAGCCGTCCGCGGCGCTGACATCGTCCTCCTCGGAGTAAAACCGCAAGTCGTTGGTGACGTCCTGAAAGAAATCAAGCCCGAGCTGGGCAAAGATACGGTCGTAATTTCGGTCGCCGCCTCCGTCCCCACTACGTATATCGAGCAGCGGCTCGGTGAGAAGGTCCCCGTCATTCGCGCCATGCCCAATACCTGCTCCATCGTCGGCACCGGCATGACCGGCATCTGCAAAGGATCCCACGCGTCCGCCGAACACCTCGAAATCGCCAAGGCCCTCTTCGATGCCGTCGGCCGCACCGTCGTCGTCGACGAAAAGAACATGGACGCGGTCACGGGCCTTTCCGCCAGCGGCCCAGCCTTCGCCTACATCATTCTTGAATCTCTCGCCGAAGCGGGCGTCAAGGTCGGCTTGCCCCGCGACGTCGCCACGCTTCTGGCGGCGCAGACCATGAAAGGCTCGGCCAGCGTGGTCCTTGAAACCGGCGACCACCCGGCCTTGCTCAAGGACTCCGTCACCACTCCCGCCGGCTGCACCATTGACGGCATCATGGAACTCGAGGAAGGTAAGCTCCGCGTCACACTGATCAAGGCCGTAGTGAAGGCTACGCAACGTGCGGGCGAACTTCTCTTCGAAAAGTAGTCCTTTCGTTGTACGGTACAAATAAGGTCGCTCGCCCGCGGCCATTCGGCCATTGCTCACAACTTGGGAGGTAAACGCGAATGCCTTCGGTCGCCCAGCTTGTTTCCCCGTTTCTGCTGTTGTGTTTCGGTTTGCCGTTTCTCGCTCTCGCACAGACAGCGAAGGATTCCCCCGCGACAAAATCGCCTAGAAATGCCGGATGGGCGGCCTCTGAAAAGGCCGTCACCAAGCTTGAGCAGGAATGGTTCAAGATTCAGCTTGCCCACGACTGGGACAAGATGCGCCAGCTTTTAGGCGATGATTTCCAATTGATCGAATCCGATGGCCGCCTGGGCGACCGCGACTCCATGATTGCCGGTTACAAGGAAGAAGCGCCTTCCGTCGCCACCATCAGCATGACGCTGCTGGTTTCCCACGCCGTCAGCAACGAAACGGTGGTCGCCACTGGACTCGACGACATCAGCCTCCGCCAACGGGATGGCTCCATCACCCACCGCTACGAACGCTTCACCGACGTCTGGGTCCTGCGCAATAACCAGTGGGTCTGCGTCGCCGAGCAAATCACGCTCGCTCACCCCCAATAGTCGCGATCTCGCGGCCTGGGATCGGAATACAAATCAGAATGTGACCCCCATCTGTGTTAGCATTCGCCCATAGGCCATTCAATGCCTGCCGCGTACATCCCGCTGCTCCTCTTCTCTCTGCTGGTGCTCTCTTTTCCGGTCATCACGCTAATTGTCTTTAAATACATCCGGCCTGGCTCCCGCGGCGGCCCGGCGAAGTTTCAACCCTACGAATGCGGCATCCTGCCGGAATCCAGCGCCCGCGGTCGCTACTCGGCCCGCTTCTACATCATTGGCATGCTGTTCGTGGTATTCGACGTGGAAACCATCTTTCTTTTTCCCTGGGCCATCCTGTTTCGCACCTGGCTTACGGCGCATCTGGCTGCCTTCGCGCTACTTTCCATGTTCGTTTTTCTCGGCATTCTCCTGGTCGGTTACGTCTGGCTGTACAAAAAGGGTGCGCTGGACCTCGCCTGATTCTTCTATTCGCACGCTGATTTCTACACAAAACTGAACTTTCTCTTCCATTGGAAGGCTGCGCATTGACGCCACTCTAGGCGTATGTTAGAAAACCTGTACGCGGCTCATTTGCCGCCAGGTTGCTCAGATAGTATTGGCTTTAATCCAGCTCGTGCGCTTCGCTCCTACCCTTCGCGGGCTGTTTGTTTAGCGGTAATCTCAGGGGAGTGTAATTCGCGCCTGCGTCCTGCTTGCGGCCAGGCAATCCAAGTGCAGACCAAGGTCCCAGGGTCCATGGCAGACGAGTCCAAGGCACCCCAATCACCCGAAAGTTCGCGGCCAGAGGTTTCTGGCTCTTCCCCGGCGCCATCCGCAGGGGGTGCTTCTCTATCCCCTCCTGCAAAATCGGCTGCCCCCGCTCCAGTGCAGGTCGCGCTCGACAATGAACTCTCGCGCCGTTATCGCGAACGTTTTGGCGCTGCAATCCTGGACGCGCTCGAGGACCGCAAGCAATCCATTCTCATTGTCGAAGCCGCGCAACTGCCTGAAATCGCCCGCTACTCACGTGACGAGGAAAAATTCGACCTGCTTGAGGATTACACCGCCGTGGATTGGCCGCGCCGGGGAAAGCGCTTCGATCTCATTGCGCAACTCTATTCCTTCAGGCACAACGCGCGCCTTCGGCTGAAAATTCCTCTTGGCGCCGAGGAACAACCCGCCACACTCGTTGATGTCTGGCCCGCCGCAAACTGGCTCGAGCGTGAAATCTTTGACCTCTTCGGAATTGTTTTCCGCGGGCATCCAAATCTGAAGCGCATTCTCCTTCCCGATGAATGGCAGGGGCACCCTCTTCGCAAGGATTACGACATTCTTCAGCAGGACACCGCCTGGGTCCGGGAAAATCTCGGCATCGAGAGCGGCCAGTAGGGTGGGAAGATTTTGGCAGATATATTGAACGAAAACGACGTACAGAAAACCGACACGCTCTTTGGCGCCGATGAACTGGTCATCAACATGGGGCCGCAGCATCCCTCGACCCATGGTGTGCTGCGCGTCAAGCTCAAGCTCGATGGCGAACGCGTCGTCGGTTCCGAGTGCGTGATCGGCTATTTGCATCGCGGCGTGGAAAAAATCGCCGAGAATCGGACCTATCAGCAGTTCGCTCCCTATGTCGATCGCATGGATTATGTCGCCGCCGTCAGCAACGGCCTCGGCTACTGCGAAGCGGTGGAAAAGTTACTGGTTGTCGAAGCCCCTCCCCGCGCCCGGGTGATCCGCACGATCTTGACCGAACTCCAGCGTATCGCCAGTCACCTGCTCTGGCTCGGCACGCATGCACTCGATATCGGCGCGCTCACGCCGCTTTTCTATTGCATGCGCGAACGCGAGGAAATCCTCAAGGTTTTTGAAAAGTACTGCGGCGCGCGCCTGACCACGCACGCGTTCCGTATCGGTGGCTTGCAATACGATGCATACGACACGCTCGAAAAGGATGTGGAACGATTCTGCAAGGATTTCGAGGGTCGCATTCAGGAATATTCGGACCTGCTCACCGGCAACAGCATCTGGATCGGCCGCACCCGCAACGTCGGGCTGCTCAATTCCGCCGATTGCATTGCTCTCGGCGTCAGCGGCCCGGTTCTTCGAGCCAGCGGAGTGAAATGGGACATGCGCAAGGCCATGCCTTACGCCGCCTACGACCAGTACAAATTCGAAATTCCCGTCGGCACGCGCGGCGACACCTACGACCGCTACATGGTTCGCATCGAAGAGATGCGGCAGTCGCGCCTAATCTGCCTGCAGGCCATTGAAAATATTCCCTCGGGTCCAATCATGGCGCGAGTTGGCAAAGTCCTCAAGCCACCTGCCGGCGAGGTGTATCACGCCATCGAAGGCCCAAAAGGCATCCTCGGCTACTACATCGTGAGTGACGGCTCCACTCAGCCCTACCGAATCCGGATTCGTCCACCGTCGTTCATCAATCTCCAGGCTCTCGATAAAATGATTCGCGGACACCTGGTCACCGATGTGGTTGCGATCATCGGCACACTCGATATCGTGCTGGGCGAGGTCGATCGCTAGCGATGAGTCCCACGCTCCATTCCATTCTCACGTTTGTGCAGACCTGGTGGGTCGAACTGCTCTGCGCGGTGCTGATCGTTCTTGTCGTTCCACTAATCGCCGGCTACATCGTGCTCGTCGAGCGCAAGGTCATGGCGGACATGCAGGCGCGCCTCGGCCCCATGCGCGTCGGTCCGCACGGCTTGCTGCAGCCCATCGCGGACGCGCTGAAACTTCTCCTCAAGGAAGACCTGATTCCCGATAACGCCGACCAATTCATCTTTTGGGTCGCCCCGGTTCTTTCCATGACGGCGGCGCTCACTTCGATGGGGGCCATTGCTTTCGGCCCATGGTTTCAGGTGGCGCGAGACATCAACATCGGCCTGCTCTTTGTCGTCGGCGTCAGCGCCCTCGGCCCGTTCGGTATCGTCCTGGGTGGCTGGGCGTCCAACAATCACTACTCCATTATTGGAGCGCTTCGCAGCACCGCGCAGCTCATCAGTTATGAAACCACGGCCGGATTTGCTCTCGTCAGCGGCTTCCTCCTCGCCGGCACTCTGAACGTTCGTGCCATCGTGGAAACGCAGCGTACAGATCACGCGTGGTATCTCTTCCTCGCACCAGTCGGCTTCTTCACCTATCTGATCGCCTCCATCGCCGAAACCAATCGCGCTCCCTTCGACCTTCCCGAAGCTGAATCCGAGCTTGTCGCCGGGTATATGACCGAATACAGCGGATTCCGGTGGTCGCTCTATTTCCTCGCCGAATACGCCAACATGATTGTGGTTGCCTCCGTCGGTACCACGCTCTTTCTCGGCGGCTGGCTGCGGCCGTTTCCCAATCTCCGCTGGCTCGGCTGGTTGGACGCGGCTCCCACACTTCTTCTCGCTGCGGTGGGAGCGTATTGCGTCTTCCGGGCAGGGAAGCAGCCCGCCCGCGTGCAATCCCTCTTCATGTGGGCTGTCGCGTTTGCCTGTTTCGTCGTGGCTCTGATTTTCGCGCTTGCGGCTCCATTCGCGCATCTGCCGCTGCAATTCATGCACGATGGGCTTTACGGTGCCTTCTGGTTTCTCCTAAAGGTATCCGCTTACATTTATATTTTCATGTGGCTACGCTTCACGCTTCCGCGCTTTCGCTTCGATCAGCTGATGCGCCTCGGGTGGCACATCCTGATCCCATTGGCCTTGATTAATGTTGTGGATGTCGGCATCGCCCTGGCGCTTTCTTCCGAACTTGGCTGGAACCGCTGGCTGGCCACGGTCGTTACCACCGTGGCTACTATTGGGTTCGCCATGCTTCTGCTGCGCTGGAACGACAGGCATGCCAGCGCCGCTTCCGCCGCCCTGCTGGCGGAATCCTCCATCGCGGAGGACACCCATGCTGGATAGCGTCCTGTTCTATTTCTTTGCCGGTATCGCGGTGATCAGCGCCGCGCTCATGATCACGCGCCGCAACGCCATTCACAGCGCCGTGTTCCTTATCACCACGCTGCTCGCCACCGCCGGAATCTTTTTGCAGCTTCGCGCCGAATTCCTGTTCATCTCGCAGATCATTCTCTACGTCGGCGGCATCATGGTGCTGTTCATCTTCGTGATCATGCTCGTCCGGCTGGACGTACCACTGCCGCAATTTCGTTCCCGCACGCAGAAGTGGATTGCGCTCTTCGTCGCTCTTGCCGTCGGTGTGGAGGCATGTGCCGTGCTTTGGCTGGCTCGGAAAGTTCCCGGCCAGGGTCTCCTCATTCCCAATCCTGCGCCCGCTGCAAAACTTCCGCCCAACACAGAGGAACTCGCGAAAGGTTTGTTCGGCGCTTATCTTCTCCCCTTTGAGATCGCCAGCGTTCTACTGCTGGTCGCCATGGTAGGAGCCGTGGTCATGGCCAAGAAAAGGACAGACGTCCCATGATGCCTATCGGCCACTACCTGTTCCTGAGCCTCGCGCTCTTCCTGATCGGCGCCATCGGAGTCATCACGCGGCGTAACGTGATCATCGTCCTGATGTCCATCGAGCTGATCCTCAACGCCGTTAACATCAACCTGGTCGCCTTCTCGCGGTACTTCGGCGACGTAGCCGGACAAGTCTTCGCCCTATTTATCATCGCCGACGCCGCTGCGGAAGCTGCCGTCGGCCTCGGCATCATCATTGCCTTCTTCCGTAATCGCGAAACCGTCCTCGCCGACGAAATGGATCTCCTTAAATGGTAACCATCACTCCATCGCGATCCATCCCCGAGGCCAGCCGATGAACGCCCCCGGCTACTTCCTTTCCCACCTCTGGCTCATACCGCTGTTTCCGCTCGCCAGCGCTGCGATTATGTTTTTCTTCGGCCGCCGCCTGCAGAACGATGCAGTAAATCTCTTCTGTGTCGGCAGCGTGTTTCTCTCGTTCCTTCACGCGCTCGGCGCTGTTTTGAAACTTTTCTCTCTACCCGCAACTCAGCGGGCGTATCAGCAGATCCTTTTCCAATGGGTCACACCCGGCGCCATGCCGACGTCCACCGGCCTTGTCAACTTCGTTGCCGACTGGGGCTATCTCCTCGACCCGCTGTCCTGCGTGATGGTCCTGGTCGTCACCTTTGTTGGTTTTCTCATCCACGTCTATTCGATCGGGTACATGGCCCACGAAGGCGGCTACTACCGCTTTTTCGGTTATCTCAACTTGTTCATGTTCTCGATGCTCACGCTTGTTCTCGCCAACAATCTATTGCTGCTTTTCGTCGGATGGGAAGGCGTGGGCCTCTGCAGCTACCTGTTGATCGGTTTTTATTTCCTGAAAAAATCCGCTGCCGATGCCGGCAAGAAAGCCTTCATCGTCAATCGTATCGGTGATGCGGGTTTTCTGCTCGGGCTTCTGCTCGTCGCCTCAACATTCGGCACGGTTCGCTTCACTTCACAGGGTCTCCCCGACCCGGCTGCATTTTCCGGAATTCTGCAATCGCTTGCGAACATGGTCGCGCAACACCAACTTGCCTACGGCGCTTCCATTTTCACCAGCATCGGCTTGCTCCTCTTCATCGGCGCCGCGGGGAAGTCGGCTCAAATCCCGCTCTACGTCTGGCTCCCCGACGCGATGGAAGGCCCCACGCCCGTCAGCGCCCTGATCCACGCCGCCACCATGGTCACTGCAGGTGTCTACATGGTCGCGCGCATGAGCGCCATCTATCAACTTGCCCCCGTCGCCATGGACGTTGTGGCCATTGTCGGCGCCACGACCGCCATCTTTGCCGCCACCATGGCCGTCGTGCAAACCGACATCAAAAAAGTTCTCGCTTATTCCACCATCAGCCAGCTCGGTTATATGTTCCTGGCGCTCGGCGTTGGCGCATTCGCCGCGGGCATCTTCCATTTGATGACCCACGCTTTCTTCAAAGCCCTGCTCTTCCTCGGCGCCGGCAGCGTTATCCATTCGCTCTCCGGCCAGCAGGACATCCGCAAAATGGGCGGCTTGAGGTACACCATCCCAGCAACCGCTGTTCCGTTCATAATCGCGACAATGGCCATAACCGGCGTTCCGGGCCTCTCCGGTTTCTTCAGCAAAGACGAAATTCTCGGCCACGCCTTCAATCGCCACCAGATGCTGGACCGTTATTTCGGGCTCTGGGCCGTCGGAATCGTGACCGCAGGCTTGACCGCTTTTTATATGTTCCGCCTCCTCTTCGAGACCTTTTACGGCAGGTCCCGGCTCCCGGTTGAGATGGAAGGCCACATTCATGAATCTCCGAAGTCCATGACTGTGCCCTTGATGATTCTGGCCTTTTTCTCCATCGTCTCTGGATGGCTCGCCCTGCCCATTCTCTGGGGTGAAGAAAGCCCGTTCGAGCGTTTTCTCGAACCGTCTCTGCGCGGAGTCGAAACGGATACCGGTGCAATCGCTTTCGGGCGCCATACCTTGCTGGCCGAATACGCGCTCATGGCGTCTTCCGTAGCTTTCGTCGCGCTGGGTTTCTGGCTGGCGTACAAGCTGTATCTCGAAAATCCGAAGCTGCACACGAAACTCTCGGCGTCCTGGCCGCGCCTCCACAATCTGCTGGTCCACAAATACTACGTCGACGAAATCTACGACGCGCTATTCGTCAATCGCGTCAAGGACCTCAGCACCGCGCTCGGCTTCTTCGATTCGAAAGTCATCGACGGACTCGGGGTGGACGGTGCCGGCTGGCTCGCGCGCGTCTTTTCCCGGATTTCCATGTGGTGGGACAAATGGGTGGTGGACGCCCTGGTCAATCTGCTCGGCTGGTTCCCGAAATTTCTCAGCATGCCCGTGCGGATGTTCCAGACCGGCGTTTTCTCCACCTACGCAGTTTTTATTCTTATCGGATTGGCAATTTTGCTCGGCTTTTACGGCCACCACGTGCAGACGTTCGTGCGCACCTTGCACTGAAAGGCAATTCGAATGGAGCACTCCTCAAATCATCTGCTCAGCGTGATCCTCTTCACGCCGCTCCTGGGCGCGCTGCTGCTGCTGTTCATTCCGCGCGACCTTCAGCTCCTCCACCGTCTCGTCGGCAACCTCTTCGGTGTGCTCGGCTTTCTCGTGTCGCTTCCGCTCATGATCCATTTTCCGGCCGGCAGCGGTGACTATGCGTTCAGGGAATCGGCTGACTGGATTCCTTCTATCGGGGCAAAATATTCGCTGGGGGCGGACGGCATCAGCATGTTGCTGGTCATGCTGACCACGCTCCTCGGCATGATCGCCATCACCTCTTCCTGGAGAGCGATCCAGCAGCGGACCAAGGAGTATTACATCCTGCTCCTCTTGCTGCAGACCGGCATGCTCGGCGTTTTTCTTTCTCTCGACTTCTTCCTCTTCTACGTTTTCTGGGAAGTCATGCTCGTGCCCATGTATTTCCTCATCGGTGTCTGGGGCAGCGAGCGCCGCCTTTACGCCGCGATCAAATTTTTCCTGTACACGCTGGCGGGCTCCGTGATCATGCTGCTGGCCATCCTCGCCCTCTATTTCAACTACGCAAAATCTCTGCCGCAGGGCGCCATCGGCACGTTCGATATCCCGACGCTTCTCGCCGCCGCGCAGCAATTTCCCGACGGCCTTAAAATCTGGCTTTTCTGGGGATTCTTCTTCGCGTTCGCCATCAAAGTGCCCATGTTCCCGTTTCACACCTGGCTTCCCGACGCCCACACGGAAGCCCCCACGGCCGGCTCCGTCATCCTTGCCGGCGTACTGCTGAAAATGGGTACGTACGGGTTTCTCCGCTTCTCGCTCCCGCTGCTCCCGGCGGATGCGTCCTTGCGCGCAAAAATCATCCACATCGTCATCGTGCTCTCGTTGATTGGCATCATCTATGGCGCCGTCGTCTGCCTTATGCAGAAAGACATGAAGCGCCTGATCGCCTACTCATCCGTCAGCCACCTCGGCTTCTGCACGCTGGGCATCTTCGCGCTTACGCCGCAGGGTCTTTCCGGCAGCGTCCTGCAGCAGATCAATCACGGCATTTCCACCGGCGCGCTATTCCTGATCGTTGGCGTATTGTACGAGCGCCGCCACACCCGGCTCATCTCCGAGTTCGGCGGCCTCGCCACGCCGATGCCCAATTTCGCGGCGATCTACCTCATCGTCAGCCTCAGCTCGCTCGGCATGCCGCTGCTCAACGGCTTTATCGGAGAATTCACCATCCTGCAGGGCACATTTGTTGTGAGCAAAGCGTGGGCTGCGTGGGGCTCGCTGGGTATCGTTCTTGGCGCCGCGTATCTGCTGTGGCTCTACCAGCGCACCATGTTCGGCCCGGTCACGCACGAAGTGAACAAAACTCTCCCCGATCTTAACCTTCGTGAGTACGCCGTCCTGCTTCCGCTCGTCGCTCTCGCGTTCTGGATCGGCATCTACCCGAAGCCTTTTTTCGCCTACATCGAAAAGCCAGTCCAGCGCATCGTCCAGCAGGTGAATCCGGGCTTTTACCAGGCTATTCGTACACCGCTCCCCACTCTCCCTGCGGTCGACGCTCCCTCGGAGGCCAAATAGGGAATGCGGGCTGACATTCCAATCCTGGGCCCGTTTATTCGATTGATTCATTGGATCTTTGCCTGGATCGGTCAACTTCTTTCGCCAATCCTGGAGTGGCTGGGACATCACTTTGCCCCGCTCCTCAACTACATCCACGGCGACGGCATCACCGTCCTGCCACAGATGGAGTTGCTCCTTTTCGCGCTCGGAATTCTGATCTTCGATTTCCTGCTGGAGAAAAAAGAAAAACACTGGAACGCGGGCGTTGCCCTGCTCGGAGTCGCCGCCAGTGGCTTCGGCCTCTTCATGCAGGGCAGGCGTTTCAATCTTCAGCACGAATCCCGCCCCGACTTGCCTGGCATTTTCGGTTTTCAAAACACCGTCGTCATCGACGGCTACTCGCTCTTCTTTTTCGCAATTTTTCTCGCCGCCACCGGCCTGGTGATCCTTCTCTCCGTCCGCTATCTCGATCTGGAGCGCGAACAGGAAGGCGAATACTACGCGCTGCTGCTTCTCGCCTGCATCGGCATGATGTTCATGGCCTCCGGCACCGACCTGATCGTGATGTTCCTCGGCCTTGAAACCATGGCCCTCAGCTTCTACGTTCTTGCGGGTTATCTCCGCCGCGAAAAACGCTCCAACGAAGCCGCCCTCAAATACCTGCTCCTCGGCGGTTTCAGCACCGGCATCCTCGCTTACGGGTTTTCGCTGCTCTACGGCCTCACCGCCAGCACCAGCATCCTGGATATCGGCAGCACCCTTGATCGGCGATTCCAATATGTTGCCGGCCGCGGCATGGCCGACTGGCTTCTAGTTCTCTCCTTCGTCACCGTCGCTACTGGGCTCTTCTTCAAAGTGGCCGCTGTTCCATTCCACCAGTGGGCGCCGGACGTGTACGAAGGCGCCCCCACGCCCATCGGTGCCTACGTCAGCGTCGCTTCCAAGACGGCTAGCTTCGCGTTGCTCCTCCGGCTCTTCATCTGGGTCTTCGGCGGCTCGCAACCGATATGGCAAGGCCTCGTCGCCGGCGTAGCCATCGCCTCGCTAACCTGGGGCAACCTCGCGGCGCTCACGCAAACCAACATCAAGCGCCTCCTCGCTTACTCGTCCATCTCTCACGTCGGCTACATTCTTCTTGGCCTCGTCGCAGGGAACGAGACTGGTCTTACGGGAATCATTTACTACCTGATCGCCTACGCCTTCATGACCATCGGCGCTTTCGCCGTGGTCGTCGTCCTCCGCCAACGCGGCCTCATCGGCGACGAACTCAACGACCTCGACGGCCTTTACCACCGCAGCCCCGCCGCTGCCGTGCTGCTCCTCATCTTCATGCTTTCGCTGGCCGGCATTCCTCCCACGGCCGGTTTCATGGGCAAGTACTTCATCTTCCTCGCGCTCATCGAAACCCATCATCCCGTGCTGGCCATTTTTGCGGCGCTCTATATCGTCCCCGCGGTCTACTACTATTTCCGCGTCGTAGTTCACGCCTGGCTCAAGAAGCCCGGCGACGCTCCGGATCCGGTCATGAGCAGCGCCCAGGCTGTCGCTCTCGGCGCGGCGCTGTTTGTAACTCTCGCGGCGGGGTTGTATCCTGAGCCGTTCACTCGTCTTTCTCACTATGCCCTCGGAATCCAACAATAAGCCCGACCCGGAAGTTTCTCCCGCTGAGAAGCAGGCGAGGGGATTCACGCAACAAATTTCCACGGCGATGGAACTTCCGTTCATCTTCGTGGGCTGCATCGTCGTGGGTGGCGCTATCGGCTACTTCCTCGACGCATGGCTGCACACAAAACCCGCCTTCATGCTCGTCTTCGGCGCCCTCGGCTTTGTCGCCGGCCTCCGCGACATTCTCCGCCGCCTCCCGAAGGGCTAACTCCGCACACGACTGCCTTCGTCTAAAAATTCCACTAGGGACGGTTTGTCATTCTGAGGGCATCCGACGAGGATGCGCGAAGAACCTCAGCTTCAGAATTGTGCTAAATTTCCCACGAACAGCAGATCTGACATGTCCACCACGCCCATCAACGTCGCCCCGTATCTCCAATCCGAAAAATGGATCGCGCGTCTCACGCTACTTCTCGGAGCCTTCGCCGCCATCTCCGTTGCCGTGTTCTACGCCCCACTCTGGGGTGCCGGCATCTTCGTCGGCGCCATCCTGGCCTGG
>Ga0210410_10004728_pt1 | contig 11903 bp, 10 predicted proteins | sample IncBWC4MmetaG_FD_161058 | JGI IMG/M metagenome (GOLD analysis project Ga0210410, IMG submission 161058) | Forest soil microbial communities from Barre Woods Harvard Forest LTER site, Petersham, Massachusetts, United States - Inc-BW-C-4-M | ecosystem: Environmental > Terrestrial > Soil >... | reverse complement strand
GCGGATCGATTACGGCATAAAGAATATCGGTGAGGAGATTCACCAGTACATAGGAGACAGCGATTACGAGGATGCAGCCTTGCAACAGCGGGTAGTCGCGGGCGGAGATGGCTTGCACAGTCAGCCTCCCAATACCCGGCCAGGAGAAAATTGTTTCGGTGACAATCGTGCCAGCCAAGAGCGTCCCGAATTGCAAACCGAGAATGGTGATGATGGGAATGAGCGCGTTGCGAAACGCGTGGCGAAACAACACCGCGTGTAAGGGGAGCCCTTTTGCGCGAGCGGTTCGAACATAGTCGCTGGAGAGTTCCTCGAGCATGGAGCCGCGAACCATGCGCGTGAGAATCGCTGCTAGAGCGGCGCCCAGCGTAGCGGCTGGCAAAATGTAATAGCTCGGGCCACCGCGTCCCGACACCGGCAGCAGGCCAAGATAAATGGAGAAGAAAAGTATGAGCACGGGGCCAAGAGCAAAATTAGGGAACGCAAGACCGAAAAGCGTAAATAGCGAGACGGCGCGATCGGCGGCGTGTCCCCGGCGATACGCAGCCAGTACGCCCGCGGGAATAGCAATGGCCGCGCAGACCAGCAACGCGCAGAAGGCGAGCTGAAGCGTGGCGGGATAACGCTCGAAGATAATCTGGCGCACGGGCGCCTGAAATTTGAAGGATTGCCCCAGGTCGCCTCGAACCAACTCCTTTAGATAATGCCCATATTGCATTAGGAGCGGCTGATCGAGATTCAAAGCGTGCCGTAGCTGCGTGATTTCTCCGGGCGCCGCGCCTTCGCCCAGCATCTGCTCGACCGGGTCGCCGGGAACGATGTGAATCATCAGGAAAACCAGAGTGAGGACGAGCCACAGCGCCGGTAGAGTCAGAAGAAAGCGCTGCAACAGATGACGCGCCATCAGCGAGTATCCGCCGAGGAATTGCCTTGCGAAGATTTTGCCGCTTTCACGGATTGGGGCTCGTCCGCGTTATGCGTTGGCGCAGCCTCCTCCGCTCGATCGTTAGTTACGGGACGGGCACGCTGAATCTTTACGCGAGCCACGCGCCTGCCGTCCATCTCGACGACCGAGAAGCGATAATTTCCAAACGCAAAGCTTTCGCCGCCGCGCGGAATGAAGCCGAGTTGATCGAGGACGAAACCTCCGACAGTGGCATAGGCCGGATCTTCCGGAAGCGTAATGTTGTACTGCGTGTCGAGATCGCGGACATTCAGCGCCGCGTCGAAAACAATCGCGCCATCCGCAAGGGTGAGCGGGCGCTCGACAACGTCGAACTCATCGTGAATTTCTCCGACGACTTGCTCGAGAATGTCTTCCAGGGTGACAAGACCAAGAACACTGCCGAATTCGTCGACCACAACGGCCAAACCGACGTGATGGGTGCGCAACTCCAGAAGCAACTCGCTCGCGGGCTTCGTTTCCGGGACGATGAGCACTTCGCGCAGCACGCGCCGCAGATCGAATGGCGATGCCGAAAGATTTTCTTCCAGGCGCCGCTCGCGATCCAGAAGGACCCAGAGCATATCCTTGATGTGCACGAAACCGAGTATCTGATCTTCCGTGCCGCGATAAACGGGGATCCGCGAACGCTGCGTGGTGGCGAAAGCGCGTAGTACTTCGTCTAGCGTGGATTCCACGGGAACCATGTGCATATCCGGCCGGGGCACCATGATTTCGCGAACCTGCACCTGGCCGAGCTCGATGGCGCTGACAATGAATCTTTCCTCGCCGGGGGCAAGGAGTCCACGCTCGCGCGCTTGCTGAATTTGAATTTGCAGCTCTTCGGTGGAGTGTGCGCCGCTCGAGACTTGCGGTTCGGAGACGCCAAGAGCTCTGACGATGGCACCTGAGACGCCTTCCAGAAGGTCAATCGCCCAACGAAACGTTTTCAGGAACCACGAAAAGGGGCGCGCAATCATCAGGGCGACGCGTTCGGCGCGAGCCAGACTGACGGTCTTGGGCACGAGTTCGCCGATTACGACGTGCAAAGCGCTGAGCAAGGCAAACGCGATAGCCAAGGCGGCAGCGTGAGTAAGGAGAGTGATTCGCAAATCGGGCGTAACCGGCACAACGGAACGGATCATCGCGGCAAAGGTGGATTCGCCCAAGGCACCCAGCGCTAGGCTGGTGAGTGTGATTCCGAGCTGCACCGCGGACACAACGCGATGCATGTCGCCCAATAGAACCTCTACAACGCGTGCGCGCGCGTCCCCCTGGCGGACGAGCTGGCGCACTCGCGAGAGGCGCACGGCGACGAGCGAGAACTCGGCCGCGGCAAAAAAGCCATTGAGCGCGACGAGCGCCAGTACCCCGATTAAACGAACGGCGAACATGCTTGGTGTAGGCTGCCCCTCAGGTCATTGTAGCAGCACGGTAAGCAGCTGACGGCTGAGTCGAATGTAGGGAAGCACTTACCTGATTAACGCGCGCTCTTCACCCATAACTATTTCCGCTTTTGCTACCAACCTGTGCGGTACTGGCGGGAGAGGTAGTCGTTGGCGCCGATGACATTGGTTATGCGCATGTTTTCGGCGTCATAGCGGATTTTGGTTCCGGCGCGCAGGGCAACAATGCCAAGGAGCATCACCTCCGTAAGGCGTGCCGCGTACTCGAAGGGACAAGACGCCTCAGCCTTGCCTTTGGCGGCGTCGACCCAGTTTAGCTCGTGCCGCTCTCCCGGGATTCGCGGGAGTTTTTGCGCGGGCCTGCCGACAGAAGTGTTCAACGATTTGGGAAGAAGGCGAGGATTGAGACCGTAAGTATCGTGCAGAAGCTTTCCCTTGCTGCCGACGAGCAGTGCTCCGCCCTCTTTATTTAACTGCTCGTCACCAAGCTCGTCCGGGCGCTTGGGCAGGAGCCCGCCGTCGTACCAGGTGAGTTTGACGGGCGGCATTTTGCCGCGCGCGGGAAAGTCGTAGAACGTCATCGTAGCGTGAGGATAGGAAGCGCGATTGAAGGGTGTCGACACCGTCTCGATCGTCGTAGGCATGCCTAGATCAAGCGACCACATGGAGACATCGATCAGGTGTGCGCCCATGTCACCAATCGCTCCCACGCCCCAATCCGTCCAGCCGCGCCAATTGAAAGGATGATAGATGGAGTGATATTCCACCTGCGGCGCGACACCGAGAAAAAGATTCCAGTCCAGGCCTTCGGGCACAGGAGAATTGCCGGCGAGCGCAGCGGCCAGACGTGCGTCCACACCGGGACCGTTCCAGCGCAGCGTGTCCGCGGGAACCTTCAGCGGCTCGGGACGCGGCACGCCTTGTGGCCAAAAACCGAGCGGGCGATTGGTCCAGATATGGATCTCGCTCACGTCTCCTATGGCTCCAGCCGATACGTATTCGACGGCGGTGCGCGCTTCATCACGCGAGTGGCCTTGATTGCCCATTTGCGTGGCGACTTTCGTTTCTTTGGCGCGACGGGAGAGATGGCGCGCTTCGTCAACGGACCAAGTGAGCGGCTTCTGCACGTACACATGCTTGCCGAGATCCATGGCCGCGAGCGCGATGGTCGCGTGCATGTGGTCGGGCGTGGCGACGATGACCCCCTCGATGTCTTTCTGTTGCTCGAGCATCTGGCGATAGTCTTTGTAACGCTTAGCCTTCGGCACATCGCTCTTGAGTTGGATCATGTCCGCAAGCTGCGCCTTAGCCTTCTCGCGATTGAATTCTGGTGCGGCCTGCGCCGGTGGTGGTTCGACCGGTGGCGCGTCGATGCGGGCGCGCAACTTTTCAATATCGGACTCGAGACGGTCCAGGGCCTTTCCCGCATAGCCCCAGTCGACATCACACAGCGCCACGATGTTTTGCGAGGCGACGTTGATGAGGTTGGCGCGGCCCATGCCGCCCACGCCGATGCCCGCGATGTTGAGCTTGTCGCTCGGCGGCACAAATCCGCGCCCCAGAACGTGGCGGGGCACGATGGTCAATGCGGCCGTCGCGGCGGCCTGCGAAAGAAATTTTCGGCGCGGAATCGGATTGTTTTCAGTCATGGTGCTCCCTTGCGGCGAAGAGAGTAACACGACGCGCGCGCGAGGTGCATAGGCAGAGCACGGGGAAAATATGCCAGCCTCCGCGAATTGCGTTATTTCGATTTGCGAATGAGCTTTGGCGTGACGAGCCACACAACCTGGCCGTTCGGAGGCAACAAACGCTTCAGCTCGACGAAAGCCACCCCCGCCTTCTTCATCGAGGTGATGTGATGCGGCGAACCAACAGCAGCGGCAAGCAGGCCATCCACATGCGGAGCGTGACCAAAGCAAAATACGGACAAAACGTTCTTCTCTCTGGCGAGTTCGCGTAAGAACGCCGCGGGCTCTGCTCCGGGAAGCAAACTGTCACTGCGCCGAATTTTCTGCTTGGGGTACTCGAGCGCGTTGGCGAAAATGGCGGCTGTCTGCATCGCACGCGCGTAGGGGCTGCTGACCATCAAGTCCGCTTGCAAACCCAGCGCGGCAATCCCCTTGGCCATTTGCTTAGTCTTCTCGATACCTTCCTCGGTCAGATATCGCTCGGCCTCCGATGGGCATTTCGGGTCTTCGCGATCGATGGCGATGCCGTGGCGGACGATGTAGAGCTGCATGAGGGTGGCCTCTCAAATGGTTGATTGCAAATCTGCCTATGTGCGAGCTACACGCGCACAGCTCCAGATTGCCGGAAATACATGCGCACATGAAATTCTTTTTCGAAGAGTTCCGCGCTCCGATTGGCATCAAGCAGATCTTCAGCCGCGTCGCCACGCGCGCTGATCTGCACGCCCACCGCCCCGCGCTGGAAAGAAGCGTCTAGATTAGTCACCCGCTGGCGATGCGAATGATCCAAGGCCTCCGCAATGCGAAGAATGGAAGCCAGCCGACGGACCATACGCTTATCGTTGTTATTGAGTGAAGCATACGCAGTGTGATGCCCGGCAGGCTCCGACTTCCGATTGTGATAGCGAACCACCGCAGCGACGACGGCGCGGTCGCGGCCCTCCAACCCTGGAATATCCCCGTTGAGCGCAAGATATTCGCCGTGCTTGTGATGCCCACGATGGCTGATCATGTGGCCGACATCGTGGAGCAGCGCACCGGCTTCGAGTAGCACGCGCGATTCCCCCGCCAAGTGATGGACAGGCTGCAGTGCGTCGAAAAGCAGGATACTCAGCTCCCGAACGTGCTCGGCATGGCGCTGATCGTATTCCAGCCGCCGCGCAAAGCTGCGCGTCCCCACCAGAAGTTGACGCGCCGCTGCATTGTAACGATGCGGTTCCTTGCGAGAGAAAGCTTCGCGCGCGATTTCTTGCAGGAGCCCTTCACGAATCCCAACACTCGGTATCGAGAAGGTGCGCAGATTAAGATAGCGGCCGAGCGTCACGAACGTGATCGCAGCGATGGCCATGACGTCGGCGCGATCTCGACGCACTGCGTAGGTTTTCATGCGTTCGCGAACATCGCGGCGCAGAATGTCGTCCAGACGCTCGCGCAATAGCGAAAGTTGCAATGTCGGTACGCCGTGCTCGCGCGGACCAGGCGCTACGGCCATCAGAGTTTCCGCGTTGCCGCCCAGCGCCACCGCAATGCTGTCCGCAAGGTTCGGGCGCGACGGAAGGCGCGACTCCAGCAGCGCGCGGACATAGCGTTTCACCTGCTCCTCTTGCGCCGGACGAATTACGCCGGGAAGATTCAGCGTGGTCATCAGGCGCACGGTGCCCACTGGCAGCTGCGCGCTCTGTTCGACGGCGTGATCGCGAAGAATATTTATCTCCAGGCTGCCGCCGCCGAGGTCTGCGATGCAGCGCGGAGGCGATTCCGGTCCAAGGGCGGCAATGGCAGCTTCCTTTCCTAGACGCGACTCTTCCGTGGCGCTGATCACTTCAAGCGCGATGCTCGCCTTCTGCTTGATTTGCCGCACGAATGCGTCGCGATTACGTGCCTCGCGAGAGGCGCTGGTGGCGACGGCGCGATACTGCGTGACGCCGAATTCGTCCATCACTTCCTTGAAGTGACGGAATGCTTTCACGCCCTTGTTTAAAATGTCTTCGCTGAAGCGGTGCCGGACAAACACGCTTTCTCCGAGGCGGAGCGAATAGCGTTCGTTGTGCAGAGGCTCGATGTCCAACGCGGAATAAGCGCGCGCCACAGAAAGTCGCACTGCGTTGGAGCCGGCGTCGATGGCGGCGATGTGGACCGGCTCAGACATGCGCAGAGTTTACCGCCAGAGATGTGCCAGCGCTGCGGACGGAGTGTATTTCGTCGCTCGAATGCCTAACTGTTCGGCAATACGTTGGCGAAGTAGCTTGTTGACCGCGGAGACGCTGGCCTCGCCATCGAGTTCAATAAAGTTGTGGCGTTTGGCCATGACTTCAAATTCGCGCTTGATCATTGTCTGGTAGCGAATGAATGACCAATACAGGTCGTGAGACAGCGACATATCGCGGCCGGCTTCCCAGTAACTAATAGCCTGCGCTTTCTTGAATTCGCGCGCGAAGGCGGTCTCCGGGCGCACGTTGAGCCAAAAGGTGAGGTGCGGCCGCAATGCCATCGCGTACAGCCCGCTGATGTAGTCGCGATTGATGCCGCGCACGACGCCGCGCGCAATCAGCGTGAAGATGAATCGGTCGGCAAGCACGACCGTGCCCGAGCGCAGCGCGGGCAGAATGCGGTGCTCCACTTGATCGAAAAAATCCGTTGCGTACATCAAGGACAGGGTCAGCCGGGTTACCGCGTTTTTCGCCAGCAGCTGATCGATGTCGCGTCCCACCAGATTGGAACGCCGCAGACCGCTCGTCTGCACCGCAAACCCTTCGGACTCGAGCCACTCCTGCAATAGCGTAATTTGCGTCGAGCGGCCGGATCCGTCCATGCCCTCGATGACAATCAAGCTACCGGTGATTTCGCTCGGATCGAAACCGACCAGCGCTTCGCCATAGAAATATTGCGAGGCTTCTTCTTCGGTGGCGGTCTTCGTAGCGGCGCCGGTCACCGGTGCCGATGTGGCGTCCGGGGCTGCTGCGTTTGCGGAAGTCGTCGCCTTCTCTTTGTCTTTTTCCTGGTCGGACATGCTATTCCGCCTCGGCCACGCGAGGCGCGAACCGCTTTAGGTCAATTTTGGAAGCGACAATATCGCGCATCTGTTTTTGCAGTTTGTTCACCGGAATCGTTCCATCGAGGACGACAAAATTATCCGTATCTACCATCTTGTCGTATTCCTCGAGGATGCGCCCCTGGAACAAGCGAAAGCTCTCCGAGCGGTCGAATGACAATCCCAGATCCATTCCCGCTTCGTAGTATTTAAGCTTCGGACGGCCGCTGAGAATACGGTTTACGGCCACGTCGAGCGGCGCGCGAAAATAAAACGTGATATCCGGAACGGGCGCGAAGCGATATAGATTGCGCAGCCAGCGCGGTGGGCAGCCCCGGGCGGCATCGCGCGCAAATGCCGTGTAGATGTAGCGGTCCGCCAGCACAAGGTAATCGCCCTGAAGCAGCGGCATGATCTGCCGCTCGCAACGGTCCGCGAAATCCGCCGCGTGCAGCAAGGAAAATGTCGTGGGCGTCAGCAACCGCCGCTGCTTCCCGCGCCGGGTAGCGGACTTCACCAGGGGCGAAGAGTTCCACTCCGTGAAATGCAGCCGGTAACCGCCAATCTCCAGCCAGCGCTTCAGTAAATACAACTGCGTGCTCTTGCCCGAGCCGTCCGTGCCCTCCACAACGATGAGCGCCCCAGGATACGCGCGGCTCGGGACCGGTCGCCCCGGCTGCGGCAGCGTCGATTTTGCCGCGTCCTGGCGTGGCACCGTTTTCTGCTGTTGATCCTGCGTATCCGTCACATTTATCGACACGATTAACCCGATTGAGGGAGCTTATTAAGTCTTTGTTACACGCCCATTACAACACAGCGCAAAGGGTTCGGGCAAAGCGGCGAAATCGTCAAAATATCGTGACCTTGAAGTGAAGGAATTTCTTGGGATTCTGCCGGAAATCTCCAATCAACAACCGCAGGTCCCCCGTTAGGCCAGCGAGATTATCGTATAGCTTCGGATCGGAAAACATTTTTCCAACGCTGGTAGTGTTGTCGTTCAGTTTCGCCGTGGCATCAGCCAGGTTCTTGCTCGTGTCTCTCAGCTTGTTGTAGAGGACATCGTCCGTGGCCAATTTGCCGAGCGTCCCTTTGCCCCCGCGCACGTCGCTGATCATTGCGTTGCCGCTGCTCAGAGCCTTCTTGGCTTCGTCATACAGCGACGGGTCATACAGCAACTTGCCCAGCGTGCCCTTCTGGCTGCGCACGTCGCTCATGATCGTGTTGGCGTTGTCGACCGCTGTGTTCACCTTGCCATACAGCTCGTCGGATGCCACCAGCTTCCCAATTGTGCCCTTCCCCTCTTGTATACCCGTGACCACCTGGTTTGTCTTCGCAAGTACGCTATTCAGGTTCTTGTACGCTTGATCGTCGGTGAGCAGCTTGCCCAATGTGCCTTGCCCTTCCTGCACGCCGGCAAGCAAATCTTTGGCACTATCCGAGAGCGCCTGCAAATTGGCCAACACGTCCGCGCTCCGCTCGACCACTTGCTTGATGGCCTTCTCCTCCACACCGGTGATTTCTTGCCCCTCTTTCAGTGGCGCGCCGGTGAAACCGCGCGTTATGTTCACCACTCGATTGCCCAGCAAGCCCTCCGTAACCAGGCTTGCCGTCGAATCCGTCAGAATGTCGTTTTGGAATCTTCGGTCGACGCGCATCACTACTTCAATGTTTCTGTTCTTGTCCGGAACGTGCCCCGGCGTCCGCGGCACCAGCCGGATGGACTCCACATTTCCGACTTCCACGCCATCCACTCGGACCGGCGCTCCGATGGCTAAGTCCGACACTTCCGGTAAATACGTTTTCAGCCGGTACTTAGGACCGATGAAATTCGCGCCGGTCACGTAAAAGATTCCGACCGCCAGCACGAACAATCCGACCAGCACAAAAAGCCCGACGCGCAGTTCGGTCCAGGTCAGTTGTTTGCGCTGCGCCATGCAGTTTTCCCGCCCTCGCTAGCTTTTCTGCCCACACAGCCTATCAAATTGACGCCAAGAACCGCTGCAAATACGCATCCTTCGACTCCGCCAGTTCCTCCGGTTTACCCTCGAAATAGATCCGCCCCTCTCGATAAACCAGAAAGCGTGTGGCCGGCTCGCCATTCGGCGTTGCGGCGTCTTCCTTCTCTTCAAGGCGCACAATGCGCCTGGATTCCGGATCGAATCGAAAGTTCGCCAGTCCAAATCCATCCTGTAATCGATGCGTGGCCATTATCGCCGTTACGCCGAACACGTCGCGAAGCTGCAGGATCAGCGTGATGATCGTTTGCGCCGTGACCGGATCGAGTCCCGCCGTTGGCGAATCGTACAGAACTATGGGAGGCCGCGACGCTAATATGCGCGCGATCGAGACGCGCCGCCGCATGCCGCCCGAAAGTTCCGACGGCAGCATCTCCCCGGTGTGCTCGAGTTCGACAAAGCGCAACGCTTCCTGTACACGTTTCTCGATTTCATCCTCGCTCATTCGCTCCTCGCGCAACCGGTACGCAACGTTCTCAGCCACGGTCAGCGAGTCAAACAGCGCGCCCTCCTGAAACACAAATCCCAGATTCCGGCGATACGCCAGCAGTTCCCTCTCACCCATGGCCGAAACTTCCTGGCCGAGCACTTCGATCTTTCCTTGCGTGGGCTTAAGCAGCCCCGCCGCCATTTTTAACGTCAGGGTTTTTCCCGTCCCCGTCTCGCCCAACAACACCAGCGTCTCTCGCGGCATCACCTCGAACGACACACCGCGCAGCACGTCGCCTTCGTCAAATCCAATTTTTACGTCTGTGAAAGTCACTACTGTTGAGGTGTCGTTCTCTTGCGGAGCGGGCGTCAAAAGATCTTGTCTCCAAGGAACAAGGCGAGTTTGGTCAGGAACAAATCCGCGCCGATGATCAACACAGACGCGACCACCACGGCCTGCGTGGTTGCGCGGCCCACTCCCTGCGTGCCCCCGCGCACCGTCAAACCCTTGTAACATCCGACCGTCGCGAGGATAAACCCATACGCCAACGGCTTCATCATTCCTTGCATGATGTCCGCAAAATCCAGCGCATTGATCGCGCGCGTCCAGAATTCCACGGCGTTCAACCGCAGCGAGAAAACCGACGCCACGCAGCCGCCCAGCAATCCAATAAAATCGTTCAGCGCAGTCAGCAAGGGCAACATCAAAATCCCCGCCAGCACTCGCGGTGTCACCAATTTGCGGCTCGGATCCGTTCCCATGGCGCGCATGGCGTCGACTTGCTCCGTTACCACCATGGAGCCCAACACGGACGCGATACCAGACGCCGAGCGCCCCGCCACCAAGATTCCGGTCAGCGTCGGTCCCAATTCGCGCACCAGCGCAATCGACACCACGTCCCCGGTCAGCGCCGTCTGCCCGAACCGCGTAAACTGCGACCCGGTCTGCAGCACCATCACCGCTCCGATGAAGAAGCCCGCCATCAGCACGATGGGAAGCGACCCCACGCCGATGTCGTCCATCTGATCGAGTATGTCTTGGAAATAGCGCGGACCGCTGGCCAAATTCAGCAGCGCGCGACCCGACATCACCGAATAATCTTGAATGTCCGCGACTAATCGTTTGAAGGCGTCCGTCAGCACTTCGCCCATGGAAATGCGTTCCACAGGTTTTGCTTGCTGACCCGCTACCTGGAAAGAAGTGTCTGCCACAATTCCCTATCGATACGCCGCTCGACCGCAACCTGTTACAAGACAAACACTAAGCCAGAAGCGTAACCGCCACTGCGCATCGCGTCAAGCACTGTTGCTATGGCTCAATCTCTCCGGCCGTAGCCCTCAAAGCACACGTTGTACAAGCTCGCCATTATAATCACTGGTTTCGACTCTGAGTCAGCGCGTCGCTTGCGGCTTGAGCCTGCTGGACTTGAGCTCGGGCCTTCTGTTCATCTTGCTTGGCTTTCTCCAGGTCCTCTTGCTTGCGCTTGGTGTTGTCTCGCGCCTCGGCCCACTTTTCCTTGGCGTCCGCCGCTTTTTTCTGCATGGCTGCTTCCTGCTTAGTTTGGGCACTCGATTGTTGCTCGCTCCCCTCAGATGACGACGGCACCGGCTGCTTGAGCTTTTCGCTCGTATCCTGCGCATCCCTTGCCACAATGCGCGCTTGCTCTTCCTGCTGTTTGGCCTTCTCGAGATCCGCTTGCTTGTTCTTTATATTCTCCTGTGCCTTGAGCCACTTTTCCTTAGTCTCGGCAGCCTTCTTTTGCGCCTCAGCCTGCCTCTTGAGCTGATCACTCGATTTCTGGCTGGCGCCGCCACTAGTTTGGGCTGAAATTGGACCGCTCATGGCAAGACTTAGCCCAAGCAGCGCGATGGGAGGGAGTATACGTAGGTGTTGCATATGTCACCTCATTCGGCTTGATCATTGTTCAGCCTCGAGCACCACGGGGAATGGATGGCCAACCACTCCGCCTTGCTCGGCGCTCGAGCCTTCCTGGCAACCATGCAATCGGGAGAGAACGATTAAACCTGTCAAAAATACCAGTAGCTTGTTGCAGCCGACCGGAATCCGACGACTGAGTTTGCCCGGAGTAAGTGCCAAAGAGGCTGTTTTACGACTCGAACCGGAAGCGGATGGTGATATTGACGTGTTCCGGAACGGGCTGGCCGTTGCGGATCGCGGGTTCGTATCGATACTGCTTAACGGCTTTTATGGCGGCGGCGCGAAGTGACGGGGGTCCCGAGATCACTCTTACGAAATGCACTTCACCCTCGGTGCCAACGACCGCGTCGATCACAACATTTCCAGTTTCGAAGTCCCTTAGGTCATCCAGTGACGCCACCGCTCGCACTGATTTGATTAATTTCGGCGGCACTATGACGCCCTGCACGGAA
>Ga0210410_10004727_pt1 | contig 11903 bp, 12 predicted proteins | sample IncBWC4MmetaG_FD_161058 | JGI IMG/M metagenome (GOLD analysis project Ga0210410, IMG submission 161058) | Forest soil microbial communities from Barre Woods Harvard Forest LTER site, Petersham, Massachusetts, United States - Inc-BW-C-4-M | ecosystem: Environmental > Terrestrial > Soil >... | reverse complement strand
CCCACTAGCGACTGTATGGAACTGGAACAGGCTGCGCATCACGAATTCGAGTATTTTTTCTTCACCCCAGATGGCCGATGCGAAACTACCCCTTTCGGGTAATCCAGATAAAGGTGGGGCTGACGGGGGAAGCAGTCATGGTGAGCAACTTCCTTTGACGAGAACGTTCTGCCCAAGCTTATCCGGCAAAGACTGGACTCGGCAGCGAGTTATACTTCTGATGTATTCGTGAGTTGGTGCTGAAACACAAATTCAACATGAAGTCCGTACGATTTCTCGCTTTCTTCCTGCTGCTGGCGGCGTGCGCGATTTTCCCGGCATCATTGTTCGCGCAAAATCCTCTAGGTACGCTTCGAGGCACCGTTCAGGACGGCAGTGGGGCGCGAATCGCCGGGGCGGGAATTTCGGCCAGCAATTCCGAGAAATCCTTGATTCGTGCCGTCCAATCCGATGCCCGCGGAGAATTTCAGGTCGAGCAAATTCCGCCCGGTTCCTATTTGGTGACCGTAAGTGCGGGCGGATTTACTGCTGCACGCGCAAAAGTGGTCGTTGCCGTCAGTTCGGTCCGTGAAATCACCATCACGTTGCGACCCAAGTCCGTCAGCGAAAAAATCACGGTTGACGGCGGCGCCTCAATAACGACGGCAGGATTGGAAACGCAAAGCGCAACACACCAGGCCGTGATCTACCGTCAGGATCTGGAGGCGATCCCACTGGCCGCGCGCAGTTTCGCCAATATCTCCTATCTGGCGCCGGGCACCGAGCCTGTGGAGCCGTCCGATCCCACCAAGGCGCGCATCACCGCGGTATCCACCGGGGGAAGCTCCGGCCTCAACAACGAAGTCTCCGTGGACGGCGGCGATAATTCGGATGATTACATCGGTGGCTTCCTGCAGAATTTTTCGCCCGACGCTCTTCAGGAAGTTGCCTTCCGCACCGCCCAAATGGATGCGGACACCGGGCGGACAACCGCGGGCTCCGTTGTCATCACCACGCGCAGCGGCAGCAACGAGTGGCATGGCGACCTGGCACTTTTCGAGCGAGCGGCCGCGCTGAACGCGCGCTTTCCAATCGATAATCCGCCACCCGACCCGAAGCAGCCGTTCTCCCGGCAAAATTACGTGGGCACGCTGGGCGGCCCCATAGTCAAAAATCAGTTGTGGTTTTTTACCGCGTTCGAATATGTGGATGAGAACGCGAGCATTGCGTATAGCCCGGCCAGCCGCGGGCAGTTTGATGCCCTTGCGCAGTTGGCAAAGGACGGGCTGATTCCCGGGGTAACCAGCATCGTCGTGCCGGACGACGTTTCCGTACCGTTTCGCGATTATCTGGCGACGGCGCGGCTCGATTGGGCGCAGTCGAATAATTCACGCTGGTTTCTGCGCGCCGCGATAGACACCTACACGGAGCACAATGCGCTGGTGCAGCAAGGGGCTTTGCCATCCACGGGAGTGACCTCTCACAACAATTACTTCAGTTTAGTGCTGGGCCAGCAATACACTTTCTCCCCCAATTGGTTTGGCTCCCTCGTGCTGAACGCCAGCGGCCTGCATCTGACGCAAACTCGAAATGAAACTCAAGGCTTCGCTTTGGCATTTCCCTTCACGACGACTTCGAGCACGATTGCCGGATTTGAAACTTACGGCGACAACCAGTTCGTCACAGGGATTGCCGCCTTCCCCGTGCTTCGCAATCAGGAAAAATACCAGTTTCGCTACGACTTGACCCACGTGCGGGGCCACCACACTTTGCGCTTCGGCGTGAACTTTATCCATGAGCCCGTTTTAAGCGGTGAACTCACATCCAATGCCGAAACACTCGTGACATTTCCGGAGAACCCGGTCTACTACCTTCAACCTGGAAATCTTGGACAATTTTCCACGGACTATCAGGCAGGCAGCGTTTCTACCTTGAAAACAGACGGCGGCTTTTCGCAAAATGTGAAACGGTTGGGCGTCTACGCGGAAGATTCCTGGCGAGTTTCGTCCAATTTGACCGTGAACATTGGCCTTCGCTATGACACGACATTCGGCTTATTTATCGCCTCCGGCCGCGACCAGAGCTTCAATCCCGCGCTCGGCACCGGCCTTGCGAGCGGCATCCCTCATGATTACCGGAAAGCTTTTGCGCCCAGGCTCGGAATTGCGCGCACACTGGGCACTTCGCAGAAGACCGTCCTGCGCGCGGGAGTGGGTCTTCACTTTGACGACCTCGCACAAAGTGGCTGGGTCACCGCATTCCAGGCCGTGAACAACGGCACGGTCAGCGGCGGGTTGCCTGCTCCCCCGCCCGCCTTGATTGATCCCAATTACCACACCCCGTATGCGCTCCATGCCACCGCGGGAATACAACACGCGCTGTCCTCCAACTGGATGCTCAGCGCCGACTACACACATGAAACGGGTATGCACGCGTACCGTAATTATGCTTTTGCGCAGGCCGACGTTTTCCGCTCGGACAATCGCTCGAGCTACGACGCGTTTTCGTTAGGCGTGAAGGGAAATGTTTCGCGGGCTGCGCATTTCACAGCGCACTATACGTTAGCCAAAGCAAACACCTGGGGCTGCGTACTGGGAGAGCTGTTCGACTACGTGAACGGAGTGTGCAATCCGCAAAATGCATTTGCGCCGGGCGATTATGGCCCATCCGGCGAAGACGTGCGCCACCGTTTTGTGCTCGTGGGCACATTCCAGTTGCCGGGCGGGGTGCAGTTGGGAGCGCTCGCCCAGGCCGAAAGCGCGCGGCCATACACGCTGACAACGCCGGCGGGGAATCGTGCGGTGGTGAATGGGGTCGAGACAACGCTCGACGAGCTTCGTGGCACACCATACGTTCAGGTCGATCTCCGTGTCAGCCGCGCGTTCAGATTTCACGATCGTTGGTCGGTCACACCTTTCGTGGAGTTTTTCAATCTGTTCAATCGCAACAATCCTGGCGCCAATTACGTGACGGACATCTCCGCGCTTCCGGTGCCCGTGAACAATCTCGCAAACGCCACCGCGTTCTGCCTGAATGTCAATTGCACCCTCACGAAGCCGATCACCAGTCTCAACCAATTGCGCGTGCCCGCCGGTGCGCTGGGCGATTTTTTCGGCCCCGGCACCACGGTTGGCATACCCTTCGCCGCACAGTTGGGTATAAGCATGACATTCTGAATGCATGCCCCGAAAGAGCGTAAACACGACGCTTGCTGCAGCCCGGCGCGGCTGGCGGTACAATAAAAGAGGCAAAGACAAGAGCCCAAGACACCCATGTTTGAAAACCTGACAGAACGGCTGCAACGAACATTTAAGAACCTGCGCGGGCAAGGCAAGCTCTCTGAAGAGCACCTGGACGCCGCGCTGGCGGAAATCCGCGAAGCGCTGCTGGAGGGCGACGTCGCTGTCGCCGTGGCCGACGAGCTGCTGGCCAACATCCGCGCCAAAGCCCTGGGCACCGAAGTAATGCTGCAGCTTTCTCCGGACCAGCAGGTGGTCAAGATTGTCCGCGACGAACTGCTCAATCTACTCGGTAAGCACGCCAAGCCCCTGTTTGCTTCGCGGCCTCCTTCGGTGTGGATGATCGTGGGCTTGCAGGGTTCCGGCAAGACCACCACCACCGGCAAACTTGCGAAATGGCTTTCGCAACACGGGCATCGTCCGATTGTGGTTTCCACTGACGTGTATCGACCCGCGGCGCGCGAGCAGCTCTCTCAAGTGGCGAAATCCATTGGCATTTCCGTCTGGCCCGCAACCGGGACGGACAAGCCGCTCGAAATCGTGCGCGGTGCGATCAAGGAAGCCAAGCTTTCCGCGAGCGACGTAGTGATTGTCGATACCGCCGGCCGCTTGCACATTGACGACGACTTGATGAATGAACTCTCAACTTTGAAGAAGGAATTGCAGCCAACGGAGATGCTCTTCATCGCGGACGCGATGATCGGTCAGGACGCTGTACGTTCCGCGGGTGAATTTCACAAGCGGCTGGGGCTTACGGGCGTGATTCTGACCAAGCTGGACGGCGATGCGCGCGGCGGCGCGGCGCTTTCCATCAGTAAGGTCTCCGGCGCGCCGGTGAAGTTTGTAGGCCTCGGCGAAAAATACGATGCCCTGGAAGGCTTCTATCCCGAGCGCATCGTTTCCCGGGTGATGGGCATGGGCGACATCCTGTCGCTGATTGAACGTGCGGAATCGGCCTTTGACAAAAAGGCCGCGATGGAGCTCGAACGCAAGCTGCGCAAGGAAGAGTTCACGCTGGAAGATTTCCGCGATCAATTGAAACAGATCCGGAAGATGGGGCCGCTTGACCAGTTGGTGGATATGCTCCCGAAAGTCGGGCCGCTACAGAATTTACCGAAGGACGCGTCCGTCGACGAAGGCAAGCTGAAGCAGGTAGAGGCGATCATCAACTCGATGACCAACGAAGAGCGCCGCGACCACAACGTGATTGACGGCAAGCGGCGCAAGCGCATCGCCAAGGGCAGCGGCACCACGGTGCAAGACGTGAATCAGGTGATCAAGCAATACCTGCAGATGCGCACGATGATGAAGCAGTACGGCGCAATGGCCGCCCGCTCCCGCATGAAAGGCCTCGGCAAACTCGCCGGAATGGGCTAAGGCATAGGCGCACCACGCCTTACGCGAAAGGCGAAGACCGTCTATCGCTTGCAAAACACGGTGGATAAAAGTCCACTTTCACATTATAATGCATATGGTAATTGAGGGGCTCTCATGAAACTCAAACTTCGCTCCATTGGCACCTCCACGGGAGTCATTCTCCCCAAACAGCTTCTGGATCGGCTGAAGCTGAAGAAAAACGATGTTTTATTTGCCTCGGAAACTCCTGAAGGCTACCTGCTGACACCTTACGATCCTGAAGTCGAGGAACAGGTGAAGCTCGGCCTCGAATTCATGGCCAAGTACCGGGACACGTTTCGCGCGCTGGCTAAATGAAGCAGCCACGCTGGATCAGCCGCAGGGCTCTTCTCTACCTTCATTCTGCGTCTCTGGCGACGTTTGGTGGTTCCACAGGCATCCGCGATGAAGGTTTGCTGGACTCCGCCCTCGCTCGTCCGCAAAACCGATTCCTCTATGCCCCAGAGTCGGACCTGTTTGAACTTGCCGCCTCCTACGGATTTGGAATCGCCAAAAATCATCCCTTCGTTGACGGCAACAAGAGGGCGGCCTTTCATTCGGTCGGTCTTTTTCTTTCCATCAATGGGTACGAGTTGATAGCGGATCAGTTGGATGCGATTCAAACCATACTGAACTTGGCTGCGAGTGAATTAAGCGAAGAAGAGTTTGCGGTTTGGATACGGAATCACGCGAAGTCGACGGGATGAAGATTCTGCAATTCGCAACAACGCAAAGCGAAAATTCGCATGACTAGCGGAAGACCATTCATTCCGTCGCAATATGCGTGAGATACTCTATCCCACCCGCAAATCTGGAGCGGCTTGAACGCTTTGGAGTTGCAGCAGGAGGGAGTCCATGTGCTGCCACGAAAACGAATCGGACGAGCGCACAAATTTGGTGTCCGGAGTCGCCTATACTAAACGTGCGGAAGGAGCCGCCCCCGCAGAACCCGCGGTACCCGCCGAAGATGTTCAGGATTCCCTAAATGCGACCGTTTGATCTCGTGGTTATCGGCTCCGGCCCCGGCGGACAGCGGGCCGCCATTCAAGCCTCGAAAATCGGGAAAGCCGTCGCCGTGGTGGAAAAGCAAACCATGGTTGGTGGCGTATGCATCAACTCTGGAACCATCCCCAGCAAAACGATGCGCGAGGCCGTGCTGCATCTATCCGGTTTTTACGACCAGGCGTTTTACGGTGCGAACTACCACGCCAAAGAAAACGTCACGATGAGCGATCTGAATTTTCGCGTGAATCGCGTCATCGAGAATGAAGCCGCGGTTTTGCAGGACCAGTTGCGCCGCAACAACGTGGAACTGTTCCACGGCACGGCCTCGTTCATGGATCCGCACCACATCCGCGTGGAAAACAGCACCGGTTTCAGCGAACTGGAGGGCGATTATGTTGTCGTCGCCACCGGAACGAAGCCGGCCACGAATCCAAAAGTGGCGATCAACGGACGCAACATCATCAACAGTGACCAGATTCTCGCTATGCCGGTAATTCCGCGGACAATCATCGTGGTCGGCGGCGGCGTAATCGGCGTGGAATACGCCTGCATGTATGCAACCCTGGGTGTCCGCGTCATCATCGTGGAAAAGCGGCCGCGGCTTCTGGAATTCGCCGATGCGGAAATGGTGGAGGCGCTGAGCTACCACATGCGCGACCGGCGGGCGACCATGCGCCTGAATGAAGAAGTCGAAAGCGTGGAAGAGTTGCCGGACGGGAAAGTTGCCGCAAACCTCGGCAGCAACAAGCGGATAGTGGGTGACGCTCTGCTTTACGCGATTGGCAGACAGGGAAACATCGATCGCCTGAATCTGGGGGCAGCTGGAATCGAAGCGGATGATCGCGGCCGAATCAAGGTGGATAAAGACTTCCGCACAAACGTGCCGCACATTTTTGCGGTTGGCGACGTCATCGGCTTTCCAAGCCTTGCGTCTGTCTCCATGGAGCAGGGCCGCATCGCCGCGGCAAGGGCTTTTGGCCTGCAGTTGGAATCCGATCCCGCCGGCTATCCATACGGCATTTACACTATTCCGCAGATTTCTTTCATCGGGAAGACCGAAGAGCAACTCACGGAAAGCGATGTGCCCTATGAGGTGGGAGTCGCCTATTACCGCGAGATTGCGCGCGGCCAGATCTCCGGCCATACAGATGGCCGCCTGAAGCTTCTCTTCCACCGTGAAACTTTGGAGTTGCTGGGTGTACACATCTTCGGGGAAGACGCAGCGGAACTTCTGCACATTGGCCAGGCCGTGTTGCTGCTGAAAGGCAAGATCACATATTTCATTAACACGGTTTTCAATTACCCCACACTCGCCGAGTGCTACAAGGCCGCGGCTTTTAACGGCCTAAACCGCCTAAGCTGACCCGGATAAGTTGCGCGGTTCGGGAATCACGATCCATTTGTTTTGGTACCGTGAGTTTTGGCGACTGGAACCGTCAGCAGGGAATCTTGGAGGCGCGGGGCGGAATCGAACCGCCGATGAGGGTTTTGCAGACCCATGCCTTACCACTTGGCTACCGCGCCATCCGGTCTTGCACGCAACTACCAAGCCCCAAAATGAAAAACCCACCTGCCGGGTCCTCCGGTGGTGGGCTGCAATTGCCTGGAGCTGAGTGTGATTCTTAGAGGTTCAGCCGCCCCACACCAGAAGACACGGATGCGCAACAGATACAGCAACAATTCGGCGCGGTCTTCTGTGGCTTGCTGAACATGGCTAAAAGCGTAGCTTGGTGAGGCTGCCTTGGCCAATGCAAAATTCAAATCCGTGGTATCGACCGCACGAAATCCGATGAGGGGGCCCGAGTCTCGGAGTTGGTCACGCAAGTGTCGACCTCCCCTTATGGCCGCCTGGGTGTCTTAATTCTCGGGAAGGCAGGGCGAGGTGGTGCTACCCCTAGGTGACGTTCCAGTGCCAACCCGCGATTGCTGCGGGGTGGGAACTCACGTAGAATAGATAGTCTTTAGGGAGGACGTACTTTAGTGTTAACGATTCGTTTGGCCAGAATTGGCAAAAAGAAGAAGCCGTATTATCGCGTGGTGGTCATCGAGCGGACCCGGGCTCGGGATGGCCGTGTGCGTGAAGCCGTCGGGACTTACGACCCACTGAAAAAGCCCGCGGAGGTCAAGTTGGATTCCGATCGCATCAAGTATTGGCTCGGCGTAGGCGCACAGCCGAGCGATACTGTTCGGAGTTTTCTCAAGCAGCAAAAAATAGCATAGTTTTGGCTCAAGCTCAGCTCTCTTGCTCATGTCCAGGTCTTAGACTTGCTCGCACTCCTTTCGACGGAAAAGGAGTGGTGCGTATTGTTCCGCAGATCGGACACGGAAGCGGGGACCCAGATGAAGGAGCTTGTTGAGGAGATTGCCAAAGCCTTGGTCGATCACCCGGAGGGCGTGCGAGTGGACGCCGTGGAGGGATCGCAGGTAACCGTTCTTGAATTGCGGGTTCATCCCGAGGATCTGGGCAAAGTGATTGGACGCCAGGGGCGCACGGCCAAGGCCATTCGTACCCTCCTTGGCGCAGCCGGAATGAAGCTGCACAAACGTTTTACGCTTGAGATACTCGAAGATTGAATCCTCCCTCTGAAGAGCAAGGCTGGGTGCAGGTTGCGCGCATCATTCGTCCGCGCGGCAACAAAGGCGAAGTCCTGGCTGAACTGCTTACCGATTTCCCCGCACGACTTTCGTCCCGCCGGCAGATTTTCCTGCGCCATGCTCAGAATGAACCACGGGCTATCGGTTTACTGAATTTTTGGGTCGACCGCAACCATCCGGAACACGGCATTTTTCATTTTGAAGGTTGCACTTCGATTGATGCGGCGGAAAAACTTCGCGGGTACGAGGTGCTGATTCCCCTTGCGGATCGCGTGAAACTTCCTGCCGGCAGGTTTTTTGTCAGCGATCTAATTGGTTGCTCGGTTTTCGAAAACCCCGCGGCGGAAACGAAGCTGTTTTCTCCCGCATGCACGATGGAAGAAGCGCCACGCCTGGTCGGAACTGTGCGGGATGTCTTTTTCCCCGGCGAAGGCACGGAGGGCACGCCTTTGCTGCAAGTGGAGACCGCTTCGGGTGAACTCTTGGTGCCGCTGGCGGAGGATATCTGCCGGCGCATTGATGTTGCCGCGCGGCGCATTGATGTTACCCTGCCAGAAGGCTTAAGCGACTTGAACGCGGGCGATTAACGTGCGATTTGACCTGATCACCATTTTCCCCGAATTTTTCACCGGGCCGCTGGACCACGGCATAGTCCGGCGCGCACGCGAAGCCGGAATTGTGCGGATTCACGTGCAGGATTTGCGCGAATTCACAAAGGACCGGCATAAGACGGTGGACGACCGTCCCTTCGGCGGCGGGGAAGGAATGGTGTTGAAACCCGAGCCGCTCTTTGATGCGGTGGAGAAGTTGCTGGGACAGCCGATGGGCGATTCGGCCCAGGCCCGCGCGCTCCCGCCGAGCACGGCAGTCGTGTTGCTCTCCGCCGCCGGAAAATTGTTCACGCAGGAAACGGCGCGGCGATTGGCCCGGCTGGAACGGATTGTTCTGATTTGCGGGCGATACGAGGGCGTCGACGAACGCGTAGCGGACCATCTGGCAACCGAAGAAATCTCTGTCGGTAATTATGTTTTGAGTGGCGGAGAATTGCCGGCCGCTATTGTACTGGACGCGGTTACGCGGCTCTTGCCCGGCGCGCTCGGAAATGAAATGTCCACAGAGAACGAGTCCTTCCGCAAACTCGACGAGGGAGAAACAGTTTCGACGGGGAGCAACTCACATTCTCCCAGGGCCAGGCTCGTTTTGGACTACCCGCACTACACGCGCCCGGCCGAATTTCGCGGCTGGAAAGTGCCGGATGTCCTGATTGGCGGGCACCACGCCGAAGTGGCCAAATGGCGCACCCAGCAGGCCGCCGAGAAGACCCGGCGTAACCGGCCCGACCTTTTGGTATCCTGACAAACTACAGGAACCGCGCATCCAACTTACGGCAGTCGAAGGGGAAATCATGAGCGGAACAGGCGGGGCCCCCGCGCGAGGGGTACAACTTTCGAAACCGATTGGCATTTACTACGAACACCCGGATTGGTACCGGCCGCTGTTTCAACAACTCGATGCGCGTGGTGTGAACTGGCAGAAGATTCACGCGGGCTCACATTCGTATGACGTAGCCTTGCGCGAGCCGGAATACTCGCTGGTGTTCAACCGCATGAGCCCTTCGGCGTGGCAGCGCGGCCTGGGCCACGTGATTTTTTACACTCTGAATTATTTGGAGCACCTGGAAGCGCAGGGCGTCCGAGTTGTGAATGGATCTCGAGCGTTCACGCACGAAACTTCAAAAGCGCTTCAACTCACGTTGCTCGAATCGCTCGGATTGCCCTATCCAAAAGCATTGGTCATTAATCATCCATCGCAAGCACTCACAGCGGCCGAGAAAATCGGTTACCCGCTGGTGGTGAAGCCAAACATCGGTGGCAGCGGGGCCGGAATTATCCGCTTCGACCGGCCAGAGCAATTGAAGAGTGCCGTGGACGAAAACCAACTCTATTTTGGAATCGATCAAGTTGCACTTGTGCAGGAATTCTTCCCTGCCAGGGACAGCGTAATAACTCGCGTGGAAGTGCTTGGTGGCAAGTTTCTCTATGCGATTCAAATTCACACCACCGGTGATACTTTCAACCTCTGCCCGGCGGATATTTGCCAGAGCACTCGAGGAGAAGAATTGGCGCGGCCTGCGTGCCCCGTGGATGCCCCGAAAAATGGCTTGCAGGTGGAAGGCTACGCTCCTCCACGGCAAGTGGTTCACGATGTGGAACGCATCATGAACCAGGCGGGCATCGAAGTTGGTGGAATTGAATACGTGATCGACCACCGCGATGGGCGGCTCCTTTATTACGACGTCAATGCGCTCTCAAATTTTGTGGCGGATCCGGAACGTATCGTCGGTTTCAATCCATACTCGCGGCTGGCCGATTATCTGATCGCCGAAGCGCAAGCGCATGAAGCGAAGCAAGCCGTGGGCACGGGAAAGGCCGGGTGAGCGGGCGATGCGCTACGGATACTGGATGCCGGTTTTCGGCGGTTGGCTGCGCAATATTGAAGACGAGCAGATGGAAGCGACCTGGGGCTACGTCAAGAAGCTGACGCAGCGCAGCGAAGCGCTCGGCTACGACCTCACGCTGATCGCGGAACTGAATCTCAACGACATCAAGGGACCGCAGGCACCTTCCTTGGATGCCTGGTCGACGGCGGCGGCTCTGGCTGCCGTCACCGAAAAAATCGAGTTGATGGTTGCGGTGCGCCCGACGTTCCACCTCCCTGCGCTGCTGGCCAAGCAAGCCGCCAACATCGACCACATCAGCAACGGAAGGCTGTCGCTGAATGTCGTTTCGTCATGGTGGGCGGAAGAGGCGCGAAAGTACGGAGTTGCGTTTGAACAGCACGATGACCGCTACGCGCGGACCAGCGAATGGCTGGACGTGCTGAACGGCGCGTGGACCCAGGATAATTTTTCGTACGCTGGAAAGTACTACCGTGTGGATGCCAATTTGCTTCAACCTAAACCCGTTTCGCGGCCGCGGCCTGTGATTTACGCGGGTGGAGAATCGGAAGCGGCCAAGCAGTTGATCGCGGAAAAGTGTGATGCTTATGTGATGCACGGCGACTCTCCCGAAAGAATCCAGGCGCGAATTGCCGACCTCAGCCAAAGGCGGGAACGCCTGAATTTGCCGCCGATGCAGTACGGTGTGGCAGGATATGCGATTGTGCGAGATACGGAACGCGAAGCCCAGGAGGAGTTGCGGCGAATCACAGACGTGAAGCAGAGCGCCGCCGGCTACGCGAACTACCAGCAATGGCTGGCCAATACGCAACTCGAGCAGCGCGTTTCGCTTGAAGATTATTCGGTTTCCAATCGCGGGCTGCGCTCGGGCCTCGTGGGTACACCGGAACAAGTGGCGGAACGTGTGGCAGAGTTCGAACGCGCCGGCGCGAACCTGTTGCTATTGCAATTCAGCCCACAACTCGAAGAAATGGAGCGGTTTGCAACCAGCGTGATGCGCCGTTCGCGTCCCCAGATGGCCGAGGCCTGAGCTTCGGGCAGCTTTTTCGGAACCCAAAACCGCTAGGCAAATTGTTATTGTTTGTCTATAATTGATGTTTGCCTTAGAAGTGCTGGCCCCGCCTGAGTGGGTCTGCAGGGAATAGCGAAAATGAATCCGGTCATTCAGAAGTTGCATGAAGCGCAATTGCGCAAAGATCTTCCTGAGTTCCGCCCCGGCGACACCATCAAGG
>Ga0210410_10004726_pt1 | contig 11904 bp, 8 predicted proteins | sample IncBWC4MmetaG_FD_161058 | JGI IMG/M metagenome (GOLD analysis project Ga0210410, IMG submission 161058) | Forest soil microbial communities from Barre Woods Harvard Forest LTER site, Petersham, Massachusetts, United States - Inc-BW-C-4-M | ecosystem: Environmental > Terrestrial > Soil >... | reverse complement strand
TCGCGCTGACCCAGGCGAAAAATCAATACGACCTGACTCAAAAGCAGTATGACCCGAAGGTCGCCGAGGGCGCGGTGAAAGCGGCCCAGGGCGACACGGCGAACGCGGAGGCACAGCTCAGCTATACGCAGATTAAGAGCACGATCGACGGGGTTGTCACGGATCGCCCCTACTTCCAGGGAGAGACTCCCGCGACAGGCACACCAATTATCACGGTCATGGACCTCTCCCAGATCGTCGCGCGCGCGCATATCGGACAGATGGAAGCGACGAGTCTGAAGGTTGGCGATCCGGCGACTATTTCCGTGCCTGGCACCTCGATTCAGGTCAAAGGGAAGGTAACGCTCGTGAGCCCCGCGGTGGATCCGAACAGCACCACCGTGGAGGTTTGGGTGCAGGCCCCCAATCCCAAGGAGAGCCTGCGGCCGGGGACCAGCGTACACGTGTCCATGGTCGCCCAGACGATTCAGGACACCGTCGTGATTCCGCAGGCCGCGCTGCTGGCCACGCCGGACGGAGTGAATACAGTGATCGTTCTGGACAGCGACAACGCGCCCAGCAAGAAGCACGTGAAGATCGGCATTCGCGACGATGAGCTGAAGACGGTGCAAGTCACCGACGGACTGCAGGGCGGAGAGCGCGTCGTAACCATCGGCGCGTTCGAGCTCGCCAACGAAGACGATCCCGTGCTGGCGAAAACGAAGATTCAAGTCCAGGCGCCCAAGATGCCGGAAGAAGAGGACGAGTAATGTTCGCGTCGGATCGTGCAGAGAACAACGGTGCGCTCGATGAGCAGGCCGCGTTTCGAGCGGCCTTCGTTCCAGGGATTTCATTCATGACATTGCGACAGGTAAAACGCCATGGCCGATAACGGATCAAGCAAATCCTCGCGCTCGGAGAAGCCGGAGAACCGTTACTGGTTTGCGCGGCACTCGAAGTCCATCATCTTTTTGATTTTGACGCTGGCGGTGGTCGGAATTTACGAGGCGCTCTCGCTTCCCATCGCCGTGTTCCCGGCTACCAATTTTCCGCGCATCATCGTGGGCGTGGACAACGGCGTGATGCCCATCGAGCAAATGGAAGTCACAATCACGCGGCCGCTGGAAAACGCGGTGAACAGCGTGCCGGGGCTCGAGGATGTGCGCTCGACGACGAGCCGCGGATCGGCGGAAATCGATTTGTCGTTCAACTGGAGCGTGGACATGATCACGACGCTCCAGCTCGTCAATTCCGAGATCGCCCGCGTTCAAAGCACGCTTCCGACCACGGCGCAGATTGAAACGCACCGCCTCGACTTCGCGAGCTTCCCGATTCTGGGCTACAGCCTCACGTCCGACAAAGTTCCCCAAACGCAACTCTGGGAAATCGCGACCTACGACATGAAGCCGCGCCTCAACCGGCTGAACGGCGTCGCGACCGTCCTGGTGCAGGGAGGGCAGACGCCGGAATTCCAAGTGACGCCCGATCCGTCGAAAATGCTCCGCGCCCACGTAACGGTGCAGGACATTCTGGACGCGGCAAATAAGACCAACATCGTGGACTCTCCCGGCCTGCTGACCCGCAATCACCAGTTGTTCCTCGGCCTCGTCGATTCCCAGGTTCACAACGCGGACGACATCGGCAACATGGTCATTAAGAACGTGGGTGACGCTCCCGTTCGAGTGCGCGACGTGGGCCTGGTTACGCCTTCCACGGCGCCCAACTATACGGTGGTCACGGCGAACGGAAAACCCGCCGTCCTCCTCAGCATCAGCCGCCAACCGGAAAGCAACACGGTGGAAGTCGCCAACCTGGTGCATGACGAAATCGAAACCATCCGGCCGAAACTGCCTTCGGGCGTGGAGTTGAACGTCTTCTACGATCAGTCCAACATCGTGCGCGAGTCGATTGGCAGCGTGCGCGACGCGATCATCATAGGGCTCCTGCTCGCGGGATTCATCATCTGGCTGTTCCTGCAAGACCTGGGCACCGCGCTGATGACGGGCCTCGTCATTCCGGTCGCGATTTTCGTGACGTTCATCGCCATGAAGATTTTGGGCCAAAGTTTCAACATGATGACGCTCGGCGGCCTCGCAGCGGCGGGTGGACTCGTGATCGACGATGCGATCGTGGTGGTTGAGAATATCGTCCTGCACCGCGACGGCGGTGAAGGGCGCCTCGAAGCGGTCAACAGCGCGCTGAAAGAGCTGACGGTCCCGCTGATTGGGTCGACGCTGACGCCCATTGTGGTCTTCCTGCCGCTGATCTCGATCACTGGCGTGACGGGAACGTTCTTCCGGGCGCTGGCCATCGCCATGAGCGTCTCGCTACTCACTTCCCTGGCCCTCGCGCTCACGTGGTCCACAAACCTGGGCGTTTACTTGATCCGCCGCGGCCACGGCGAAGAATCGACCGCCTCGGCCGTCGATCATTCCACGCACGAAGATCCGGAAACTGCGGAATTCGAACGGATGAAACGGATGATGGCCGCGGAAGAGGCTTCACTGAAGGGCGGCTGGTTCGAAAAGATCATCACGTTTTATGAGAAGCGGATGCGTTTCGCGCTCGAGCACCCGCTCGTGCTGGGCGGCTTCTGCGTGGTCCTGATCGCCGTTTCCTATCTGTGTTACAGCCAACTCGGCACTGATTTGCTGCCGCACATGGATGAGGGCGGCTTCATTCTGGATTACGTGATGCCGCCGGGCAGCTCTCTGGCGGAAACGAATCGCGTGGTCACGCACGTGGAAAATATTATTAAGTCCGTGCCGGAAGTGGAGAACACCTCGCGGCGCACCGGATTGCAGCTCGGTCTCGCGGCGGTTACGGAACCCAATACGGGCGACATCGCCGTCAAGCTGAAGGACAAGCGCAGCCGAGCCATCGACGACATCATCGCCGACGTCCGGTCCAAGGTCACGACGCAAGAGCCGGCGCTGGACGTCGAATTCACCCAAGTCCTTCAGGATATGATTTCGGACCTCACGGGCGCTCCCCAGCCGATCGTCGTTCAGCTCTTTTCGCCGGACGCGGACCAGCTCGCCGCGTGGGCGCCCCGTGTCGCGGATGCTCTGGGGCGTATCCAGATCAACTATAAGAAGCCGGTCGTGGACGTGGAAGACGGAATCGACAACACGACGAGCGGACCGGCTGTGGTGTTCAACGTAAACCCGGCGTCCGCGGCCAAGGCGGGATTCACGACGGACCAACTGACGGTCGTCGCATCCTCAATTGTGGACGGCGAGCCTTCTACAGCACCCGTGATCATCAACGAAAAGCCGTACACGCTGCGCGTGCGGTACCCGGCCACCAGCCGGGCTTCGCTCGAGGCGATGAACAACACGGTGATCGTCAACGCCAACGGCGGCTCGGCCACTCTCGGTTCGATTGCCACCTTCACCGAAGTGCCCGGTCAGACGGAAATTCTGCGCGACAATTTGCAGCAGGAAAAAGAAGTCACGGGGCGGCTCGAGGGGCTCGACCTCGGACGTGGCATCGCCGCGGTGCAAAAAGCGGTGAATGATTTGCACCTGCCCCCGTCCATCCGCGTGGCCTACGGCGGCACGTACAAGGAGCAGCAGAAATCGTTTCACGACCTCGTCGTGGTGCTCCTGCTGGCGCTCGTTTTGATTTTCCTGGTGCTGCTGTTCGAGTTCCGCTCGTTCTCGGCGCCGATCGCGATTCTCTCGTCGGCGGTTCTGTCCACCTCGGGCGTGTTTTTTGCGCTGTTCATTACGCACACGGACTTCAACGTGGCGTCGTTCATGGGCCTGATCATGGTCCTCGGCATCGTGGCCAAAAACGGAATCCTACTTCTGGACGCGAACCAGAAATTCCTTTCGGTCGGGTTTTCGTCCGAGGAAGCCATGATTCAGGCGGGGCGCCGGCGTCTCCGGCCGATCGTGATGACGGCTATGGCGGCCGTGGCCGGTATGCTACCGTTGTCGCTCGCAATCGGGGCGGGTTCGCAGATGCTGCAGCCCCTGGCGATCGCGGTCATCGGTGGAATTCTGATCTCGATGATTTTGTCGCTGATCATTACGCCGGCGATCGAGTACTACCTAACGAAGGATAAGGTCGCGACGGTGACCGCCGCCACCGGTACGCCGGTCGAGGTTCGGTAGGGTAAGTGGGACAGCCACTCCTGGCTGTCCCCGCTTGGGTGCACGCTAAGGGTGAAGAAAGGACAGCCAAAGTGGCTGTCCCACGAAATATATCTCAGCGGCAAACGTATTATCGATTCAGAACCAGGTGCAAGGCTTTTCTGCTCAATTTCTGCTCGAACGAAACCATAAGGAGATGCTTCGCATGCTACGAAAAAATATCGCAGGATGGTTGCGCCGGACGAGCCCGATGCTTTTGCTCTCGCTCGCTGCCGGCATGATCGTATACGCCGCTCCGCAGGCTGGCGGCTATAAGATCATTAAGAGAATGCAAATCGGGGGAGACGGCGGGTGGGATTACATGTTGATTGACCCGCCCACGCACCGGCTCTACGTCGCCCGCGGATCGCACTTCCAGGTAGTGGACGTCACCACCGGAAAAGTGATCGGCGACATTGCGATTGCCAATTCCAAGAACTCTCATGGCATCGCGCTGGCCACCGATTTGGGCAAAGGATTTACGAGCAACGGAGACGCCAACACGGTGTCGGTGATTGATTTGAAGACGTCGCAGGCTACCTCCGTGATCGACATCCCCGGAAAAGACCCCGACTCAATCCGCTACGATGCCGCCACCAAGCGCGTCTTCACGTTTAACGGCAAGAGCTCGGATTCGACGGTGATTGACGCAACTTCCGGTAAAGTCATCGGCACGGTCAAGCTCGCCGGTAAACCGGAAGAGGCCGTTCTCGACGGAAGTGGAAACATGTGGGTCAACATCGAAGACAAGAGTTCCATACAAGAATTCGACACTAAATCCTTCGCCATCAAGGGCACCTGGCCGCTCGCACCCTGCGATGGTCCGTCCGCCATGGCATACGATAGCGCCCACAAGCGGATTTTCGTGGCCTGCGACAAGGTGATGGTCGTCGTGAGTGCGGAAAACGGAAAAGTGGTTGCTTCTCCTCCGATCGGCGGCGATCCGGATGGCAACGGCTACGATCCGGGCACGGGAATGGCGTTTGCATCCTGCCGCGACGGCTTCGTTTCCGTCATTCACGAGGACGGGCCGGACAAATACACCGTCGTCGGGAATATCAACACGCAAGTCGGGACCCGCACGATGACGCTGGACCCGACAACGCACCGCGTCTACACAGAAACCGCGGATTTCAAACCAGCCGCAGCGCCGACGCCAGACAATCCGCGCCCGCGCCCGACGCCGATCCCGGGATCGTTCGTGATCCTCGAAATCGGGCAATAGCCAAGCAAAGCTTTCGAAAGAGGGACGCGCCCCGGGCTCACGGAGCCAGGGCGCGTTTTCTTTTCGTAAGGCCCAGGTCAGAAATTGCGTGGCACGTCTGCCTCGAAAGCGTTCGCGCACATCGTCTCCGCCACCCTCTTTTGCCCTAAAGAGAGCAGTATTTTTCTCGAATCAACGCTCGCGAACTAATTTAGACATTGAAATACCGGCAGATAGGACTTCGAGTGAGTGTTGCATCAACCCATTGAGAACACCGGACTTATCGGGCATTGGCTTTTGGTTCCTGCGAGCTCGGCGAATCATCTTGATTCCGTATAGAAAAGGACTAGCATTCTTGATATGAAGGCTACCCGCAAATCGCTTGGGAGCCCTTGTTCCAGCGTGATGACCCGCCAGCCGAACAGCTGCCAACTGAAACGAGATCGCTACAGTCTGTCTGCAGTCTTGAGCTGGAAACAAGGGCTACTCTGTGGTTTGGCGATGGTAGTTTCGGTCATGCCATTGTGCGCACAAAAAACTAGATATTCTCCAAGCTTCGGAGCGGGCGGCAAGCCATCAGTGAATGTCGTCCGTAACTCGACATTCAATACGAACCCGACGGCCGATGAAGAGACGTGTTTTCCATGGAAATTAGCGGCAGTGCGACCCACAACCGTGAGTATCACGAGGTTGAAGGTGCCGCCGAACGCACGGGACGAATTTGAAAAGGCATGTGACACCTCCAATAAAAATAAGTTCGGAGAAGCCGAGCAGCACGCACGCAGCGCGATTGACAAATTTCGAGACTATTCGGCAGCATGGGTGATGTTAGGGGTGATTCTTGAAGAGCAACATAAGACGCAAGAGGCCCGCCATGCCTGTTCTCATGCAGCGGCAATCGATGCGACATATTTGCCGGCGTCTCTTTGCGCGGCGGAGGTTTCGGCCCGGAACCGGGAATGGGAACAAGTGCTAAACGCGGCGGACTTGGCCCTGGATCTCAAATCGGAAGGCGATCCGTACGCCTATTACTACCGCGCGATGGCTTACCTTCACATGAACAATCCCGTTGAGGCAAAGAAAAGTGCATTGCAGGCCGTGGAGATTGACGTAAATCACGATGAGCCGTCTTTTTATTTGCTCCTGGCCCAAATCTATGAGCGCGAGGGTGACAGCGCTAACGCCATAGCCCAGCTCCAGCAATTCCTGAAACACCCCACTGATCGACAACAAGAAGATGCAGCGAAGCGGTTCCTAGCCAAACTTGAGTCGCAACAGTCCACCAAATAGACGCGTAGGAGTCGCATTTTGCAGGCATGAGTGCGTGGGACCTTGCCTGTGTCAGAGGCAAAGGCCCTCGCTCCATTGAGCTTTTCGCACCAAGGTCATTGCAAATTCATTTCTTCCCTTTCGTGACGAGCTTCTGCACGCGCCAGTTGTTCATATCTGCGATGTAGAGGAGATCTTCCGAGGGGCAGGCTATGCCGTGCGCCCAGTTGAGTTCGCCGAGTTCGTGGCCGGATTCTCCCCACGCGCCGAGGATTTTTCCTTCGGGCAATTGGATCTTGTACAAGCGGCCGGGCTCGGCATCGGTGGTGAAGAGGTATTGCGGCGTTGTGTTGGTGATGCAAATGGTCCACGGCGCCGTTTCATCCGGGCGCGTCACGGGCATATCGCCCAGAATGGGATGACGCGCCTTGTCGTACGGCGCGTTCAAGAAGATGAACTTCTTGAAATTTCCGTCGAGGTCGAAAACCTGAATGCGGCGGTTGCCGCGGTCGGCAGCGTAGAAGTTGCCGTCGCGATCGATGCCGATGTTGTGCGGGTTGCGAAAATGGCCCGGATTTTCGTTGGCATGCTCTCCGCCGGTTCCCGGCGCGCCCCACTGCTTGATCCAGTTGCCGTGCTTGTCGAACTTGGCGATACGCGAATTGAAGTAGCCGTCGCCCACGTAAATATTATCGTCCTCGTCCCAGGCAACGTCGGTTGAGCCGTTGAAATAGCCGTCCACGGGAGTCGGCGGCGGATCGGCGTGGCGGTAACGCGGCTGGTCCGGCCCTTCGTCGCGGCGCCCGAGATTCATGAGAACGTAACCAGCGGGATCGAACTTGATGACGGACATCGCTGCCTTGTCCACAACCCAGAGATTGTCGTACTTGTCGAAGCGCAACGAGTGCGCGTACGCCAACCCGTAGACGCCGTGGCCGATCTCGCGAAGATATTTGCCGTCGGCGTCGAACTCAAAAATCTGCGTCGTGGCATTTCCGTAGACCGGGCCGGCGGTGGCTGTCCCGGGATGATTCAGAACTACGATGTGGCCCTTCGAGTTCACCGCCACGCTCAGGACTTCGCCCAAATTGTGGTCGGGTGAATACTTCAGCGGATTCGGAACGGATTCATAAGGGAGGGTCGGAACGCTGGGTCCAGCCTGAGCAAATGCGGGCGCCGCCGATAACGCGAGAAGCGCGATCCCGATGAGCCGTTTCATGGAGCCTCCTTGAGAGCCGGATGAAATCCCGCACGCGAAGATTTGCGCCGGGCGTGTTTGGTATATACTCTCGCCCAGCAACCCAAGTCAAAATCGCAATTTCATCAGGAGCAAACGCCAATGAGATATCCAAGGATTCGACGCGCCCTGGGGGCGCCGGCGAGCTTGTTGATCGCAACGCTCATTTTTGCGGGATCGTCGCGCGCGCAGGCGCCGGTTGACGACAGCAAGACCGTCGTCAAGTCCAACAAGATCACCGACAGTTTCTACACGGTGGACGGCCGCGGCGGCACGATCGGAGTGCTGGTGGGGCCGCAGGGAACGTTCATGGTGGACTCGCAATTCGCCCCGCTGACGGACCGGATCGTCGCGGAAATTCACAAAATTTCGCCGAACCCGATTCGGTTCATGGTCAACACGCACGTCCATCCCGATCACACCGGCGGCAACGCCAATCTCGCCAAGCTGGGCGTGACGATTCTCGCGCGCGATGAATTGCGCGACCGTCTCATGAACCCCCCTCCGGGCGCGAACGGACAGCCTGGCATGGCGGCGCCGGACACCGCTCTTCCCGTGATTACGTATGAAAACAAGATCACGTTCCACATGGATGGAGAAACGATCGATCTCATCCCCATTCGGAAAGCGCATACCGACGGCGACACCATGGTCTACTTTCACAACGCGGACGTGATCATGACGGGCGATTTCTACCGCTCGATCGGCTACCCCAATATCGATCGCGTGAACGGCGGGAGCCTGGACGGAATGATCGCCGGGCTCGGCCAAATCGTCGCGCTGGCCGGACCGAACACGAAAATCATTCCGGGCCATGGGCCGAACGTGGATCGAGCCGCCGTCCAGGCGCATCGGGACATGATCCTGGGCGTGCGGAACGAAGTGGCGAAGCTGATGCAGCAGGGGAAATCGTCCGACGAAGTTGTCGCCGCGCATCCGACTTCGGCTTTCGACGCCGGCGTTCCGCCGGCTGCGCCGAACGGGGACAAGAACGCGGACCGGTTCGTCGGGCAGCTGTACGCCGAACTGAAGCCGATGAAGTAGGTAGCACACGCAAACGACCGAACTTTGTAATTCCGAGTCCGGGCAAGCGCCGGGACTCGGAACGCGGTTGCTAAGCTGCCTCCGCACGTCGATAAATGCGGCGCAACACTTCTCAGATAGTCATGCCAACCCTCGTCCTTCAATCACTGCAATCTCTGAAACAATACCTAGGCCGCGAAATCGCTGTGACGGAGTGGCTGACCTTGTCGCAAGAGCGCATTCGTCAATTCGCCGAGGCGACGGGTGATCACCAATGGATTCATGTCGATCCCGAACGCGCGCGACGCGAATCGCCCTACGGCGCCACGATCGCGCACGGATTTCTGACGCTCTCGCTGATGAGTCAATTTCTGAGGGAGGCGATCCAGTTGCCCGCGAGCGTGCGGCAAACGATCAATTACGGGCTGAATCGCGTTCGCTTTCCGGCGCCTATTCGCGCAGGCGACAAGATTCGCGCGCGAATCCGCCTGCAATCGTGCAAGGAATTGCCGGCGAGCCTCGAGGCGATTTACGAGATCACGGTCGAAGCGGAGGGCGGCGAAAAACCAAGCTGCGTCGCCGAATGGATCCTGCGCTACTCTTAGTCGCAGCGCGCGACGCTGGTGCGCGCCGGACGTCTTGCTGCGCGGACATCCAGTAGTGCATTGCCGCGTAAGCTCGCCACGGCCGGTACGCTTCAAATGCGCGCATCACTTCCTCGGGAGCAGAGGGGCTCCTGCGCGGATACAACGCTCTTCGAAGTTCCAATTCCGTACAGGAAAATGCGTCGGGATCTCCCAGCGCCCTCATCGAGATGTAGGCAATTGCGTCGCCGCCGAGACCCGGAATCGAATGCAATTGCGAAGCAGCGTTTCGCGTCCCTTTCAGCGAATCGAAGCTGAGCGCACCCGAGAGAATTGTTCTCGCTAACTCGCGGATTGAATTCGCTTGCACGGCGGCGATTCCGATTGCCTCGAGATCGGCTTCGGCGAGATCCTCGGGCCTCGGAAACAAGTGAGTGAGACCGGGGGCGCGCACTTGCACCGGCCGGCCGAAGGTTTCTACGAGACGCGCGATTGCCGGCGAATTCCCCGGCGCCGTCAGGCTCTGTCCCAACACCGACAAAACCGCCAGCTCGAAACCGTTCCACGCGCCCGGCACGCGAAGGCCGGGACGCGTGGACACCAGCTCCGCGAGCCTCTTGTTGCGCGCAAGATAGTTTCCGATGTGCAGCAAATCCGCGCCAAGATCAAATAAATGCCGTGCTCGCTGGACGACTTGTAGCAAGGCTTCGCACCCGGGCAAGAGTACGCGCATCGAGAGCCGTTCCTGTCTGGCCTCGTGCCACACTTCGATCGCGCCGGCGACGCCTCCGATCTCGATCGTCCTGCGATAAATTTCACTTTCGACCGACTCGACTCCGGAAGTCGCATGCGACTTGAGAAATTGAACGAGCGACGTCCAGTCGAACGGCGGGCGGTAGGGCAAATGAACGATGATTCCGCTCGACGGGTCGCTTTCCCGCGCGGTTCCGTGCACGCGGCGAAGTTCCGAAGGAGACTGCCCGAAGGCCGTCCGCACGGAGTGGTTGAACTGCCGAATGCTGCGAAAGCCGGTGCCGAGCGCAATCTTTGAGAATGGCAGCCGCGTCGACACGATCAAACTCCTGGCGACGAGCACGCGGTGGGATCGCGCGATTTTCAGGGGCGAAGCGCCCAGATGTTGCCGGAAGAGCCGCCGCAGGTGCCGCGATCCAATTCCCAGCGTATCGGCAAGATGCTCCACATTCCCGCCATCGAGCGCGCCTTCGGAAATGAGCTTGAGCGCCCGCGAAACGACGGCCCAGGTGCCGAACCACGCCGAGCTTCCCGGAGACGTATCGGGATGGCATCGCCTGCACGGGCGAAAGCCGGCCGCTTCCGCCGCAGCCGCGGTTTGAAACCAGCGGACACCCTGGGGATGCCCGAAGGAAACCGGACAGATCGACCTGCAGTAAGTCCCAGTCGTCGCGATACCCGCGAAAAAGCGCCCGTCAAAACGCCGATCCCGGCTATAGACGGCCTGCCAGCAAAAAGCCGGGTCGAGCTCCAAGTTTCCCCGGGCGGAATCTGCCGGCATGGATGTTCGAGATTTGTGCATGACGGAATCTTCGACTACAAATACTACCGCTGAAAAAATCTCCTAGACTGTCATTCCGAGCGCAGCGAGGAACTCTCTTCGCTCCAAACGCCAAGCTGAGGGATTCCTCGCTACGCTCGGAATGACAAAACGCAGTTTTTCCGCAACCCCCTCAGTTTAAAGTAAAGCGGCGCGTTCGCGCCAACGGATGGCAACTCAATTTTCCTTGGGAAGAATCACGACCTTGAGTGTGATCCACGCCACGTCCAGAACATAAAGCGCGATCACGAGATTTCCCAGGGTCTTCGAAAAAGCGTTGTCGGGCAGGAATTGGATCGCTCCCCAAAGCAAGAATGTCGCCGCGAGCAGCACGTTTTTGATCAGCTCGGTCAACCCCGGGCGTATGATCGGCTGAACCATCAAGAATGAAACCCCTGCGAGCAACAAAGGAGCCGCGCAGACGGCTGCTGCCAGGGACCCGCTAGGAATCGCGACTCCTGGATTGCCGACGAGCAATCCGATGCTGGCGGCGAGCGCCAGAACGGCCATGCCAAAAACGGTCCCTCGTAAAATATTCTGTATGATGCCCATAGTTAATTACGGTATCTCCTTCCGAATTCTACGCAAGATTCACCGCCGCAATCTGTTCTTCTGCACTCTTCCGGTCTCGCGAGCGCGGCTCCGAATAAAAGGAAAAGGCCGAGCGGATAACCGCCAATGTAGGATGAATTCAGCTCGGCTGCTGGCGCGTCGCATTTCTCGATTGCGAGTCCAGGGCGAGCTACCAGCTCCATGTGTAACCGATACTCGTCGTTGTGTACCACGGCACCGAGATGACCTTGTTGAAGGTTTCCTGGACCCAAATCGAGTTGTGATCGTCAAAGTGGATGATGGCGCCCAGGGATTCTCCGTCATAGAAATGGTTCTGAAGAGTC
>Ga0210410_10004725_pt1 | contig 11905 bp, 9 predicted proteins | sample IncBWC4MmetaG_FD_161058 | JGI IMG/M metagenome (GOLD analysis project Ga0210410, IMG submission 161058) | Forest soil microbial communities from Barre Woods Harvard Forest LTER site, Petersham, Massachusetts, United States - Inc-BW-C-4-M | ecosystem: Environmental > Terrestrial > Soil >... | reverse complement strand
CAACGTGGAACTTCCGCTGATCTATAACGGTACGCCGGCCGAGGAACGCATCGAAAAAGCAAAAAAGGCTCTGGAGCGCGTGGATTTGCTGGATCGGATGACGCACAAGCCGAACGAACTCTCCGGCGGTCAAAGGCAGCGCGTAGCCATTGCGAGGGCCCTCGTCAATTCGCCGTCGATTGTCCTGGCGGACGAACCGACTGGCAACCTCGATTCGAAAACCGGCGAAGAGATCATGGCGTTGTTCGAGAATCTCTATAAGCAAGGCAACACAATTATTCTTGTCACCCATGAGAATGATATCGCGCAGCACGCGCACCGAATCATCTTCATTCGCGATGGAAAGATCGCTTCCGACGAAGCTGTCATCAAGAAGTAGCAGACAATTCGGCTCTTGCCTTCCTTTGGTAATCCCCTACTCTGAAAAGACCGGCGCCCGCGCCGTATGGGCCCATGTTTTGCTGCTTCGAGACATGGCCACTTGGAAGGGGTCCCGAATGGCGATCGAAACTGGTGTGAATGAATTATCCAAGAGAGATGCAGTGTTACAGCAGGCTGCAGAGATTGCGCGCAAATACGCACTGGGAATCGGTGAACGCCGAGTTGCGCCAGCTCAAAAGGACTTGGAGAACCTTCTGAAGTACCGCGAACCCTTCCCCGCGTCGCCGAGCGATCCTAGGCAGGTCCTCGAGAGCTTAGATCAAATCGGCTCTCCAGCCACGGTAGCGACGACGGGCGGCCGATACTTCGGTTTCGTAAATGGCGGAACCCTGCCCGCGTCTCTTGCGGCAAATTGGGTGGCGGGAGCGTGGGATCAGAATGCGGCACTGCGAGTCATGTCGCCAGTGGCGGCAGAGCTGGAAGAGGTAGTGCTCAGCTGGGTATGCGAGGCGCTTGGCTTGCCGGAAAACTGTCAAGGCGGGCTCGTGAGCTGTGCGACGACTGCGAATTTTACGGCCCTTCTGGCGGCACGGCACGCTCTTCTTCGACGCGCAGGGTGGAACGTTGTGGACGATGGGATGTTTGGTGCGCCTCCAATCGATGTTGTTGTGGGTGACGAGGTACATGTTTCCATTCTCAAGGCGCTGAGTCTTGCAGGGTTCGGGAAAAAACGTCTGACGCGCGTAGAAGTCGACGGCCAAGGGAGAATGCGTGCCGACAAGCTGCCGCGACTCACGGAACGATCAATCCTTTGTATGCAGGCGGGCAACGTGAACACCGGGGCATTTGATCCGGCCACCGAGATCTGCGCTCGTGCCCGGGAACAAGGGGCGTGGGTTCACGTGGACGGCGCGTTTGGTTTGTGGGCCGCCGTTTCGCCGAAGTATTCGCACTTAACGAAAGGATTCGAGCAAGCGGACTCCTGGGCCACGGATGCGCACAAATGGCCGAACGTCAATTACGACAGCGGGATTGTCCTGGTGAAGGACGGCGCGGCGTTACGCTCCGCGATGACGATTACGGCCGCTTACCTTGAGGGAAGCGCGCGCCGCGAGCCAATGCACCACACTCCCGAGTCGTCGCGAAGAGCGCGCGGTGTGGAATTGTGGGCGGCGCTGAAGTCCATGGGGCGCGCGGGCCTGCGCTCCTTGATTGAGCGAACCTGCGCGCACGCGCAACGATTCGAAGAAGGATTTCGCAAGGCGGGCTTCGAAGTGCTAAACGACGTGGTGATCAACCAAGTGCTTGTTTCTTTCGGCAGCGCGGGGATCACCCAGAAAGTGATTCGCGCCGTTCAGGAAGACGGCACATGCTGGTGTGGCGGAACGGAGTGGCAAGGAAAGTCTGCGATGAGAGTGAGCGTCTGTTCCTGGGCGACGACGGAAGCCGATGTGCAGATCAGCCTTCGGACCATCCTGCGCATCGCGCGAGAGTGCCGCGGTTAGAAACATCTCTCAGAAAAGAAATGGCGCGGCGCCGGGTTCAGCGGCTAGGAGCGACGTGGGTGGCCTCTATGTCGGCGAGCGTCGGAGCCGGGCAAAGATAGGTGTGAGACAAACGATCGTGCCAGGTCAGGGCGTCTTCATCCCACAAGGCCCACAGAAAACCCATGAAAAAAGTGCCAGCCGAAAGCATGTAACCCACGCTGCGCCACAGCATCTGGCGCGGCGACGGAGTTTCACCGGAAAAGCTGACGACGTGCAAGCCGCGAAGCATCATGCCGGGAGTGGTGCCGCCGAAAACCGTGAATAGCGCAAAATATTGCAAATACACGATGACGAAGGTTGCGATGCACACAGCGGCGCTCAGCTTGCTGAACGTAAACTGTCCGCCAAGTGAACCGAAGAGTGTGAGGAAGGCACCGTAGGCGAAGAGCAGGCAACCGGCGTCGATCAATCCCGCAATACGACGCTCTTCGATAGAGGCCACCGGGTACAGACCGGTCTCCTCCGAACGCGTGTCTGTCGAGGGTGTCGGCTCGAAGACCTGCTCCGCAGCCGGAGGCAGGGATACGTCGATTACCATTCGCGCTTCTTCACGCGTCGCCGCGTTCCGGCCGATCGCGATGGTGAAAGAAAAGTCGTCATCGGCCATGGGCGAAACTTCCGCGACACTCACAGGGGCGTGAGCGGACGGCTCTGCCAAAGGCTCTTGGAAAGGCAATTCTGACTGCGCAAGGTTAGGCGCAACCTTCCGTCTTCGGGCGCGATAGGTTTCGAGGCGCCGGGTGAGCTCACCACGCCAGGCGGAATCCGAATCCAAGCTGGGTGCGGCCTGCACATTGGTCCGGCCCATTTCGAGGCGAGGCATTTTCTGCGGATCAGCCTCGGGGGCCTCCGCTTGAGAAGACCAATCAAGCGTTAGGGATGAATCGCAAAAATCGCAGACGCGTACGCACGAAGGCAGTACAGCGCCACACTGCAGACATGTTTTTGTCACCGGTCGTTTTTGCGCTGCGGACGCGTCCACTCCGGTGAGGAGGGAACGATTTCAGAATACCATGGACCTCGAAAAGTCAAGCAGCGATTGGCATCCGGATGTGGCTAATCAGGCAGTGGGTTGCTCGATGGAAAGCCTGGCAACAGCTTCTGGTTAAGTTTCCAACTGCTGGGCGAACATGTCCCTGCTGAAGGCAATGCGGCGTTCCAGGGTCACCGCCGCGAAGTAGGTACACTGCCCGCGCTCTGTCTCGGTCCAGGCTCGCAACGAAGGAATGAGTCGCGCAACGCTGGCGCGCACAGCCCCCAAAAGTCCGAAATAGGCTCCAATGGCCTGGATCCCGCTGCGATCTTCCGGGCGGTCCGGGCAGAGCTGCAAAAGCTGCACAACGCGGGCAAAATCATCACCGGTCGCCGAGTCCTTTATACCCGTAACATCCTGCACCTCGGCGGAAAGAGGATGCTTGATCGAAGCCGCGATGAGGGAGCGGCAATAAGACACGAAGAACTGCAGTAAGAAAACGATCGAGCAGACGAGAATGATTGCGGCCATCATCGGGGGATCACCGCAAGGCGGGAAGGCACCAGTCTGGCTTCTTCAGGCAATCGCCAGAAGGCATATGCCCAAGCCAGTGGCAGGAATAGCCCAAAAATCTGCACGATGGGGACAAACACGGAACTCAGCTGCGGATACAAATTCCGGATGGCGTAGTCGGCCGCAAACAAGCTGAAATAAACGCCCAACGAAAGCACAAGTTGGATGAGCCGAGTGCGCGTCTCTCGAAGCTTTAGGATGGCCGCCCACAAAACGTAGGTGAGAACTAGGCCAACGAAATACAAGTTCTGCGAGAGCTCCACGACGAAATGAGTGACAAGTTTCGCCGAGGATTGCAAGACGACGGCGTATGTGAATACCGCTGTCCCCGCAAGAAGCAGCAGGGTGCCCATTTTCACGTAACGCTCCGCCTTCATTTCGCTGAAGACGTGAACGTAAAGTGTGCAGAGCGCGAAATATAGAAAAATCGTAAGAACCGCGTCAGAGTAATAGTAAAAATATTGGTACTGCTTCGAGCTGAAGCCATACAACGCGAGAATCTTGTAGCGCCCAAGCTCACTCAGAGCCGCGCTTGCCATGTATAAATTTAGGAGCAGATAGCGACGGAATGCGCGCTTCTTGAGCGCACACACGACCACCGCTGCCTCGCAAAGGAGACCAACCAACCAGATAATATATGCAAATGGACCAGGCACGTTTCCAGCCTATCTACCTACGCCCCTGACCCGACCCCGCAGAAGACTATGTGGACTGCTGCGGATACGCTGCGGTTATCCTTAGGGCGTCGGTGGTGGTGGTGCTTCGCTGTTTCGATACGGCGTCGGAGGTGGCGGTGCGCAGCCATTGCGGTACGGTGTCGGCGGTGGTGGTGCACAGCCGTTCGCCATAATTACGGTGCCGTCGCCGTGCGCCGTAACAATAGCCTTCAAACCCATAGCACCAGCCAAAATGAGCATGGCTAGAGATACCACTGCGAGTTTCCTGGACATTTATGCCTCCGGGGATGGAAATATACCCAAAGGCACTGTAACCCTTATGACGGGGATGTCAAGTAGCCCGCGCTACGGATCTGTTCCGTACTGGTACACACCTGCCCGGCCCGTCCCTTCGCCGGGCTTTCGCCTAGTGAGATGGGGCCGCTCGTTCACCAAACTCGTTCACCAACACGTGGAGAATAGGGTTTAGTACGTATAGGGTCAACGGTACAGTAGTACTAAGCCCATTGGGACTCTAGGACAGGTGAGGGCTCTCGTAAGTTCAGGCGCGGACCGGACGCTGTTAGCGCATTCTCATCCGGCATAATCGGGCTGCATCCCTCTTTTCGACAGCTCGTGGCATGAATTGTCAGAGATCGCGGGCGCTGCCGAGCTGGCTAGGTTTCGCCAAAATGCGGGTTGTTTCAGACGTGTTGCGAACAAAAGAGTTAGGCCGGCTGGCGAGCGGGCAGAAAGCAAAAACCCCAGCAAGATGCCGGCGCTACGGGGACAAAGCGCAATAATATACAGACAACGACTATTCGCTAGGGGTAAACGAGAGCCACATTAATAGCAGCTGGCGGTCTAGCCCCGCCGCTGTAGGACGAAAGCAATCCAAAACAGGACAGCACCGTTTCGCCGTTTCGCGGGAATGCTTGACACATTTGCGACCGACTCCGTAGCATTAAGAACTGTCTCAGTGCCGGCGTAGCTCAGTGGTAGAGCGAGGGTCTCATAATCCCTAGGCCGTGGGTTCGATTCCCTCCGCCGGCACCACTTATTCCCATCCTTTTTTTGCTGGAGGTTTTCGTGGCGCTCATCCGAAGCGGGAAGGTCTGTTTCGCACTGCTGATGGTTTTGTGCTGGAGATCGGCGGCGCTCGCGCAGCAACCGGACGCAGAGGATGGCCAGTTTCGATTTCGCTTTGTTGGGCCGCGGGTGGGAAACCGCATCGCGTCCGTCGCTGGAGTGCCGGGAGATCCTAGCACCTACTACGCCGGAGCTGCCTCCGGGGGGATTTGGAAATCGACCGACGGCGGCAACCGCTGGGCGCCTATTTTCGATAAGCAACCTGTTGCGGCCATTGGGGCGCTTGCCGTCGCCCCGTCTGATCCCAGTGTTGTGTGGGCTGGAACCGGCGAGGCTTGGGTGATCCGCGATAGCGACGTGATAGGAAATGGAATCTACAAGTCCACCGATGCGGGTAAGACGTGGACGAATATGGGGTTGCAGGAGACTGGGCGGATCGGCCGAATTATCGTCAGCGCGTCGAATCCCGATATCGTTTTCGCTTGCGCGCTTGGTCGCGCGACGGGACCGCAGCAGGAACGCGGCGTATTCCGGACCGTAGACGGCGGCCAGCATTGGGAACGTGTGCTTTTTGCGGGGGATAACATCGGGTGCTCGGGCCTTGCCATGGATCCCCACAATTCGCGGGTGCTCTTTGCCGGGATGTGGCAGTTGGAAATGCATACCTGGGCCGAGCTTAGCGGCGGTCCCGGGAGCGGAGTGTATGTCTCACGCGACGGGGGAACGAAGTGGACACGCATCGAAGAGCACGGATTGCCTCATTCACCTCTCGGAAAGATTGATGTGGCTGTCGCACCAACAAACTCGAACCGTGTTTTCGCATTGATTCAGACCAAAGACCAAGGTTCGCTATGGAGATCGGACGACGCTGGTCTCCATTGGAAAGCCGTCAATTACGAGAGGTCTTTGATCGGCCGGGCCGGTTACTACATTCGCATAGCGGTATCCACCGGGAACGACAATGAAGTCTTGGTGGCGAACAGCTCGTTTCATCAGTCGCTGGATGGCGGGCAAAATTTTCAGGAGGTGCGCTGGGGAGGAGACACTCACGATATTTGGATTGATGCTGCAAATCCTGATCGCTTTGTGATTACGGACGACGCCGGGATGATCATTACTACGGTGCACGGTCGGGGATTTCACCGCGTCACTCTTCCGATCGGCCAGATGTACCACGTGGACGTGGACAGCCAGACTCCCTACTACTTCTACAGCAACATGCAAGATGACGGGAACATGCGTGGACCGAGCGTGCCGATCGATTCACAGGAAACGGGATGGGATCGCCACATGGGCGGCTGTGAATCCGGATTTACTATCCCCGATCAGGCCGATCCCAACATCGTCTGGGCCACCTGCTATGGAGATGAAGTGACGCGGTGGGATGCGCGAGCCAAAACGGCTCGTTCCGTGAGCCCCTATCTTCATACTCTTGATTCGCCGCCGACCGATATCAAATATAGATGTCACTGGACCGCGCCGCTGGCCGTCGATCCCTTCGACCACAACGTCGTTTACTACGGATGCCAAGTCATTTTCAAAACAACGAACGCCGGACAGAGTTGGGCGGTAACCAGCCCGGATCTCTCGACGCAGGATTCCAGTCGCATTGTCTCTTCAGGCGGAATCGTCGGCGACAATCTGGGACAGTTTTATGGAGAAGTGGTTTTCGCCATCGCCCCTTCCAAAATCCAAAGAGGTCTGATCTGGGCGGGCACGAACGACGGTCAGCTTTGGTATACAAAAGACGGCGCCGCCAATTGGACGAACGTAACCAAGAATATTTCTGGATTGCCTTTATGGGGAACCATCAGCAGCATTGCTCCTTCGAATTTTGATCCCGGCACTGCTTATATCGCCGTCGATTTTCATTTGATGGATAACCGGGATCCTGTCCTTTACAAGACAACGGATTTTGGCAAAACCTGGAAACCGATCAGCAGCAATCTGCCGAAGCATCCGCTAGGGTACGTGCGAGCCATCGCCGAAGATCCAAACTGCGCTGGCCTGCTGTTTGCGGGTACCGGGAACGGTCTGTATTACTCTCTGGACGACGGAGGGCACTGGACGGCGTTAGAGACCGGTCTGCCTCACGCTCCGGTGACTTGGGCGGTGGTACAGAAAGATTTCCACGACTTGGTGATTTCCACTTACGGGCGAGGGCTGTACATTTTCGACGACATTACTCCGCTGGAACAGCTCGCCAAGAGCCACTCGGATGCCCCTACGGTACTTTTCGAGCCGCGTCCCACCCATCGCTTTGTTCACGGCGGGCAGGCCATGATCAACTTTTCGCTGAAATCAGCACCTAAAGATCCGGTGGAAATCGAAATCCTGGGTCCGGAAAGCAAACCCATTCGTAAGCTCAAAACGAAGGCCCATGTGGGAATAAATCGCGTGAAGTGGGATATGCACTACGAGTCACCGCGATTGATCGCGCTGCGTACGGCGACTTCTGATAACCCGCACATTTGGCAGGAGCCGCGCTTCCGCGACGCCGACTCTCGGCCCATAACACATTGGGGAATTAGCCCAGCTGAAGTCGGCCCCATGGTTGCGCCCGGCAACTATTCCGTTCGCCTTACGGTGGCAGGCCAATCTCTCACTCAGCCTTTGACGATATTGCCTGACCCACGCATTTCGGCTTCGGAAGCGGACATTCGATCGTCGGTCGAGACGCAACTGCGAATCCGCGACGACATCACCCACGCTTCCGACATGTTCAACCAGATCGAGTGGCTGCGGAAACAAATCGAGGTGATTGAAACGATGCTTCGTCCGCCAAAGAAAAAAGAGAAGGAAAAACCGCCCTCGGCTGAACCAGACGACTTCGACGAACCGGAGCCGGCGCCAGCGGAGGATGAAGCACAATCCAAGCGCAAGGCCGAGCTTCTAAAAACCGTCGAGGAGATGGACAAGAAGCTCCAATCCGTGCAGCTTAAGCTCGTCACGCCTTCGCAGATCAACAGCGATGACAAATACTTCGTAGAGGCCGACAAGGTCTATCTAAACCTTATTTGGCTCAACGCCGAGGTTGGTCCTGGCGGCGGAGACGTCGCCGGTGGGGCCGACTTTCGACCGACGGACACCGCTTTGGACTTGCTTCAGACCATTGAGACGGAACTCACGGCAGCGGTCGCGGACTTCCAGAAGCTCATCGAAAAAGAGCTTCCTGCGTTCAACCACATTCTTACTGAAAACAACCTGGCTGCCATAACCGCCGCCGCGGCGGCTCCAAGTGGACCTGAGAATTGACGTCCTCCCCGCCGCTTGCCGCGAGGATTCCTACGGAGCCGGATTTTGGTCCGGTCTCTTCGGTGGGTTCCTCCCCACAACCGCCTTACTTCCGCGGAGGACAACCAAAAGGCTTCACTTTTGGGCGGCCCGCCCGTAGGTCCCTTTGGGACGAGAGGGATGATAGGGCAAGGATTTAGAGAGGCAAGAGGCCTTACATCCCCGTATATCCCCGGCGTAAAACGCCCAGGCTTTGCGGCCGAGGTTGCTAAATCGCCTGCCGGGCGCTCCACGGCGCCCTGCGTTTTGATTGACAAGCGTACAACTGGTTGGGCAGGATTGCAGATCCAGTGGCCGACGCCAGCCCCATTTCTTCTTTGCTGCCGGCAGCCGTGTACGTGAATCCCAACGCAGGCAGCGGGCGGGCCCTCTCTTGTCTTCCGCGAATTCGAAAAGTGTTCGAAGCGGCCTCCGTTCCCGCAGAATTTATTTGTGTTGGGAGGGCTACGGACCTCGAGTCGAATGCGCTCGCCGCGATACAGAGTGGCAAACGACTTTTGTTGGCCTTTGGCGGCGACGGCACGCTTCAAGCATTGGTGAATGCGACGTATGGCGCCGACGTTGTTTTGGGTGTTTTGCCAGCAGGTGGCGGGAACGATTTTGCGGCTGCCCTGCAGTTGCCTGAGGACCCCGTTCGAGCCGCCGAGGCGATTCTACGAGGGCACCCCATGCGAGTGGATCTTGCGAGGGCGCGCACCGCGGACGGCCGTGAGCGGTTGTATTTAGGCGGCGGGGGATTGGGAATAGATGCGGAAGCGGCGCGGTACGCAAACGAAACCTTTCGCCGGCTGCCCGGCAGATCTCGCTATATTGCGTCAGCGCTGCGGGCTTTCTCGGCGCACCGCGCCATCGGAGTTCAAGCGGAATTTTCGGGGAGCGCCTTGCCGTCGATGGAGGTCAACGCTCTCCTTGCTGCCGTCCTTAATACGCCGACCTACGGCTCGGGAATAAGGCTCGCGCCCGATGCGCGCTTGGACGACGGCTGGCTCGACGCAGTGATGGTGGAAGACCTGAGTGCTTTCCAAGTCTTGAAGTTGTTGCCACGGCTGTTGAAGAGCGGCGAGCTCCGGACTCCGCATGTCCATCGGATGAGGATACAGGCAGTAAAGTTCACCACAGATCGGCCCTGTATGTTTCACGGAGATGGCGAGATTTTGGGTCCCACGCCGGCAGTGATTGAAGTAGTGCCGCAGGCGGTGCGAGTTCTGGCACCGGGTCAAAATTGATTTTTCGGTGAAGCCGCTGCCGCGGATTCTTACGGAGTGTTTTTGTGGAAAGCTTTTCGTCGAATATCTGGCCAGAATTCTTTTAGTGGAGAGACCATCGTAAAGAATAAGGAAAGCAAACGTGGAAGCGTTTCGTGATGCGGTGCGATCTTCGGCTGGATGGTAGATATTGGAGATTGCGGCCGCGACGGCGTTGCCTGCTGACTCCGAGATATTCAGCCGATCATGTCCGGAATCCGTGCGCGTGACGAACAGCCGATTGATCCCGTGATAGGCGCGATGCGCGAAGCTACCCTTTCCCATCTGGTAGTAGCGAGGATCTTCATGGAGCAAACTCGGGAAAATGGCCGTGGTCATGTATGTAGCGATGCTGTTGTCCGGCAAAGGACTCGCCGTAGCGTTTTCCATAAGCCCCCCAGCCTTGTCCCCAGGACTTTGGATCGCCCCTCGCCTGGCTTATGGCGGCTAGCGTCCCGTTGAAACGGAAATGCGGCCCAGTCGAAGACTCCTGCGGCTGCCGGCCGAAATTTCTGCCGAGAGGTGAGCGGTGGAAAGTCTTCGAGGTTTCAACCGTTCCATAATTCGGCAGAACTTCAAAAATACGGTCGTTTACAGTTCCGGTTTCTTTCTCGAGCTTGCTCTTCCCGGTCTGGTCATCTGCCGTCTTCTTATGTTCTTCCTTCCCGTTCTTGTTTTTATCCGCCTGTGACTCGACCGGGACGGGCGCAGGTGGCTGTGATTGCGGCTGTTGTGCAAGCGTCGACGGAACCATGAAGACTAGGACAATCAAGATTCGTGGAAACGAATGGCACTGGGCCTCCCAAAGGTGCTATCCACTCAGAACTCCAATTCTCTCCTGGGAGATGGGGCTTGCGAAAAATGGGCTGACCGAGTTTCCAGATAGCCATGCTCGCGGTTTAGATTCGCCTCCCCCGCAAAGGGTTTCATCGGCAGTTCCTGGGCTCTTAGCAGTTTTGTCACTCTTCGAGGAACGGGTTTCTCGAGACGTTCCGCCGGATCAGCCGGGTTCCTTTGGACAAGTCCCGAGCTCTGCCCACCGCCGGCAGCCAGGTAAAGCCAGGCGATCTGAGACAAGGAAAGCCGGGGACCTCCCGCTTTTGCTCAACCCTTCTTCTTGTCGATTTTCAGATTTAGTGTGATGTCCTTGCGGCCATCAAAACTCGAAACTGTGTGAGTCGCTGATTGCGCGCCTTCTTTTTCCGCATGGATTTCGTAGTCCGCGTTAGGATCGAGGCCGCTGAAACGGTACTTGCCCGTATTGTCTGTATAGGAGCTGCGCACTACGTTTGTCCGCGTGTTCTTCAGGAAAACCACGCTTTCCGAGATGAGGTTTTCGGATTTGTCCAGCACGACGCCATGTACTGTGCGCAGCTGCGCCTCTTTCTTGGCGTCTTGCGCAACGGTCCATACGCTCGCCAATGCCAGAATGGCCGCCATTAACAGAACTCGCTTTGGCGCGTTCATTTCTTCGCTCCCTCTGTGGATTCCATATGAAACACTATACGTGCTTCGCTCAAGCCTGTCTTGGCGTCGAGCGCGCGCCTTTGATCTGCGAATCCCTTCGCGTGGATCACCATTTCATAGTCTGAGCCTTGCGGCACGCGGACGGCAAATTCGCCTCGTGAATTTGTGTAGCCGTCCCAGCGATATTTTTTCTCATTGCTGCGCCGGACCCGCAGCTCCGCGCCGGCAAACGCATACCCTTTGGGATCGAATATTGTTCCGATGATCAGAAAATCGTTGGCGTGGCTGTATTTCTCTTTCTGCGGCTTTCCCGGGGCCGGGGCCCCAGAAGCTGGCGGCGCTTGGGGCGTTGCAGGTGCAGGCTCCTGCGCACGGGAAAAAGCCGGAGCAAAGCAAATAAACAGCGCTGTCGTTCCGACAACCATAAACCGCCGGGGACTCATCATAAGTCCGCTCCTGCCACATTAGATGCCTGGACTGAGGATAGGGGATACTGGAGGGGCTGCCCGAAGACGCTTACTCCTCTTCCTCTTCTTCGTCGTCTTCCTCTTCCTCATCGTCTTTGAGGAGGTCGCCGTTTTCCGCGGCTTCTTCATCATCATCGTCGTCTTCTTCATCGAGGTCGTCGGAGATGAGGTTCAGATGCACGGGATGCGTCTGCGAGACTTCGAGCTCGGATTC
>Ga0210410_10004721_pt1 | contig 11910 bp, 10 predicted proteins | sample IncBWC4MmetaG_FD_161058 | JGI IMG/M metagenome (GOLD analysis project Ga0210410, IMG submission 161058) | Forest soil microbial communities from Barre Woods Harvard Forest LTER site, Petersham, Massachusetts, United States - Inc-BW-C-4-M | ecosystem: Environmental > Terrestrial > Soil >... | reverse complement strand
GAGCGCGGTACGCAGACCTTCGAGCATGTACCGCGCAGCGCCGATGACGATGCCGCGGTAACGATCAAGCCGCAGGGGGAGGGCGTCTATGCGCTCTCGCCATTTCCGTTCGCACCGACCGACGCCGAATTTGCGTTCGCCGGTCGGCATGTCCATCCGGGCGAGAACGGGGAGAAGGGACATTGGACCGAAACGCTGCGGCACGCCCCGACGGTGTGGGAGCGCTTCCGGCTAGTGCCGGCTTAAAGAGCGCTAGAAGAGCTGGATGTTTCCTCCGCTCATTCCCGCGAAAGCGGAAATCCAGACCCGATGCGAAAACTGGTGGTTGCCGTCCTGGGTCCCCGCCGTCGCGAGGACCGAGCGGATCAGGGGGGCGGATGCGCTGCTGAAGCGTTCCGCTACTTTCGGCCGTAGGTCTTGTCGAATTCCGAGACCGCGCCGAAGCCCATAAGTTCGCTGAACGCACTGAACTTGTAGAGCGGCACGTCGCCGCCGACGCTTGAGCCATGCTGTTTGAGGTGCGCGTAGACCTTGCGCAGTGCCTCGCCCGCGGCAAGGAATCCGAAGGCCGGGAAGATGGCGAGCGAATATCCGAGCTCTTCAAGGGTCTTTTGGTCGACGACAGGCGTGCGTCCGCCCTCGACCATATTGGCCACCAGCGGCTTGTCGAAAGTCCGGCCGATGGTGCGCATTTCTTCGATGCTTTCGGGACTTTCGACGAACAGAATGTCCGCGCCGGCTTTGGCATAGGCCTCCGCGCGCCGCAAAGCCTCATCGAGGCCCAACGTGGTGCGCGCGTCGGTGCGGGCGATGATGAGAAAACTGCTGTCGTCGCGGCTTGAGGTCGCGACCTTGATCTTGTCGACCATGTCTTCGATGGGCACGACGCGGCGGCCGAGCATGTGGCCGCACTTCTTCGGAAACTCCTGATCCTCGAGTTGAATGGCAATGGCCCCGGCCGCCTCGTAGCCGCGCACAGTATATTGCACGTTGAGCAGTCCGCCATAACCGGTGTCGCCGTCGGCAATCAGCGGCGTCTTCGATCCTCCGGCGATCGCCGCAACGCGACCGACCATGTCCGTGTAGGTAGCGATGCCGGCGTCCGGCAACCCCAGATGCGAGGCCACCGTGCCGTAGCCCGTCATGTAGAGCGCTTCGAAATCCAACTGATCGGCGATCTTCGCAGAGATGCCATCGAACACGCCGGGCGCGACCAGCAATCGCTTTTGCGCCAGCCGCGCACGAAGGTTCGGTCGCTCTCGTTGCGTCATTTCGGACTCCATCCTTTGCGCGGCGCTCACAACTGCCCTACGGGCGCGCGCAAATGTGCTACGCATTCAAATCTGTGTACAGTCTTTGGCGGCGGAGATCGTAGAATGAGCGCGGCGGGTGACAATGACATCGGCGAGGCGGCGCTTGCCGAGCTTATTGCAAGTAGCGGTGTTGCAGTAAGCCAAGAGGAAGTCGCTCCGGTCGCCGGCGCGCTTAAACGGATTGACGCCGCCGCGCGCATCCTGTTGCGGCCGTCGTTCGACGACACTGTCGAAGCCTATTACCGCCTTCTCGAACAGGATGGCGTGGGAGCCGGCGCGTGACGGATCCCACTTCGCTCACATTGCGCGAGGCGGCGGCGGCCATCGCGCAAGGAAAGCTCAGCGCCGAGGCCTTGGTCGACGCCTGTCTCGACCGCGTCGAACGGCTGCAGCCAGTGCTCAATTGCTTCATCAGCGTGACCGCGGAGCGAGCGCGCAAGCTCGCCCGCGAGGCCGATACTGCCGTGAAGGCAGGGCGCGCGCTCGGCCCGCTGCACGGTGTGCCGCTGGCGCACAAGGACATGTTCTATCGCGCCGGCGAGGTCTGCACCTGCGGCTCAAAAATCCGCCGAGACTTTGTGCCCGATCACACCGCGACCGTGCTTGCGCGACTGGACGCGGCTGGCGCGATCGAGATCGGTCATCTCAACATGGCGGAGTTCGCCATGGGCCCCACGGGCCACAATGAGCATTACGGCCGTTGCCGGAATCCATGGAATCCGGACCACATCACCGGCGGCTCTTCGTCCGGATCGGGCGCCGCCGTGGCCGCCGCTCTGGCGTTCGGAGCGCTCGGCTCCGACACTGGCGGCTCGGTGCGTCTGCCCGCGGCCGCCTGCGGAGTCGTTGGCATCAAGCCGACGCTCGGGCGGGTGAGCCGATACGGCACCATGCCGCTGTCGCACTCGCTCGACTGCATTGGCATGCTCGCGCGGAGCGTCGGCGATTGCGCGCGGCTTTTGTCGCTGATCGCCGGACCCGACGCGCACGACGGCATGGCGAGCCGGCGGCCGGTCCCGGATTACGAGCGCGGGCTTGATGAGGCGGCTCAGGCGGGCGGGCTCGCCGGCCTGAGGATCGGCGTCCCGAACCGATATTATCTTGACGACATCGATCCCGAGGTGGCGAACTTAATTGCAGACAGCCGGCGCGTGCTCGAAAAGCGGGGCGCGAGGGTCGTGGATGTGCCGGTCGGCGACCACGGCGCTCTCAACGATCTGTCCAATGCGGTGCTGTGGCCGGAGGCAGCCGACGTGCACCTGCAATGGCTGCGCGAACGGCCGCAGGATTATGCCAAGCAGGGCCGTGCCCGATTGCTGGTCGGTTTGGGCGTTCCCGCCACGCTTTACGGCGAAGCGCTGCGCGCTCGGGCGGGGTTGCTGAAAGAGTTGCTGCACGACGCCTTCTCACAATGCGACGTGCTGCACCTGCCGGTTCTGCGACGGCCGGTGCCGACCGCGGCAGAGACGGACGTTGGCGGCGGCGCCGCCATGCAGCAAGTGCTCGGCCAGATCGTCGCCAACACCAGGCCGTTCAATTTTCTCGGCCTGCCCGGCCTCTCTGTGCCGATCGGCTTGACGCGCAACGGCCTGCCGCAGGCAATGCAACTGGTCGGGCGGCCGTTCCGCGAGGATTTATTGTTTCGCGTCGGCGCGGCGTACGAGGCAGCGGCCGGGCCGTTTGCGCGGCCGAAGCTTTAAACCGACGCCGCTTCTTGGTCCGCTCGTCCCCGCGAAGGCGGGGACCCAGCAAACACACGTCCAAGCGGATTGCCGCTTGCGCGGGAATGAGCGGAAAGAGCCTCACGAATTCCGCCGCCCCGGCGAACCGAGTGCAGCGCGCGGCGCGAGCACGTCCTTGACCATATTGGCATGCGTGTTGGCGTATTGGCCGCCATAGGCGCTGCGCTTGACAAACGCGCCATCGCCGGCGCGGCCGACATAATTGCCCCGGTCGATGACGATCTTGCCGCGCGACAGAACCGTTTCCGTATAGCCCTTCACCTTGAAGCCTTCGTAGGCGCTGTAGTCGATATTCATGTGATGGGTTTTGCTGTTGAAGGCGCTGATTGTCTCTTCCCGCTCCGGATCGAAAATCACGATATCGGCGTCGCTGCCGACCGCGATCGTGCCCTTTTTCGGAAACAGGCCGAAAATCTTCGCCGGCCCCGTAGAGGTAAGCTCGACAAAGCGATTGAGCGAGATGTGCCCCTGGCTGACGCCGTAGTGATAGATCAGGCTCATGCGGCTCTCGATGCCGGGGCCGCCATTGGGGATTTTGCTGAAGTCGTTCTTGCCGAGCTCCTTCTGCTCCTTGAGGCAGAACGGACAATGATCGGTCGAAATGACGTCGAGCGCGTGCGAGCGCAGGCCGCCCCAGAGCTCGTCCTGATTCCACTCTTCGCGCAGCGGCGGGGTGAGAACGTATTTGGCTCCGTCGAAGCCGGGCTCGTCGTACCGCTCGACATCGAGCAGCAAATATTGCGGGCAGGTCTCGGCGTGCGCCATAACGCCGCGCGCTTGCGCAAGCCGCAGCTCCTGCAGCGCGTCGTAGCAGCTCAGGTGGACGATATAGACCGGCGCCCGCGCCACTTCCGCGATCGAGAGCGCGCGGTGAACGCCTTCGGCTTCCAGCCGCGTCGGCCGCGTCAGCGCATGATACTTCGGTTCGATGTGCTTTTGCGCCAGCGCGATCTTCACCAGCTCATCGATCACGATGCCGTTCTCGGCGTGCATGCAGACGAGCGTGCCGTCCTCGCCGGCCTTGCGCATGGCGCGAAAGATCGTGCCGTCGTCGGACAGCAGCGCACCCGGATAGGCCATGAACAGCTTGTAACTGGTGATGCCGGCATCGGCGAGGCTGCGCATCTCGCCGATGCGCTCCTGCGGCATGTCGGTGACGATCATGTGGAAGGCGTAGTCGATCGCGGTCTTGCCCTGGGCCTTGCCATGCCAGTCGTCCAGCGCCTTGAGCGTGGACGTCCCTCGCGTCTGGACCGCAAAGTCGATGATGCATGTGGTGCCGCCATAAGCGGCTGCGCGCGTGCCGGTCTCGAACGTATCAGACGTAGTCGTGCCGCCAAATGGCAACTCAAGGTGCGTATGCGGATCGATCCCGCCCGGGATCACCAGTTTGCCGGATGCGTCGATCTGCTTGTCCGTGTCGATCGTGAGATCCTTGCCGATCAAGGCGACCGTTGAGCCGTTAATAAAGATGTCGGCGACGTAATCGTCGACCGCGGTAACGATACGCCCATTCTTAATTAGTACGCTCACGTCGCTCCCCCGATGCGGTTTGACAGCCCCTGGTACTAATGTATCATTCGCAAATTGAAGCGGCGCACAAGAGCTTTGGCTGACCGCCGCACCGGGCTTCAATAATCTAAAGCGCTGATTGGCTCTTCAACTCAACGGAGGCGGGCATGGCGTACAATAGCCCAGGACAGGTTTTGCAAGGAAGATTCTCGCGTCGCTCGTTCATGAAAACCACGGCAGCCGGTGCGGTTGCTGCGGCCACGTCCGGCGCCAGCTTTATGCGTATTGCGGAAGCCGCGGACGGCTTGCGCAGCATCGGTCTCGGCGTGAGCGAGATTAACGAAATCCAGGACAAAGCGACGAAAGATCTTGGCTTCCCCGTCTCGGGCCAAGCGATGGGCTACGGCGACATGTTCAGCAAGATGCTGAACCAGAACGACCAGTACGAAATCGCCGAAGGCTACTACAACGACATGGACGTGATGCTGCCGGCGAAGGTCTGGCAGCCAATCGACACCAAAAAGATCAAAGATTGGGACAAGGTCACCAATCTCACCAAGACCGGCAGGCTGACGCCGGAGTCGAGCGTGGGGCAGGGCGACGCGCCTTATCTTTTCCTGTGGGTCGACGAGAACGGTAACAAGGTGAAGGGGCCGTCGCAGTACATCAGCATGTGCCCGGCGTTCCACAATGCCGACTCCATCGGCTACAACCCGAAAGCAACCGGCAGGGCGATCGAAAGCTGGGGCGAGCTTCTCAACAAGGACTACAAGGGCAAGGTCGCGCTGCTCAACGTGCCGCAGATCGGCGTGATGGATGCGGCGATGGCGATCGAGGCCCTTGGGCTGAAGAAATTCGGCGACAAGGGCAACATGACCAAGGCCGAGATCGACTTCCTGATCGACTACCTGATCCCGCTCAAGAAGGCCGGTCACTTCCGCGCGTTCTGGGAAAACTTCGGCCAGTCCGTCAACCTGATGGTAAACGGTGAAGTGGCGCTCGAAAGCATGTGGTCGCCGGCTGTCGCCGCGATCCAGGCCGAAGGCGTGCCCTGCGTCTACGCCTTCCCGAAAGAGGGCATGCGCGGCTGGCACGGCGGTCTCGCCATCTCGGCGAAGGTCAAGGGCAAGCAGCTCGACCAGGCTTACGAGTACATCAACTGGTGGCTGGCCGGCTGGCCAGCGGCGTTCGTCGCGCGTCAGGGCTACTATCACTCGATCCCGGACAATGCGAAGAAGTACCTCGAGCCGGCGGAATGGGATTATTGGTACGACGGCAAGCCGGCGGCCAAGGATCTGGCCGATCCGTTCGGCACCATCATCATCAAGAAGGGCGATGTCCGCACCGGCGGATCCTACTGGAACCGTTATTCCAAGATCGCCGTCTGGAACTCGCTGATGGACGAGAACGACTATCTCGTGAAGCGCTGGACGGAATTCCTCACCGCTTAGGGCTTTGAGGACTGCCGAAACGGCTGTAAAAATGACGCCGCCGGCCCGCAAGGAGCCGGCGGTACCTTTTGGGCCTGGCTGAATTCCAATCGTGGTTGACCTGTGACGACGGTCGAAACCTACCGCAAGCTCACGGATGCGCCGCTGCAGCGCGGGCTGATCGGCAGCGCGCCTGCCGTACAGCCAGACGAGGAGGTCAAGCGTAAGTACCGGCGCGAGCCCGGCTTTCCGGTGCCAATCCTGGTCGCGCCGGCCACTTTGTGGCTGATCGTATTCCTCTTCCTGCCGCTGATCTCGATCTTCATCTTCAGCTTTTGGAAGACAACCGGCCACGGCATGGCGCCGGCCTTTACGCTCGAACACTATCAAGCGTTTTTCGTCACCGAGGGCTTCTTCGATCCCAAGAGCAACGATTTCCTGACGCCCTCCGTCTTCCTGCGCACGCTGTGGACGACGTTCCGTTTCACTATCACGGTGATGGCCATCTGCCTGATCCTTGCATACCCGCTCGCCTATTTCCTTTCGATGCAGGTCGAGGATTTCAAGTGGCAGTTGGCGCTATTCCTGCTGGCGATGGTGCCGTTCTGGACCAGCTATCTGATCCGCGCGGTCGCCTGGCTGCCGATGCTGGGCCGGCATGGCCTGATCAACGAGTTTCTGCTCGATATCGGCGCCATCGACGAGCCGGTCAGCTTCTTCCTCTATTCTGAGTTCAGTTACACAATGGCGCTGGTGCAGCTCTATGTGGTGCTGGCGGTCGGGCCGATCTTTTTTTCGCTCGCCAAGATCGACCGCACGCTGCTTGAAGCGGCGCGTGACATGGGCGCGACGCCGTTCCAGATCTTCCGCGAGATCATCTTCCCGCTGTCGCTACCGGGCATCGCCATCGGCATGATCTTCGTGTTCGTCATGGTGATGGGCGAGTTCGCCACCGCCGTCGAGGTCTATGGCGGCCAGACCTCGACCACCGGCACCGTGATCCTGAACTATTATGCCATCGCCAACTATCCGTTCGCCGCGGTCAACGCCTTCATGCTGATGCTGGCGATGATGATCGGCGTGGTCGTCATTCTGCGGGTCGTCGACATCCGCAAGGAGCTGTGACGATGGCCCGCTCGACACCGGAACGTCGCCGCAAGGCACGCGTCAAGGCGGGCTTCAGCGTCTATTACGCCATCTTCCTCATTTTCGTGTACGGGCCGATGTTCGCGATGTTCACGCTGTCCTTTCAGGGACCGCGTGGCGGCGTCACTTTCCCGATGCGCGGCTTGAGCTTTTTCTGGTGGGAGAAGCTGACCGGCCCATCTGCGGTCGGCGACATCAAGAGCTCGCTGGTCCGCTCGCTCACGTTGGCTGTCATCGTCATGGTGATCACTGCTATCCTCTCCACCATGCTGGCGATGGCGTTCCGCAAGAAATTTCACGGGTCGGGGCCGCTTTTCTACGCCGTTATGGCGGGGCTGATGGTACCCGGTGTGCTGCTCAGCTTGGGTCTCGCCTCGCTGATGCGGCAACTCGGCATTCCGCCGGCCTGGTGGTCTTCCGGCCTCGGCGTTCACGTCGTGTGGACGCTGCCGTTCGGCTTCCTGGTCATGATGGCGGTGTTCAACCGCTTCGACCACCGCCTCGAGGAGGCGGCACGCGATATGGGCGCCGACGAGTGGACAGTGTTCAAGGAAATCACGCTGCCGCTGATCACGCCGGGCATCGTCGCCGCCGGCCTGTTCGGCTTCACGCTCTCCTACGACGAATTCGCCCGCACCACGCTGTTGTCCGGGGCGACGAATACGCTGCCGCTCGACATCAATGCGGCGATGACGCAGCGGGTTCAGCCGACCATTTTCGCGCTCGGCACTGCATCGACAATATTTTCGCTGCTGATGATCGGATTGTTCATTGTAATCTACACAATTCTATATCGGCGCTCCCGTTAGGGTAGGCTCCTCGCGTCCGGTGATGCGTTTATGGGTTGGCGCGCTTACCGCTTCGCGGTCGCCAAGAAATTCTAACGCGTAGTCGATCCTTCCTTTGTTGCGAACAGGCAGGAGACCAACAGCCATGCCGCTGACCGGTAACGTCGCCGAGTTTCCGTTCAAGAACAACGTTCCCGATCCGCTCCTGTCAGGCAAGGAACTGCCGACCTTCAAATTCGCGCTTGAGAAATCGGCCGGCAAGGTCGACGGCGGCAGCTTCGGCAAGGAAGCGACCGTCGAGCAATTGCCGATCTCGAAAGGTATCGCCGGCGTGTCGATGCGGCTTGAGCCGGGCGTCACGCGCGAGCTGCACTGGCACGCGACGGCGGCGGAATGGGCTTTTGTTTTGGAGGGGCGCGTCCGCACCACGGTGGTCGATCCTGCCGGCGGCGCCGAGATCAACGACTTCGATCCGGGCGATGTCTGGTATTTCCCGCGCGGTCATGCACACTCGCTCGCCTGCCTCGACGAAAAGCCGTGTCATTTCATCCTGATTTTCGACAATGGATATTTCTCCGAGTTCGGCACCTTCAGTATTACCGACTGGCTGGGTCACGCCTCGAAGGACCTTCTGGCCAAGAATTTCGGGCAGCCGGTCGCGACCTTTGAAGGAATCCCCACCAAGGAAGCTTACTTCGTCCATGGCCGCGTGCCGCCCGCGGATGCCGTGCCCCTGCAGGGAGTGCTTACGTCGCCGCCTTTGACCCACAAATACCAACTGCTGGCACAGGAGCCGCATTCGATCCACAAATTCGGGCGCGAGTGGCGGGTCGGCGCCAACCGCTTTCCGATATCCGAGACCATGACGGGAGTCGTTCTGGATCTCGATCCGGGCGGCTTACGCGAATTGCACTGGCACCCCAACGCCGACGAGTGGCAATACGTCGTCAGCGGCGACTACAGCGTCACGCTGTTCGGCTCGCATGGCCGCTACCGCGTGGAGACGCTGGGCAAGGGCGACATCGCCTACATTCCGCAGGGCTACGGTCATTCGATCGAGAATATCGGCGATAAGCCGGGGCGCATCTTGATCGGCCTAAATACCGGAAACTACCAGGCGATCGATCTGTCGCAGTGGATGGCCGGCACGCCGAGCTACGTCCTCGCCGACCATTTCGGCAAGCCCCAAGCCGTTTTCGAGCGATTTCCCAAGGCGCGAGCCTTCATCGCTCCGCCGGACGGGATGGGCCAACGCGAGATCAAGTAGTCTGCGCGACGGCCGGTTGCCGGATGACCTTGAGCACCCAATAGATCAGGCAGAAGATGATGGTCAGAATGACCAAGGCGACGACCGCGCCGAGGCGTTCGCCAAATTCGGCGCCGAGCGTGTAGTCGCTCTGCAGCAGATAGGTGCATAGGATCAGCAGTGACTGCGCCGCAGCGCCAGCGCAAAACAGGACGGCGATAAAGGCCGAGCCGCGCAACGAGGCCAGCACCATGCCATCCAGGCTGTGCCGCTGCACGATGTAGAGCCGATAGGCCCGCCAATGATAGCCGCAGAAGCCCACGATCGCGGCGATCAACACGATCCAGAACATCGCGTTGCCGTAGCCGAGCCCGTTGATCACAAGCGTGAAGAAGTCTTCGAACGGCTTATAAAAATAGAGAAAGATCAGAATGACGATGAAAGCCACATAGCCTACAAGCGCCCAAAACAGCCGCCACCCTGACATTTTAATTCAGCCCCCTGATTGCCCGGCCCTGACTACCTGCGCCTGAGTATCTGCGCCTGACCGCTTGCGCCTCATGACCGACGGATGTCGCGACCGCCGCGTGCAAAGCGCTTAACTGGAACACGTCGTGCCGGCAACGGCAAGAGGGTCGCTTCATCGAGCGCATGCGACCCTCGCTATACCGATTTCGCCGCTACAATCAGCAATACCGCATAGGCGACGACAAACACCGCATCCTTGACGGCAGGCAAGGTCTGCCGTTCGCCACTCGAGGCGACGAGTGTGACGACTTCGAGAATGAAGAACACGCCCGAGAGAATGACGAACGGCCAGGCCGAGGCCCACCAGGAGGCGGGTCCGGCCACGCCCAGGATCGACTGCCAGATCAACAACAAGAGCGGCAGGATGACCAGATAACCGTAGCCGAGCAGAAAGCGCCCGCGCATGGCGGTGCGGTCGATCACCCAGAAGGCAATGAAGAACAGGACGACGTTGAGAAGATCCCAGAAGCTTCCGGAATACGCTTCGAGCTTGGGGGCGCTGCGCAGGTTCAGAAAAGCCAGCACCAGAAGAAAGATCAACAGATCGCCGAGGAGCCATTCGCGCGCGGACTCCGCGCCCGGCTTGAGGCCCCAGGTGCGCGTCGCCTTGTCGAAGAGGAGCACCAGCGCCACGCCCAGGCTGGCCGGGTAGATCAGCTGCGTCATCAGCGCGTATTGCGTTGCCGGCGCGAGCGCGATCCAGCACAGCAGCAGGATTGCCACGACCAGCAGCAGCAAGCCGAGAATGCGCAGCGGCGACGGGGAAGGGGGCGCGGCCGCAGCAGCCGCGGCGGCTGGTTCGCCGGCTGCGGCGGGCGCGGCAGCGCCGCGTTGGGGCAGAGCCTCCCGCTGCGACGATTGAACAAGCGCATAGATGAGCGAAACGACAAGGCCGATAACCGCAAGCGCAATCATGACCGCCGCAAAGGCAGTCGCGCGGCTGTCGGAGCGCCAATCTTCGATCGTTTCGCCCCAGACCCAATGGCTTCCGCTGGAGATGATCCAGATGGCAAAAGCAGCGATAGCGGCCAGCAAGATCAGGGCGAGCGTGAACTCGTACCAGCGAGGCGACTGCTCGGGTTGCGCGGCGCCGCTCGCAGCCGCGCGTTGACGCTGCGGCGCGCGAATGATCAGGCCGATCAGGAACGCGAGCACGCCGATGATCACAAAAACGATCATCGCCTCGACGAAGATTGTCGCTCTTTGCTCCAAGGACGGCCTCGATCTTTTCCTTTTGGCCAGCTAGCCGCCGCCTTCGCGGCGGCGCGCGCTCAATGTCCGTTGCCTATGAGCGATTCGACGCATTTGCACAGGCTGTCGTTGGCGGTTTGCTCGAGCAGTTCGCCAAGCGAGCGGCCCGGCGCGGTAGAAGCGACAGCGGTTTCGCGTACGGTCGCACCATTGGCACGCAGTTGCCCGACCACCTCGATGGTGCGGCCATCGGTGCTGTGGCGTACGATCTCGAAGCTCCAGGCGTTGCCATAGGCGTCACGCAGGCCGCTCAGTGCTTCGCTGAGCGAGCGGCCGTTGCCGTTCGCGGCTGTCAGCGTCGCCGGGCGGGATGGCTGGGTTGCCGGGGCTGGCCGGCGCGCTGCCGGAGGCTGCGACGCGCTCGCAACCGGTCGGACGGCCGGCGCGCGCTGATCGCGCGCCGTCGGCGAGGTCGCTTCTTTGCTCCGCGGCGATGCCTTCATGCGCTGGCGCAATGCGGCGGTCGCAGCTTGGTCCACGGTCTCCGCCACCGGATCGACGATTACGCCATAGGCCGCGCGCGCGTGCTCGACCGTGCAGAAGCCGTCGAGCACGTCGTCGAGCACCTTCTCGGCCGCCCGCTCAAGCGGATCGCCGTAGCCGCCGCCGCAGGGGGCGTAAAACACATGCACGTCGCCGGCCGCAACGCGCAGGCCGGAAAACTTCGCCGGCATACTCTTGATCTCGTTGGGCTTGGCAATGTTGTAGATGTCGACCTTGCCGACTTGCCCCGGGCCGCCGCCGAAGATGCCCCACGGTACGTCATGATGGCGTTCGTTTTCGTGGGTGATGAAAGCATCGGTCAGGACGCGCTGCGCCTTGACCACGCCGATGCCGCCGCGAGAACGGCCGGCGCCAGGCATGACGTCGTCGCGCAGCTCGTAGCGATCGCAGATCATCGGCAAGTGCATAGCCAGGTCTTCGATCGGATTGTTGCGCGTATTGGCCATCAGG
>Ga0210410_10004718_pt1 | contig 11914 bp, 10 predicted proteins | sample IncBWC4MmetaG_FD_161058 | JGI IMG/M metagenome (GOLD analysis project Ga0210410, IMG submission 161058) | Forest soil microbial communities from Barre Woods Harvard Forest LTER site, Petersham, Massachusetts, United States - Inc-BW-C-4-M | ecosystem: Environmental > Terrestrial > Soil >... | reverse complement strand
GGGGTATATCCCTACGGCGATCTGATCATGGATGCGATGGGGAACCTCTACGGCACAACCTTCGGTGGCGGCGCCAACCGCAGTGGAACGATCTACAAGATCACGCTTCACTCCCCGAACGCGCCCTAGGTCATGGCGATCACCCCAGTCGGCGTTTGGGACGCGCGCACATGGCGGCCCCCGACTTCATCGCCGCCTGGATGGACAGCAGCAACGGCATCGACATGCAAGAAGTAATCGGCGGCATCCGCCTGAAGTGAGCGACTCCAGGGCGGAGACATTTCTCATGTGGCGGAGAAAGCCTTGCGCAACTCTCTGCGCAGAATCTTGCCCGACGGCGTTCTTGGCAGCACATCCACAAAATGGATTTGGCGGGGTTGCTTGTAGGAGGTTAGGCGCTCGGATACGAATTCGCAGAGCTCTTCTTCCAGTTTCTTTGATGCGACCGAGCCTTCGCGCAGGACGATGAATGCTACCGGGATCTCGCCCGCTTCCGGGTCGGCGCGGCCAACCACGCCGCAATCGCGCACCGCGGGATGCTCGAGCAGCAGCGCTTCCACCTCGGCGGGAGCGACCGGGAAGCCTTTGTACTTGATCATCTCCTTGCGGCGATCGACCACGCAATAAAAGTCGCCGGCGTCACGGGTCACGATGTCGCCGGACCAGAACCATCCGTCGCGGAGCACGGCCGCTGTGGCTTGCGGATCGTTCCAGTAGCCCATCATGAATTGCGGGCCGCGCATGACCAGTTCGCCGGGCTGACCGAGAGCGGCTTCGCTGTCGCCGCCGTCGGTTGCGTTGACCACGCGGCATTCGGTTTGGGCCAGCGGTTGGCCGATCGACTCGGGCCGGTAGAGTTCAGGCTCGAGAAAACCGACATGGGTCACCGGCGAAGCCTCGGTCATGCCATAACCCTGGCACACCAGAACCCCAGTCAGATCGGTGAAGCGGCGAGCAAGTTCGGGAGCGAGCGGCGCCGCGCCGGACTTCACCCAGCGCAGACGATGGTCCTTTGGGAACTGTCCAGCCTCGGCGGCCTGGCAGAGCGCGTTCAACGCGGGTGGCACGGTTGGCATCATCGTAACTCCCTCGTCGACGATGAACGAGAGCAGTTGGGGAAGGTTGCAACGCGGCATCAGCAACAGCGTTCCTCCCAGCGTGAGCACCGGATTCAAGATTACGTTAAGGCCATAGATGTGATAGAGCGGGAGGAAGCAGAGAACGACGTCGTTGCCCGACAGTTCGCTGGCGTGGGGTCCGATGAATTGAAAAACGTTCGCGATCAGGTTGAAGTGCGAGAGCATCACGCCCTTGGGAAGCCCGGTGGTCCCGCTGGAGTAGGGAAGCGCGCCGAGAGTTTCGTCTGACGGCTCATCCGGGGTGGGCCACCCATTCGTAACCAGGCGCAGCAGGTCAGCGAATGGTTCCGCTCCTGCCGCAGGCTGGCGCGTGGTGTAGACGCGACGCAGGCTAGGCAAGCCGGCGAGACTGATGCCCTCAAGCAAAGGCCCGTCGGTGATGAGAAATGTGGCGGCGGAATTCTCCAACTGGTAGCGCACCTCGCGCTCGCGATAGCTTGGATTGAGCAAGGTGGGCGCGCCTCCGGCAAGAGTAGCGGCGTGATAGACGGCGCAGAACTCCCAGCTGTTGGGCAAGTAAATTCCGACGACTTCATCCGGCTGCAAGCCGGCGGCAACAAGTCCGCGGGCGAGCCTGTCGACCAACTCGCCATACTCCGCGTAGGTGATGCGACGTCCGCACGAGGTGTCGATAATGGCAGTCTTATGGGGGAAGCGAACGCATGATTCGAGAATGACGTTGTGGACGAAGCGGCCGTGTGGGTCGGCGTAGAGTTGGGTGCGAAGCATGCGCTTTGTGATTCTAGCGCGAAGTGTCGACGGGTTCCATTTGGAACACTCTATGCTGGCTGCGATGGATGAAACCGGGCAGCGGGAGGGTTACATTGCTCCAATTTTCTGGGCAAGCTTCTCGGCCTGAGCAGCGTCCATGATGGCGCTGGCGGCATTTTTCGAAAGCCAGGCTAATTGTGTGAGGTGCTCCTTGGTCAATGCGGCGGGTTCCACCTTCAGATACTTGCACTGCCGTTCGAGGAACTTGTCGGTGGCTGGACCCAGGAACGGACGGGCAGTGGTGCAGACATCGGTGTAAACGCTCATCGCGTTCCTCCTCCCGCACCGGCTGCTTCGGCCTGCGCCAGTTCCGTTTCCATGCGGAAGAATTTTACGGCGGTGACCATGCGCGTGAATGATTCCGCAAGATCGCCGATTTCGTCATTGGAATGACGCTTCACCGCGATATCCAGATTTCCCATGCTGACGTTTTCGGCGACTTCCCGCAGGTGATGGACTGGAACCAGGATGGCTCTGGCCAACACGAAACTGGCGGCAAGAGCCAGCACCAGTCCAGCAATCGAGAATCCGACGGCCAGGGTCATGGAGCGTTTGCTGGTGCGGTCGATTTCTTCCTGAAAGGTTTGAGCCACATCGTGTCCCGCGATCTCGCCATCTTCGGCAATTTCGTGGAGCGATTCGGCAGCCTCCTCGTAGGAGGCCTGCGCGGCTTGGGCTTGCGCGCCCTTGGCATTGTGCTGGGAGGCCTCGACGGCCGTATTCAGGGCCTGCTCATACTTGGCAAGCGTGGTGTTGATGCGCTCAAATTTGGCTTTGATTTCCGCGGTGGGCGCCAACTGGACTGCTTTGGAAGCAAGCGATTCGATCTCATGGACCTCAAACGTAGCTTCATCAAGGTAAGTGGCGCGGGCGTTCTCCTCTCCAAGTTTGCCTTTCTCGAGGAAGTAGCTTTTGGCCTTGCGCTGAGCTTCGAGGTTATGCACCTGGATTTCAACCGAGATGGAGTTGAGCCGGTCGCCGATGCGGGTGGTTTCCTGCGCACTGTGGCGCAGGCGGATAACCGAGTAAATTCCGACTGCCGCGACGGCGGCAAGCAATAGCAGTACGCCGCCGAAACCCAGCAAAAGCTTGTTGGTAATCGTCATTCTCATTTCGCGCCCTCCAGCGGATAGCCTGCTTCGCCGGGCAATTTTCCATTCACGCGCACGACCTTGACCAGGCTGGCGATGGCTGGAACTGCGCCGACTTCGACGAAGGCGATCGAACCGTTGGAAGCCGCCACCGACTTGGCTGCGTTCAAATCGGAGTTGGCAGTCTGAACCGTCATGGCGTCATCGCCGCGGAACTCGGCGTTCATGATGTATCGCCGGTATTCCGCCTCGGAAAGACGGACCACGCTCGAAAGCACGGTTTGAGAGACTTTGCTCGAAGACTCGCGCGCCACCACGGTGACGGCCTTTTTGTCCGGCCAGTTGCGAACATCGCCGAGCATCAGCTTTCTCAACTGGGCCATGGACAGGCTCTCGGTCGAATTAGACCGGTTCACGATCACCGCGATTCCTCCGGAACTCCACTGAGCCTGTGCCCAGCAGCCCGCGGCGAGAACCAAAAACGTCAGCCATAGAATTTTCTTTTTCATGATTTCCATCCACCTTGTCGTTGAAGTAAACAAGCATGCCTGCTGGTCAAAACGCGTATGCCATTTGTAGGTCGACACCGTTCCCGGCGGGCAGATTCCGCTGGTCCAGACGGTTGTACTGGACCTTCAGCGCCAGATAGTCGGTGTAGTCCATGCGCACACCAACCGAGGGGCCCTGATAGCGTCCGGTGAAAATGTTGACGGGATCAGTGGCGGAACCATTGACGTACTGATAGCGGAAATAGGGCCGGTATTTTCCGAACTTGCGCGAGATCTGGGAGTACATCAGGGGAGTGTTATTGCTGGCGATGGCGCCATCCGAATGGTTGTTAATCAACGCCGCTTCGTTCATGAACTCCCAGGTGGAGTTAATGAAGACGGCGTAGAGGCTGCTGATATTCTGATCCACATGCGGAACGTTTACCGGCACCATGCGGTCGTGGTAAAACGAGCCTCCAACCTGCAAACCGGAAACCCAGTGAGGCTTGACATAGGTGGCCAGGTTGAACGCCTTGTGGTTCTTGTCAGAGAGAAAATTCTGCACCGGCTGGCCGGTTGGATCTGAACTTCTGCCGTTGCTCACTTCCGCCACCCAATGAAGTTCAAGATTGCCGGTTCCGGGCACCAGCCCGGTAGTGGAAACGCCAACCTCGTGGACCGGGAGCAAGCCGCCCGAATCTTCAAAGAAATACATATATGGACGCCCGGTCGCAGTCTGGAACCAAGTGCCATGATGATAGGCAGTGTTGTAGTAACCAATGGAGGTGTGGATACGTCCTCCGGAAATAGCAAAATACGGGCTGGCTTTGTAAGTCACCTGAAGACGCTCGATATCCAAGCCCCAGTAGTTGGTGTGGTCGGCACCGATGACGACTTCGCTGACAAACGATATTTTGGGAGACAACTTGGACGAGAGGAAAAGATCGAACTCCCCAAGTTGGAAGGTGTTGTGGATAGGCTCGCCGGGGGGCACTAAAGGAAAGATAAGGTTATTGGCATCGGAGCCAAATCCGAGGTTGAGGTCAGCGAAGCCCCGGATCTTCAATTCCGGACCTCCGCCTGGCATTCGCATAGTGTGTTCGTGCTCTTCGGGCGCAGGAGGCTCGACCAGGATCGGCTCGGGAGTGGCTTGAGGTGGAGTGCCGGAAGCGCTGGCCTGGGCTAATCGCGCCTCGAGTTCTTTCATGCGAGCTTCAAGGGCCGCCAATTCTGCGGTGAGCTGCTCGATGTCGGCTGGGGTCGAGGTTTGCGATCGGTCACTGCCGCTGGTCGCCGCCGGCTGCACCCCTTGTGCGCGGCAGAGGCCGCCCAGCCCAAAGGTTGCGACGAGTGACAAGACCACAATTCGTTTTGAGTACATTGAACAGTTCCTCACTCTCCAGTAGCCGGCAACAGCAAGTGACCAGCTGCCCATGGAATGTTCTATCGGCTCTTCAAGCCAACAACTAAGGGTTGGCGATCAAGTTCCGAGTAGCGGAGGAACGAAGACCTAAGTAATGTCGGAACTCAGCGTGGGGCTGCGGGGTTACCTGAGCAGGCAAGGTGAGACGAAGGGAAGTTCAATCGATGGAAAAGAATTGGATTCCTCTGATGCAATGCTCGTTTGTGGCATGGGAAGGGCATTGCTACGAAACTCAACTTACTCATGAGAACTGCCTCACTCAAGCCAAAGAACGCAAAGTGCGGCTGGAGAGGCTACTCTCCCTTAGCGCCAGAGCTTCTTCATTTTGGGGAGGCCTTCAAGACGACGGTGTTGCGTTCGTCGCTGGCAATGGTTCGGTAGAAAGTCTTAAGGTCGTCGGCCCGGCTCACGGGGACGCTTAGTTCCTTGATCTCGAAGGTGCGGGTATAGCGAACCATGCCTTCTTTGGCTTCGGTTTTGGAGTGATAGCTGGCGAAGCTGTAGTCGGCGTCGACTGGGGGCGGTAGATCGTCCACCTGGTAGCCAGGGGGCAAAGCAATCTCGAAGGCGTCGGTGTCGCGGGCGGGCCCATCGAATTCGATGGGAAACTTTCGCGGCTCTTTGGTCTCCAACAGCGAGCTGGCTATGACTCCGATTACGCGGGGACGTACCAGCAGCAAGTCGCCGGCGGACTTGGCGTAGTTGTCAGACTCGAAGGAATAGTTGAAGCCGAAGGGCCGGTCCATCTGTTGCAGATTGACAACGCTGGCGCGGCTGATGTGAAAACTGGAGAGAGAACCAGACAGGAGGGTCTCGATCGGTTTGATCCTGTCATTGACGTTGGTTACGTTAAGTAGAGAGCCTCGTTCTGAGCGGGCGCGATCACCGACGCGGATCTCCTTGACGTCACCTTGCAATTTGCCGGTGACGTCCAAAGTGAGTTTGGCGGTGCGTTCGATACTGTTGGTGGTGCCCGGTTGCTTGGGCAGTTCCACGAGTTCGCTGCCATCGGGACTGACCAGCAGACCGTAGTTGGACTGTAGATAGCCTCCGATCTGTCCGAAGGGAGTGAATTCATTGGTGGGATCGAAGTACAAGAGGGTCCCAAGTTTCGGATGCTGGACGGTGGCAATCAGCGAAGGATCACTCATGCCGGTGGGCAACTGGATCGCCAGGATCATGTGGTTAAATCCACCTGCGCTGGCAGGCGCGTCAGGCCCGACCGACCCGCGCCTGGCATTGATCACCACATAGTAAGAATCCACACCGATCTCCTTCAGCATGGATGACATCAGCGTGGCCTTGTCTTTGCAATCTCCGTAATGGTGCGCGAACACATCGGAAGCTGGATGCGGCTGAAATCCGCCGATGCCTAACTCGATGGCGACGTAACGGATGTCATGCTGAACGAACTGCGCCAGGGTTTTCATCTTATCGAGGGGAGTGCCAGCGGAAGCGGTCAGGGCAACGACTTTTTGCTTAATCTCGGGCGAAGGGTCGCGACGATCGCGAGTCAGGTTCAGGTACCAATTTCCCATACCCTGCCAGTTGGAAAATTCGTTGGGCAGCGGATTGCCCGAGGGGAAGAGGGAAACCATCATCTGAGCTGCGATTCCCCGGATGGGAGGCATATCGTGCTCTCTTCGAATACCTTCCACGTTGCTGACCGCCCAACTCCATTGATTGCCCGCGGTCTCCGTGGGTTTGATTTCCGGATGGTTGAGCCATGAGACCTTGTATTCCCAGCCGGCAGGAAGCTGCAAGGCGTAGTGGCTCTCCCTCACGGGAGTGATCTCCTGGAAATCCCAGACCTCCTGCAGAACCAAGGGCTGCTGCTCGACCTCGTATTCATAGCCGATGACATTGCCGGGATCAGGAGCAGGAATGTGGAGAACCTTAACCTTCACGTCCACGATCAATTCACTGCCCGCGACGTTAGGCAGAGAGGCTTCGGTTGCGTCCTTGTCTTTTACTTCAAAGTCTTTGCCTTGCGCAGGAATGCACCAGCCGTGCAGGCTGGTGACCTTTTTGTGGGAATTGAAGTAGACGATAGCGGTCCCGTGGTAACGTCCCTCAGGCCGCAGAATCTTGTAGGCCTCGCGGACGCGGGTTTTAATTTTATCGGCGGACAGAACGGTGACGTTGGTTTCCGAATACAAAAGTACGGCGTCGGTCTTCTCATCGTAGGTGGGGAGGGGCGCATTAACCAGCGCATGCATCCATTGAGGCGCGTCGCCGGCGAGAGCTTGCGGCGCGGACAACAGCAGGACAAAAACACAGGCCAGCAGAAGTGGCGCAGGCAAGTTTGTGACGCGCGGCTGCCTATATAGGTTGCAAGACAATTTGTTGCTCATCTGTGGTCCTCACCGTCTGGAAGAACTTTCTCAGAGCCGGGTAGTACTTCAGATCCAAGAGCAGAAAATCCACGCTTAACTTCCGCTGCAGGTGCAATGTGCCTTTGTCGCTCTCGACCTTCAAGTTGTAGGCAATAACTTGGCCGTCGTCGGACAGCGGTTTTGGCACACTGCTGGTTTGCCAGCCAAGAGGCAGATCGATGGTGACATCGTCAACTTTTTCGAAGGGGTACTCAAAATAGACGGGTTGGATGCGGTTGGCGTGCTCAAACATGGATTTCTCCGCCGCGGTGAATACTCCGGCAAGCATGACCGCGCGCTTGCCGGCACCTGCCGCCCATCCCGGGACTTTGATTTCAAAATCGGCGACCAGGGGTGTTTCCGAACCGGTCCAGTCCGGCTTACTTGTGAGATCCACTTCGACCGCGGCGGGGATCTGGCCTTTCAGTTCATCTTCGAGGAACTTCTTGCGGCTCACATCGTCGGAGTTGCGGAACTCGAGCCGCCGATACATGGCTTCGAGACCGGTGAAGGTAACGGTGACCGTGCCTTCGAGGTCACCGGCGCTGGACAGCGTCAGCTTTGCACGGCGATCAATCTGGGACTCGGAACTGAGGGGAAGCGTGGTCGTGATCCATGATCCGCCATCCTTATCCAGCCGCAACCCCTGAGTCCCGGTTTCGTACCAGGTCAGCAGCCCATAGGGAGTGAATGCGGCGCCAGGGTCGAAATAAAGGTCTTTTCCGTTCAGCTTGACCAGCACCACGTTAGCGTTCAGCTTGTCGTTCTGCATCGTCTTGGGAGAAAAGAAATATTGGCGTCGGCTCGAGATCCAGCATCCATAGGCCTCCATTCCCGAAGCGCGGGCGAGGGCGAGGAACAACCAAGTCAATTGTATGCCGTTGCCGGAGCCTCGCTTCCACACATCCTCCACGTTTTCCGCAGTCTTGTCTTTGTCGCGCTTCTCCTCTTGCTCGGTTTTCTGCACCTCATAAGACGTGTTGCGGAGCTGCTGCACACGATCATAGATTTTTCGCAGCTTGGTTTCCGGAGGATCGTTCGGAGAAACGATCTGGGCTACGGCTTCTTCCATGGCCTTGCGCTTTCCGATGAAGCTTTCCAACTGGCTGTTTCGCTCCTTACCTATTCTTTTCCAGTAGGTGTCGGCGTCCTTGGCGTAGAGCTCTTGGTCGTAGATGAAGTCGACGCGAGACTTCAGTTCGTTTTCCGGAGGCATGAAATCTTCGGTCTGGAAGGCGGCAATATTGGTGGCTTCCATGCGTACGATGTGGAAGCGGTCCGCGGGGTCCTGTTTCGGCTCGGAGCCGGGCTGCAAGCCCTGCCAGCTCCAGCGGAAATTCAAAGCGCGGTTGATCCCGGAAGTCGAAGTACTAATGAATGGTTTCAGAGAAAATCTGGCTCTCCTGGTAAACAGATCCTGGCTAAGAATCCAATGCGAGTCGTAAATGAAATTCTCCCTCATATCCACGGTGAAGTAATACTCAATGATGCCGCCGACCTCGACGTCCGGTAAGGTAAAAGTTTTAGCCAGATACTTGACTCCCCTGGACTTGACGAGGGACTTCTCGAAAATCTGACCATCGAAATCGACGATAGTGCCATCCGGCCTGATGGTGCGGGCTCGAATATGGACTACATCCTGGTTTGCCTTGAAAAATGGGATTTCTATGTCGGCGTACTTGCGCCCCTCTTCTGTGAGAATTTTGATGCGAAAGTAATTGTCTTCGTGAGGAGTGCGCGAATTGTCGTCCCGATCAACCTGGCGATAGAGGATGATGGCGGGAGCGCCCGGTGCCAGGGGTTCGCTGGTCATCTTCAGTTCGTCCGGCGAAACTGGCTGGAAACCCTGTTGGGCCTGAACTTGCGCGGGGTAAACGACCATACCCAGAGTCATAAGCAGGGAACACATGGAAGCCGCAAGGAAAATTCGAGTGGACATGGGGGGTCTCATTGGGAAACTACCAGGTGGTGCGCCGCGCTCACGAGTGCGGGGGGCGGTCGGGCTGTAACGTTGGTAATCCGCGCTGGTGGCGTTGTAGCGATGATGCCAGCGAGTGCGGGAGGACAAACTCGCGACGAAGCGAATCATTATCAACCTCTCCTTGGAGGATGAGCGACAATCTTGAGTAGCGCAGAGGGTTGCAGCGGCGCCGGGCATGTTCAATCACATTCACCCACAGAGGCGCGCGCACCAATGCGCTGGCGCAATTTTCAGCATTTCACGGGGAAGTAGCGACCCGGACCACAGACGGAACTGAGACTCCGCCGCCCCCCAGGCGAATCCTGATCGCTTAATCGCAGAACACATTACGGCATTCGAGATAGGCCGTCAAGGAATATCGCGGGTGATGGTGACGAGTTGGGTCCGCGGAAGGGAGCGCCTGTGGCGGCTGTCAGCTGGCCAGCTTGCGAAGGAAGTCGGATTCGTCCATGCGGTATTTGAAGGCTTTGCGGCCGTCGATGAAGACGACGGGGACTTCGTCGGTGAACTGACGGCGGAGTTGGTCGTCGCTGTCGACGTCGACGTCTTGCCAGGTGAAGCCGCCGCGGCGGTGGAGTTTGGTGAGCGTTTCTTTGACGATTTCGCAGAGGTGGCATCCTTTGCGGGAGTAGAGAACGACCTGCCGGGGCTCAGACATTGGGGTGAGTTTAGCAAGGGTGGGCGGTGTTCTGCCAGTGGAAGGTGCGGGGGTCCAGAAAGGCAGCGGCTGAAGCCGGATTGAGTCGAGGGATCGATGATATGGCTGAAGCCACATCCTGATACGAACCGCCGGGTTGCTGGCGTGCTTTTCCGCGTTTTGCCCGGCTGGACAGCCCGTTCGATTTCGCTCAGGCGGCTGTCTCCACGTGAGCATCGCAGGTACAATCCCATTTATGCGTGTGACATCGGACAAGCCTTTGCAGGGGAAGACGGTTCTGATTACGGGCGGAGCGCGGCGGTTGGGGCGGGCTACGGCTCTGGCGATGGCCGAGGCCGGGGCGGATGTGGCGATCACGTTTCTGCACTCCGGGCGGGAGGCGCAGCATACCGTGATTGATCTTTGCAGTTTTGGGGTGCGGGCGGTTGCGCTACGCTGCGACATTACGGACGAGAAGAGCGTTCGGTCCGCGATTAAGGAAGTGGGCAGCGAACTGGGCGGGCTCGACATTCTGGTTAACAACGCCGCGAATTACGAGACTGTCGAGTTCGAGAAGCTTAGCTTGAAACAGTGGGATGCTATTTTTGCTTCGAATGCGCGGGGGCCGTTTCTGGTTTCGCGGGAAGCTTTGAAATTGCTGCGGAAGCGGCGGGGGAAGATTATCAATATGGGTTCGTTGGGTGGGTTGCGGCCTTGGGCAGATCATGCGCACTATTGTTCTTCGAAGGCTGCGGTACATATGTTGACGAAGGTGATGGCGAAGGCTTTGGCTCCGGCGATTGCGGTGAACTGCGTGGCGCCGGGGATGATCGATCTGGGAGAGAAGGCGGCGGCTTCGTTTATGAAGCGCATGGCGAAGCAGACGCCAATGCGGCGGAACGGAACTGGGCAGGAGATTGCTGCGGCGGTTTTGTTCTTCGCTACCGCGCCTCATTTTATTACTGGGCAGATTATGGCTGTGGATGGCGGGCTGGGTTTGTAGAGCGATCGGCCCCGGACCGAGGCGTCCGGGGCTACGGGATTACACGTCTGCGGTTGTGGGATCGATGATCGATGCGATCTCGGAAATTCGATTTGCGGGGAAGCCGCCCTGCGTGGCGTGTTCGCGGATCAGGGCTTCGTTGGGTGCGATGTAGATGCAGTAGATTTTGTCCTGAGTTACGTAGCTGTGCACCCACTGTATCTCGGGGCCGAGTTTGCGCAGGACGCCGCAGGAAGTTTGCGAGACGGCTTGCAGTTGCTGCGGGGTCAGTTTTCCGGCGCCGGGTAGCTCGCGTTCGATTACATATTTGGGCATGGAATCCTCGTGTGTGTGGAGTCAGAAAGTTTTGAGGGCCGCATCAGTTTGCCCGATCCGTGTGTTTTAATCAAGCGTTGGCAGAGGGTTGGTTTGCGGGGCGCCGAATGTGGATGGGGTTTGAGATAGCCGTCGCTACGCTCATCGTGGGCATTCTCATTGTTGCAGTCGTGATCCGTGGCATTGTGGGGAAGAGCTAGCGGCTATGGTCTTGATCCGTATGAAAAAGCGTTTTATCGCAGTCGCGCTAGTGTGCTTGAGTTCTGTCGCCTGGGCACAGATGCGGCCTGAAGATGGTGGTCAGGAATTTCAGGTCTGGACGGGCGGTGGATATTCGGTCCCAGGCGGGACTGCTGATACTGGCGTTTGGAACGTGGGGGTGCGCTATGGTTGGATCTTGACCCGGCCGCACGGTCCCGGATTCCTCAATGGAAGATTCGAATACGTACTGGACGCTGTGCCGGTTTTCATGATCTTCCAGCGCTACAACACGGCTTATGGGGCGGGCTTTAGTCCGCTCGGTTTGAAGTGGGACTTCGCGGCTCGCGGTCGGATTGAGCCTTATCTCGAGTTGAATGGTGGGACGTTGTTTACCAATCACGAAGTGCCGACTGGAACCTCCGATGTGAACTTTACCGACGCGGCGGCGCTGGGGATGCATCTGCTCGGCGACAAGCATGCCTTCAGCGTG
>Ga0210410_10004717_pt1 | contig 11917 bp, 9 predicted proteins | sample IncBWC4MmetaG_FD_161058 | JGI IMG/M metagenome (GOLD analysis project Ga0210410, IMG submission 161058) | Forest soil microbial communities from Barre Woods Harvard Forest LTER site, Petersham, Massachusetts, United States - Inc-BW-C-4-M | ecosystem: Environmental > Terrestrial > Soil >... | reverse complement strand
AGAGGGGAACGTCTCGCAAGAGGCCGCTCGATTGCTGGCGTTGGAACTTTATCGCGAAGAGAAAATCTCCCTGGGACGCGCTGCCGAGCTATGTGAAACGCCCTTGGCCGTTTTTATGGATTTCGTGGCGAAGCACGGAGTTCCGCCCCTAAGATACAGGCTTGAAGAGTTGGAGGAGGAACGTCGATCGACTGGCCGTGTCAAAACGTGATCGTCGTATCCGATTCATCGCCCCTGGTTATTCTAGCTAAACTCAACCATTTCGACCTTCTTCGCACACTTTTCTCGCAAGTTTACATTTCAGCGGAGGTTCGCCACGAGGTCGTCGTGTCCGGCGCTGGTCTGCCAGGTGCGTCCGAAGTGGATCGAGCGACTTGGATTGAAACGAAGCAAGTTCAGAATCGAACGGAACTGTCCGAACTGGGAATTGGAGAGCTTAGCGCGATCGTCCTTGCGAAAGAAATACGCGCAAATATAGTGCTGCTCGACGACTATGAGGCGCGCCGCTTGGCCAAGGGTGAGAATCTCGAAGTCCGAGGGACCTTGGGAGTGCTAGAAACTTCTTTCCGGCAAGGGCATTTAGCCGACCTTCGCGGCGCTTTCGAGCAACTCCTGAAACACAGCTATATCGACCCGCGTTTACTCAATGAGCGATTACGAGCCATGGGACTGCCCCTCCTCTAAAGCGGATTCGGGCCAGACCATGCTATAGAATCCCTCCTCATGGCGAAGCTGGAAGAATATAGGAAGAAGCGCCGCTTTGATCGAACGCCGGAGCCATTCGGCGAGCCGGAACGCTCCGACCAGGCGCCGCAACCGGGGGCAGACGCAAAGCGCAAGCGCCTGCCAAATCCGAAGCTGTCTATGTTGGAAATCCCCGCGGAGGCCAGGCATGGAGACACGTTCGTGGTGCAGAAGCACCGAGCAACACGGCTGCACTATGACTTTCGGCTGGCGATCAATGGCGCATTAGTCTCTTGGGCGGTGCCGAAAGGCCCGTCGCTGAATTCCGCGGACAAGCGGCTCGCCGTACAGACCGAAGATCATCCACTCGAGTACGGCGGCTTCGAAGGCAAAATTCCCGAAGGCAGCTACGGCGCGGGAACCGTCATGGTGTGGGACCGCGGAACGTTTGCTGTCGAAAACCTGCCGGGACGCAATTTGGACGCGGCACAACAACTCCAGAAGGGAGAAATCAAGTTCAGCTTGAACGGAGAAAAGCTGCGCGGAAGTTTTGTGCTTGTGAAGCTGAAGAAGAGCGAAAAGGGCAATGAATGGCTGATGATCAAGCACAAAGACGCCGCTGAGGATCCCGCCTGGAACGTTGACGAACATGACGGCTCCGTCTTAACCGGCAGGACCATCGAAGAAATCAAGCAAGAGCTTCCACCCAAGCGTGCGCCGAACCCGCTTCGCCCAGACGAGCTCCAAGAAGCGCGCAAGGCGGCCATGCCGTCCCGTTTGGAACCGATGCTCGCAACCATCGGCGACCGCCCTTTTTCCGATCCCAACTGGCTCTTTGAGATCAAGTGGGACGGCGTGCGCGCGCTTGCCTGGATCGATAGCGGAGCACTGACGATACGTGCCCGCAGCGGCGCCGAGATCACCGGGCGCTATCCCGAACTCGCCTCGCTCCCAGCAGCGATCTCCGCGCGCCAAGCGATTCTCGATGGAGAAATTGCCGCTATCGACGCTCACGGCCGCAGCGACTTTGGGCTCCTGCAGGAACGGATGCACGTGCGCGCTCCCGCCGAAAATCTAATCTCGCGCGTCCCCGTCGTTTTCTTCGCCTTCGATCTGCTCTACTGCGACGGATACGACCTTCGCAGGTCGCCGCTCATCGAGCGCAAGCAACTTCTTCAACGCCTGCTTCACACCTCCGATAGATTTCGTTTTTCCGATCATCAACTGGAACGCGGAAAAGAAATCTTCGAAGTGGCCCGAGACAACGGCCTCGAGGGCATCGTCGCCAAGCGGATTGATAGTCCGTACGTCTCCGAGCGCAGCACGAGTTGGCTCAAACTCAAAATTACGAAGACTCTTGACGCTGTCGTCGGCGGTTGGACCGCGGCGCGCACCTCCGCTATCCCTCTCGGCGCGCTCCTTTTGGGTCTCTATCAAGGGAAAAAGCTTCGCTTCATCGGCCACGTTGGTACCGGTTTCGATGGCAAAAAGTTGGAGGAGCTAAGCAGCGAACTAAAGAAACTGGCATCGCCCTCTTGCCCATTCGATGTCGTTCCGGAAACAAACGAGAAACCCTCATGGGTCTCTCCAACTCTCGTTGCGCGCGTCAAGTTCAGCGGATGGACACAGGAAAATTCGTTACGCCACCCCGTTTTCATCGCTCTTCGCGAGGATGTTCGTCCCGCAGACTGCCAATGGGCGAGCGAAGTCGCCGCCACCAATCCTGAGCCCGTTCCCGCCGGCGCCCCTCCCGCAGTTGTCCACGCGCCCGCGGTCGTGGGCCGGGTGATCAGCAAGAAAGCCCAAATCGAGGAAGAATTGTTTGAAGGCCGCGCGGAATCCGTCACCATCGAACTCGACGGCAAACGTCTCCGCCTAAGCAACCTGAACAAAGTTTATTTCCCGGAGTCCGGCTACACGAAACGCAACCTGCTCGCCTACTACTACCAAGTGGCCGACTACATCCTACCTTTTCTTCGCGGACGCGCTCTGGTCTTGCGCCGCTATCCTGATGGCATCAACGGCCAGGCCTTTTTTCAGAAAGATGTCCGCGAGGGCTTGCCTGAGTGGTTCAAGACCGTCCCCATCGACTCCGAAGGCCGAGGCAAAGAAATTCACTACGCCACTGCCGACGACCGCGCTTCGCTTCTCTTCCTAACCGGTCTTGGCTGCATCGACCACAATCCCTGGTCCAATCGCACCGACGACTTCGATCATCCCGATTACTTCTTCTTCGATCTCGATCCCTCGGACGGCACGGAATTTTCCGTTGTGGTTACGATTGCGCAGGCGCTTCACAAAGCGCTCGAAGAATTGCACGTCGCTCATTTCCTGAAAACCTCCGGCGCTACCGGCTTTCACATCTACGTCCCCGTTGAACCGGTCTATACCTATGAGCAGCTAAGGACTTTTGCCGAGATCATCGCCCGCAACGTAACCGCAGAGCACGCCAATCTTGTCACCAGCGAGCGCATCGTCGCCAAGCGTCCCGCCGGCCGCGTACTAATCGACGTCCAGCAGAACGCTCACGGCCGCCCACTCGCCGCCGCCTATTCGGTCCGCGCCTTTCCGAAAGCCCCTGTCTCCACGCCGGTCCTACCGCGAGAACTGAAGACAAGCCTCCGTCCTGAGACCATGAACATGAAGGCCGTGCCCGCACGTCTAAAAGAAAAAGGCGATCTCTGGGCCGATTTTTGGAAGAAACGTCAACGTCTGGAAGGCGCCATCGAACTGCTCAGCCAGCGTATGTCGGCGACTACAAAGAAAACGCCGTGATAGCCAAGCCGTAGTTGGGCAGATATGTCTTCTGTGCGTCCACGGGGCGTAGTCTCCTGCCCTGATCGGGGGTGCTACGGTGGTTTCGAGTGACGTAATTGATCTTTATTCCGGCCTTGAGAATTTGGGCGTCGAAATCTGGATCGATGGCGGCTGGTGCGTTGATGCCCTCCTTCGTGAGCAGAGTAGATCTCATCAGGATTTGGACATTGCCATTGAGGAGAAGGACGTACCGAAATTGAAAGAAATGCTGCTCGAGAGAGGATACAAAGAGATAAAGATGGAAGACGCCCGGGATTGGAATTTCGTCTTAGGTGATGAATACGGCAGAGAAATCGATGTGCACGTGATTGTCTTCGATAGTCAGGGAAATGGAATATACGGACCGAAAGAAAATGGGGAGATGTACCCTGCGGCTTCCTTGACGGGGACTGGGGTGATAGAAGGTCGAACGGTGAGGTGCATTTCACCTGAATGGATGGTGAAATTTCACTCCGGCTACGAGTTGAGAGACAAGGACTTTCGCGACGTGTCGGCCTTGTGCGCGAGATTTGGCATTGACTTGCCATCGGAATACAAGCGGTTCAAAAGATAGGCTCAACCCTTTCCGGACCGCGGTCGGTATGATTAAATCGCAAAGACAGGAGGTGCACCATTCCTGGCGCGGGCAAGCTACTAGTGGGAACTTCGGGATATTCCTATAAGGAGTGGAAGGGCAATTTTTACCCTGAAAAGCTGCCGGACAAGGAGATGCTTAGCTTCTATGCCAAGCAATTCTCCACCGTCGAAATCAATCATAGTTTCTATCGCATGCCCACCGAGTCCGCCCTTTCGAACTGGGCGAAAAGCGTCCCCGGGGGTTTTCGTTTCGCGTTGAAAGCCAACCAGCAAATCACTCACATAAAACGGCTCCGCGACTGCGAAAGCTCGTTGAAGCGTTTCCTGGAAGTCTCGAGCATCCTCAACGACGGCGACCACCTCGGCCCCATCCTCGTGCAACTCCCGCCCACCTTCAAATTCGATCGCCCCCTACTCGAAGATTTTCTCGCCCTTCGCCCGCCTGCATTCCTTTTCGCGTTTGAAGTGCGTCATCCGTCCTGGTACACCGACGAAACTTATGCCACCCTTCGCCAGCACCAAACGGCCCTCTGCCTCTCCGAAACGGAAAAGCAAACTCCCCCCGACGTAATCACCGCCCCGTTCACCTACGCCCGTTTACGCCTCGAAGACTACACCCCGAAGCAACTGAAAGCCTGGAGGCAGCGCTTCGATGCCTGGCTCGCGCAAGGCATCGATGTCTACGTCTATCTCAAACACGAAGACGCCGGCAAAGCGCCAGCCTACGCTCGCCAACTCCTCGGAATAACAACCTAAAAGAAAAAGGCGATCTCTGGGCCGATTTTTGGAAGAAACGTCAGAGACTAGAAGGCGCCGTCGAGCTTCTCAGCAAACGGATGGCCTCGAAACGAAAAAGACCAAGCCCCAAAACCATCGGCAAACCGCACTGAGACGTTTGCCTTCCCCTACTCGGTCGCCCCCAGCGAAGGCGAACCCTATTGCACGCCAAGCAACCGATTCCTCATTCCTCGCAAATTCCCACCCCAGTGCATCAAACTTGTATCAGCCGTGGAGGACGGCTACCCACCCTGCCCGCGTCCCGTTCGGCTGCGTATTTAAACTCTCAAGCACGCTCGAAAGGACCTATCTCTATGAAACGCCTGCTCCTACTTAGCTTGGGGCTGTTCCTGTTGGCCGTACCGTCGCGCGCCCAGTCCTCCGCCGACGCTTCCATTGGCTACTCTTACTTCCACCTGGGAGGCGGCGCCGACCTCAGCCAGAATGGTGTCAGCGGTTCGATCGCATATAAACCAATCCCCTTTCTGGGGATCGTTGGTGACTTTGGCGGCTACCACGCCTCTCCCGGCGGTGTTTCGCTGAATACCTACACGTTTCTTTTTGGCCCGCGAATCATTCTTCACAACCCGACAAAGGTCACTCCTTTTGTTCAGTTCCTGGCGGGTGCCGGGCATTTAACTTTTGGCAACGGCGGCGGTTCCAATACCAACTTCGCGTATAGCGTTGGCGGCGGGGTGGATTTGGGCGTTCTGCCCCACCTCGCGCTGCGCCCGCAACTCGACTACGTTGGCCTGCATAATTCCAACGGCACGGCAAATTGCACTCGCGTCTCGGTCAGCGCCGTCGTTCGCTTCTGACGCCGCACCAAACAGAGCGATCGAAGGCATGCGAACCGGAGGGTCAACGGGAGGGTCGATTTTTTCGACCCTCCCAGTATTTCAATGCACGCCGGGATCCGATTTTCGAGAATAGCGCTTATTCTTTGGCCGCATACGCATGCAGCGTTGCCGCGTTCAGCAATGATGCAGACTCTTCATCCAAATAAACCGTCGCCGCTGCATGCGTGCGCAATATCGAAGCGGGAGCCATCAGACTGATTTCTCCCTCGAAGCAAAGCTTCACGGCTTCCGCTTTCCGCGCATCCGGCACAACGACAAGAATCTCTCGCGCTTTCATGATCTGGCGCACCGACATGGAAATGGCCTGCCGCGGAACATCCGATATTTCCGCGAACCATCCCTCGCCCACCTGTTGCCGCCGGCACGCTTCGTCGAGTTCGACGATCAGATACGGCTCATCACTCACGAAATCCGCCGGAGGATCGTTAAACGCCAAGTGGCCGTTCTCTCCGATGCCCACAAATGCAATATCAATCGGTGCCGCGTTCAAGCTCTCGCCAGTCCGTAGCGCAGCTTCGCGCGCATCGCCGTCGCCGTCGAGCAAGTGATACTTCGTAAGGCCCGTTTTATGAATGAAATTCTTAAGCAGGTAGTTGCGAAAGCTGGCTGGATGGGTAATCGGCAATCCGATGTACTCATCAAGGTGAAACATTTCGACGCGCTGCCAGTCAATGTCTTCTCTCTTGGTTAGGGCATCCAAAAATTCCAACTGCGATGCTCCCGTTGCAACGACAATTCGCGCCAGCCCACTTTGAAGAATAGCGCCGCGCAAAGCAGCCGCGGCCTGCTCTGCCGCAGATCGGCTGAGAGCGAGCTTGTCTTTGAACACTCTTATAATCACCGCCGGTACTCCTTTGCAGGTATCAGAATCATTGCGCTCGAATGTGTTCGCATCATCCTCAATTGGCACCGCTTGTTCAGCCTACGTCATCAGGTCAGTTCTCCGCATCTCCTATGACCTGAGCAGCGAAGAGCCTTGAGCCCTGCAGGACGATGGCCGAAAATTAATCTGAAATTAAACGCTGAAAGTGTTCGAAACATGACATTAGTCCATCCTCTTTCTGACTAGTGTGGTGTCTGCGTATTGTCTCCATCGACGCAGGAGTCTCCGCGCCGTTCGGAACGATCGGATCTCAGATGTTGTCTCCCCCAGCATCAAGGAAATGAAACTCGAATGGATCCAAACTGCCTGAATGATCTGTACGTCAAACAATTCTATTTCTCCAGCATGGAGGACACGATGAGCCACAATAAATGGTCCAACAAATACACCACATTTGCCGTGGGGATTGGAGTAGGCGCGCTTCTCGCCCTGCTTTTTGCGCCATCCTCAGGAGAGGAGACGCGCGACTATATCTCCAGCACTGTGAAAAAAGGGATAGATGATGCGGCATCGACGGGAAAGCGCTGGAAGCGCCGCGCACAAGAGACCGTGGACGACGTGAAATCCACAGTCGCTGGCGCGGTTGAAGCCGGGCAGGAAGCTTACCGCAGCGTTAGAGACGCCTAAGTCTTTGCGGCCGACCGGTGCCTACATCTTGGCTGGGGCCACCGTAGGCATTTTGCCGTTTTGCGGAATTGGGAGTTTTCCGTCGGCGGCGCTCGTCAGCGCGATGAATTGCGGGTCTTCGCGGAGAGAAGCAAACACGGCGTCAACGCGGGCTTCCATCATTTCCTTCGAGCGCACTGCTTCGTAGCGCTCGTATTCAAAAAAATGGCGTTTGAGAAGGTCGAGAGCTTTTTGCTTTTGCCCGAGCTGCGCGTAAATGGCGGCAAGATTGTAGGAGGCAGGCAGCATCGCTTCGTTTTCCTGCGCAATTTTCAACGCTTCGTCGCCATGACCGTTGCCGGCGAGGAACGCGGCGGCGAAGACCAGATTGTACGGATCGGTTGGATCGAGCTTCGTGGCTTCGCGCGTGTAGTAGTCAGCTTTGGCGGCATTGCCTTCCGAGTTCCAGTAAACGGCAAGATTGCGGTATGCCAACGCGATTGGATATTCACGCACCGAATCTTCCATCAGATGCAAGCCTGCAAGAAAGTCGCCTTCGTGGATGGTCATCTTTCCGAGGCCATGGAGTGCTACAGCACGCGATAGTGGGTCGGCAGGCATGTCGAGAATGGCCTGAAATGTCACGCGCGCCTTATCCCAATCGCCGAGGTGATGGCGGTAGAGTTCCCCAAGATAACGAAGCGGGGCAGGATCGGCGGGGTCCATGCGGCGCGCTTCGCTGTAGAGGCGTTCGGCTTCTTCGTATTTGTCGTTCATCTCCGCGTCAAGCCCGCGCTTCATGACAGTCTCGATTTTGGCGCTCTGAGCGGGATTCATGACCGGGGCGTCAAAAAGCTTAACGGTGGCATCGACGCCGAGCTTTTTCAGTTCTTTCGCGGCGTCCTTCGCTTTGCCTGGGAAAAGACATTTTTCAACGAGCACCGATTTGTACAATGGGATCGCGCCATCTTTGTCTCCGGACTTGGCCTTTTCCTTGGCCGCTTTGAGCTCGTTCTTAACGGCCTCTTCGCGCTGCTTCATTTCGGATTCCACCAGCTTTTCGACATCATCGACTTTCAGGAAACCGTTGTTGTTCTGAAGCTTGTTGATTACCGTCCCGTCCGTTTTCGCGAGCACGACTACCGGAAGCTTGTCTCCACCGACGAACTTTTGCCCCAAAGTGGAGCTAGCCTCGGCGACGCCCATCGTGACGCACTCTGTCGCATATAGAGATAGGCTTCGCGAATTGCGCAGGCTGGATTTCTGAAATTCCTGTACTGAGGAAGGAAACCAGTACACAACGAGGCCGCCGGGAACTAGAGCATCTTCCGGTTTGAGAATTTTCCAGGGAACTTGGTAGACCTGCTCGCTCCCCATGCCCGGAGTGCCAGGAGCGCCGCCGCTTCTCATCCCGCCCATTCCGCCGCCACCACCGCCGCCGCAAGTAGCCCAGTCTGGAGCAGGCAACAGCAGAAGGACCATGAAGAGTGCACTCAGCCGGGAAATCTGTTGTCTCATGACTCTCACCCCAATCTCGCAATATAGTCGGCACAATCATACACGCGGGCTCTGCACCAGAGCGATCGTCTTTGCTTGAGTTCGATGCGCGTTTGGGGTGAAACGTCGCACGTTGCCCGAATTGTGCGACGCGTCATCAAAATCAAGGCTCGTCAGAGCACGCGCCGCCCTTGCCTCTCGCCACTAGCTAGTGCAGTTCCCGGCTCGCAAAATTCCCCCGTGCTATACTGCCGCCCGTTTGCGTGAAAGAATCTCCTAGCTCACCACGCGGAACGGCGGGAGGCCGCCAAGCTCTTGATCACTTTGCCGGAGACATTCAACGTCGCCACGCACTTCGTGGACCGCAACGTCCAGGAAGGCCGCGGCGCGAAAGTCGCCATCGAGTGCGGCGAGGAGCTGGTCACCTACCAGCAACTGCTGGAAAATACCAACCGCGTTGGCAATGTCCTGCTCGCTCTCGGCGTCCACGCAGAAGAGCGCGTGCTTCTTTTGCTCCTAGACACTCCGGAATTCCTCTACTCCTTTTTTGGAGCAATCAAGATTGGGGCCGTCGCCGTTCCCGTCAACACGCAGGCCAAGCCCCAAGACTACGAATACATCCTCAACGATTGCCGCGCTCGCATCGCTCTAGTCAGCGAACCTCTACTGCCACATTTACAATCCATTCCGAACGAAAACCTCCGCTATTTGCAAGAGATCGTGGTTAGCGAAGTAAAGCAGGATCCTCCATCACGGGATCGACTCTCGCACAATCATCACTCTCTGCAGAATCTGATGGCTTCCGCTTCGCCAGAATTGTCAGCCTCGCACACCAGCAAAGACGAGCCCGCTTTCTGGCTGTACTCCTCTGGAAGCACCGGCGCCTCCAAGGGTTGCGTCCATCTTCATCACGACATGGTCGTTTGCTGCGAGCTGTACGCCAAAGGCATCCTTCAAATGAAAGAGACCGACCGCTGCTTCAGCGTCGCGCGACTGTTTTTTGCCTACGGGCTGGGAAATGCCGGCTATTTCCCTCTCGGCTGCGGCGCCACGACGATTCTTTCTCCGATGCGTCCCGTTCCGGCTACAATTTACGCCGATATTGAACGTTACCGTCCCACACTTTTTTTCTCCGTGCCCACAAATTTTGCGGCGCTGCTGGCGCATCACCGCGAAGATGTGCGCGAATTCGACTTCTCCAGCGTGCGTCACGCGATCTCCGCCGGCGAATCGCTTCCCGCGCCGTTGTTCCATCGATTCAAAGAACGTTTTGGCGTCGAAATTCTGGACTCGCTCGGCTCCACGGAAACTTTGCAAATGGTCATCGCGAACCGCCCGGGCGAAGCGAAGCCTGGCTCCAGCGGAAAAATTATTCCCGGCTATGAAGCCAGAATCGTCGACGAGCAAGGCAATGCAGTCGAACCCAACGAGATCGGCGACCTCCTCATCAAAGGAGACTCCACATGCTCCGGCTATTGGAACAAACATGAAAAAACGAAGGAAACTTTTGTAGGCGGGTGGTTCCGAACCGGCGACAAATATTTCCAGGATGAGGAGGGCTACTTTTGGTATGCGGGGCGCTCGAACGATGTTTTCAAAGTTCACGGCCTCTGGCTGAGTCCCGCGGAAGTCGAGAGCGTTTTAATCGAGCATCCAGCGGTCCGAGAAGCGGCAATCGTTGCGCGCGAAGACCAAGATGGCCTCACCAAAGCGGCTGCATATGTAGTCCTAAACGCGGAATTTGTACCGAGCGAAGAGTTGTCGCAGGAATTGCAAGAATCAGTTGGGCAAAAGATCGGAGGGTACAAGCGCCCCCGATGGATTGAGTTTCTATCCGAGATTCCCAAAACAGCCACGGGAAAACTTCAGCGCTTCAAACTGCGCGAGTTGCAAGATCGAAAGGCGCAAGATGTTTCGTAGGATCGCGGCGATTTACGAGTACAAGAGACTTGTATCGGCGGACAAACTCGACAACTCGCTCGTACAAGCGGTCGGCCCTTGCACAACGAAACGCCTGTGGTAGAGCAGCAACGCGCGCAACCCCGCGAGTTCTTCACCTCCGCCGGCTCTTCCCGGACCCCCGTGTAAGCAACTTGGCACAACGTTGCCGTGCCCGGTGAACTGGGTGCCGACGCTGGAATCGACAATCATGATACGGCCATGCAAATCGCCGATGCCAAGCACAACACTTTGGAGAAAAACCGGATCGTTCGCAAAGATCGAAGCGACCAGTGAGCCAAGCCCGCGCCGCGCTATGGCGATAAGGTCTTCGACTCCGTCATAAGCAACTAGAGTCGTGACAGGGCCGAAAACTTCGACATCGTGCACAAATTTCGCTTCGAGGCCTTTTTCACAAGCGAGCAACGTCGGCTGCACGAACGCGGATTTCTGCCCATCAGCATCGATCGGCTGAAAATTTTCGTCCCCGCCAAAAAGGACCTGGCATTCTTCTTTTAATTGTCTCAGCCCCTCGAGACAGGCCGATTGCTGCGCTTTGTTCACCACGGGTCCGACCCGCACTTCCGCGTTTCGCGGATTGCCCACTTTCATGGAACTCAACCGCGTGATGATCGCGTCGCCAAGCGCTTTCATGTGCGGCCGCGGAACCAGCACGCGGCGAATCGCGGTGCATTTCTGCCCGGCTTTCAGCGTCATCTCGCGGACAACCTCTTTGACGAGGAGATCGAACAAGTCTGTTCCAGGACCGGCGTCTGGTCCGAGAATGGTGGAGTTGATGCTGTCCGCTTCGATGTTGACGCGAACCGAGCGGCGCAAAACATTCGGATTCGAGCGAATACGCGCTGCGGTGTCCGCCGACCCGGTGAACGAAACGATGTCGCTTTCGCCCACGTGGTCCAGAATGTCGCGCGCGGAGCCGCAGAGAATCGAGATTGCGCCTGCCGGCAAAATATTTGCCTTCACGATGTCTTCAACAATTCGGTGAGCCAGCCACGCCGTCGGCGAAGCGGGTTTGATCACAATGGGCACGCCGGAGAGCAACGCGGGCGCAGCTTTTTCGCACACGCCCCAGGCCGGAAAATTGAACGCGTTGATAAAAACGGCAACGCCTTTTGTTGGCAATAAGAAATGCTGCCCAACAAAAACGCCCGTCTTCGAAATAGAAACCGGGACGCCTTCCTTCAGAATTTTTCCGTCGGCGAGGGCCTGGCCGATCTTTGCATAATATTTCATCGTGTAAATCGCGCCGTCCACATCG
>Ga0210410_10004716_pt1 | contig 11917 bp, 10 predicted proteins | sample IncBWC4MmetaG_FD_161058 | JGI IMG/M metagenome (GOLD analysis project Ga0210410, IMG submission 161058) | Forest soil microbial communities from Barre Woods Harvard Forest LTER site, Petersham, Massachusetts, United States - Inc-BW-C-4-M | ecosystem: Environmental > Terrestrial > Soil >... | reverse complement strand
CGCAATTCGCCGGTCGGAATAAGCTGAGCATTCACGGGCGTGAATCGCGACGCGAAAATCTGCAAAAGATGGGTCATTGCCGATCCGTTCCCCACACCGGCGGACAGATCGAAGTAGCTATGACCGCTAATATTGACAATGGTGGGCTTATCGGTTGTTGCTTCATACTGTATCTGCAACGAATTGTGTTCATATAACGAGAATTTCGCAGTCACGTGCAACGTGCCCGGATAGCCCTCCTCGCCGTCAGGACTTACGTAAGTCAATGCCGCGGTTGCCGGCTCTCCACTTGTTATCGAGGCAACCCTCCACACGACTTTGTCGAAGCCATGCGCTCCGCCGTGCAGATGATTGCCATGATCGTTTGTAGCCAGCAAATAGTTGTGTCCATCGAGGCTGAAGCGGCCCTTCGCAATTCGGTTGGCAAAGCGCCCGACTGTCGCGCCAAAATAGTGTGTATCGGTTAAATACTCCTGCGCAGTCGAAAACCCTAAGACGACATCGCCGGCATTGCCGTGTCGGTCGGGTACACGTAAGGATTGAATCGTTGCACCTAGCGTCATGAGGCGCACCGTCATCCCGGATTTGTTTGACAAAACGACCGCTTCGATTGAACTGCCGTCGTCAAGGACGCCGAATGGCTCGCGCTTGGCCTCCGCCGCCGAGGCGTATTGCGCGCCAATTAGCGACACAAAGATAAGCAGGGCAAATTGCATGTATCTCTTGGCCAACAGGGCAGGGCGCCTCTGCCGGAGTGTTGAATGCAGCGGTAGCCATTGATCCTCATGTGGTAAATCCAATCCAACGCCCCGCCCCGACGATGATTGCCCACAGCAATACCGAGGCTGCGCCGGCGAGTCTTGCTGCTGCCGGCGGCTTGCCCGCATCCCATTTGGTCACGTGCCGCGCGCCGATGCGGTGAAATCCAAGCATGTTTAGTCCTGCTAGCACGAGACACGTCATTTTTATGCGGAAGGGAACATCGTTGTAGTAAATAAGCGCCTTGGATGAAAACATGAGCAAACCGGCGGTAACCGCAACCGCAAATGCGGTCCAAGTCAAAGGCAGCATTTCCTCCGCTATATGGCTGAAGGGGCGGTCGCGATTAGCAAAACCGAGTAGCCGCAGATCGACCGTCAGGATCGAACCGACTACAAGCACCAATGCAAAAACGTGAATCGTTTCGATCGTCGGAAAAAGCCAGCTTGACTCACGAATGTTGGTTGGAAACGGCAGATTCTGCAGCCATCGTAGGGCATTTTCGATACCCACGAGTCAGATCCGGCTTATTTGATGGTCATTGTACATACGCAATCCATCGGCCCGCAGTAACAATTCCCGCACCGATCATCAAAGCAGCGATTCCGGCACTGCGCGCTGCGAGTTGTCTCGCCGGTGACTCGTCCCAGTATAGAGGGTTACCGCTCAAGGACCGCTGAACGACCAACAACAGACCCGCAAGCAGCAGCACCAGTACCATCTTGGCTCGAAACACCCAGTTGAGTAATTCTCGCGCCGGTTCGGTGACGGTCAAAAGCACTCCTGTGGCAAGCAGAACGCTTAGCGCACCCCAAATCCAAGGCGCCGATCTGGCCGTGATCATTGCAACGGGACTTCTAAAGCGGGTGAGGCCGATTAGTCGAAAGCTTATGAGGTACACAGAGATCAGAAATATGCTAATCGCAATGATATGAATTGTCTGAATTATGGGTACGAACCAACCCGCGCTCTGAAACGCAACGCTGATGGACGTTGCGGACAGCCAGTCACAAAATTCCTCAATCACGGAGATGCGCCATAGCCATTGAATTACGCCGCGGCATAGTTATATCAAAACCGCAATGCATCCGTGAATTGTCCGTCGATCAAAATAAAGGCGATGCGGCAGTTTTTACCAGATCGATTGGCCCAACTGTGGTTGGTGCCGCGCTGAATCACGATGTCGCCGGCAGAGACATTTGTTTCACCATCGTCCACAATCAATGTAACTTCCCCTTCAAGAACGATGCCATAGTCGATGGATTCCGTTCGGTGCATATAAGCGTGACGTGCGTTGGTGGTGCCGAGCGTCGACGCCTCGGGCGCGCCGATTTCGGCAAAATGCTTGCGGGCGGTGGCGGAGTCCATTGTTTTTAGATCTGCGGATTCCGGCGGGATGTCGAGTACGCGAATCCGAGTGCCGTTCTTCGGCGGCAGCAACGTCAGCTTGGCTTCTGGCGGTTCGGCGCTCGCCCGGTCGATTCGCGCCGGGGTTTCCCGTGTGTTCCATATCTCATGGAAAGTGGCTCGGCTGTCCGACAACACCTGTGTGCGATCAGGTGGTCCATCCGACTGGATGATTGCATGGCCTGCGGCGTTGTGTCCGGTCACGATTCGGCGAACTGACGGAGGCGGTCCGCCAGGAACCCATTTTTCACGCTGCTGAAATAAAAACAATTGTGAATTATCGGCGTTCAGGGGAACTTCGCGCGCCACCCACGAAGCATCGTGCAAGTCCATGTCCGCGTCATATTCGACATGACAACCGAGCGGACTGTTGAAGTACCAGAACCAGTTCGAGCCGAGCCGGTGGCGTCCCGGACCCCAGAACGATTGGTAACCCTTGTTTGCAAAACGACTACCCGCCTGCATCAGTTCCGTCGGGCCGGCCAAATGAAACGTGAAATGTTCGCAGCCTTTCATAAAGGGCGGCGTCTGGATCAAGAATAGCGAGTGGTGATCGAGTGATCCAGCCGGTTGCAAAAAAGATCCCGTGCCGATGAAGCGATCGGTGCACCGAAATCCAAGTCGGCCATAAAAAGCCTCCGCCTTGGCGAAATCGGGAACGAAATAAACTACGTGCGAGAGAGTACGGGGATTGATCACCGCATTCTCATCGACAGCGACGAGATTTGCGCGCCGCTGCACCGGAGCGCCCGGCGCATTCACCGCTTCTGCGGGCCGGCTGAAGGACCGTCGTATGGTGATTTGAAAGCCGAGGACGAATCCCATGTCGTCGGTCACCTCGAGCGCACCTCCCGCCAGTTTCTTGACCTCCCGATCCTTGCCCAACTCTGCAGCAATTGCCGATAGTGTCCGTGCATCGGCGACCCCGTAAATCGTCTTTCGCAGCATGCTCGCCGTAGCCATGGGCGGCGGCAGGCGGGCGTCATTTTTGTGGCGAATCTGGACCGATGTTCCATCAAGGGCTTCAAAGCAACCACCGGCAGCGGTGACATTGATTGGCGCCAGACCATAGTCAGTGAGATAGCGAATGCAACCGTCAACGTCGTCGACGCCGAAGATCAGTGAATCGAGTCCGATGATATTCATAGTGCTGGCAAGATCCTATGTGAGCGGCAATGTGCCGTCGTGCGCGACCCGGCCGCCGAGTCTTTCCGCGACCCAGTCGGCGATGTATGCGCCGGCATTGGCCGAATTATCAAAGCTTGAATGCTGAACGCCGCCTTCGCGCTCGTAAAAAATTTTGAGTTCGCGATCCGGGCTGTTAATCAATTGCTCGTAGGTGCGTTGTGCCCAATGGAGGGGAATCTGCGCATCTTTCTCTCCGTGGGTAACCAGGAAGGGCACCTTGATGCGGTCCAATATTCCGTCAAGGTGCACTTTCTCTGCGATTGCCATGAAGCCATCGACATCATCGCCTCCCCACACCCAGCGCACATGTTCCCAATAGTGCGGCACCGGGAAGGCGCCTTCCCGCAGCAGCCGCTTCTTCTGCACATCGCGCCAATCGTGATTCGCTCCCCAAACCACGCCCATTGCGAAGCGCGGCTCGAAAGCGACAGCGCGCGGGCAGAAATAGCCTCCCAGCGAGACGCCTTCCAGCCCAATGCGCTTCGGATCCACGTCTGAGCGGGTCTCAAGATAGTCAACGACTTTGCTCGCCCAAATTTCGCTGTTGTGTACGGCCTTCATTCCATGCACGCGCAGCGCTTCGCCGGAACCCGGTTGGTCGATCACCAATGAGGAAACGCCGCGTTTCGCGAGCCACGCTGGCAAGCCGACGAAATACTTCATTTCCTTGGTGCTGTCGAGCCCATTGACCTGAACAAGAACCGGGGCTTGCACTGTCGCTGTTGCGGCTCGAACATAAAGGCCGGCCATGTGAGCCTTGCCGTATGGAATCTCAATGCGCTCACAGTTGGCGCGAGTAAACGCGATGCCGCGTCGAAATTCACGCTGCATGCGTGCGTACAATTCCGCTCGCCCCGGGCTGTTGTGGCTTTGTATTCGCTCGGCGCTGATATGGTAAATAGAGGCGCGCAGTAATTTGTCGCCCGCTGATATCAGCCGGCCGCGCTGCTCATCATCTCTCGCGAGATCGCAGAGTTTGTCACCCATCGCCACCCAACTCTGTGCAAAGGCATGCGAGCTTTGCGGGCCCGGCGTCTTGGAAGCCTCCAGCAGCGGCGCGCATATCTCTTCAATCTCGCCGATGCGAGCACCCATTTCGAGCGCGAGATCCACTGCGAGGTTCCAGACATAGTTCGTGGGGAAGTAGCGAAACATTTATATTTCTTCACGGAGCGCCGTTTCGGATTCGGCCATCAATGCCTTCAGAGCGCCAGGATCCGCGTGAGTTTGTTCCATCTGGCCGATGCGAACGGAATTCTCAACCACCATGCGGCAGCGCGCCCAACGCCTCGCCTCGAAACGCTCGAGCGCTTGGGTAACCTGATCGTTTCGCGCGAGTTCCTCGGTCAAAACCAAGGCATCCTCAATTGCGATTCCGGCTCCGGAGGCAAGATGCGGTGTGGTTGCGTGCACGGCGTCGCCGATGAGAAGTACTGGTCCCCGATGCCAGGGCAGGGGAAGCAAAATCGCTTCGAGTGGGCGGCAGATGATTGCCGAAGCGGGCGATAGATTGTCGCGCAGCGTAGCCAACGGACCTGAGAATGGGGCCATTAGCTGTTTTAGCCGCTGCCACTGCGTCGCCTCGTCCAACCTGATCTTCACGGGCTCCGCCTGCAGCAGAAACATGTACATCTGGGACTGTGAGGTGGGCATCAGACCTGCGGTGATTGGCCCCGCCATATAGAAATGCACGCCGTCAATCTCGGGCAGCCGCTCAGCGGTCATGCGCCAACAGTATTGGCCCGTGTACTTTGGCGGCGACGCCGCTGGGAACACCAGGTCTCGCGTTCGAGAAAACACCCCATCCGCCGCCACGATCAGCGAGTAGTCCTTTTCTTGTCCATCGCTGGTCATGACTCGAACCTGATCGTCGCGTTCAGTAAAGCTGGTAAGGGTGACGCCCAGCCGCACCTGGGTGCCGCTGGCGCGCGTTCGGGCCTGTAAGATCTCGTGCAGCACAGGGCGCATGATCCCGCCATTGGTAGGCAGTCCCGGTTCGATCGGGCGGGAGGGGATTTCGGCAACGACCTTGCCGTTTGGCGCACAAATGCGCACCCCGCTGTGGCTGGCGAAACCGCGTGAGACCAACGCCTCCGCTATCCCGAGGCGTCGCGCCGCACGGTAGGTCGGTCCTGAGATACTGATACCGGCGCCGTACACTCGCCACTGCGGGTCGATCTCGATCAAGTCCGCGGCCCACCCGAGTTCGCGCAACTTAATGGCGAGGGCCATCCCGGCAAAACCGCCGCCAACGATCAGTACTTGTCGATCAGGCAAGAAATTCTCCCACAGTCGATCACTCTAGCTGCAGATCGGCAAGGCCTCATCATCAATCGCACACTACTACGACCTGACGCATCGCTGGCACGAATTTCTGGTTCATGAAATGGGCGCGTTGTGCGCCGGTCCGCGCGCAGGGTCTATCTGGCTGGATATGGCTGCGAGCGGTCCTATTGAGGCGCCCGTGCGGCGGGCCGCTGATAGAGCTCGATGATATATCCGTCGGGATCCTTCACAAAGTTGGTGCCGTCGACGATTGGTCGAGCGGTGGTGTAGCCCGCGGCGACCACGCGCTCGGCCATCTTGCGGCCGCTCGGCACGACGATGGTAATGGTTCCGAAGTCCGTTGCGCCCGGTTTGACTTCACCTTTGCGAATGACGATCAGCGTGTCCGCGCGGATATCGCCCGTCATTCCCAATAGATACTCAACGGCGTCGCCTTGCGCCGGCACTTTCGCGCCGACCGTCAGGCCGAGCACTTCGGTGTAGAATTTTTTTGAGCGCTCGAGGTCGCTCACCTTGATTCCCAGTCCCGAGACTCGAATGGGTTTTACATCGTCCGCCAGCGGAGGCACCGCCTGCGCCAGTGCGAGAGATGCAAAAAGGCCGCTGCCGACAATTCCGGCGAGAATCCTGCGATGGTTCAAGGAAGCTACTCCCTGGTATTTATTGGTTGGTATTGCTGGCAGACGCCGGAGGCAGAATCACGGCATTCGGTCCTGCCTGAACCTTCGCATTCCGATCGGGAACGATGCCGTCGACGACCAGGGCAAAGAGGCCGGATACGCGCTCGGGTTCCTGCGGCGCGATCGCCTTATAAGATACGACCGAACTTGCAACCTGGGCCGCGTCCGGCGTCAAGACGTAAGCAGGAATGGCACTCACGCGCAGAGCGTAGGAGATGTGCGTCTTTTCCCCTTTCGATCCCTTTGGACTGTAGTCGGCACTGCGTTTCAGGGCGTAGTAAACCGCGGGCAACTGCACCCACGTCAGCGCTTCGATTACAGGGCCGCGCGCGTTCACCCAACCCCTATAGATCGGTTCCCACGGGCGATAGCCGCCGACATAGCCCTTCAGCGCGCCATCCGGTTGTATCGTCAAATCAATGCGCGCACGCAGCAATTCCAGATCCCGGTCGTACGCCGGATTGCGCAACATGATATCGGCGGGACGCGTTGAAATGATTCTGCCGTTCACGGAGCGAGCGGGCACAATGCCTTCGTACTTCGCGTGCGGTTTGATGCGGAAGGAGTAATCGCGGGCAATGTTGCCGTTGCCGTCCTTCACCATCTTATCGTCGCTCACATAAAAGCCGACGTTGACATTCTTATCGTTCATTGGATCCGCGCCACGGCCTGATACCACGATGACCGTGGTCCATGAGCCATTGCGCATCGAGTCGTTGAATGTCAGAGCGCCGCTTGAAAGGCGCGGCGGTCCGCGATAGGTCTTCCAGCACCCGAGAGTCTTGTAGAAGTTGTTATCGATGCCTTTCTCGCCGGTCGGACTTGTAAAGCCGGTCTTCAGATCGCCATCCAGATTGAGACCTTCGGCAATCTTACCTGATACGCCGACGAGCCCCGGATCAGGCGTCGAGGTTGGATTCGTGTAGACGTTTGCACGATCTTTGCCCCGAAACGCCATTTGATTTTGGCCGTGAATCGGACTGCGGGTTGGATTCGCTGGATTGCGCAACCACTGGGCTTCTTCGCGCGTGTAACCGGCGTCCATGAGTATCTTGATCCAGTCGATTTCCGGATTCGTCCCCTTTGGACAATCTGTTCCTGGATCGATAACGCCGCTCTTCGCGCCGTAGTACATCGCCGGTTCGTTCCACTCGACCACGTAAGTCTTGGTCCATGCCGCCTGTGCGGGACCGCAGAAAGCGGCGGCCACCGTCAAGGCAGATATGACCGCCGTGAAATGACGTCCCGCCCTCATGCCATCACTTCCGTGATTGGCCGCGAAGTTTTCATGGTGCCCGTCCCAAACTCGCCCACGGGCGCGCCCACCAGTTGCATCGCCGTGAGCGAGACGCGCGTGACCGATTCGCCGGTCGTGTGTATGTGTTGACCTGCCCTGTGCCTGCCGCCGGCTCCGCCCGCGAGGAACATCGGAATGTTTTCGATGGAATGAATTTTCGCGTAGCCCGTATCGCTGAATCCCATGACCAGCATGTGATCCAGCAGCGTGCCGTCGCCTTCCTTGATCGAGTTCATTTCGACAAGAAAGTCACCAAACGCCTGCATGACCATACCGGCGATTTTACTGGTTTCGGGCTGATAGCCCAGTTGCGCGTCCGTCGGCTCATCGTGCGTGATCTGGTGATAGATCTTGCTCTGGCCCGCCACGTAGGTTTCCGAAGAGCCCGCCGTGTGAACGAACGTGAACACCCGCGTTTGATTGCACACCAGCCCCATCGCCAACAGCTTCGCCATCGTCTTGGTGTTGGCGTTGACCACATCCACCGAGGCCGAGCGCGGCCCCTCCTTCGGCGCAGCGGGGATAATGCAGTCCTCGCATTTGGCCGGCTTCTGCAATTGTACCGCGAGCTGATTCTCCATCTCGCGCACGGAATTGAAATATTGATCGAGTTTGATTTGATCAGCCTTGCCGACACCCGCCATCAGCGCGTCGCGCTGATCCTTGACGGCAGACAGGACACTCTGACGCAGCATTATCGAAGGATCGGGTTTCCAGTTGTCGCTGTTCGGATCTTGAAAGCCGGGCCCGAACAATCGGGTGTACAGATCAAGCGCCGTGGTCTCCGGCGAGGCAAACGTGGTTCCTGTGCGGGTGGAATAACTCACCGGGTGGCGCGACAGGGAGGCGTCGACGTCGATCATCTTGTAGCGCGTCGATGTCCCGATTGCGTCGGCAATTATTGTATCGAAACTAGGTCCGTCGAAACGGCTCGCCGATGCCGGTGCGATGCCGGTCAAAATCGATGCATGGCCGCTCCAATGAACTTGGTTGGCCTTGCTGTCGGCGATTGCGCGAAAGCCCGAAAAGACCGAGACCTTGTCCTTCACCGCTGACAATGACTCGAGCTCGGGCATGATTTCATAACCGGGACCCGTCTTGGTCGGCACCCAACGCGTGCCGCCGGTTGGTGTATCGGTGAGCCCGAGGCCCCAAAAATAAGTGCCGAATCTCACCGGCAATTTGGCGCCGCTGGCGTACGCCGAACCGTTGCCGTTGAGGAAGACATCAAGAACGGGAAGGCCCATATAGACGGCGGTGCCGCCCAGCATGCCGCGCAAGACAGAGCGGCGATCAAAGCGAAAGCTCATGGATGGACTCCTTGCTCGTTCCTGGCAGATTGTTGAACTGCTGTTGTTGCGGGTGCAGGCGCCGCAGCCGCAGTTCGCGCTCCGTTCGGAGCCGTCACTTTGAAAAATTCGGGACTCGAGGCGATCTGCACCATCAGGTCCGGTACGCGATATCCATTGCTGGCGAAGATCTTGGTCTGATCTGCAAGATAATCCTCCTCTCGAATACCGGTCTTGCGACCCACGCCATACGCGTAGACATTGCGGACCAGGCACGCGGGAATTTTCGGATCATCGTGTAAGTACTTCTCCAGCCCTTCTGCGCCGACCACTTTCACGCCCGCAATGTCGGCACTTACATCAATCGGCACGCCATTTTCGGTGGTCCGCAGTTGCCCCAGTCCGTCAAAATGTTCAAGGGCGAGTCCGGGCGGATCGCTGCGGCGATGGCAGACGGTACACCCGGCGTTTTCCATGTGATCGAGCAGGCGCCCGCGGATCGTGCCATTGGTGCTGTCTTTCACCTTTGAAAAATCCACGTCCGCCGGCGGATTCGGCGTGGGCTCGCATTTGAAAATCTCATTGACTTTGATGCCGCGCTTGGTCGGAGAGGAAGTTCCCGGATGAGAGAAGAGCGAGAGAAAACTGATCTGCGTGAGAATTCCAAAGCGTTCCGACGACGGCGCAAAAGTGTACGGTACCCATTCGCCTGCTGAAAGAAACGGCACGTTATACACCGCAGCCAAAGGACGATTGATGAACGTCGCGTTCGATGTAAAGAGATCGCGATAATCCCGTTTCTTGGTGATCAAAAGATCGATGGTAGTTTTCAGGGTTTGCTCCATCGCACCGTCGGCGATCGATTGGTTGAACTTGGGATAGATCGCCGGATCTTTCACGACATTCTCGAAGCCATCGAGCTGCAGCATATCCGTGAAAAAGGCACGAGCACCCTGTTCATAGCGAGGAGACGAAATCAACCGGGTTAGCTGTTGTTTGAGTCCGGCCTCCGTGTGGATCGCGCCGCTGCGCGCCGCGGCGAGAAGCTCCTCGTCGGGCGATGTGTCCCACAGCAGAAAGGCGATTCGTGATGCTTTGGTGTAGGCGTCGAGTCGATATTGTTGCGGATTGAGCGGATCGGGCTCGGCGGTCTCGACCCTGAAGAGAAACTCTGGAGCCACCAGAAAACTCGTTAGTGCAAGTTTGAGCCCGGCATAGAAATCGCTTGATTGCTGTGCACCCAGTGACGCCGTTTTGAGGCGGGTTGCAACCTCGATATCGGTCAGCGGACGGCGAAACAACCGCTCGCCGTACTTCGCAACGAATTGCCGCGCACAAGCCCCGTCGGCCTGCGCCGTGTCCGCCGGCTTGCAGCCGACGACCGCATCTCGCTTCTTTTCGCTCAGGGCCTGTTCCGAGATTGAGCTTGCCAGCGCAAAGTATTGCTCGAAGCCGGAGGAAGTCAGTGAAAGCTGGGGAGTACCGATCGCAAGCAATCCCTCGTCGCGCTTTTCTGGCTCGAAGCGCGCGTTGATTTTGATTTCGGAACCCAAAACGTCGGCAATCGTGTGCCGGTACTGGCTTTCGGTGATTCGACGAAATGCCACCTTGATCGGCTTGAGCTCTGGGGATGCTTGCTGTGAAACAGCGGCAGCGGACGCGGCGGCAATGCCAAGCATTGCCGTGGGCGTCGCCGCCACAAATGCCGCGCAGAGTACGGCCGTTTTCTGAAGCAGTTGATATCCCACAGCGTAGCCCCGCATCGCCCGATTCCGATGGACCGTAGTACACTATTGGGGCTCTCGTCAATAGCGGTTGCAATGCCGTACAGTAGCTTGCCGAATTCATTGCTGCGGCGCAATAATGGACTGCATTATTCGCCGTACAAAGTGAAGTTGACCAGGCTTTGGCTATTGGAGAGATCGTCAGTTTGTACGTACACTTGATGCCGACCAACATCGCGCGGACGAATTGAATGCTTAGTGTCAAAAAGGCGCTCAATACCGGTTTCTTGCTCGCAGCAATCTGCATCGCTGCGGGCGCAATTCTTGCCTGGAAAGCAATCGCCCAATCTCCCGGTAGTGCGACAGGCTCGACCGGGACTGCCATCTCCGGGGACGCCAATTCAGGTGCTGAAATCTTTGACTCAGTCTGTGAGGAATGCCACGGTGCCGCCGCTACCGCTCCGACCCTGCGCGGCATCATTGGCCGGCCCGTCGCGAGCATCGAATCTTTTGATGGCTACAGCGATGCACTAAAGGCCAAAAAATCCCTCACTTGGACGCCGGCGAATCTAGATTTGTTTCTAAAGTCCCCAAAAGACTTCGTCCCCGGCACCTTGATGTACAAAACGGTTCCGGATGCGAAAGATCGCGCCGATATTATCGCCTTTCTTGCATCACTGCCGCCTCTGCGAAACAGCAGGAATTGACGCCGCTTGCGCAGGCGTTGCGTCCATGTAATGGCAAGTCATAAATCACCTGGCGCTCCACGACGTGCAGTGTCCCTCGGCGCTCACGAGCCCGCTGAGAATCTGGCACGTGCCGCAGCCGCCTGAGCCGGCTTTAAAAAACCCGCACCCGCGACAGGTCTTTTTCTCATCCGATGATAGGTCCGTATATTCGACGGATTTGCGCAGCGCTACATCGGCACCGCTGAGATTGTCCGGATCGGTGCAGCCTGCAGCCAGCACGGACCTGCCGCTGATGAAAGCCATCGTAAGCGATACGCGGATGCCAATAATCAGCAGCCATCGACGGCCGACGTCCGCCGCATTCGCACTCTCCGAACCAAGCGAGAGCTGTGAAATCATTGCACAACGCCGTACGCCGCTAATCCGCGCAGCAAGTATACCTAGTACTGACGCTGCAACCAATCATCGCAAGCGAGCCGCATTCTTGCGAGCACCCCACTCCCAGGCTATAACCCGATCATGGCAAAACAGCGCGCACGTCGCGACGTTGCTCGCGCACTGAAAAGACCCGCGGGCGTTGCGAAGCAAAGAAAGAGAT
>Ga0210410_10004715_pt1 | contig 11919 bp, 15 predicted proteins | sample IncBWC4MmetaG_FD_161058 | JGI IMG/M metagenome (GOLD analysis project Ga0210410, IMG submission 161058) | Forest soil microbial communities from Barre Woods Harvard Forest LTER site, Petersham, Massachusetts, United States - Inc-BW-C-4-M | ecosystem: Environmental > Terrestrial > Soil >... | reverse complement strand
AGAAGCGCAAGCTCAGGAACTCGCGCGAAAAACCATTGATGTATTTGAAAAGGCGAATGTCGAAGCCATCGTGATCAACGCCGCGGGTTGCGGCTCCAACGTCAAGGAGTATGGCCACCTGCTCCGCGATGATCCGAACTATGCGGAACGCGCCAGGCGCTTCGCCGCCAGGTGCAAGGACATCAGCGAAATTCTCGCCGAACTCTCGCCGCGCGCCGCGCGCAAACCCATTCACGCCCGCGTGGCGTTTCACGATTCCTGCCATCTGCAGCATGCCCAGAGCGTTCGTTCGCAGCCGCGATCGCTCCTTGCCCAGATTCCGGGCGCCCAGTTGCTCGAAATCCCCGAATCGGTGATCTGCTGCGGCTCCGCCGGAATTTACAATCTCGTCCAGCCCGCAGCGGCCACCGAACTCGGCGACCGCAAGGCCCGCCTCATCGCCCAGCTCCAGGCAGACGTTGTGGCCACGGGAAATCCCGGCTGCCTGTTACAGCTGGAATCTTCCCTCGCCAAAGCCAATCACCGCATCCCGGTGGTGCACACCATCCAGTTGCTCGACGCTTCGCTCCGTGGCTTGTCGTTGGACGCGCTGCGCTAGCGATCCCCTTTTTGAGTGCGGCCTGCCCTGAGCTTGCCGAAGAGGAGCGAAGCTCCCGCTTTTACGATTTAGCCGGTTACGACCAATCCACCGATCGCCTACACGCATCGATCGCAAAAGCGGAGGCTCCGCCTCCGCACTCAAAAAAGAATCGCAGCGAAATAACGGGTCGGTTTCCCTGGGGCAAGGCCTACCGGTACGCCTTTAGCAAAAAATAAATGCTCATCCCGAACCCGGTGAAAATAATGATCCCCCGAACCAAATGGTGCGGCAGTTTCTGCGCGAAGTGCGCCACCGTATATCCGCCCAAAACAGCTCCCGCAATCATCACCAGCGCCTGCGGCCAGACGATCGAACCTGTCACCACAAACGTGGCCGTCGCCACCCCGTTGATCACGGTGACCAGAATCAGCTTCAACGCATTCATCTCGTGGATATCGGTCATGCCCAGCGCCGCAAACATGGCCAGGTTCATGATTCCAATTCCCCCGCCAAAATATCCTCCGTAAATCGCAACCAGCAATTCGAAGATCGACGCGCCCAGGATGGCCGCGCCGCTGGCTTCATGGGAAATTCGCGCCGACAGGAAACCCGTCAGGTGCTTGCCGAACGCGAAGAGAAGCGTCGCCGCCAGCATCATCCAGGGAATCAAACGCAGAAACGTTTGCGCAGGCGTCTTGATCAGCAGTAAAGCTCCTGCGATGCCTCCCAGCAGGCCCATGATCAGGAGGGGAACCACGATCCGCCGCGGCAATTTCAGGTGATTCCGATAAGCTCTGCTGCTTGCGGCCGTGCCAACCCACAACGAAAGCGTGTTCGACGCATTCGCCGGGATTGGGGCGATGCCCGTAAACAGCAGTGCGGGAAACGCGATGAAACTTCCGCCGCCGGCAACCGCGTTCATTGCGCCGCCGATCAGTCCCGCGAAGAACAGGAAGAGAGCATTGGAAAAATTCAAGCGAGTTTTCTATGACCGGACAAAGGCATAGCTCCTGACCAATTTGGTTATTTCCGTTATTTCTATTGCGAGGGGAATTGCGATGCTTCGCGAACCTGCCCCGGTCCTGATGTCGGGTGGCGCCCCTGAGGAACTTCAAGCTGCCGCCCGATAACAAATAGATGCTGCGATGCGATAAGCGGTTTCGAGAAGCCCTCGGTCCGCGACCAACAAAAATCAAATCGATCAAGTGAAATGGCGGAGAGGGTGGGATTCGAACCCACGGTACGGTTTCCCGCACGCTCGCTTTCGAGGCGAGTACTTTCAACCGCTCAGTCACCTCTCCGCGGTCACCGAGATCAGTTTATCAGAGACGCCGAGGTTGGGGCTACGCCGTGTTCTGCACAAAACTCAATTTGTGCATCGGAGGGCTTCGCCGAAGAGCTAGCGGCGGGATGAAAAAAAGGACTGGAGCAGGGAACTGGCTTCGGTGGCGAGCACGCCTGATGTGACCTGCACCTGATGGTTCAGCTTGGGGTTGGTCAAGATTTCGAAACAGGTGCGAAATGCGCCGCCTTTGGGGTCGTCCGCTCCATACACCAATTGGGGGACACGTGCCTGAACGATCGCGCCGGCGCACATCGCGCAGGGTTCCAGCGTGACGTAGAGCGTGGTCTGCGCCAGACGGTAATTGCCGAGCTTTTGCGCGGCTTCGCGCAGGACCACAATTTCCGCGTGAGCAGTCGGGTCGCAGTCTCGAATCGTCCGGTTGCCGCCGCGGGCGAGCACCTCTTCCCGATAGACCAACACGGCGCCGATGGGAACTTCGCCGGCTTCGGCGCACGCGCGCGCTTCTTCCAGCGCCATCTGCATGAATTGCGGATCGCTCATGGTTTCCCGACTGAGAATATCACGCTCTTCGCATCTCTCAACGGATCGGCGAGTTCGTGCGGGCGAAACAGCGGCAAGAATCCTTGACATCCGACGATTGGCAAAAGAGACTGTGAACATGAAGGAACTGATTGGGCGGCTTTTCCAGTTGGATGTGCTCAAAGGAATGGGTGTAACGTTCCGGACGCAGCACCCGGGAAACGTTTACACGGAGCAATATCCCCTTGAGCGGCCGATGGTTGCCGAGAGGTATCGCGGCGCTCCGCGGCTGAACAACCATCCCGAAAGCGGCGAGACGCTTTGCATTTCCTGTAATCTTTGCGCGCTCGCGTGCCCTGAAAATCTGATTGTGGTGGGATGGGAGCGCGACGCCGCGACGCGGCGCAAGGTGCTCACCACATTTACATACGACACTTCTCGTTGCATGTTCTGCGGTCTGTGCGAAGACGCCTGTCCGACCGATGCGCTGGAACTGACGCAGGATTTTGAAATGGCCTACTATAGCCGCGAAGGCGCCATCTGGGACCGCCATCGGTTGGAAGTAGGGCCTACTCCCACGCGCTATACGCGCTAGAAAATTCCATGGAAATTCGCCGAGATCCTGTCACACAGAGTTGGGTTGTATCCGGGCAGCGCGAGCGCCCCGAAGAGGGGGATGGCGGCTGTCCCTTCGATCCTCCGGCCATCGACAATGCGAAAGCCATTGTGTCCTGGCCCGCGGAAGGGCCGTGGCAGGTTCGCGTTCTGCCGCATCCCGAGCCGCTCTATCGTGTAGAGAATGATCCGGGCCGGGCAGCAGAAGGAATTTACGACAAAATGGGGCCGCTCGGAGCTCACGAAGTGGTGGTAGAGACGCCGCAGCACGACAAGCGTTTCTCGAGTTTCGGCGACGAAGAACTCGATCATGTGCTGGGGGTGTGGGGCTCGCGCATCGCGGACCTTAAGAAGGATGCGCGGTTCAAGTACGTCACGGTCTTCAAGAATCAGGGGCCGCAAGCGGGGCAGGAATGGACGCACGCCCACTCTCAGGTAACCGCAACGATTTTTGTTCCGCGGCGGATTAAGTACGAACTCGCTTCCGCACACGAATGGTATAAGGACAAGGAGCGCTGCGTTTTTTGCGATATTGTGCGGCAGGAAGAAAAGCAGGGAAAGCGAATTGTGGATGTGCAGGGCGATTACTACGCGCTTTGCCCTTATGCTTCGCGCGTCCCTTTCGAAATCTGGATTCTGCACCGGCGGCACAATCATCTTTTCGAACAACCGCGCCCCGGCGCCAATCGCAGGCAGCTTGCCGCGCTGGTCGGCCGGGTGCTGCGCCGCCTGGAGAAAATCTCCACCTCATTCCATATGGTGGTTCACACCGCGCCGAACACGAGGAACAAGAAGGGCGATCTCTCCGGCTACTGGAAGACGCTCGCTGAGGACTATCACTGGCACATAGAAATCATGCCGATCCTCGAAAAGCGCAGCAAGTCTTACAGCATCAAGGAAGTCTATTTCAACTCTTTGCTGCCGGAGCAGGCTGCCGAGCAGCTCCGTGCCGTCGATCCCAACACATGAAGCCATCCGCGCGGCGCAACTCGGAGCGTGGCGGCGCGCTGGTCAGCCTGATCATCTTACTGGTTCTCGTGTTGATGTGCGCGGTCCTCTATTGGGCCCGGCATCCCATCCTGCGGTTTGCCGGGGAGTCCTGGGTGGTGGATGCGCCTGCCGCCCACGCCGACGCTTTGCTTCTTCTCGGGGACGATAATTTCTATGCGGATCGCGCAACTCGCGCGGCGGAGTTGATTCGACATGGCGTGGCTCCGGTGGTGGTTGCGAGTGGACGCCGGCTGCGACCGAGCGCGGGGATTGCCGAACTGCTCGAACATGACTTGATTGAGCGGGGCGTCCCGAAGGACAAAATCATCCGCTTTCCTCACGATGCTGACAGTACGCTTGAGGAGGCCGTGGCCCTTGCTCGATTTTCCTCCGAGCGGCACTTTCACAGCGTGATCATCGTGACCTCGAATTATCACGCGCGGCGCGCGCGCTACATTTTTGAAAAGGTCTTCCCCCCCACAATCAGCGTTTCGGTAGCCGGAGCGCACGATGGGGATTTCGATCCGGAGGATTGGTGGGAGAAGCGCAAGTCGCAGGAATTGTTTGTGCACGAGGTTGTGGGGATGATGGTGGGGTTCAAGGAGGGTAGCAGGCCTCGCCCCGGCGAAAGATAGGAGAAGGGAGCCACGCGCCCTTTTTCCACAGATCTGTGGGAATCTGTGAACCTTCAGGTCACAATATTATGGAAAAAAGCTTGCGTTGGACTTTACACGGTATAAGTGCTGTAATATCTTGTTCTTTCTGAGTCGCACTAAGCACCCAGCCCTCGATCGGCGACTTCGGAGACTCTAATCTAAACGTCGAGGTGTATTTAATGTGGCGAAAAGAAGATGGTCGGCCGCAAAGTCCGAGTGATATTTCCACAAGTCCTATGAATCCCAATACTTCCCCGGCTCCCGGACCTGTGAATACAAAGCAATTATCAAGCGTTCCGACGTCTTCGAATGCAGTCGCGTGCCTCAGCCAGGGCATACGAATCAAAGGCGAAATTACGGGAAGCGAAGACCTGTTCATCGATGGAAACGTGGAAGGGAAAGTGACGTTTCGCAACGCGGTGCTGACGGTTGGGCCCAATGCCAGCGTGAAGGCAGACATTGAAGCGCGGGAAATTGTGATTCGCGGCCGCGTGGAAGGGAAACTCGACGGCTCAGAGCGCGTGCAGATATGGACCACAGCGAAGGTGAATGGCGACATTCGCTCGCAGCGCATTGCCATCGAAGATGGCGCGGAGTTCCGCGGAAAGGTAGAAGCGGGAAAAGCGCCGTCGCGGCTCGCGGACAGCTCTCCCGTGAAGAAATTTGAGAACGCGAAACCCAAAGAGACCGATGCGACCCTAGAAAAACCTGCTCCTGGCGCGGCGGTAGCGGGAGCGGACTGAGTTCATGGGATTCCTGAATAAACTGGGTATTGGGCTTGGCGCGCAGCCCGCACGAGAGGGTACACGGCCGCTGGCCGGTGAACGAGGCACGCACAAGGGGAATGGCACCATGGCGGCGGTCGGCACAAACCGTCCGCCGGAACCGCAGGAAACCACGCGTGGCTCGAACGGGCTGAAGGAATTCCTCTGGAACTTGGATGGACTCGGCCGCGGAACGCTGCTCGACCTGGGGCCCGCGTGGCAGACCACGCTGACCTTTTTCATTGAGCGCGGATTTCGCGTTACGTCCGACGACATACTTCGCGACTGGTCGCAGTTTCTTGCCGAAGAGGACGCCAAAGCAAAAGCAGACGCGAATGTCACCGCCGAGTCTTACGCCGAGCGGTTGCCGGAAGCGCGAGCCAAGCGTTTCCTGGAACAAAATCTGCAATACCCGGTGTCGTCGTTCGACGCGTTGCTGCTCTGGGACGTGCTCGATTACCTGGAGCCTTCGCTGGCCAAACTGATGATCGGTCAGCTTACGGATCTGCTGCGCCCGGGCGGCGTGGTGTTCGCAATGTTTCACAGCAAGAAGCCGGCGGGATTTCAACGGTACCGGGTGGCCGATACGACTACCCTGCAAGTTTTGTCGGCAAAGACGATATTCCCCGCGCAAAAAGTTTATCAAAACCGCGAGATTCAGGATTTGTTCGGCAGATTTCGCACCATGAAGTCATTCGTGGGCCGCGATCAGCTTCGCGAAACTCTTTTCATCAAGTAATTGTCCATTTATTTTTGCGAAGACCGCCCGGCGCAAAGGGCGGTCTTCTTTTTTTGGTGTGAGGATTCTGCAAAGGCGACCAGCTTACCGATACCCGTCGCCCAAAATCAAAACCAGGTCGCAAGCCTGTGCTCGATCCGGGGAATTCACAATTCAGTCCACTGAGAACGCGCGAGATAGTTCTGGCTTCATTTTTCTTTTCTTTTCGCTTGCGCCGCGCATCTCCCGGGCGTACAAGCAAATTGTGAGCTCCTTGAGCTCCGGAGGGTTGCATGAATCCACCGGGCTTAAAAGCGAAACAAAGCTGAGCACACCGCTCTTGCGGTGCGTGTCGCGAGCGAACTGGTTTAAGTCTAATCCGCTCGCCAAGCGACGCAGCAAAACAAAAAAGAGGGCCCTCATGGAGGGCCCTCTTTGATTTTGGGCTTCTGGAATCTTCATTCGCGGGTGTGCCGGGTCGCGCTTTGCCCCCTAGTTTTAGATCTCTAATCAATCCTGCGTTTCACAGGTTTACGGGGTGGGCTGGTGCGCGGTATGCGCGTGTTTGCCGCCGCGTTTCTTTCCATGATGGCGGTTGTGGTGATGTTTTGACGCATGCCGCGTGGACGGATTGGTGGACGCCTCAGGCGCCGGAGGCTGTTGGCCCGCGGAAACGACTGACAGGCAGAGTGCTACTGCGATCACGAAGAAAATTCGCTTCATGGAAGTCTCTCCTGAATAAGTCCCCTGTAAGGAGAATTCAAACACAATGCGAGCCGAATGTCAGGAGAAAGAAAGAAGAAGGAGGGGAATGGTACCAAAAAGGAAAGAGCGGGTGGATCAGCCGCCGACCCTCGTCTCTAGCAGGTGGATTACGGCGTCCTGCTTGGCGATGACCTGCGCCTGCCAGATCAGCGCGATCACCAAAAGGCTCATGGAAAAGATGCACACCGCCAGCGTGAGACCCATTTGAGTTTCCGAAGCAGGTACACCGAAAACACGACGCATCCAAGCCATTGGGGCCCCCAAGACGGAGAAGTTGAACGAACACAGAGTAAAGTGCAATCAATTGGCCAATTTGAAAGGTTGGTCCTGGTACCATCATAACCACGCTTTTTCAAGCAGTTGGCATGACCCCGGGTTCTCCCTCTCGGCCTCATGCCACCCAATGTGCAAGTTTCGGCACACTTTGACCTTTCTCTTTCCAATCCTCCAGACGCGTATTGCCATTGAGAGCTTTTACGGGCTCTCGAACGTTTTCAGTCTGCCAGCTGGCTAGAACTGGCGATTAAGAATCATATCCAACGCCAGCGGCCAGGTCTCCGGTGAGAAGAGCGGCAAACGACTGCACTTGCCGCCCGCCTCAGCCGGCTCCGTTTCGCGAGCCGCCAGAAGCAGGCACCGGTCGCAGGCCGGGAAGAGTTCCGCGGCTTCATCGGACGTGGCGATTCCGACGTTGAGGGGATTGGCCCGAAATGAGCGCTGGTAGAGTTGCGAAAGGTCGCGCACACAAGAGGAAAGGTTCGCGCCCACCGCCAGCGACCACAAGGCACCGCGCGGCCGAAGCTGGGCCTTTCTCGCCAGAGCTTCCTGCTGGAATCGGCGGATGTCCGATTCCGAAGCGCCGGCGAAGAAAAACAGTTCGTCGAAATCGCGTTGCCGCAGGAGTTCGGCTTCGCGCTGCGGCAATCCAGTGTTCTGCGAAAGTTCCCTGGGTGAGAGGGTACGCAGGGCGACAACCTCAATGCCAGTCTCTTCCGCGAGCAGGTCCAGCATCTCCGCCGAGGCTGGCTGAGGAGAGGCCACTGGGACGCACGTAAAGCGGCCCAGACGCATGCTACGAGGGGGCTTCAGGTGGAAGTAGTCTTCGGGGAGGAAGACGCCGCATCCGCCTTCCGCGAGGAAAGGATGCCCGAACCCGAACTTTCGAATTGTGGCGTCAAACTGCAGGCGGCTGCGGGAGGTTACCGGAACAACGGGAATATTGGCCTCACCGAGGCCCTCCAGAAATTCAGCAAAACCGGCCAGGGCCTTGTTGGTCACGCCAATCAGATTGTCGGTCGAGCAATAAACAACTGTCGTGGTCGAGCGCAAGCGCATGCTCCAGGGACTGCCAGCCGGACATCGAGCGGTGGAAAGAGGCTGAGATCAGTGTGCGGATTGGCCATCCCAAACGCAAGCATGGAGCTCAAAAACAAAAAAAGGGCGGGAAGCAGTCGCTTCCCGCCCACGATTCGAACTGTTTGTACTGTTAGCTGCCGGACTTGGAGGATGCCGACGTCGCAGGTTGTACTCCCGACTTCGGAACGCTCATATAGCCGCTGATCGTGTTCTTACCGATCTTGTTGATAACCACTTCCTCGGCCTGGTGCGTGCCGGTCGGATAGATGATGATCGGCGAATTGATGTTGCGGTTCTTTTCCTCAAGCCTCTTGTCTTCGAGAACAACCACAACGTTCGCGCGGTTGTGCTTCTCGTTCACGCCCTTCAGCTCGACGGTGACGTTGCCGACCTTCTGGGGCTTGTTCTTGCCGGCGATGGTGAATTCGATATAGTCGCGCTCGCCCATGCGGCGGAGCACGTCGATCTCATCGTGGTTGCGGGCGATCAGGGTTCCGAGTTCGCTGCGAGCCATGGTGAGGTCGCTGTTGGTTTTGGCCAAGTTGTCGCTGACAGTGGCAACCTTGGTGTCAACCGTCTTGACGTCGTCCGTGGTCGCCTTGGTGGCGAGTTCGGTGTGCACAGAGGTGTCCAGCGCCGATAGCTTCTGGGTGGTCTCCGTGTTGAGCTGCGTCGCTTCGGTGCGGGCCTTGCGGAGCTGGCTCTGGGTGATCTTGAGTTTGTCGGTGACAACCTTCAGATCGCCCTGGAGGTCCGCGGTGGTCTTTTCATCGATAGCGAGGCGGTCTTTCATCGCGCTTAGGTCCTGCTGCTCGGTCTGCTGAACCGACTTTACCTGATCGGTGACGGCTTGCTTGGCGGCGTCCAGCTTGGTCGAATTCGACCAGCCGAAGAACAGTCCGCCCAGCGCAATCAGGGCTAGAATGGCGATCGCCGGCATTTGCCAGGAAGAGCCACCCTTTTCAGTTGTATATTCGGGGATCTCAGACATAGTAATTCTTCTCCTCACCCATTCGGGTAAACCATTCGTCTTGCAGAATGACAGCCTTTAGCGGCTGCCGAACACTGTATATGTTTTCTTTATGTGCAACTGAAATGCCGTGAGTGGGTATCGGTAGAGGGGGGCCTAAGTACTTGCCAAATGGCCAGTTACTAGGGCTGGCCGTTCGAGCAGGTAGTACTAGGTCCTGCAATCTTTACGCGAGTGTGAACCTCGGCGACGAATTCCTACGTAGTGCAAGAATCTTCCACTTTTATCCCGGTTTGTCCCAGATCACCATAGAGCTGCGCCGGAGACTGAAAATGGATGGCGGTGAACCCGAGCCGGCCGGCGGCCTCGACGTAGGCCAGAATGTCATCCACGTACACCGTCTCTTCGGCTCGAACTCTGCATGCTCGAAGAGCTTCGCGGAAAATGAGCGGGTCGGGCTTGCTGGCGCCGACAGAGCAGGAATAGGTGCGGACTGCTTTTGGAAAATAGGCGAAGAAGCCGTAGGTGGATTCGAGCTTCTCCACGTGGATGGGGTCCGTGTTCGAGAGCAGGCCAAGGCGGTAGTGCTTTGCGAGCCCGGCGAAAAGGGTGGATTTGTGGATCGGCTCGGGATCAAGAGCCGAATTCCACACGTTCTTGAACTGCTCAAAATTGAGGGAAAGGTTGAAGCGTTTGCAGAGGTGTAGGTGCCAATCGCGGGGGGACATGCGGCCTTCCTGCCAGTCTGGCCAGCGCGGATCCTTTTCAATCGCCGACCACAATTCCTCGGGGCCGAACGGGAGTCCTTGAGCGAGGGCGGTCTTTACCCGCTGAATGTCCACCCGAATCAGAACCCTGCCAATATCAAAGATTACGGCGCGCAATTTGGGCATGGGCTAAGGCTTCTCGGGTGTAGTGACCGGGGATGCGGAGGAAAGTTGCTCGGCGCGGCGAGCGCGCAGAATGCTGATAATCGCGGGCAAAAGCGAGAGGAAAATCACCACCAGGATCACGTAATGAATCCGCTGGCTGATATTGGGAATGGTGCGGCCGAGAAAGAAACCGCCAAGAATCATGGTTCCCACCCAGATTGTGCCGCCGAAAATGTCGTAGATCAGGTAGCGGGGATATGGCATTGCGGCCGCGCCGGCCACGGGCGGGCAAAAGGTCCGGATGATGGGGATAAAACGCGCGAGGATGATGGTCTTGCCGCCATATTTTTCGTAGAAGTCGTGGGCGCGCTGCAGGTGCTTCCGTCGGAAGAATAAAGAGTCTTCGCGACGGTAGAGTGCGGACCCGGCCGCGCGGCCGATCCAATAGCCAATCTGGTCGCCGACGATGGCGCAGAGCATCACGGGAAACAGAATCCACTTCAATGGAATGACGCCCGCGGCAGAAAAGATGCCGGCAGTGACCAACAGGGAATCGCCGGGAAGGAAAAAGCCAACAAAAAAGCCTGTCTCGATGAAGACGATGATGCAGACGAGCAACGGCCCGCCGGTGCGGATTATTCCTTCGACGTCGTAAATCGAGTGGAGCAGGTGGCGGATGGATTCCAGCAAAGCGGTTCATTCCTCACAGAAACAGGGATTGGGATCAGCTGGTGGGAACGCAGGCTGGAAAATGTCCCACTCCCCATAAGGTAGCAGAAAAGGGCTGGATTCTCGCCACTTTCCTGCCACGCGGAAACCACATTGCTAATGAAATTGAGCCACCAGCCACGGTATCTCATCGGAGCGCCTCCGCCAGCAGCAATTCGCCCTGCTTGCCCAATGTGGATTGCAAATCGTTCTGACGATGGAGCAATTGTTTGAGCCGGGGAACCGCAGAGCGCGCCGCGACGCTTCCCGCCTCGATAGCCTCGTCGATGCGATCGAAATCGTCCCAGGCCAGGCCCTGCACCGCGGGCCGGAGGACCAGGTCGGCGTGGCGTTCCCACGCTTCTAACTGGTGCTTTTGAGCAGCGCTGACCGCCCGGCTGACCACCTGGAAGATGTTTGTAGGCGCGCCACGCTGGCCGTCATGGAGTCCCACGGAAACGCCAACCACAATTTCCGCACCCATTTCGCGCGCGGCGCGGGTCGGGACCGGAGCCACAATGCCGCCATCCGCAAGGCACCGTGTGCCGATCTGGATAGGTTCGAAGAGCCCTGGAAACGCACAACTCGCCCGAATCGCTTCCCCGAGATTGCCCTGCCGGAAGACGACGGGCTCGCCGGTCCCCAGATCCGTGGCCACAATCGCCAGGGGCAACACGAGGTCTTCGAACTGTTTGGTGCCGAAAAGTTTTTGCACCAGTGCGCCCAGCCGTTCGTTGCTGGCCAATCCGAAGCGCGAGACGCGCCACCTGGCAAAATCACGAAAACGAATTTCCCGGCATTTATTGATAATGCGCGGAAGAGGCACACCGCTGGCGTAGGCAGCACCGAGGATGCTGCCGATGCTGCTGCCCGCAATGGAGGTGACCGGAATCGCATTTTCGCGGAAGGTGCGCAGGACGCCCAAATGCGCGTAACCGCGGGCAAATCCGCCGCCGAGCGCGAGGCTCACTCCCAGGCGCGGCACTTCCGGTTGCGAGAGTGATGGCGGGACATAGAAGCGTTTCGTCACGAGGGTAAGCGTCTCAACAGAGTGAGGCTGAGGCGATGGGTCATGCGTCCCGAATAAGAGGTACCAAAGT
>Ga0210410_10004713_pt1 | contig 11923 bp, 9 predicted proteins | sample IncBWC4MmetaG_FD_161058 | JGI IMG/M metagenome (GOLD analysis project Ga0210410, IMG submission 161058) | Forest soil microbial communities from Barre Woods Harvard Forest LTER site, Petersham, Massachusetts, United States - Inc-BW-C-4-M | ecosystem: Environmental > Terrestrial > Soil >... | reverse complement strand
CACTAAAACAAACGACTTCCCCTGTGGACAACAACGGACAGCGCGTTTTGCACTGCTCGATCACCCCCACCTCGTCCGGCACGGCCAGCAATCCGCTTTATCAATGAGTGCCACCGGCGCCCCCTTCGGGCCATTTTTATCCTCAGGTGTAGCGCTATTCCAGGGCGGACAGCGATGAGCGACCCGAGAGTTGCCTGGGTCGCCGAATTTGAGGGGCTCGGCGACGACTGCACGCGGGACTGAGGTCGACGTTCGCAGCGACGAGGAAGACCTGCCGCTCACCCAAATCGGACGCGGACGAGCTTGAGGACCTGCAATCGCACAAATGGCTCAATCCAATGTGGGCCCCATAGATGCCTTCCGTCAGGCGGCCACGCCAGACACGCCGCGCTCCTCATAGGTGCGATCGCTGGCAATGAAACTCCTCTGAACGTGGCGCCGAGATCTTCGTCGCTAATGCGCCGACCGCGCGGTCGCTGCAGCCGGACTTAGGTATCCTGTGCTTGGCTGAACTACTCACCGGGGCAACCGTCACCCCATCGTCCGGTCCTGGTTGGCGCAATCAAGGATCATCGCGAAAAATGGTGCCCGACAACGCCCAGCGAAAGCACTTTGGACCTCGCCCGGCTCGATCGCCACGAGCGTCGAGCATGGTCGCGACAGAAGCCTGCGATACTTGCGTTCATGAACATCAAGCTCACGAACGGACTGGCTGCCGCGATAATCCGACTAGCCCGTTGACCGGTTTCGTGTCCGCCTCAGGAACGGCACTTCAAGCGCTTCCACTGGAGGCCGGCCAGATTGTAGCCTTTTGGCAACATCCCACCATAAAAGCTGCCTGCCACCCGAATAGGGGGATTTTCGGCACAGCTATCGGTTTACCGGTGGAGCAGGGTCCACGCGCCACCATTGACGAATAGCGGTCCCAACCGACCTCAGGCCTCGCCAAAGTCGCAAATGCGATTGAGATTCCGAACGGTCGGCGGACTAGCGGAATGCCTCTACCCAGCAACCCCGCCCAGCCGCCGTGCACCTCTGTGCTGGGTAACCGGGCCCAACCGTGATAGTTGTGTGAGACCGCGTACGCGTAAGAGAGACGATTCCGCTTAAGTCGGGGCTCGCGTTCCGCGTCGGGCGCGATTTTCGTGGGCGGGATTTTTTGGACAGCAGAAGAGTGACGGGGGACTCAATGGTTCAAGGTAGGCTCATCGTCACCATCTTGATTGCAGCGTGCCTCGTCGGTATCGCCACCGAGGGTACGACGGCCGAACCGCACGGGCGCGCCTATCTGTTCCGCGGCTTGATCGGCCTTATCGATTGGGGGATGGACGAACTCGCGGGGCGCATCAACCGCACTGGCGTGGCGGCAAACATCGATTCTCACGTGATGTGGCACAGTGTCGCCGACCAAGCGATCAGCGATTACCGGCGCGACCCCAAGCCGATCACCGCGATTGGCCACTCCATAGGCGGCGATGCCGCCGTCGAATTTGCCGAGCGTCTCGAGGCTGCGCATGTCCCCGTGAGCCTACTCATCACCTACGATCCCAACCGCTTTGCGCATGGCATTCCGGCGAACGTCCACCGCTACATCAATCTCTACCAGTCGTCCAATGTTTTGGGTGGCGGCGACCTTGCGCCGGCCCGCGGCTTCCGTGGCAACTACGCGAGCTACAACCTGAAGAACCGGACCGAAATTATTCACGTCAATCTGGACAAGTTCGCGCGCATCCAGGAAATGCTGGCGAGCAAGATCAGGTCGGCCGGCGCGACCGAAGCAGGTACCGAGCCGTTGCGCCTTGTCGTCCCGGCGAATGTTCCGATCGAATTGTGGGACAGTGGGCTCCCCATATCAGCCCACGCCGGAGATACGTTGCAAACAATCGCGACCACGTACCGTGTACCGCTTTGGGCCTTGACCCAGATCAACAAGGTATCGGAGACTGCATCACTGACCGAAGGCCAGCGCATCATCATCCCGTACTATATCGGGCAGAAACTGCCTTCTGGCCCCGCTCCGAACGCGGCCTCTGGCCCGGCTCCGAACGCAGCCTCGAGCGACGCGCCGGCAGAACGCTGATACTGTGGAGACCAAGGCCGGATGCGCCGTACGTTCATCCTGCTCATTCTCGCGCTCCTCTTTTCGTCGCCACTCGAGGCGGCGGTCCTCAACATTGTCGCGATTGGCGCGAGCAATACCTCCGGTTTCGGCGTCGGCGCGCAGGATGCCTATCCCACGCGGTTGCAGGTCCTTTTGCGCACGAAGGGAATCCTCGCCAAGGTTACCAACGCCGGGATTCCCGGCGACACCACCGTGGGCATGCTGCGCCGGCTCGATAGCGCGGTGCCCAAGGGCACCGACATCGTCATCCTGCAGCCGGGCGGCAACGATCTCCGCTTTGGTTTCTCGAAGGAGCAGCGCGCAGCCAACATCGCGGCTATGGTGAAACGGCTGCGCGCACGCGACATCAGGGTCATCGTCTTTGACCCGGAGATCCCCGCCGATTTTTATCAGTGGGACCACATTCATTTTAATGCTGCGGCCCATGCCAAGATCGCGGCCAAGCTCGCCGACGCGATCGCGGCAGAGGCTGTCGCGCCGCCGCTTGCCGGGCCAGTTGCGCAGCCGCGGCCACCGCAGCAACCATAGGTTCCCCCCACCGGCTGAGGGCTGCAGGCGTCGAACGGCGGATGGATGCGGTCGTCGCCAATGATCTCGCGCCAAAGTTAGGGGGCAAAAGCGCGTTCCCACGCCGGAACTCGCCCCGCTTGGCACGCCCCTCTTTTTTAGCGTAAGTTATTGTTTTTTCATCTACAATCGAAACGCGGAGCCGAAACCCTAGTGTGCGTAACCCTTATCAGGGTCATTGCACCGTCTGGAGTTTTGCGCTGCAATCCTGGGCGAGGGGAGAAGGCTTGTGCCCACCGGACCGCGAGAACGGCTAGCCCGCTTGCTCAACTACGTTGAGCAGGTCGTCCGTCTTGACGAGAGGGTCGTCTTTCAGCTCTCCGACTATCACCTGCCCGACGGAACGGCCTTCGCGATAAATGGCCTCGAGCATCGGGACCTGCCCGGTGTTCGCTTTGGTGTTCGCGACGATGAAGGACCAGTTTGGCTTGAAGTGGCGCGGCTCGCTCGTCAGGAATCGCCCCCGCCGCCCGCAGAAGTAGCCGATTGGATCGTTCTATCACCCGACCCAGCCTCGCCGCCGCGAAGCCGCTCGCGGCGGTTGGTCACCGCAAACGCTGCCGAGCGCGACCTCGCGCTGGCAAACGGCGAGGTGCGGCCGGAGGACGTGGTCGAAACATCGCGCAAGCGCGACGACCCAGCGGAGGCTCCCCCCTGCTTCGAGTTGACGCTGCGTCTCGAGCATCGGCCCGAAATCGGTAACACGGTCACAAATTGGGTGGCAGGCGCATGGTCGAGGTGGGCGACCGAGGAGCTGCGGAGGCGCGATACGATCGCTATTTATCAGCAGCTCTACAAGCTGCTCCAGATGCTCGAGGTTGGCGGTTACGAAAGTCCGATCGAATTGATTTGGGGAATCGGACTAGTTCACTGGCAAAAGGACGGACGAGTCGTCAATCGGCCGCTGCTTGAAATCCGCTCAGATCTCGAACTCGACGACACTCGCGGAGGTCTCATCCGGGTCCGTCCAACTGGTAACGATCCAACCTTCGACCTGAAACCGTATGAGGAGCTCGGCTGCGAAGGAGCACGACTAGAGGAGCTTTCCGATCTCATTCGCACCGAGTTGAAGAAATCTGGCGACGCCCAAGCTCTATCTCCGTTCGCACGTGACAGCTTCGCGCCTCTCCTGATCGCCGCTGCCGCGCAGCTGGGCAGCAGCGGACGCTACCTGCGGAGTGAGGAGGGTGCGAAGGTCGAGTTCGAGCCTGACCGGCTGACCATTACCGATCAGTGGGTACTGTTCGCCAGGCCGCGTTCGCAGCACGTCGTGCTCCAGGACATCGAGCGCCTCCGTGGCGTGCTTGAGGATAGCGGCCGCCCGATTAGCGGTCTTGCGGAAAGACTGGTCACCGAACCTTCGAATATTGCACCGGTAGGCGCGTGGACCCCTTCGGAGCGAATCGGCGTAACGACAGGCATTATTTTACAATCGCAGGATGAAGCACCGTTCGATGTATTTTTTCCAAAACCTTATAACGACGATCAAATCGAACTGGTTCGGCGCCTCAAACAAACAGATGGATTTGTTGTCCAAGGACCACCCGGCACCGGCAAAACGCATACCATTGCCAACCTGATTTGCCATGCCATGGCGACGGGCGAGCGGGTGCTTGTCGTGTCGCGCGGCGAAGCCGCTCTCGCTGTTCTAAAAGACCAACTGCCAAAGGAAATACAGCCACTTGCCATTGCCGTCCTGTCCAACGAGCGCCAAGGCTTACGGCAGCTCGAACGCGCGATCCGGGAAATCGAGGCAGTCGTCGAAGGAACGTCGTCGGAGAAAAGGGGCCGTGCTATCCGCCGCTTGGAGGCAGAGATCGATGGGCTGCGCAAACGCATTGCAGCAATTGACCAAGAACTCGACGCCATTGCAGTCCCCCACCTGTCGAATATAGGACCGCACGGCGAAACAGCCGTCGAGCTTGCCCACCGCGTCGTCGCTCAGCGGGATACTTTCGCCTGGTTCACTGATCGACCCAAGAACTTCGCGGCGGAAACGGCTTTTAGCGAACAAGACATCGCAGCTCTCGCCGATGCCCGGCGTCGAGTCGGCGAATTCCTTGACCATCTCTTTGCTGACCTGCCCCTACCCGCCAATTTGCCGAGCGTCGAGGTGGTGCGCCGTTGGCATGAAGACCTCGTTCGTGCAAGCCAGCTTCACGAAAACGCCTCCGATCAGCCTATCGCGGCACTTAGAATTCCCAGCGACGAGGTGGAGCGAGCTTCAAGTCTAGCCGAGATGCTTCATGCCCTCGCCGCGACACACCCAACCAGGTTGGATGCGGCATGGATCGAACCATTTAGACGTGCTGCGATCAAAGGCGAGTCTTCGTCATCCCTGGCGATGCTGCGCGAGCGCTTGAAGGAATGGGCTTCTCTCGATGCCGACCGGCCCGCGCTCGCGAGGCGATCGGTCGAATTGCCGCCTGGACTTTTGGAGAACGGTGAGGCGCGCGAAGCAATCAATCGCGCTGCCGCGGGCGAGCGACTTTGGCCACTATTCTCGACAGGGAAAGCAGCGGCAAAGACCCTCGTCGCCAACATCAAACTCGACGGCACTTCGATGCGCGAGGGCGATATCAACGCCTGGCGCCATGTCGCTGCCGTGGTGGCGCATGCCGCTCGCCGCCATGAGTTCACGGTCCGCTGGGAGAGGTTCGCGACCGAAAGTGGAGCTCCTCCAAGCGCAAATGCGAACCACGCGATTGATGTCGCGCGCGAGGCCATCCAGGCGGCCGATCATGTCTTCGCGCAGCGAGAGTTACTTGCCATAATCACCGGCGGTGCTCTAAACCTCGAGACCCTCAGCGATGATCCCGACCGGTGCCACTCCCTTGCCAACCAAATCGGGGCTGCCGCTACCGCCATGCGCCTCAGCGCCGCCCGCGAGCAAATCCGCAAAGTAATCGATCGGTTTCTAAGCGGATCAGATCGAACCTCCGCGCTGATCAAGCAATTTCTGGAGCAATTCGTTGGCAATGCGGAGGTTGCCGGCGAGCGCATCGACTCCACATGGCGGAGCGCACTGCAGCGATTGGCGGCCATCAAGTCGCGGGCGAGCGCCTACGCCACAATCATCACCGTGACCAACCTCATTGCCAACGCCGGTGCTCCGGTTTGGGCTAAGCGGGCGCGCACCGAGCCCTGCGTCAACGTTGACCCGGTGCTGCCAAGCGATTGGCGTGACGCTTGGGACCATGCAGCCGCGAACGAGAAGCTCGCATCGATCGACGCACGCGAAAAGCTCACGGCGCTCGTTCGCGAACGTGACGAATCCGACGCGCGATGCCGCAATTTGTTTACCGATGTCGTGCGTGAACGTATCTTTTTTGAACTCGACCGCCGCTTGTCACCGGCTGTGAAGTCGGCTTTGGTCGAATTTGTTCGTGCGCTTGCAAAGATCGGGAAGGGAACCGGGAAAACCGCAGGCATGCATCGCAGCGTGGCGCGCGAGGCTATGGCCCGCTGTTACAGCGCCGTTCCTTGCTGGATCATGCCGACGTGGCGGGTCGCAGAGCAGCTGCCTGCGGAGTTGGGTGTCTTCGACCTTGTCATTATCGACGAAGCGTCACAGTCCGACGTCACCGAATTGCCGGCATTGTTGCGCGGTCGAAAGCTTCTCGTTGTCGGAGATGACCGCCAAGTTAGCCCGACCGCACCCTTCGTGACCCAAGAGAGAATTGCGCAGCTGCGGCGCCGATATCTCGAAGATCTTCCTTTCAGGAACCTCCTCGAGCCAGGCGAGAGCATATATGATCTGATGCGTGCGGTGTTTCCAAGTGATCGGCTGATGCTCAAGGAGCACTTCCGCTGCGTCGAGCCGATCATCCGCTTCTCTTCGCAGTTTTATCGGGAAAGACTGGTGCCCCTGCGCATCCCAACAACCCAAGAACGCTTGGAGCCACCGCTCGTAGACATCTATGTGCCTAACGGCAAGCGCGAGAAGCGCCGCAAGATAAATCGAGCCGAGGCCGAGGTTATCCTAGACGAGATCAAGACCTTTACCCAGGAGGCTGCGCACCCTCGCTCGATTGGCGTCGTCTCGCTTATCGGCTCCGAGCAGGCTGAGTACATTCGCGCTAGGCTTTCGGATGCCATCGGCGAGGAATTGATGCAGCGCCATGCCATCCTCTGTGGCGATAGTGCAACCTTCCAGGGCACCGAACGCGATGTGATTTTTCTATCCATGGTCGCAGATTCGGCGAACCGTACCGCCCTTACCACACTGCGCTATGAGCAACGCTTCAACGTCGCGGTGTCGCGTGCTCGGGACCGGGTTGTGCTGGTTCGTTCGCTTCGGCGAGAGGACTTGAACCCCAGCGATCTCAAAGCGCGCCTCATCGCTCACTTTGAAGAGCCCATGCAACTTGCAACAGACGTGACGAGCCAAGGTCTCGACGCATGCGAATCGCGTTTCGAGCGGGATGTGATGCAGAGGCTCCTGGATCGCGGCTACCGCGTGCGGCCGCAGGTGGGGCCGTTTGGCTTTCGCATCGATCTGGTGGTGGAAGGAGTTAACGGCCGTCGACTGGCAATTGAATGCGACGGTGATCGCTTCCATGGGCCAGAGCAGTGGCGCGAGGATATGCATCGTCAGCGTGTGCTGGAGAGGGCTGGCTGGCAGTTTTGGCGCTGCTTTGCCTCCAGCTTTTATCGCGACGCCGACCTGGTCACGGCGGATTTGTTGGATACTCTCTCACGCCTAGGCGTCGAACCAGTGCAAAATGCTGAGCACATGGACGCCGCGGCGCGCTTTACCGAACATCGCGTCATAGCTCGCACAGCGGCGGATGACGATGCGGGCGTTTTGCAACGCGATTCGTCGCCAACGACTGCTCCGGCCGGGCCTTCCGAAGTCAATGGCATCGCTGTTGGCGACAAAGTTGTCTTGCTGTTTGGCGACGATCAGCGCCGTCTTTCCGTCCAATTGGCGGACGGTCCTGACGATCTTGGAAATGGTGTTGTTTCAACCGCGTCGGCCCTTGGAATTGCCGTCTGCGGCGCTGAAGAGGGGGAGGAGATTGAGTTTGAACAAGAGGACGGGCGGCGGCGAAGGGTGGTGGTAGAAACTGTCTTGCCCGGCGGATCCGACAAAATCGTTTCGCGAGGTGCCGCTGCACCAAACCTCTAGTCTCGCTCGCGACGCTTGCGACCCGTTGTAACTAAGACGGGTTGAATACCGCATCCCCAGGGTCGGTACCTCTAAGACGCCGCCTTGGGCCATTGGCTGTTGCCCTATGTGTGTGCGGGCATGACAAGGTTCGACGAAGTGACCGCAATCAACGAGCATTCGCTCAGCTCGTCCGAACGTTTGATAAGCGGCAAGTCAGTTCGGCCAGGCGATCGCCGGGATGACGTCCGGCACAAGCTCGAACATCGGGTCGTTGACACTCACGCCGTCGCCGCAAGATCTGGCCAGCGCCTTCGTGCCGTCCGGCATGAGCCCGCAGAACGTCTCAGTAGTTGGACCGAAATTCAACCAAGACGGCAACGGCGCCTCATTGGAAAGGGTTGCCGCGTAGGCCAGGGTCCCCCCGCTCGGATCGGTGAAGGTGTCGGCGGCGAGAGTGAAGTTCACCTCGCCAGCCCCGCAACATTGCGTTCCAGTCTGATTGGTCACCATGGGGGGCGAAGGCGCCGGGGTCTGCACCGCGAAGGTCTCCGAGGTGGTAAGCCCGCTGGCATTGGTCGCCGACACCACGATACTAAAGCCGTCGGCGTTGTTCGGAACCATCCCGATGAAGGTCTGCCTTGAGGCGTCGAATTGCAGCCAAGACGGCAGTGCCGCGCCGTTCGAAAGACTCCAGTTGGCAGGCTCAGTCGTGCCAAGAGGGGTTGGCGAATAAAGAAGGCTTCCGCATGCTGCTCGCCCTCACCGGTGCTACCGGCTTCATCGGTCAGCACCTGCTGCAGGAATTGCCCAAGCGCGGCCACCGTCTGCGCGTGCTGCTGCGCCGTCCGGCTGCGGTGCCGATCGCGGCGGCAAGCGCCGTGATCGGCGATCTCGCCCGGCCGCGAAACATGGCGGCGGCGCTCGAGGGCGTGGACGCCGTCATCCACTCAGCCGGGCTCGCTCACGCGATGTCCGGCATTCCCGAGGACGACTACCGCGTCATCAACACCGAGGCGACGATCGGCCTCGCCCGCGCCGCGCGGCGCACCGGCGCCAGGCGTTTCATCTTTCTTTCCTCGATCCGCGCCCAATGCGGACCGACGGCCGACACGGTGATGACGGAGGCGATCGAACCGGCGCCGACCGATGCTTATGGAAGATCCAAGCTCGCGGCCGAACGCGGCCTCGCGGAACTCGACATCGACTGGGTGGCGCTGCGGGCCACGCTGGTCTACGGGCCGGGTGTCAAAGGCAACATGGCGCAACTGATGCGGCTCGCACGCTCGCCCTTGCCGCTGCCCATCGGCGGCCTCGGGGCGCGCCGCTCGCTCCTCGCCGTGGAAAATCTGGCGGCGGCAATCGAAACCATGCTCGCTGCCCCGGGCACGCTGCGCCGCGCCTTCATCGCCGCCGACCCGCAGGCGCTGACGGTCGCGGAAATGATCGCGGCCATGCGCCGCGGACTGGGGCGCCGGCCGAACGTTTTTCCCTTTCCGACAACGCTGCTCGGGGTTTTGCTTCGCGCCAGCGGCCGAGACGAAATCTACCGGCGGCTCTCCGGTTCGCTCGTCGCCGATCCCGAGGCCTTGCTCGGGCTCGGGTGGGCGCCGCCCCTCGCGACGCCCGACGGCCTCGTTCGGCTGATGCAAGCTGGCGAGGTGACGGCAACGTGAGCACGCAAGCCGTCCCTCCTCGATCCCTTCACGGCATTCGTGACAGGCAGCACCGCATTGAGGTATATTGCCATCCGTGGCAGCGGGTCCTTCCGACAACTCGGCGGCCGACGGCCGCTTGGTCGTTGAGACCGAGCCAGGCCTCGAGGACATCCGCTTCCTTGAAGACGGCCTCATTGATTTCAACATCCAGACGACCGGCATAACCGACGGGAGTTTCATCGGCATCTTCCTCCGCGGGAGCGACGGCTCGCGCACAGGAGGTCTCTACGGCTGGGTGTGGGGCAGCACCTGCTACGTCCGCTATCTCTTCGTTGCCGAAAGCCTGCGCAAACAAGGCCAAGGCACGCGGTTGATGCGCGCCGTCGAAGTGGAAGCGAGAGCACGAAACTGCCGGCAGATCGTGCTCGAGACTCATAGTTTTCAGGCGCCAGGCTTTTACCGGAAGCTCGGCTTCGACGTAATTGGCCGCGTCGAGGGCTATCCACGAGGTCACGGATATCTGACGCTGGTCAAACTTCTGGACTGAGGATCGGCGTATCCCGGCCCAGCTCGTGCGTCATCGGATGTGGGGATGCGCCAACAGCGGCGTATTGGCGGCTTCCGTGCATCGGTGACCACGGCGCCGCCGTGGCCGCCCGCTGTCGTTGCGAAGCTCGCGGCCATGTAGTTTATCAGGAGCCGAGATCGACGCTTGGCGGCGCCGCCCCGGGATCCTTAATCCTGATGTGGCCACCGCCGTCGTTGGCGCTCGTGAAATTCCCTGCACTGTAGTTGCCGACGAGAAGCACGCTCGCCGAATTGCCGCCATTGACGACGGTGAGCGTGCCACTGGTATTGGACGGATTTGCCGAGGTGTAGGTGAACGTTGCGCCAGCAAAGTTGACAGCGTCGAAGTCGATGAACTGATCGTGGTCCGAGTGCGCAGAACTGCCGACGCCGAATCCGGACACCCTGCCCGCATAGGCGTTGCCCAGCCCGTTCAAGACCAGCCCGCCGCTCCCGTTGGCCAGGAACGAGACGTTTTCGCTGCTCGACGCCGCGACAAAGACGGTGCCGTCGCCGATCTCGGCAACGCCGCCCGTGACCACGGCGCCGCTGGTGATCAGGACCACACTGTTGGAGCCACTCGCGAACAGGGTGCCGGAATTGTGGACGGTGCCAGTGACCGACACCGTGCCGCCGCAAAGGCACCGGTAAGTACAACGTGCGCGCCGCTGCCCGAGGCTAAAATAGTGCCCGTGCCGGTATTGCTGATGTTGCCGCCTAGCATGAGCGTGCCGCCGCTCGCCGTTGCCTCGAGCTTGCCGGCATTGATCGTGTTTGCATTGAGAAAAAGGCGGGGGCAGCAACAATCTGATTGTTCCCGCTCGGTGACAGCGATACCTTGCCGCCGCCGCTGAGCACCACCGCGCCGGAGATCGCGAGCGTCGCAAAACTGGGGCTCCCAAACGCCGAGATCAGATCGCTATTGGCGATGCGGCCGGAAAGCGCAAGCGTGCCGTTGATGGCAACGATCGAGCCCGATGCTATTGTCGCACCGCTGAGCAGACCGTTGATGACGTCGATCTCACCGCCCGCCAGGGTTTGCAGCTTGCCGCCCGAGATCACGGCACCGTTAAGGACAACGTGCGCGCCGCTGCCGAGGCTAAAATAGTGCCAGAGCCGGTATTGCTGATGTTGGCGCCTAGTAGGAGGAGCGTGCCGCCGCTCGCCGTTGCCTCGAGCTTGCTGGCATTGATCGTGTTTGCATTGAGAAAAAGCGTCGAAACGGCGTTGGCGTTGATGATGCCGCTGTTGACCAATGCCAGACCGCCGCCGCCGATGAAGCCGGCGCCGGCGATCGTGTTGTTGATGTTGCTCAAGGTCCCGCCGCCGGGGGCAGCAACAATCTGATTGTTCCCGCTCGGTGGCAGCGATACCTTGCCGCCGCCGCTGAGCACCACCGCGCCGGAGATCGCGAGCGTCGCAAAACTGGGGCTCCCCAACGCCGAGATCAGGCCGCTATTGGCGACGCGGCCGGAAAGCGCGAGCGTGCCGTTGTAGTTGATGTCAACGATCGAACCCGACGCTATCGTGACACCACTGAGCACACCGTTGTTGGCATCGATCTCACCCCCGCCAGGGTTTGCAGCTTGCCGCCCAAAATCGCGGCGCCGCCGTCGAGTTCAACGTGCGCGCCGTTGCCGCTCGCCAAGACGGTGCCAGTGTCGGTTATGCTGCCGAAAATCTTGACAACCGCGCCGCTGCCCAGCGCTTCGATAGTGTTGGCGTTGGTGACCATGCCGCCGATTACCGCACTCAGCGCGGAGTTGGCTTTGACGATCCCCGCGTTACTGACCACGGCGCCGGCGTTGATCGTCACGCCGGCGACGACGCCGCCTTTGGCAACAAGCATGTTGCCGCCGTTGTTGACATTGCAGCACTTGCCGTCCCGCCGGAGAGAAC
>Ga0210410_10004712_pt1 | contig 11923 bp, 9 predicted proteins | sample IncBWC4MmetaG_FD_161058 | JGI IMG/M metagenome (GOLD analysis project Ga0210410, IMG submission 161058) | Forest soil microbial communities from Barre Woods Harvard Forest LTER site, Petersham, Massachusetts, United States - Inc-BW-C-4-M | ecosystem: Environmental > Terrestrial > Soil >... | reverse complement strand
CGAAGATGCGGCCTTCGAGAGTGACGACGGTGTCGGCGGCGAGGACGATTGCGGGGCCGGCGGTGCGGGCGGCGACGAGTTCGGCTTTGGCGTCGGCCAGGCGTTGCACGTGATCGCTGGGCGATTCGCCGGGGAAGGGCGTTTCGTCGACGGCGGAGGAGACGACTATGAAGGAGAGGCCGGCGTCGTGGAGGATCTCTGCGCGGCGAGAGGAAGTCGATGCGAGGATTAGCTTCATGTCAGATGACGACGGATTCGTGGTATTCACCGAAGACGCGGCGGAGGGCGTCGGAGATTTCGCCGACGGTGGCGTGGGCTTCGACGGCGGTGAGAATCGCAGGGAGGAGATTCTCGTCGCTGATGGCGCGGCGCTGGAGTTCGGCCAGGGCGGATTTGGTGCGGGTGGAATCGCGCTTGGCGCGTAAGGCGTTTAGGCGGGCGATTTGCGAGCGTTCGATTTCGGGCTCGATGCGGAGGGTGGGGACGGCGCGCTCTTCTTCGGCAATGAAGTCATTGACGCCGACGATGATTTGCTCTTTGGATTCTATGGCGCGCTGAAAATCGTAGGCGGCCTTTTGGATTTCACCCTGCACGAAACCGCATTCGATTCCGCGTAACATTCCTCCCATAGCGTCAATCTTGGAAATGTAATCAACGGCGCCCTGCTCTATTTCGTTGGTGAGGTGCTCGATGGCGTAGGAGCCCGCTGCCGGATCGATTGTGTTGGTGACGCCAGTTTCGTGGGCGAGGATTTGCTGGGTGCGCAGGGCGATCAGTGCGGAGTCTTCGGTGGGAAGGGCGAGGGCCTCGTCGAGGGAATTGGTGTGAAGGGACTGGCAGCCGCCGAGGACGGCGGCCAGCGCTTGGATGGCTACGCGGACAATATTGTTTTCGGGTTGCTGGGCGGTGAGGGAGGAGCCGGCGGTTTGCGCGTGGAAGCGGAGGAGCAGCGAGCGGGGATCCTGGGCTTTGAAACGGTCGCGCATGATTTTGGCCCAGAGGCGGCGGGCGGCGCGGTACTTGGCGATTTCTTCGAGGAGGTCGCTGTGCGCGTTAAAAAAAAAGGAGAGCTGCGGAGCGAATTCGTCGACGCCCAGGCCTGCGTCTAGGGCGGCTTCGACGTAGGCGATGCCGTCGGCTAGCGTGAAGGCGACTTCCTGGATGGCGGTCGAGCCAGCTTCACGGATGTGGTAGCCGGAGATGGAGATGGTGTTCCACTTAGGGAGATTGTCGCGGCACCACGCGAAGATGTCGGTGACGATGCGCATGGCGGGACGGACGGGATAGATGTACGTGCCGCGGGCGATGTATTCCTTGAGGATGTCGTTTTGGACGGTGCCGGAAATTTTGGCGAGGTTGGCGCCTTGTTTTTTGGCGACGGCCACGTAGAGGCAGAGGAGGATGGCGGCGGTGGCGTTGATGGTCATGGAGGCGGAGACCTTGTCTAGTGGGATGCCGTCGAAAAGCGTTTCCATGTCTTCGAGGGAATCGATGGCTACGCCTACTTTGCCGACTTCGCCTAGAGCCAAGGGATGGTCGGAGTCCAGGCCGATTTGCGTTGGAAGATCGAAGGCTACGGAGAGGCCGGCCTGGCCTTTGCTGAGGAGGTAGCGGTAGCGTTGGTTGGATTCGACGGCGGTGCCGAAGCCGGCGTATTGGCGCATGGTCCAGAAGCGGCCGCGGTACATGGTGGGGTAGATGCCGCGGGTGTAGGGGAATTCGCCGGGGTAACTGATTGACGATTCTGGATCCGAGACGGAATGATCGTCTTCGGTGTAGAGTCGGTCGACGGGCAGGCCGGAGAGAGTCGTGAAGTGCTCTTGGCGTTCGGCGGGGGGCTTCGATTTTGGGTCAGACATTTTGCGCCAATCGTTTAAGCCAATCGTGAACGCGAAAAAGAGGCGGGCCAGCCCCGCCCCAGGGAATAGATTACAGCTTGCGCGCGCGGCGGAACGAACTAACCGCGAAGAAAAAGAACAGCACGGCGAAAGCAACGGCTGCGCCGATGAGCCAGTGGGCCACGTCGCGGGTCCAGGAGCGCAGGGCTACGTTGAGCCAGACGATGCCGAGAAATGCAAAGATAGCGCCGGCCACCTCCAGGAAAAGTTGCTTAAGGGCGCGCCAGAAACGGTGGAAACCTCCCTGGCGAGGCGCGGCTGCCGGAGAAGTGGCGGCGGAAGACATAACTGCATCTTAGCGCAAAACCCGGAACGAAATCTGGCGCGGGACGGAGCCGAGGCCCTTTAGGAGCTCGTTGGGAGGGGCTTCGGACCTGCACTAACGTACTGTGAACCTATTGGAGACAACGCAAAACTAGGCGACTTGTATCCTAAGAAATGCGGGCCTAGAATGACAATTGAGCTGAGGGGGGAGCCGCCCTTGCAACTAGACGATCACCTGAAAAACTTGCTCCGTGAATTGGGACACGCGATCAACGACACGGTGTCCGATTCCGATCGAATCACTGGCGCCATTGCCGGAGTGCGCGCGCACGGGTACGATATCGTGCTGAAACTGGACGCGACGATCGGGTTGGCAAAGCGTGATGCCGCTGCGGCAGAGGCCGCCAAGCTCACGACGCAGGACCGGCGGTTTTTGGAATCGTTGCGGATTCAGGTCGACCAGGAGTCGTTTGACCAAATGCCGGACAAGAAGCCGGCGGCGCGGCTGACCATGACGCCGCAGGATGTGCGGTTCTTGAAATCCCTGCGAATTGCAACGGACGATATCGAATGAAGGCATTGGCAAACATCGCGGTGTTGGGTTTGCCGACCTTGGTGATGGCCGGACTTTTCAGTGCGCCTGTGCGCGCGCAGTCTCCTGCCACCGTCGTGCCTATCGTCGTGGATACGGCTGTACCCATCATCGTGAACGCGGTCAAGTCGAAATCGAAGACCGTGGGGCTGGGCAAGTTTGAGGGATACGTGATGCACGCGAACATCGCGCAGATCACGGTCCGCGCAAAGGGAAATGATATGTCGCTCGAGACGTTCACACTCTCCCAAGTCGCGGCCACGAAGATGCAGACGATCGTCGACAAGGGCGGCTACCAGTACGGCGATCGCGTCACGGTTTATTACGACCCGACAACCAAGCAAGCCCTTAAGTTCAAAGGCAAACCCTCAAAAGCTATTTGATTGCGGAGCAGCGGAATGCTTCGCCTGCCTGCGGTTTCCGGCCGATTCTATCCCTCTAGTCCTGCGGAACTGACTGCGCTTATCCGGCAATACACCAAAGTTGACGACGCGAATGAGCCGGAGCACGCGAAGGCCTGCCTGGTCCCGCATGCGGGGTATTTCTATTCGGGACTCGTGGCGGGAGCGGTGTACGCGCGAATGGCTATTCCGAAGAAAATTTTGATTTTGGGTGTGCGGCATTATCCGCACGGAGCGAATGCCGCGATTCTTTCAAGCGGAGCGTGGAGGACCCCGCTGGGCGATGTGCCGATTGATGAGGCGCTGGCCCAGGCGTTGCGCGCGGCTTGCCCTTTGCTGCAGGAAGACGGTGTGGCGCACAGTTCCGAGCACTCGCTCGAAGTGCAAATCCCGTTCTTACAAGTCTTACAACGGGAGTTTACGTTTGTGCCTGTTGCGCTCGGGTCGGTGCGCTTCGAGGATCTGGTCATCGTAGGCGAAGCTATCGGCCGTGTGATTGCGGCTGCCAGCGACGAGATACTCTTGCTGACGACTTCCGATTTGAATCACTACGAGAATGACGCAACGACACGAGTGAAGGACCGCAAAGCGATCGATCGCATTCTGGCGGTGGATGCCAGAGGACTGTACGACACTTGTCGGAATGAGGCGATTTCCATGTGCGGTCTGGGGCCCACCGTTGCCATGTTGACTGCACTACAGAGCCTGGGAACCGCGCGGCAAGAGTTGGTGCGCTACGCCACGTCAGCGGATGTTTCCGGGGATCTCAGCTCAGTGGTGGGATATGCCGGAATGCTTCTTGCCTGATAGCCGTTGGGACGTTTGTTAGACGCGCTAGGCCTAATGACTATCAGAACCCATATCTAAAATTCCGAATCTCAGAGAATTTTAGAAACGCTTCCATATAAAGCCCTTTGCTTTCTTTCTGTTGGCTCCGGCACTCCAATTGCCTTCTTTGGTGGTCGACTCGTTGACGGAAGCTTCTATCTGATCTCCGAGTTTACCTAAGGGAGGCTTTTCTTGAGGCAGCTTAACAGCAAATTGATTTTTTCTTTATTACTGACAGCATTGGTCGCATTCTGCGCATCGAGAGCGTCGGGGCAGGACGCCACCGGACGGATCACCGGTATCATCTACGATGCAACTGGGGCCGTCATAGCGGATGCTCATATTACGGTAACGAATGTTGCGACGCACATCTCTCGCGAGACTACTTCTGACGCAACAGGCTACTATCAAGTCCTGGCCTTACCCATCGGCTCCTACACTGTATCCCTGGAGCGCCAAGGATTCAGGTCTGCGACGACTGTCGAGAGAAAGTTAGAGATCAATCAAACTCTGAAAATAGACATCAAGATGGAAGTGGGCTCAGCCACCGAGACGGTCACAGTGGAATCTACGACTGGCACTGTCGAGACCATCAATCCGACGCTCGGTTCCACCGTTTCGGACCGCACCGTGCAGGACATGCCGCTGAACGGCCGGAACGCACTGGATCTGGCATTGTTGCAGCCAGGCGTGCTCCCTGCCGACAATCCGGCCAACGGAAGTGGCGGGACCGGAGGGATGCAGTTCAGCATCGGTGGCGGCCGCAGCGACTCAAACACGTTCGTGCTGGACGGTGGCTTGAACAACGACCTGCTCGACAACGGAGTTGTGTACAATCCCAATCCCGACTCCATCCAGGAATTCAGGGTGCTCACCAGCAACTTCACTGCTGAATATGGCCGAAGCGCCGGAGGCATCATCACCGAGGTAACCAAGTCTGGGACGAATGCTTTTCACGGCAGCGCTTACGATTTCATTCGCAACACTGCATTTGACGCGAACAATTTCTTCAGTAATTTAAATGGGCAGCCCAGGCAGGTTCTTCACCGAAACCAGTATGGCGGGACCGTAGGCGGACCCATCAAGAAGGACAAGCTATTCTTTTTTCTTTCTTTCCAAAAGCAGCAGCTGAGTGAACTTCAAGTCGGGGCGTCAGCGACTCTTCCCACTGCTGCCGAGCTTCAGGGGAATTTTTCAGGCTCGCCAAAAAAGGCTGCCGTTGCGAGTTTTCTGCAGGCAAACCCATTCTTTCAACCCGATGCGGCTCTCGCGGTCCAGGGGATCATCGCGCCGTCCAGCATCGATCCCGTCGCTCAGGCGTACATAAAAGCCAACCTGATCCCGACTTCCCCGACGGGTTCCGCATCGTTTCAGAATGCACTTACGGACAATCCATATGAGGTGACCGGAAAGTTTGACTATGAGGCTTCGGCAAAGGACCACTTCACGGTTACGTTGGGCCGCATTCTCGAGCCCCAACTTAATCCCGGTCCAAGCAGCCCTGGCTCCACAAACTCGATTCCGGGTTTTGGGTCCAATACGACCCTCTATAGCCGCTTCTTCAACTTAGCTTACATCCGCACTTTCTCACCCAACCTGTTGAATGAGTTCCGTGCGACCGCCCAGCGCAGTGATACTCTCCAAGCCGTTCCCGCCGCGAAGCAGCCAACTTCAACCGCACTGGGAATCAACATAAAGTCAGACAATCCCACTGGGCCAACGCAGCTGAATTTCCCCAATGCGGTCATTGGCTTCAGTATACAGGGACCCTCGCGGCTGGTAGATAACACATTCGCCTACTCCGATGTCCTTTCCTGGACGCACGGAAAGCACACCCTGAAATTCGGCGGTTCCTTCTCTGCCTACCAGGATAATCAGGTCTTCGAGTTTGAAATTAACGGACAATTTTTCTACTCAACTGCAGGGGCCGCCGGCGACCCATTTGCTAACTTTTTAGTCGGACTGCCGGATACTTTCGATCAAGGGCCAGCCGCTCCTTCCAACATCCGTACCAAAGCAACTTACGTGTTTGGGCAAGACGAATGGCATGTAGCTCACAACCTGACACTCACGTATGGTCTTCGTTATGAGTACAGCACGCCCAAATCCGACACCAAAGGCCGCACCTACTCCGTAATTCCAGGCGCGCCACAATCCACCGTGTTTCCTGGAGCTCCTCTTGGACTGCTTTTCCCCGGTGACCAAGGAGCGCCTAGCGGCGCTAACTTCCCAGACAAAACCAACTTTGCGCCGCGCTTCGGCTTTGCATGGCAGCCGTTCCATGACGGAAAGACCAGCGTACGCGGAGGATGGGGAATGTTTTACGACGTGTTGAAGGCCGAAGACAACTTTCAATTTAACGGGCAGGTGCCGTTTGCCTCGGCAGCCTTTATTGGCAATTTTCAACCGGCGGGTCCCGCGACGACATCGGGATTTGCGTTCCAGAGCGATCCTTTTGGCTCGACCGGCAACCCAAATCCATTTGGTCAGTCTCTAAACCACAATGTGAATTTTGCGAATACATTCGGAACGTTCACAAGCAACGGAACCGGCGCAACGATTGTGGATCCGCATCTTCGCACTCCCTACACCTATCAGTACAATTTGAGCATCGAGCATCAGCTTTCCAATAAACTCGTAGCTCGGGCCGCCTATGTAGGCAGTTCATCGCACGGATTGACAACGCTGGTAGATAGCAACCCCTTCGATCCCGCGACGCTCAACAGCGCCAATCCTCAACGGTTCCTGAATGAGAGGGCGGGGAACCTTCCTGCATTCACAAATCCAGATCCCAACGGCGTAACACCGCCGGGCTTCAACCCTAATGTTCCCAATGGCAGCTTTGGCCAGGAACAGGAGTTTAAGAACGCCTCCAATGCGAACTACCACGCCTTGCAGCTCAGCTTGACTCAACAGACGACCAACGTGTGGAAGCTCGGCGGCATGTACTACACCCTGGGCTATACGTGGGCTCACAGCATTGATAACGCCTCGGGTTTCAGGCAAGGCAGCTTCGCAGTTCCATTTTTCAATCCACAACTCTTCCGATCATCGTCGGATTTCGATGTTCGTCAATACCTGACCTTCTCAGGTGGGTGGGATTTGCCATTTAACAGCGGCCCGCACCGATTGGTGAAAGGCTGGAGTCTCTATCCAATTCTTACTTGGCGGACCGGATTCCCATTTACGGCCGTCGGCGGTTTCAACACATTGGACAATGCGCCAGGGCCGACCGGAGCTGGTGATCAAGCCCTCATTAACGCCAACTTGACTGCGCCCATCCAATACTTAAACCCTAAGACCAATGGCCTGCAGTTCTTCTCTCAGGCATCCTTCAACAACAACGTCGTCCAAGGCTATGGCACGGCTCCTCGCAATGTGTTGCGTGGACCAGGACGCACCAACCTGGATTTGTCTCTGGCGAAAGTGACGCCACTCTATCGGGAACGCATCACGCTCGAGCTTCGCGTTGATGCGTTCAATCTCTTCAACCATACGGAATTTCAAAATCTCGACAACAACGCTCAGGACATCGGCTCGACGTTCGGGCAGGTCACCAGCGCATACGACCCGCGCATCCTGCAAGTCGCGGCTCACCTGCGGTTCTAACACACCAGAAGTCGCAAAGGAAAAACGGCTCCGAAACTCGGAGCCGTTTTTCCTTTCTGTAGGACGGATGAGTATCTCAGTGCGGGCGCCCGCCGCCACCGCCGGCAGGAGCGGAGGCGTGCGGCGCAGGGGCGGAAGGTGCAGCCGATCCGCGCGACGAGCCACCACCAGTGGTGGCAGACTCGCCGCCACGATAGCCGCCGCCGCTCGAAGTGTGAGGCGCCGGTGGTGGCGCCATGCTGCGCGAAGGCGGTGCGGAAGCCCGGGTCGAGGTCGGAGCAACCGCGACGCGCGCGGTTGTTGTGGCAGGCGGCAAATTATTTCTGGAGTCTTCCAGTAGGTGTTCGTTACGACTCACGCTCGGCGCATTTTTTCCTGAAATGGCTGTTGTTTCGCGGGAGGAAGGTGGCGCGGCATTTGTGTTTACAAAGCGGTGTTCCTTCGGATCGTACACGATCGAAGAATCGTGGCTGAGGGAGACAACACGCGTCCCGCCACTGCCTTCCAGAGTCGTCCGCGAAGTGCGCACAGGTGCAGTTGTGGCGGCAAGACCGCTTGCCAGCGCCTCACGCGGCGGGGATTTCAGAGTTTCCCATTTTTGGCCGGCGGCCGCAGACAGAGTCGCTGACGTTACGTTTCTTCCTGACTCGGCCGTAAAGACGCCGTGCTCCAGATTCAGCGGAGTCTTGCCGTTCTTGTCTAGCGGGTGCATGGGCACTACGCCGAGCTTGCCGTTTTGGCGAACGAAAACAGCCGTCGACGCTCTATAAACCGGGTGAGGAGGATGGACCCCGGGAGGAAAGCGCCTTCTCGGGTTGCCTGGGTAAACGTTGTAGTAGATCGGCGGCGAATAGAACCAGCCGCCACAAGACGCGTCAAACAGCCAGCCGCCATAGTGGTAAGGAGCCCAGCCCCAGGGTTGGAAGCTCGCAAAAGTCCAGCCGAAACCGGGGTCCCATAGCCAATTTCCCGCGGTGAATGGTGACCAGCCGAAGCTTGCGCCGAAGGGCCGCCAGCCATATCCGTAGCCACCACAAGAAGACCAAGCGCCATAGCTATAAAGATCGGCGAATCCCGGCAAATCATAGGGAGAGCTCGTGTATTGAAGAGATGCGTTCGTTGCTGTTGAAACTGTATCGATGCGGCCGGAGACCCATTTATCAAAGTCATCGTTACTAGGGAGGCGGCCGATGCTCACAGAATCGTCCCCCGCTTTCATAGAGAGCGACTGGCCCTTGCTTAGTTGCGTGGTTTCTTTCTTGTGCAGGACGGAAGCGTGGCCTGTCAGAACGTCGACGTTGCTGCCGTCGTCAAAATTATTGATGCGGAAGGAACCTTTGCCGCTGGCTTCAACCGTGAAATCGCCGCCAGTCACGCTGAAATAATCGCCGCCTGAGGGATTTACGTAGAAAGAAGCGGAGCCTTGGCGGAGAACCAGACGGGTGGTGCGCGCGCCATCATCGAGAGAAAGATCGAAGAATTCGAGAACCGAGTTCTCGTTGAGAAAAGCCATCGCGCCATTTTCGAATTCGACTTCCGCGCGGCCATTGTCCGTGGCAACCACGTAACCTTGACGGACGGGCAGGTTGGCCTGGGCCGTTTCCCATTGTGCCTTTTGGTCGGCGAGCGGGTCGCCATGAGCTTCTCGTGTAAAGCGCACATCGCCTTGGACTAGACTGAGGCGGATGACCCGGGCGTGGCTCGAGTCTGCGGCCGCCGGTTGGAGGCCGGCGGAAACAGCGAAGAGCAACGAGAAGGAAAGAATAGAACGAAACACCGTATTCGAACCCATTGTGTCACCCCCATCGGGGACGCTGGCTGTCTGACAAATGATTAGACGGACGCCAAACGGGGCAGGTTACGCCCATGTAAACCCACGATCATGGTCTCGCCGGGCACGGTCCACGTCAAGGGTTGCGTGGTTTTGCGTGGTGGAGGGTCACGGTCGCGTTCGGGCCTTTGACTCCAACCCATTCGAGGGCTTGCCGCCGGTCGGCGAAGGCGCGCATCTGCGTGGCCTTGCCGTTACGGAACGTCCAATACATCAGCGAGGCGCCGGTCGGGCCATTCGGTGCTGTCTTTAAACCTCTCCTGCGCGTGAACGAACACAATGATCTTGTCGCCGGCGATAATGAACCGCTCCGGGTCGCTGCGTCCTTCGGCCCAGTCCGCATACGACTGCGACACGTACGCTTGGACTACAGCGTGTCCGTGATAAGTCCCGCCGCGCGAAAACTCCGCATGCTCGGTCCACTCGATCTGGGGGTCGAGGGAACTCCGTGGCACCGTATTCAGGTTGACTCGAACGACGTGTTGCGTGGGCACAGGTGACGGAAGCAAACCGCGGCGAACAAATTGGCGAAAAGATTTATGCAATCGCGGGTTGACACACTGGGGATGAGTCGCTAGTTTCAAAATGGGAACATCCACCGGTCTTCGCGCCATGTCCCGGGGGCGTAGGTGCGATCCGAGGGACTGCTCACGGAGATGGTTGTTGCCTACGATAACGCAGACCGGAAGTTTAATCACCTGGGGGTGAATGATGTGGGGTAATTACAGATGGTCGGCAGGGGTGTTGCTGCTCGCGGGGATGCTGGCGGGTGCCAGCGCGTATGGACAAGGCGGTGCGACCGGGGCCATGAGCGGCGTAGTCGTGGACACCAGCGGTGGGTCCATCAGCGGCGCGGATGTGCAGGTTATCGATGCGCGCACGGAATCGATCGTGCGAAAGCTGCCCACGGGCACGGAAGGAATTTTCGTTGCCACGCTGTTGCCGCCGGGAAATTACATCGTGGTAGTGAATAAACCCGGATTTGGGGAAGCGAGCGTCACTGACATAGAAGTGCGAGTGACGGAAACGACCAGTCTGACCATCACCTTGAAACCTGGGGCGGTCACGGAAAAGATGGAAATTACGGCGCTGGTGACGAGCGTGGAGACCAGCAACGCCGCGACCGGCCAGTCTCTGGGGACCGCCACGATCCGGGAGCTACCCCTTGCGACGCAGAACTACCAGCAATTGCTGACGCTTTCCAGCGGCGCGCAAAGCGATTTGAACGCGGCGGCGCAGCTCGGACGCGGGAGCGTCAAACTCTTCGTGAACGGCCAGCGCGAGGACAACAACAACTTCTTGATCGAAGGGATCAGCGCCACGGACTACAACGTGGCGCAAGCCACCTATGTTCCGCTTCCCAATCCGGATGTGATCCAGGAGTTCAAGGTCCAGACGTCGCTTTATGACGCGAGCCAGGGACGCGACGGGGGCGGAAACGTCAACGCGATTTTGAAGTCCGGGACGAGAGAGTTTCACGGCGATGCGTATGAGTTTTTCCGGAACGACGTATTGAACGCCAACGAGTTCTTTCTGAATCGCGACGGTGTGGCGCGTCCGGACGTCAAGCAGAACATTTTCGGCGGAAGTCTCGGCGGGCCGGTGGTTAAGGAAAAATTGGGGTACTTTTTCTTGAACTACCAGGGCACGCGGCAGCGCAGCGGTGATTCGCCGGGCACGCTCATCAGCACGACTATTCCTTCGCTACCGGCGGTCCGGACACAGGCCTCGATATCACAGGCCTTTTTCGGGAACGCCACGACCCCGATCGATCCGGTGGTGCTGAAATTGCTGAATTTCGAGAGCAACCAGTTCGGCGGGACGACCAACGGGTTGCTGATCCCCAGCAGCGATCCGACAACGGGAGCGTTCGCCATCAGCCGTCCGGGGAAATATACCGACGATCAATTCACCACCAACTGGGACCGCGAATTTCGCAACGGCCAGGACAAAATTTCCGCGCGGTTTTTCTTTTCTGATTCGGAGAGTCTTCTTCCCTTCGGCGGCGGCGACCTGCAGGAATCCCTGGGCAGCACGCTGTCCAGCAGCGTCAGCTCTTCGTCGTTGAACTTCCCGTTCGACACGCCAGTGAAGGCACGTTTCTTGAACATTACGGAGACGCATCTTTTTTCGCCGACACTGGTGAATGAATTCAGGTTCGGCTTTGTGCATATCAACGACGCGCTCGGCAACGTGGCGCCGGTCACTACCACGGACCTGGGAATCGACCGGCCAACAAACAATGTCACGACCTCCATCTACAAGTTTATTTTTGCGACCTCCGGGTTTGAGATTGGACCCGCGCCTTTCGGGAACCAGTCGCAAGACCAGAACAACATCAATTTTGTGGACACCGTCAGCTGGGTGAAGGGCCCGCACGTATTCCGCTTCGGCGGCGAGTTCACGCGAGTGAATTTGAATAAAAACTTTCCGCAGGTGTTCAACGGCGAACTGTTCTTCACTAACACGCCCGATGGCCATACCGACTTCCAGAATTTTC
>Ga0210410_10004711_pt1 | contig 11924 bp, 7 predicted proteins | sample IncBWC4MmetaG_FD_161058 | JGI IMG/M metagenome (GOLD analysis project Ga0210410, IMG submission 161058) | Forest soil microbial communities from Barre Woods Harvard Forest LTER site, Petersham, Massachusetts, United States - Inc-BW-C-4-M | ecosystem: Environmental > Terrestrial > Soil >... | reverse complement strand
CTACTTCGGCGCAGGACGAAGAGGTTCTGAAGATGTACAAAATGCGTTGCAGTTCGTACATCGTCAAACCTGTCGACTTCGATCAATTCCTTCACGTAGTTCGGTCGATCGCTGAGTACTGGTTCACGGTTGTGGTCTTGCCCAAAGAAGACTCAGCACAAAAAGCGGCGCACTCCGGCGCCTGATGGCCCAGATTCCTGTGGGATATCGACAAAAACACAGGAGTGCCGCATCCTTACGTTCTTGCAAGAGGCTGCTCCCGCTGGCTAATCGAAGTCGATCGATTCGAATCCTAAGCCCTGCAGCAAGCTCCTGATCGTGGAGAGCGCATTCTGCTGCGCGTTTCGCAGAATGCCGTCGGCCATGGCGGCCTCCTGCAGTTGCTGCTCTGCCTGCTGGCGAACTTGCGTTTCCAGATTTGGGTCGGTAGAAACGAGCAGCCCGGTCTGCCGGGAATAGACGCGAGTTTTGGCGCTGTCGAGGCGGGTGCGGAATATCTGCGGCGCAGGAAGATGCAGGTGAACTTTCTTGCCATCCACGCGAACATCGCCGGACTTCAGATCGGAGAAATCTATTCCGGCGACGACCTCGCCGTGCACCAGCATCAGCAGGCGGTCTCCGGCCAAGAAATCCGGCAAGAGGGGATTTTCTTTGGCCCCGGTAACCACTTTGTCCATGGTGTAAATCACGGTCTCCAGTCGCTGCAAACGCTGAATGCGGTCGACGACGGTGGGCTGGCTTACGTCGATCGTCAGAGTTCTGCCGGTCACGGCCGACCACATGTGGCTCAACATTTCGCGCCCGGAATTTCGCGAGAGCATCAGCCATCCGACCGAGCCGACCAACAGCATGCCGAGGAACAGCCCGATGATCAGCGCAAACACAAGCGCCGTACGCGATCGAACCGGCTTCGCTGAGCGGGGACCCGCGTCAGAATCGGAAGGCATCCCGCAAGCTTAGCACTAGATTGCCAATTGGCTGCTGCGCGGTTGCACGGCCGGGCAGGACCCTCAGAAGCAACTTGCGCACATGGGATGACGTTTCTATACTGCTCTGGTCCGCTGCACCTCTCCGCTGCATCAGAAACGCCAACCGCGGGATTTCACCCGCCCCAAAAAGGAGCGAACTCGATGTTCGGCAAATCCCTACTGTTGTTGTTTTCTTTCGCAGCCCTCTGCATGATCGGTGCGATGACGATCAGCTGTGGCGGCTCTTCCAGTTCCACAGTCAACAAGGCTTGCACCGGCGGACCTTTCAACGTCGTAGGCGATTGGACCTTCAGCGCGGGTGGCAGCAGCGGCCCCGGAGTTATTACTTCCGCCGGGCTGGCTGTGTTTTTCCAAACCTCCACTACTGTACCCGCCCCCGGAGACACCGTGGTACTGCCCACAATCACCGGCGCCTGCTCCTTCTCTGGAAACGGTACCGCGTATGGCACCCCGGCGAGCGGCGGCGGCTCGGCGAGCCAGACGGTAACGGGAAATGTGAACTCGGCCACGTCGATCAGCGGAAACATAGGGCCGACATCAACCGGGGAGACCTTCACACTCACCCCCAATCCCTCATTGACCGGCCAAGTCACGGCGCTGACGGGCACTATGCTCGCGGAGATTGAGGGCGATACTGGGGCAAATATCTGGACGCTCGCCCTGACGCCGTCGGGAACCGGATCCAGCATGACGTTCACCGGCCCGAACATCGGGAGCACATGCACAATTACCGGGTCGTTCAGCCAGGAGGGGGGCAACGTGTCAACACTCAACGTTTTCGACTTTACGGTCAGTTTCTCGGGCGGGGGCTGCCCTTATACCAGCACTCTGACGGGCGCTGGCTTCGAGAGTAGCTCTGATTACTTCACCCTGAACGGAAACGCCACAGGAACTTATTTATACGGTGTATCGTCCAGTAGCGCGACTGCGTTCGAGATCTTCCCGCAAACAGGCGCGTCTGACGCATCTGACCGTTCAATCGATAAAGCGGCCCGTAGCGTTGTCCGTCAAGGCAGAGGTCTCCTTGACATCTTCGCGATGGGGAAGTAGCGTCCGCGGTGAAAGTGACGCGGCGCTGGGTTCTTCGGACCACCCTGCGGTGCCGGACTCTTGTTCTGTGACCAAGGTCCGGCCGACTGAGATGACTAGCAGGCAGACGCCTTAGATGAACCTCAGCTAATTTATTAAGCCATAATGGCCGCCGGCACGAATCTGGTGGCCATTGTTCTTCTCACTTGCCTCACCGGCACAACACCCGATTGACGGGGATAGCTATACAGACGGGAAAACTGCTACACCTTGGGCACCGGGAGGATGGGACTCGTGCTTCGGTCACTGTTGGGAGTGACCACGCGATTCGAGAGATGGATTTCCTCGTTGACATCCACACTCTAGACGCGTAAGGTTCTGCCCAATCAGTGAGCAGGAATCACTTGGCGGGTGACTGTTCTTTCCGCTCAATCAGCAATTCCTTCTTGCTGCTTCCTTTGAAGTGTAGATGGATTGCGCCACCAAGGTGTTGGCGGCGCAACTTAATGCAGACAAGCAGCCGCATTGGGATAGCCCGGCACCGTGTCGGGACGGTCGCGTTCACTTCATCCAAGGAGGCAGTAATGAAAACCAGCATCAGAGCCCAATCAAATGTGCAATCCCACCTGTGCAAGGCCGCAAAAGAGAAATACGTGAAAAGTGCGTTGCTTGTTGCTGCATTGGTGCTGTTTGGGGCGCAGTTCGCGTATGGTCAAAGAGATGGCGTAGGCAGTTTTGTGGCTACGGATGCCCATGCTTTTGATGTGGTCAATCTGTCCAACCTTGTCCCCAGCTTCAATATTCCGCTGATCCAGAAGTCCGCAGGGCCGCTTCCGGTTAGCCTTGCGCTTGAATCGCCTCAATCCTGCGTAGTGTTCACACCGCCGCACAACAACGGTACTGGCGTGTATTGCGCTGGTGGCTTGGGTCAGCTCATAGCGGGACTGTATTTTGTTCCCAATAAATTTTGGGCAATGGGGACTGATGTTACCAGTAGCTCGAACTCCAATTGTACCTATTACGGGATAAATCATCTAGTGGGTGCGGATAATCAGTCTTCTTACCAAATACCAAGTACAAGCCTTGCCTACCCTTCCACATGCGGATACCCTGTTTCCGCGACCGTGACGACAATCGATAACACCGGGATTACCGCTACACTTACGGCTACTGGAGGATTCCCCGGAGTCTCGGTTAGCGCACTGCACGATGCGTCCGGAAATGTATGGTTAAGTGATTCGTTCGGAAATAGTATTAGTAATGCCGGATCTACCGTTACGGACACCATTGGGGCAACAACTACACTGAGCGGACCCTATACGCAACCTTCATCTTTTGGATATACCGATACCACGGGCCATGCACAAACCATTTCACTGATAAATGGAACTCCGACAACTTACCAGCCGCTTAGCAACTGCGGCAACCTTAACATCGGAGCCGGGGTTACGCCCGTGTCGTCTATTAGCTTTCCAGACGGAACTTCTTTTGGATTAACCTGGGATACCAACAACGGCGGCATCGACGGGCTTATCAAATCCCTTACGCTGCGGACTGGCGGAACGGTCAGCTTTACGTATGGAACCGTTTACTCCTGTTCCGGTGGCTGGGCCTACAATACGTTGTCGCGAACTACGCCGGATGGTACTACGACGTACTTTCTATCCTATTTAAACGGGATCACAACTACTACGGTACTTGATCCTGGTAAGAACAAGATTGTTTATACGTTCTTTGGTGCCCCCAATGGGCAGAACTCCAGCGGTAAACCGACTCTTACACAATCAGTAACTCGGTATCAGAATACGGGCACTGTTGCATCTCCGGTCTATACGCTGATCTCGTCAACAAAGTACTGCTATGAAAACGCCTCTTGTACCACGGCTCCCTCCTTCCCCATTACTCAACTCGATATCTATGAGTACGCGGGTACGGGCTCAACTCAGATGAGCCATCGGGTTGAAACCTACGACGGCTATGGGAACACATTGACCGACTCGAATACCGACAGCATCACAGGTCAAGTAAAGCTTACCACTTATGTCTATGGTACCTATTCAGGTACCTACCCTAACGGCAGTTGTGTGGCCTTGGGCAATACCAACATCCACAACCATGTTTGTACGAAGACCACCACGGTTGGGGCCACTCAGGTCGCGCAAAAGATTTATGCTTACAACGCCAACGGTGCGTTAACGTCCTCCATTGATTGGCTGAGCAGCACTTCGCAGCTCACGACCAACTACAGCCCAAATGCAAACGGCACGGTTGCGTCTGTCACCGCCCCCAACGGGCAGGTCACGACCTATGGCTATGCGGCTACGGGCTCGGGCGGGTGCAACGGGCTCTTGCAGACTTCTTCATCCACGACCGTCAATGGCGTTGTGATCTCCTCTTCGAAGACTTGGGATTGCAACGATGGGGTTGTGCTGACTACGACAGACCCTAACGGAAACGGAACCGTGGCTCAGTATGATTCCATGTTCCGCCCGACCTTGACTCAAGACCAGGCAGGATATCAGACAACCTACGCCTATACGAGCAACTCGGCGTCGAGCACTGACCCGATGAATGTGTATCGTATCGCCTATGTGGATGGTCTCGGGCGAACGATCATCTCGCAGACGAAGCAGAGCCCCAGTTCTTCGAATTACGATACCGATTCCACAACCTACGGATGGAATGGAACGAACTTCCAAACCCAGACTAGTGTTCCTTGCGTTAAAACTCTCGATCAGCCTTGTCCGACAGTTGCGTTGACGGCGCTTACCAACCCCGCAGTGGGGTCAGTCGGCTCCACCGACGCAAACGGTGGTACGCTAACGAATGCACATAATGCAAACGATATTTCTGCAACGGAAGGCCCATCCCCTTCCGGAGAGCACGTCAAAACAACTCAAACCGAAGTCGATGGTTTCGGGCGAACCAAGTCTGTATGCGATGTCCAAACCAGCGGCGGCACGGCTTGCGGACAGGCAATGGGCAACTCGGGGATCCTTACCAGCTCGACCTACTCGTTTGGGACGGGAAGCTCGACTGTCACAACGACTCGCGGAGCTCAGACGCATACGGCCGTATCAGATGCCATTGGGCGCACGACTTCGATTACGACGCCTGAGGGGGGAAACACTTCCTATGTATACGACTCTGATGGGGCCAGCGGCTGCAACACAACCGCTAAAGGGAGCCTTGTCAGAAAGAACAACAACGATGGAAATTTTATTTGCTATTTCCGGGATGGCTTAGGCCGCTTGACACAAACATGGACGACCGTTGGGGTGTCAGGAAACTACTGTATTTATTTCATCTACGACGCAACCACCAGCACAGTCCTTGCCAAGCCGAGCGGACCAACGCTTAGTAATCTGATTGGTCACGTTGTTGAGGCGCTAACCACCAACGATGATAATGGCCAGGGTACGGGCAATTGTCCGCCTCTCCCACTTGCAACGGCAAACATCGAGTCTGACGAATGGTTCAGTTATGACAAAGACGGCCGTACGACTGATATGTGGGAATGGACAGCTGTTGGACAAAGGTATTACCACACGACAGTCGTATATGATGGCGATGGCGTCGTTACCTCGATGAGCGGGTATCCTAACAATCCCGCAGTGACCTACACTACAGACGGGGAGGATCGATGGAACATCGCCAAACTGGGAACCACAACCCTTGTAAATGGCGTGGCCTACGATGCAGCAAGCAGCCCGACCCAGATCAACATTGGGACCGGAACTGACAAGGATACCTACTCCTACGACAACATAGGCAATATGACGCAGTACCAATTCTTTGTGGGGTCACAAAGCAACAAGGGCGTTCTGACGTGGAACCCCATCGGATCGTTGGGATCTCTGGCGATTACCGATGGCTTCAATACCAATAATAGTCAGACCTGTAACTACGCTTATGACGATGTTGCTCGGCTTGTCACTGACAACTGCGGGCCGGTGTGGTCGCAGACGTTTGGCTACGATCAATATGACAATCTATGGCAGAGTGGCAGCTCATCCTTTGCCTGTGCGGGCTGCTACAACCCGGCGAACAACCAATATCAGACCTTGAGTACTACCTACGACTCGAATGGGAACCTGACCAAAGATCCAGCTGGAAACACGTTTGCGTATAACGTTTACGGCCAACTGGCGACCATAAACGGGGGGCAAGAGATTATCTATGACGCTTTTGGACGGGAAGTAGCGAACCCTAGCGGAACACAGAGTACTGAAAAACTATACAGCCCAATGGGGTTCGTTGGCACCCTTATAAGCTCTGGCCCCAGTAATTCGGTTATCAAGCTACCCGGTGGAGGTACGCTCAATTCTGACGGTGCTGGAGGCGTATATTACAACCATATGGACTGGTTAGGGTCGGCCCGTACACAGTCGGCCGTTAGTGGCGGCCTAAGGGATGACCGATCTTTTGCCCCTTATGGAGAGGTGTACCAAACAACGAATCAGAATAATCCACTTCTTTTTGCGGGTACGACGTCGTTCTTGCTCTCCGGGACTTTGTACGACACTCCCAATCGAGAACTATCGGCTCTTGCTGGCCGCTGGAACTCGCCAGACCCGGCACATGCTAGCTGGAACGCTTACTCTTATCCAACCGATCCGAATAGAGAGACCGATCCGACTGGGTTAGATGGGCAGAGTCCTTGTGCGGGGTGGGGTAGTTGTGAACTTGCTAACGATCACATATCCCCTCTGATGGACCGTTTCTTCACCCCAGACTCTACCAAATACGGCAGTGACGGCAGGCCTGCCCCATGGCTTGTGGCTCTGTCCAACCATGATGATGGCGCGAAAAAGGCGAAAAAAAAGAAGCCCCTCACGCCCGCACAAATCAAGAAGGCTTTCTATAAGCAGCACGGCAAGGACATGAATGCTGCCGTGGAAAAAGTGTTCGGCAAAGATGCATCCAAAGTTCCAGCCCAAACTCTAGAGAACTCACCACATCTTGACACTTCCAAGAGTCGCGCCGATCTGTCCGCAATGGGAAAAGGCGATCCGACCGAAGCCCGAAATCGCCCAAACTCAGACACGTACCAGGCTAAGGACGGCATCATTTTCATCCCAACGGAGACCGTTGCCAGCGGGAACATGAATGCCATCTCGGGAGACTACGCACACGAACTAGGGAATCTGCTGGACGTCCAAATAAATGGGTTCAAGGGGCACGAAGAGAACTACGGCAACCCTAACCCTAAAACCAACTTTGGTGATCCGGATACCGGAATGAACGTTGAGGTGACGATGTTCGGGTCACCTCAATACCCTTGAGCCAGGCGTCCTGACGCGAACACGGTATGAGGTGTTGCCAAAGTGAAGAACGAGGGAGTGTGAAGATTATGAGAACAGGGAGTAGTCTGTGCGTTCTTGCTGTCGTGATCTGTTTTTCGGTTGTGGCTCTCTCCCAATCGCAGTTCGCTGGCAAGTGGCAAACGAAAACTAGCCACGCCACCGGGAAGCCAACGATCACGGTAAATATCGTCGAGAGCGAAAACAAGCTCAGCGGGACCGTCGTCCTGGTGAATCCTGACCGCAGTGAGATGGAGATGCCGATGCTGAGTCCCGAACTGAAAGGAGCGACGCTTGAGTTCGAGACGAGCCTTCAGGGGACGCCGTTCGATTGGCGACTGACTCTCAAGAAAGGGAGCCGGGAAGCACTCTTGCACGGAAGCGATCGCCGACCGTCGAAGGGAGGGCAAGGCGGAGAAATGGTCATTGATGAGGATGTCGTGAAGAAGCTCTAGCTCTACGATGCGGATTCGTACCACTACGATGCGGGCGGGTTCTATAAAAGGGGATGTCAAGTAAAAACACTTTACCCTTCGCAGGAGGTTTTTGTTTTTCTTGGCGGGTGGCCCATCCTTTCGCGCACTTTGCGAAAGGGTGGGTGCGACGCCTGTCAGGGCAAGACCGTTACAGCCTACGCTCGTCCAGCAGTTCCGCCAAACCTCGCCAATGTCTCGGATGCGGTCGCCGTCGGCCCGCGCGGATGTCAGCGGCATAAGAATCAGAGACACCGAGTGCAGAGGCAAGCGTAGTGATTTTGATCGACGCGAGCTTCGGCAGTATATTCTGAATGTACAGGTTCTCGTCTGGCAACGTTGCTTCTAACGAATCCCGCCACGCCCGTTTGGCCGCTTCGTGCCGTTGCTGAGTTTGAGAACGTTTTTTCTGAGCATCGGCTGCCTGCGCCACTACTCGACCCACCTGCGCCAGTTCGGTAAGCTTCTTCCCAGACACTTCCTTCCCACACTTCAGGCAATGACGACCGCGACGTGCCGCAGCGCCACAACCCAGACAAACGCCGTGAGGACGTGGTGGGGGCGAGGTAGCGACAACAAATTCCGCTCCTCTGCCTTCGCTTCTGCGTTGCTCCGTTAGGCGCGTCGGTAGTCTCTGTACTTCACTCGCGGGCTTGCGGATCGAATCCCACAGAGCTTGCGCTGTCCATTCCGCAAAGGGCGCAACAGCTCGCCCCCAGGTCGGTGCCGTTTCAGAGAGCTTCACCGCGAGTGGAGCCATCAGTCGGCAGTTGCCATCCCGCTGCTCGAAGAACCAGTCGCGTTTCAGTGGTTGACGAGTGATCCAATCCACCACGTAAGCATCAATTTGCGGACGGACTGGCTCCATGAGATCGCAGGCGAGACTGTCACGATTGGGCGTATCCACATGCAAGACACCCAAACCGGGATCAAGTCCAAGGGCCGCAGCCGCTAGCCTCGATTCCGACTCAAGCACGGCATAGAGATAATTCAGAATCGCGTTCGCAGGGTTTACAGCGAGTCGAGGCGATCCGGTCAGGGGCGAGATGCGAGCGCCGAAGCTCAGCCAGTGTTCCGGCACTCGCGAGAGAGCGTTCTTCGGGAAAGTGATCGGCAGGGTGCGCCAAGCGGACCAGTAAGCGGATGCAGCCTGTGCTTCGATCAACCGAATCGTCGCGAAACGGTCAGCAATTGGGATTTCGTTGCGGAACCGAGCGATCTTGTCAGCAGTTGCATCGTCCAGCAAGTTGTTCCGCGCAACCCGTTCCTGACCAGCAAGCTTTTGACTGATGAGTTCGCGCGTGATTCGCAGTGCGGAACCCGATGTGTGTGCGAGGGCTTGAGCACGCCGCAGCTTGGCATCTGACGAGCGAACCGGGCCAGTTGTTGCCAAGACAGAGCCGTCACGCTCCAACATGACGAAAGCTGCATCCTGATCGGCGAGCCATCGCAATGCTGCGAGAGATACCATCCCGTCCGAACCGATCACGACTAATCGCCGAAGGCCATGTCCGACGCGTGGGAGCCGGATTTGGCGTCGGTCGGGCCCGATCCCGTCCTCAAGAAGCAAGTGTCCACGATCCACGCGGACTTGGATACCGTAGCCGTAGAGCGTTACGACCCCGCGTTGCGGCTGAATGTCCGTCTGTAACACCGAAGTTGACGCCATTGTGTCCTCTCTTAATCCTTGCCGATAGCGATCACTTCACTATGCGTTCTTCCTCTGCGAATGCACGGTCTATAGCACTCGGATTTGATTTGCGCTTCCAGTACTCTCTCGAAATCGCACCGACTAATTGAGTGCGCCTCATGTCTTGTTTCAGTACGGCGCTGATCGACCGACGAAGGTAATACCGGTTCTCTCGCAGATCGGCAATAGCGAATGCTTTCCCATTAGGACGCGGGGCCTCAAGCCACTTGTCGGCATCCCGGATTAGGTCTGATCGCCGGATGTTAGCCCTGACAATTCGCTGAAGGATACGAAAAATCTCGTAGCTCAGTCCGCCAGACTCCTCCGGCCATTTCCGACATCTTTTGGCGGACTGTTCTGCAACCAATGAAGGGAAGCCCCGCGAGGGCATTAGCTACATTTAAGGGATTCAGCCTGTAGCGCTTACTACGACAAAAACGCAGAAATTCGGTTCGTGCGAAATAAGCCTCGCCGTCTCTAATCAATTCGTCCAGCTTTTTCTCTTGATCCCTAAGCGTTATGTACTCTTCTCCCGCTCGCGCGAGAATTCGAGCCCGTTCGTAAATGGCCTCGCAAATCACATCTTGTTCCGCAGTCGGTAAACCCTCTGTGGGGATAATCATAAATCGTTCGAGCGATTCCCAACACTTTCCTATCCGCTCGTGGGCATCAAGAAAACGAGTATGTAATTGTCCTCCTTGTTTTCGCTGGCGATAAAGCAGTCTTGAACCGGCTGGTGTTTCACTACCCCTGAGTAACGCTTTAATGACATGTTCTTCTTGCTCTAGTCGTTTCTCCCAAGGTTTCAGCCCTTGCCGCAAATGTGCCATCGTTCGGACGCCTGGCAAAACCGACCCGACCGCATCCCATGTGGTTTCTAAAAGCCAACGGAGGTGTTGGCGAACGCCCCACAGTCGGCCATCATCGAGTTGTTGAGGATAGCCCCGTGGCCGCTTTCGCTCATGGGCAGTGAGCGCTGAAACAATATTTTCAGGCACATTAAGATCGCTTGTGTCCATACAATCGCCACTTAATTATCCAAACAAAATAGCTTATTGCCATATTAACCTAGACTATTCACAAATACCGCATGTAAATCAAAGATTCTGCATGTGTTAGCTTCGCATCGAGTAGGCGGTAGAAAGGAGCAGAAGGATGCGAAATGGCAATCGGAAAGACGAAGTGCGAACTAACACCCGTACTCGCGCCCTTCATGTTCTCGCAAAGATGCGGCGAGATAAGCTGTCTCTGGCGGAAGCGTGCCGACTGGAACATATCAAGCCGAGCACTTTTCTTCGTCACGTAGGAAGTGCAGTTCAGCAGGACAGACCCGGTGGTCGCTATCGGGCGACAGCAGGAGACCGACTACGCCGCGATCTTCAAATTCCGACCGCCTTGGGTCCGACCCCTGTCCCCATCCACGGCAGTAAGAAAGCCAGAGAGATTTCCAACTACCTGAACGCAATCGCTCTTTACCTCAGAAAGGGCGATACGTCGAAACTCGAACGCTTCAGGGGCAAAACAATTCGTGTTCGCGGACAGAAATTGGAACTCATTACTGATCCGGCAACTCTCTCAACCCTTGCGTTAGCAGGCGCTCTCCAGTTCGATCAACTGTATGCATCATTCACCGGAGCCGCGTGAGGGACCGGAAACCAATTCGCACGGCTCGTCGTCGGGTCCGACGCCTTAGCAAATTCGGCACTGACTGTCCTACGTGCCTCTATTGCGGATGCCCGGAGATTGCGCTGCTAAGACCGGTTACCAAGCGATTTCTGGAAGATCATCATCTTCTGGGCGAGAGCCACGATCCCAACCTAACGGCACTCCTGTGTCGCAATTGTCACTATCTGGCAACGGAAAATCTGCTCCGGTCTGACGTGAGCATGCTGCCCGAACCCGATCAACTGAAACGCACTGCGATCATGCTCCGAGCTTTATCTGTGCATCACAGGATGCTGGCTGAAACTCATTGGCAGCTGGCAGCTTCCCTGGAAGCGTTGCGTCCAAGCAGGGGAACCCAATGAACCGAGATGTGTTTTTTCGTGCCCATACTGTCATTCCAGAAAAGAGCCGTAAGAGCAGGGTTGAACCGCCGAAATGGTCTGAGTACGTGCTTGTCTTCGATACCGAAACTACGACGAACACTTCGCAAACTCTGACACTTGGCGCGTATCGTTTCTGTCGGATCACTTCCGACGCGAAGTATATTTGCCTCGAAGAGGGACTGTTTTATGCCGACGACCTTGATTCACGGTCGCTCAAGATTATGCAGGAGTACGTGAGACGCAATCCGCCAGAAAACCTTACGGATGGCCCCGGCAAGCTTTGTCTCTACTCCCGATCCGAATTTGTGGAAAAGGTACTCTGGGAAGCGGTCCTGGCCGGAGCCATCATCGTGGGATTTAACCTTCCCTTCGATTTGTCCCGCCTTGCCGTC
>Ga0210410_10004710_pt1 | contig 11925 bp, 9 predicted proteins | sample IncBWC4MmetaG_FD_161058 | JGI IMG/M metagenome (GOLD analysis project Ga0210410, IMG submission 161058) | Forest soil microbial communities from Barre Woods Harvard Forest LTER site, Petersham, Massachusetts, United States - Inc-BW-C-4-M | ecosystem: Environmental > Terrestrial > Soil >... | reverse complement strand
CGCGTCGAAGGTCGAAGACGTTTCACCGCCCGTGGGTCCCGAGAACTGGTCGTAAGAAACCCAGGTCGATACCTCACCGTCTCCAGCTACCAGGGGTGGCGCCCACACCGTTCCAGGCGAGATCCCAAAGGTTGCGGTAGTTCCAGTTGAGTTGTTGGTGCCGGCGGGCTGAATCGAAAAAGGGCCGCCAAACGTGTTGGAATAGCCGAAAAAAGCCGTCGATCCGGAGCCGCCAACAATGTAGTGGGTAGTATCTGCAGACGCGAAAGCGGCCGTAAGCACCAGCACCGCTCCCAAGGCAGAAAATTTCGAGCAAAGATTCATCATTCCTCCTGAGTTTCCGCATAGAGCGGGTCTTACGAAACTGCTGGTGTTACAAATTTCTGCATGAGAGCCCGCTCAATTCTCTGGTGCCGGCCCATCCCGGTATTCAGGACGTTTCATGGTTAAGCGTTGATGCCAATCATGAAAGCAGCTTGACGGCCAAACGGAATTCTCCGGGATTCAGCAACTTAGCTATGCAGAAAATCGGATAAATGAAAAAAATTGCATAGTTAAGGAAGAGTTTTGCTTACAAAAATAAAAGGGCCGCCAGAATATCTGGCGACCCAGGGAAAAATTTCCAACCTCCTCGAGACTGCTCCCGGCAGCCGACGAGGAAGTCAGAACAGAAAACTAAGCGCGCTTCCGGCGGAACAACGCGCCCGCGGAACCAATCAGACCTGTGCCAAGCAGAATCAAGGAGCTGGGTTCAGGAGTCGAAGTGATCGAGCCTCCAAAATCCACTCCTTCCGCTTTCAGCATGATCTGATGGACATCGAAAGTCAGCGTGTTCGTACCGGAGACGAAGTCTCCGCTCGGAAGGTTAACCAGAAGAGGAGTCAGGCAGTTGGGCTGCAGGTTTTGGCACGTCGAGTTCCCTCCACCGGCAAAATTCTGAATAAGAATGCCGTTGAGAAGCACATCGGTTGTGTCATCCGCCATGACCAGAATGCTGCCGCCATAATTGGCAAAGTTCGAGCCCAGGGTAAACGTCGTACTGAAGGTATAGATTCCGTTCGGCTCGACATTGCCGCAATTCGGGCAGTTCCCAACGTTCTGGGAGACCCAGCTCGAGTTTGCCACCGGCGCAGTCCAGATCCCGCTGGTACCAATATCAAACGTCGTGGATGGAACTCCGGCAAACACCAAAGCGCTGTTTTGATTGCCAAGATTCGGCGAGGACGTTCCATAACTGCCCAATTGGACAGTATCGGCAGACGCGAAAGCGGTTGCCAGCACTAGCACCGCTCCCAAGCCAGAAAGTTTCGAATAAAGATTCATAGATTCTCCTAGTTTTCCGCAAAGAGCGGTCGAATATCGACGCCGGAGCGCCTTTTTTTTGAGGCCGAACCGATAACTCTTGCTGGATGTCCCTTCCATCAGGACAGCAATCCATCAGGACTTGAAATCCAAGCTACTGGTATGACCCAAGAATAGTGCATCCTGAGGACCAAACATAAATCCCTATCGAATCAACCGTTTAGTGGTTTAATGGGCTAAAGATGTGCAACTCTATGCATAGGCATGTTGAAAAAAAGTGGCCTTCCGGCCCGATCCAAGTCATTGAAAAGTCGCCCATTCCAACCCCCTCAGGCAGATGCAGCAACGATGCCATTCCCAACCATCCCCCCGCCGCCCACCCAACTCGCATCACAACAGAAGAGGCCTTCCAAAGTCCCGCCGCCTGACCTTCACCTGGCACCAAAACTTCGCCATCACGGATGAGGTAAAAAGAATAAAGTGACTGCCTCGTCTTCACCTTCGCTCCCGGCACAAGCCGAGACCCGGCCCAGCTCCCCCGCACCCCGTTTTTTCGCCTTCCTTCTCCTCCTTCTATTCAGCTGCCCTCGATCTGCTCTATCCGCCACCCCTCTCACCGGCACTCCCCTCAACGACGGCTACTACGCCCTCTATAACCTCGACTTCACCGTCGCCCACGCCCACTTCCAGCAGTGGATCGCCGCCCATCCCGAAGACTGCCTCGGCCCCGCCTCGGACGCCGCCGCCTACATCTTCACCGAGTTCGATCGCCTCGGCGTCCTCGACATCGAGCTCTTCGCCGACGACAACCGCTTTGAATCCCGAAAGCGCCCCGCTATCGATCCAGCCCTCAAGCAGGGCTTCAACGACCGCATCGCCCAGGCCGAGCGTCTGGCCAACGCCGCCCTCCAGCGCAATCCAAACGACGCCAACGCCCTCTACTGTCTGGCCGTCACCTCCGGTATGCAGGCCGACTGGGCCTCCCTTATCGACCGCCACGAATACGGCGCCTACAAGTTCAGCGAGCTAGGCAGCAAGTACGCCAAGCAGGCCCTCGCCATCAATCCCACCCTCTACGACGCCAACCTCGCCGTCGGCATCGAAAATTACATGCTCAGCCTTAAGCCCGCGCCCATCCGCTGGATCCTCGGCATGGCCGGCGCCGGCACCAACAAGGCCGAAGGCGTCCGCCTCCTCAAGCTCACCGCCGAACAGGGCCACTACCTCGCCCCCTTCGCACGCCTCATGCTCGCCGTCGGCGAGCTCCGCGACGGCCGCGTCCAGCAGGGCAAGGAAATCCTCATCAACCTATCGAAGGAGTTCCCCAAAAACACCCTCTACCAGCGCCAGATCGCCCGCCTTCACTAGGCCTCGCTACCATGACTCCACGCCGTGCATCTGAAAATTCAACACGCAACTGGCCGCACCGTGTACCTTTAACCCATCGACCTGTTGGGTGCTCTGCCCGTCAACCAACGCACAACTTCTTTCATCGTCTGTTCCATCGCGGTAACGTAACACAACATCACAGCACTTAAGGGTCCTCATCAGCATGCGTATTGCGTCCGTCGGCACGGCCTATCCTCCTCATCGTTACTCGCAGGCAGCTATCTCAGAAGCACTCACGGCGCGCTGGCAAGACCGAATGGAAGAGCCACGCCTCATCAACCGTCTCTTCATCAACTGCGGAGTCAGCTTCCGCAACCTCGTCTTCCCCCTCCACGTCTACGAGAGCCTCTCCGGCTTCGGCCCCACCAACGACGCATGGATCGTCGCCGCCGTCGAGCTCGGCCAAAAGGCCATCTGCAATGCCCTGGCCCGCGTCAACCTCGGCCCCGAAGACATCTCCGCCATCTTCTTCGCCTCGGTCACCGGCATCGCCAGCCCCACCATCGATGCCCGCCTCATCAACCTCATGCCCTTCCCCACCTCGGTCAAACGCACTCCCATCTTCGGCCTCGGCTGCGTCGCCGGAGCCGCCGGCATCTCCCGCGCCGCCGACTACGTCCGCGCCTTCCCCAACCAGTACGCGCTCCTGCTCTCCGTCGAGCTCTGCTCCCTCACCTGGCAGGACAACGACCAGTCCATCGCCAACCTCATCTCCTGCGGCCTCTTCGGCGACGGCGCCGCCGCCGTCATCGTCGCCGGCAGCGAAACCCCGCTCGCCAGACGCGATGGCTGCACCACCTGTCTCGCCGGCCCGCGCGTTCTTGACACGCGCTCGACATTCTATCGACACACCGAACACATCATGGGCTGGGACATCGGAGACCTCGGCTTCAAGATCGTTCTCTCTCCCGACGTTCCAAAGGTCGTCAACGAACATCTCAGGGGCAACGTAGAGTCTTTTCTGTTCGACAACGGTCTAACCTTGGATGACATTTCGAGCTACATCTTCCACTCCGGGGGCCCCAAGGTCCTCGAAGCCATGGAGAACACCCTCAACCTTCCTCCCAACGCCCTCGAACCCTCCTGGCGCAGTCTGCGTGAAGTCGGCAATCTCTCCGCGGCCTCTGTCCTCGCCGTCCTCGAAGACGTCCTCGTCAACTCCCCCGGAAAACCCGGAACCTACAGCATCCTCGCAGCCATGGGCCCCGCCTTCTGTTCAGAGCTTGTTCTGCTCAAATGGTAAGAACGGCAGGCGCCAGTGAACATTGGCGGGAACATTGCCAGGAACGTTGCCAGGCCCGCTTCTGATGTCCTGATAGTCGGAGGAGGCCCAGCCGGACTCGCCTGCGCCATCGCCTCCGCACGCCAGGGTCTTCACGTTGAAGTCATCGACGCCATGAAGCCCCCCATCGATAAAGCCTGCGGCGAAGGCCTCATGCCCGACTCGCTCCAGGCCCTCGCCGCCATCGGCTTCACCGACCTCGATCGAACCCTGCGCCAAACCGAAAACCATCTCCTGCGCGGCATCCGCTTCCTCGGCGACACATCTCACAGTCAACCCGCCACCACGGAGGCCGCCTTCCCGCAGGCTCCCGGACGAGGCATTCGCCGCACCGTCCTCCATCAAATCCTCCTCGACCGCGCCGCCAGTCTAGGCGTTCGCTTCCACTGGGAGAATTCCGTCCAGAGCATAGCCCCCACTGCCGACGGCACCCTCGTCCACAGCAATCGCCAAACCCTCCGCGCCCGCTACCTCATCGGCGCCGACGGCCCCCGCTCCCGCGTCGCCGCCTGGGCCGGACTCACCGAGGCCTCCATCCAATCGCGCCGCATCGGCCTTCGCCAGCACTACACCATCGCCCCATGGACCGACTTCGTCGAGGTCTACTGGAGCAACGCCGGCCAGGCCTACGTCACGCCCAACTCCTCCAGCGAAGTCTGCGTAGCCTTCATCGCAAACAAAAAATTCTCGAGTTCCGAGGCGGCCCTCGCTCACTTCCCCACGCTGCGCCGTCAACTCACCGCGTCCCAACCCAACGGCCCCGCACGAGGCTCCATCTCGCTCGGACGCAAGCTCCGCCGCGTAGCCCATCGCAACATCGCCCTTATCGGCGACGCCTCCGGGTCCGTCGATGCGATCACCGGCGAAGGCATGGCCCTCTGTTTTCGTCAGGCCGCCGCTCTGTCCAACGCGCTCCGCGCCAACGACCTCAACCTCTATCAACAGGCCCACCGCCGCATCCAGCGCCTTCCCCGCACGATGTCCCGCAGCCTGCTCCTCATGGACCGCTCGCCACTGATTCGCGACAGCGTCCTCCGCACCTTCGAGCGAACCCCCTGGCTCTTCGAGCGCCTCCTCCAGATGCACATCGGCCACTCCCCGCTCCAGTCCTTCCCCACCGAGGGTCTACATGCCCTCACCGGCTAAAGAAACTGTCGAAAAGGTCCGTCTTGCTTAAGGGCACGGCTTCAGAGCCTGCCCTGAGCGGAGCCGAATGGGTGCCGAAACAACTTTGTTCGCAACGCGGCTTTAGCCGCTGAGGTACGTTTCTTATCGCGCGAGACACGTCTTCCGCATCCTCTAAAATGGAGCACGTCGACGCCCACCGCCTTTACACCGGCACGCACATCCCTGTAAGTTGAGGCTAACTCCAGAAGGAAGTCGAATCACCATGAACGAGATCGCCAGCCGCTGTATCGACATCATCGCCAGGTCGAAGAGCATCTCCCCGGACACTGTCACCCTAGCCAGCACCTTCGAAGAGCTCAACATCGACTCCCTCGACAAGATCAACATCTCCTTCGAGGTCGAAGAGGCCTTCAACATCGACATCCCCGACGAAGCCCTCGGCACCATCCGAACCGTGGGCGACATGGTCGACGGCGTAACCAAACTCCACTCCGCCAAACCATCCTCCGCCATCGCCTCAAACTAGACCGTTACCTTTTCTTTCGCTCGTCATTCTGAGCCTAGTCCGTCGCCTTTTCCTCTGCTTGTCATTCTGACCCTGAGCTTGCCGAAGGGGAAGAACCCCCGCATTTTGCCTTTGCCTTTGCTTTTGAGATAGAGCTGGGCTTCAGCCCAGCGTCCAGCCCCAGCCGCGAAGCGGTCTACCGCTCTGCCGAAGGCAGGAGCGAAGCCGAAGGCGAAGCGACTAAATATCGCCTTTGTTTTTGCCGTTGTTCTTGCCCTTGCATTTTTTTTCTGCGTTTTCCGCCCAAAAAACGCGTGTCAAGTCCAAAAACCACCTAACTTCCTCAAACAAAAGGAAATATAGGTTGAAGTTTAGTTACCCTCAAACCGCTATAATTAAAACAGTAGAGAAAAACAAAACAAGCCCCGCAGGGATATAACCTCCCTCCGGGGCTAACTCGTTTCAATGCAATATTTTGGACGCAACCCATTTGTTATGAATATTTTACAGACATCAACCACCCGTAAACCCATGAATACAGGGGACTTACACGCAGGCAATAGGGGGGTATCCCCACCCTCAACACAACTTCCACAGGGGGGACTCTACAATCAAGCCAGATCACCACAAGGGGAGCAGCATTGAATCGAGTCGTCGTCACCGGCCTGGGCTGTATCACCCCCATCGGCAACTCCATCGCAGACTTCCGCATCGGGCTCTTCAATGGGACCACCGGCATCGCTCCCTTCCCGCCCTACCCCGAAGCCCCCGCCCGCGAAGCCGATGACAAGACCCAGGGCCTCCGCTTCACCCAGTCCGCCGCAGTCAAAAACTTCGACCCACGCCAGCACCTTGACTCCGGCATCATCACCGCCACCGACCGCACCACCCAGTTCGCCATCGTAGCCGCCCGCCAGGCCGCCGCTGAATCCCAACTCACCAACCACCACGCCCCGGAAAAAATCGCCATCATCACAGGCTGCGCCTGCGGTGGCCGCCAGGCCGAAGAGACCGAGACCATCAAGCTCTACGCCCGCGACGCCCGCGTCCATCCCCTCACTGTCATCCGCACCATGGCCTCCGCCGGAGCCAGCAACATCTCCATCGACCAGAAGATCACCGGCCCCACGCTCAACATCTCCACCGCCTGCTCCTCCGGCACCCACGCCATCGGCCTCGCCTTCCAGATGATTCGCAGCGGCATGGTCAACGCTGCCATCACCGGCGGTCACGAAGCCCCGCTCACCTTCGGCTTCCTCCGGGCCTGGGACTCCATGCGCGTCGTCTCCCCCACCCAATGCCGCCCCTTCTCCGCCGACCGCGACGGCATGACCATCGGCGAAGGCGCCGCCATGCTCACACTCGAAACCCTCGCCTCCGCGCAAGCACGCAACGCACGCATCTACGCCGAGATCGTCGGCTTCGGCTTCTCCGCCGACGCGAGCCACATCACCCAACCCCTCGCCGACGGAGCCGCCTCTGCCATGCGCCAGGCCATCGCGGATGCCAACACCACAACCGAAGGCGCCTGCGGCTCTTTGGATGACGTCGGCTACATCAGCGCCCACGGCACCGGCACCCAGGCCAACGACACCACCGAAGCCGCCGCCATCCATCAGGTCTTCGGCCCCCGCGCTTCACAAATTCCCATCAGCTCCACCAAATCCCTCCACGGCCACTCCATCGGAGCCAGCGGAGCCATCGAAGCACTCGCCACCGTCCTCGCCTTGCACGAAAATCTCCTCCCCGCCAACACCGGAGTCACCCAGATCGACCCCGCCATCCACCTCGACGTCATCCTCGGATCACCCCGCCAGGCCACACCAAAACTGGCCCTCTCCAACTCCCTCGCCTTCGGCGGCCTCAACGCCGTCCTCGCCCTGCGCCCCTTCCATTACAACGCCAGCGCAACCGAAGTCCCTTGAACAAATTCAAACTAAGCGACCGTACAACGCACACGAAGAATGGATACTGCATAAAAAATATGAAAAAGATCGCCGCATTTTCTCTTGTCACAATTGCAATCCTTTCCCTTTCCTCTACCGGACTTCACGCCCAGGCCAAACTAGCCGTTTACGGCACGGTAGGCGGAGAAAAACCCGGTATCGTCAATGACAATGGATGGGGAACAGCGGGAACCTTCGGCCTCTACGTCGGCGTTGCCAATCTCGGCCCGCTGGCCCTCTCCGTCGATGGCCGTGGCGACCTCGCGAGCAAAGTTAAAAGCGGTCTAGTCGGTCCGCGTCTTGCCCTTCACCTTCCGGTCGTTCCACTCAAGCCCTATGTAGAAGCTCTCATAGGAAGATCCAGCTACCCGAACCTTCCCAATGGGCTTCCGCTTAAAAGCAAACTCACTGGCCGTTTTGTAGCTGGTGTCGATACCGCCATCTTGCCGCGCATCGACTGGCGCATTGTGGACTTCAGCTACGGCATCACCGCCGCAACCCCTCGCGCAGAGTCCCTAACCACCGGCCTGGTCCTCCGCTTCTAGCCAACCCGCCGCGGCGCAGGTCTCGCCTCAATCAGCACCGCCGCACTCAGCGCGCTCGCCACCGAAAGCCCCACCGCAATCCACAACACCACGCCATAGGCGCCCACAAACGACTCCCCAATCAACCGCTGGACCCGTACATCATCGCTCCTCGCAGCGGCCAGCTTCGCCCTCTGGGCCTCGACTGCATGTCGCTCCGCAGCAGGCAGTCCCAACCCATCAAGCCCCCGCTCCAACCGGCCATTGAACGCAGTTGCAAACACAAGCCCCAGCACGGCGATCGCCAGCAACCCCGCCACCCGCGAGACCGCGTTGTTGATCCCCGAAGCCACACCCGCCCGGCTCTGATCGATCGAACTCATCACCGTCGTCGTCAGCGGAGCCACGCTCACCGCCAGCCCAAGCCCCAACACCATCACCGCCGGAAACACCGTCGACCAATAAGACCTACCCACCCCGCCGCGCGTAAACAATCCAAACCCAACCGCTGCAATAAGCGGCCCAACGATAAGCGGAAGCCTCGCACCATATTTCACAATTAAACCGCCCGACCAACGCGACAGCAGAGACATCAGCAAAATCATCGGAAGCAGCGCAGCCCCCGCCTCCGTAGCCGTATAACGCTGCACCTGAATCAGATCCATCGGCAGAAAAAATAACACCGCACCCAGCGCCCCATACGAAAACAGCGTCATCAGATTCGCCCCGAAGAACGACCTCGACCGAAACAGATCCAGCGGCAGCATCGGCGCAGCCGATCGCGACTCCACCACAAAGAAGCAGGCCAGCGCCACAACCCCCACCACGCCTGCAATCAAAGCCCGCTTCCCTCCTCGCCCCGCCTCAATCAACGCGAACGTAATCCCGCACAACCCGATCGTAGCCAGCGCCGCACCCCACCCATCCAGTCTCTGAACCATCTCCTCATCGCGGCTCTCCGGCACTCGCGCCAGAGAAATCACCACCACCAGCACCGCCAATGGCAGATTGATAAAAAACACCCATCGCCACGAGAGATGCTCGATCAGCCAGCCACCCAACACCGGTCCCAACGCCATCGTCATCGCCGTAAACCCCGACCACGTCCCAATCGCTCGCCCTCGCTCCTCGATGCAGAACGAAGAACTGATCAACGCCAGACTCCCCGGCACCAGCAGAGCCCCGCCCACTCCCTGAAGGCCCCTCGCCGCAATCAGCACACGGATATCCGGCGCAAACCCGCACGCAGCCGAAGCCCCCGCAAACAACACCACGCCCACCAGAAACACCTTGCGCCGCCCATACAGATCACCCAGCGACCCGCCAACCAGCAGCAGCGCCGCAAGAAACAACGCATAAGCCTCAACCACCCACTGAACATCAGTTACTGTCGCGTTCAGAGCAGTCTGCAACGCAGGCAACGCAACATTTACTACCGTGCCATCGATAAACACCATGCTCGACCCAAGAATCGTAGCCGCCAGCACCCACACCCCACCCCGCGTCTGCGCCGGTGCAGCGGTGGCGCTGCGCATCACACCGTCTTCACAAGGCAAATAAGACATAGCCCACGCTCACCGCAACGCTCATCCTACTCCCGATAGACTTCCTTCATTTTTCCGCGTGCAATCCTTTCGCCCCAGCGCGATACCATAATCCCCACATGGTCTCCGTCCTCATCCTCACCCGCAACGAGCAGCAGGATCTCCCCGGCTGCCTCGCCAGCGTCTCCTGGTCCGATGACATCCACGTCTTCGATTCCCAATCAACCGACGCCACAATAGAGATCGCCAGTGCCGCCGGCGCCCGCATCCACACCCGCGCCTTCGATGATTATGCCACTCATCGCAACGCTGCCCTCGCCACCGTATCCTTCAAGCATCCCTGGGTCTTCCTTCTCGACGCCGACGAACGCCCCACCGACGAGCTCTCCCGCGAGATGCAGCAATTCGCCCTCGCCGCCCCGCCGGAGATCTCAGCCTTCCGCGTCCGCCGCCGCGACCACCTCTTCGGCACCTGGCTCAAGCACGCCCAGATCTCGCCGTTCTATATCCGCCTCATCCGTCCTGAGCGCGCCCACTACACCCGCGCGATCAACGAAGTTCTTGAAGTAGACGGCCCCATCGGCAACCTCAGCTATCCGCTCGACCACTACCCCTTCTCCAAGGGCATCGCCAAGTGGGTCGAGAAGCACAACTTCTACTCCACCATGGAAGCCGAGCTGATCGTCCGCAACCAGGGCCTGCAAAATCCCTCGCTGCTCACTGCCCTCCGCCACCCCGACTTCCACACCCGCCGCCTCCACCAGAAGGCCATCTTCTATCGCCTGCCCGCCCGCCCTCTCCTCAAGTGGCTCTATATGGTCTTATGCCGCGGCGCGATCCTCGACGGCGCAGCCGGCCTCACCTACGCCACCCTGCAAGCCTTCTACGAATACCTCATCGTTCTCAAGACGAAGGAACTCCGTCGCGGCGGAGCATGATCAATTTCGCGGTACAAAATCCTCGTCTCCGTGTGAAGAATGCACACGCCCATTTGTACCTATAGACGTTACAAAAATCTGCCCTACAGATTTTTCGTTTCGCCACGCTCCATTTCCTTCCTGTATATTCAACCGGCACCTTATCCCTGAAATCCAACCGTTCACCGAAGCGCCAGGCCATTTCATCCCTCGTGATATCTCGAAAAAATTCTTGCAATCTTCACGAAAGACGTTTACGGTTGTCCTACTTCTTTCTTAAATTGTCGTTTTCGCCACACTTCTACTAGCCGAATGGCCCTTGGAACCTAGTGACGTACCCGCAGCAATCCCGCTGCGCTAACGGCTTTTTGTTTAAATTTCAACCGCAAAAAATCGTCATCCAGACGATCAGGAATTCTTTCGCTTTTTTCGGAGGTTATATGCGCCAGCTATCGAAACGAATCCTACAGGCCGCTGTCTCGAGCCTCGCCGCCATCCTTCTAGCTCTCATCGGTACTCCCTTCCTTCAAGCCCAAACTTTCCGCGGCGGCATCAATGGCACCGTCACCGACAAGACCGGTGCAGCCATCGCGAATGCCACCGTAGTCGCCATTCAAACCGACACCGACGTCAAGCACTCCACCACCAGCTCCAGCGGCGGAGAGTTTCTCTTTCAAGATCTTCCTCTCGGCAACTACAGTGTGACCGTTAGCTTTCCCAGCTTCCAAACCGTCAAGACAGATAAGATCTCCGTACTGGCTGGTGTCATCTACACGCTTCCCATCACACTCCAGCTCTCCAGTTCCGCCACTACCGTCGAGGTAGATGCTTCAGAGGTCGCGCTCGATACCACCACCACAACCCAGAACACCGTCCTCGACGCAAAGACCGTCACCGACCTCCCCCTCAACGGACGCGACTTCACCCAGATGATCGCGCTCACCCCCGGCTTCGGAGGCTACGCTGGCGGCGGCTTCGGCTCTCTCAACGGCACACGCGCTAACCAGATCAACTGGCAGATCGATGGCGTCGACAACAACGATCTCTGGCACAACGTCCCGGCCGTCAATCAGGGCGGCGTCTCCGGCATCGCCGGCATCATCCTTCCCATCGATGCGGTCGATCAGTTCTCCGCGCAGACCCAGGCCGGTCCTGAAGGCGGACGCAACCCTGGCGGCACCGTCAACCTCACCCTCAAAGCAGGAACCAACTCCCTCCACGGCACCGTCTACTACTTCAATCGCAACGAACTCTTCGGTGCCAAGAGCCCCTTCTCCGACACAAAGCAAAAGGTCCGCAACTACAACACCGGCTTCTCCGTCGGCGGCCCCTTCCTTAGAGACAAGCTCTTCGGTTTTCTTACCTTCGAGCACCAGCGTTTCGTCATC
>Ga0210410_10004709_pt1 | contig 11927 bp, 9 predicted proteins | sample IncBWC4MmetaG_FD_161058 | JGI IMG/M metagenome (GOLD analysis project Ga0210410, IMG submission 161058) | Forest soil microbial communities from Barre Woods Harvard Forest LTER site, Petersham, Massachusetts, United States - Inc-BW-C-4-M | ecosystem: Environmental > Terrestrial > Soil >... | reverse complement strand
AGGGTGCTCAATCGCCCAAGGTGCGGCCCGATCAAGAGGAGCCGCCAGAGGGAGCAGATCGGCTCACTCCTGAAGGTGGTGGCTCTAGCGCGGCGGTGGAGGTGGCGAGAGCCGGGGAATTGAGGCATTGATTAAGTTGAAAAACTGCGTTACTAAGGTCCCTGTAAGGCCTACAGCTTTAGTAAAATAGGAGCTTAAGGCGGAAGCGTGTGGCGTTTTGGGCCGAAAGGGTGGCCCAAAACGGGACGCTAGACGTGTATGCGTGGTGCTTAGTTCCCTCCCCCGGACGGATACCCGGGGAAGGCGGAGAATGCGGAATGACGCGCTCGGATATGCTGAAAAATGCGACGACCGTGGCAGGGCTGGCCGCGGTGTACTTCGTCGCGGGGAAGCTGGGATTGCAGCTGGCGTATGTGCATGCGAGCGCGACAGCGGTGTGGCCCTGCACGGGGATTGCGATCGCCGCTTTGTTGGTGTTTGGGTATCGGGTTTGGCCGGGGATTTTAATTGGGGCGTTCCTGGTTAATGTGACTACGGCGGGCTCGCTGGCCACCTCGATAGCGATCGCTGTTGGAAACACGCTGGAGGGGTTGGCGGGATGCTACCTGGTCAACCGCTTCGCGCACGGCAAGGAAGCGTTTGCTCGGGCCCAGGACATTTTTAAGTTTGCGCTGCTGGCGGGAGTGGCCGCAACCACCGTAAGCGCGACGATTGGGGTGGCAACGCTGGCTGCGGGCGGTTTTGCAGATTGGACGGCCTTTGGTTCGATCTGGTACACGTGGTGGCTAGGAGACGCAATGGGCGCCGTTTTGGTGACTCCCCTGTTGCTCCTGTGGTGGGAGAATCCGCGCCTGACATGGACTCGCCATCAGATTACGGAATTGGCCTTCCTGTTTATGGGGCTTTTTTCCACGGCCTGGATCGTGTTTGGCGAGCCTTTCCATTCCGAACTGAAGAACTATCCTTTCGAGTATCTCTGTATTCCATTTCTGGTCTGGGCGGCCTACCGATTTGGACGCCGCAAGGCAGCGACCGCGTTGTGTGCACTGGCAGCGATTGCGACTTGGGGCACTTTGCACGGGTTTGGACCCTTTGCCAGGGAATCGCGGAACACATCGTTGTTGTTGTTGCAAGCGTTCATGGGGATCACGGCCATTACGACGCTGGCGCTGGCTGCGGAAGTTTCTGAACACCGCCGGGCTGAGGAACGGGTGAGGAATTTGGCGGTGAGCGATCCCTTGACAGGGCTTGCCAACTACCGGCAGCTTGTGGAGGCTCTGGAGACAGAGATCAAGAGGTTTGGGAGAAACGAGCGGCCATTTGTGCTTTTGCTGCTGGACTTGGATGGCCTCAAAAAGATCAACGATGAGCGCGGGCATATTGTGGGTAGCCGCGCGTTGTGCCGTTTGGCCGATATGTTGCGGCTGTATTCGCGGGAGATGGACACGGCGGCGCGGTACGGTGGCGACGAGTTTGTGTTGATTTTGCCGGAGACGGATGCAGAAGCGGCGCGGCTGGTGGCGCAGAGGATTTCCAAGCGGTTGGTGGAAGATGGTGAAGAGCCGAAAATTTCCGTGAGCATCGGCATGGCGGTGTATCCAGACGACGGGGAGACCTCGAACGAGATTCTGGGAGCGGCGGACCGCGACCTTTACCGCGAAAAGGGGGTTCCGAAGAAAAGATTTTTGCTGCCTAGTTAACGCGAGCCTTGCCAGTCCGGAAGGCACCTGCCTCGGAGTTCAGTTCAAGTTAGCGTCGACTACCTTCCGAATTAGCTTCATTTCAAATTAGCGTCAAAAAAATTGTAAGCCATGGTGGCTGTTTGCGCGTGAATCTCGTCGCGGAGGATGCCGGCCTGGTCCAGGCACAGTTCGGGGCGGTTGCGGCGTCCGAGTTCGCCGCAGGTGGCAAGAAATGTGTAATGGCCGACGGACTGAAAGATAGTTAGTCGCGCGCCGGGAATGAGGGCGGCGAAGAACTTGGCGCCGGTTTCCAGGGGGACGGTGGTGTCTAGGGCACCGGCGACGATTTGTGTGGGAATAGATATTTTTGCGAGAGAATCCGGCTCGAACGCCGGGCCGATCGCCGGAGCCATGGCAAAGACGGCGCGGACGCGCGGATCGCGATGCGATTTGGAGCCTTCGCTAAGCGCGGCTCGGACGGCAGGGTCGGTCTGAGAGAGAGCCGTGGCCTTGGCGAGAAGACCGGGAAATTCTACAGGGTCGACGCACATTCCGTCGGCCTTAGGAGATTTGCAAAATTCCTGATAGCGGGAGAGTTCAGGAATTCCGCCGGCTAGTTCCAGCACGGTGAGGCCACCTAAAGAAAAGCCGGCAGCACCGATGCGCTTCGAGTCGATGCGAGGGCCGAACGTCGAATCGGCGAGTAGTTGATCGAGAACCACGGTTTCGTCAGCGGCGCGTTCCCACCAGAGGATGGCTCCCTGAACCGTGTATGCTTCCAGCGAATTGTTGCCGGGATGATTTACGGCGGCGGCGATGTAGCCATGAGAAGCCAACGCGGTGCCGAGCCACGCCATCATGGAAGAGGAAGCGCCGAACCCATGCGAAAGAAGTATCAGAGGGAATTTTGCCGGAGCGGCAATTATCGGAGAGTTCGGCGCGGCCTTACCTGCACTGGCAAAGGGCGTGTCCGGGGGGCCAATCCATTGGGATTGCTCGACGGCCGAAGGACCGGCGGGATACCAGATGTCGGCGATAAGGGCGTGAGCTTTTGCGTCGCGCCAGTCGTAAGGTTCAGGCGGAGTGAACTGGCGGTTCATCACACCGACCTTATAAACGACGGTTTTGGGGACGCGGGCGGAGAAGGTGACTGAAAATAATGCTGAGAAAGAAAAGCAAATAGCGACAATAAAAGTGCGAGTGCGGTTCATGTGTTTTCCGGGTCCATCGGATTTCAGAAGTACTTTAGACGATTTGCGGTGGAATAGGCGAGTTGTTGAGAAACTGAGTAGTGGGTCGCGCACAAGCAACGTTTGTCGAGTGAACATTCGGGAAAGCTCCTGTGTGGACAAACTCCTAGGGAGCCGAATGGCGTCATCCGCGAACGTCTTGTGCTGAAAACCAAGGGCGTTGACGACGGGTCAGGTGATCGGCTTGGGGATGGACAGTGGCTTGACGCTGAAGTCTGCGGTGCGCGTGACGGTGTGATTGGTTAGAAGGTCGATGACGTAGACCTCGAGGGAGTAGCGGCCGGGAGTTAGAGAGGCTAGCGGCAGGTTACGCTCGATGGTGATTTGTTCGCGGGCCTGTTGCAACTGCTCGGAGGATTCGTCCTGTTTCCAGACTTGCTGCTGATCTTTCAGAAGGCGATAGGCCACGGAGACGTTTGTTTTATGGGATTCGGCGTCGAGCTTCAGGTTGTAAAGCTGGAGAAAGATGCCCATTTTGTCCGCGTTGGAAAATTCTGGATTGATGCGCGGGCGGACTCTGTGCGAGTCCAGGACGAAGGAGCCCTGACCGATTTGTGAGCTGGGGACGGGGCGGATTTGGTCGGCGAGGATTAGCGAACTGGCGTCGAGTGATTCTTGTTCGTAGAGCGGGACGCGCAGGGCTGCATCGATCACACCTACGTTGCCACTTTGCGCGTCTTTTATGACGACATCGAGGCGATACAAACCGGAGCGTAGGGGGACGGACTTCTGGTAGATAGAAGAAAGGTTCACCGAGGACTGAAACAAGGAGTCTGGAAAGTCACGGGAGACTACATCTTCGAAAGTTTGAACGACGCGGCCGCTGAGGGTGGTGATGCGGCCGTACAAATTCAAAACTGCGGATTGTACGCCGGCCTTGCCTCTGAAACTGAGGTCGCGATTCGCCACTTGTAGGGTGATGGGCACTAGAACAGAATCGTGGGTGACGCGGAGGAAATCGAAGCGGTAGTCCATGTGAATCTGGTTGCGAAGGATGCGGACGCTGACCATTTCGGCCAGGTCTTTGAAATGCTCGGGCGGGCGCTGGACTTTGAAATAGCGTTCCACAATGTCGAACTCATCCATGCCAGCTGACAATCCGCCGATAGGCACAGGCAGAGTGGTGCCGTTGGTGTTGGTAAAGCGTTGCGCTTTAGTGTAAAGGCCCAGCATCTCTCCGGTGCTGAGGCCTGCACCTGGGACTTTCGCTAATGCGTCCTTTTCACCGGGGTCCATCGTGAGGTGATATTCGCCGGAACTGCTGGGGTCGACGAATTCGAGCTCAATGTTGTCGCCGATGCCTTCGAGATGGCGGTAGCGCCACAGTTCCCAGGGATAGGTCGTGGTCGATCCTCCGCCCTGCTCGGGCGGACGATCGTAGGTGCCGCCGGAGGGATGGGACTCGATTTCATCGGGTGGGCCCCAGAGGATGTAAATGTGGCCGCGATCGGTTTTCCAGCCAGGGACACCAGAGGAGAAACGTTCGTTGGCGTAGGCGATGCGGCGATAGTGTTCTTCCCGGTAGCCGTTTTCGGGAGAATCTGGATCGGGATTGCGCCGGCGCCAGAATTCCTCGATGTATTGTTCGCGCTCTTCGTTGGTGGCGAGGCGCAGGAAGGCGTCGCGTTCCTCCTTGGTGATAATGTAGGGGACCTCTTCCGTCAGCCAGGTGGCGTAGGGAGCGCTTTCCTTGGCGAGTTTTCGGGCTTGCTGCCTGTGGTCCTTCTGGCTGAGCGGTTTGCTGGGCGCATTCGCGGCCGGTGGTTGATCCTGCGCGCTGACAGATTTCGAGGAAAGAAGTCCGAATGAAAGAACAGCGGGAAGAACCATCCAGCAGACGCGCCGCATAAGGACACCTCGCTCGCAAAGGGTTAAGGGTGGCGACGCACCGACCGCGCAGTTCCCTGGCCCGAATCCTGGGAGACAGCCGTTATAGCACTCAGAATCAAAGAAGTGCGGCGGGGTTGCCTGACTCTGTCACTCCTTAAAGTTGCGCGTCTAGAATTCAGCCCCTCGGGGTGAGCAACTTATGAGGATGTAACATCGACGGATGGTCGACGGATGGGCATTGACAGGCTGCCGCATCCAGCATACCGTTCGCGGCCAATGACAAACTCGACTTGGGGCCGATGAAAAACAAACGTTTAATAGTGGTCGTGTCTGCGGTGACGCTAGCGATTGCGGCGTCGCTTCTGGCGAGCTGGAACTTGGTGTCGCTGCCGGTGCTCGTGCCTGCGATTTCACGCTGGGTCGCGATCCTGTTGATCGCGGCGTACGCCACGTCACGGCGTTCGCTGACTGGATGGATCTTCGTTGGATTATTGGCGGGCGCGGAATTGGGATACGACTGGCCGTCGGTGGCCATTAAACTACAACTGCTTGGCACGATTTTTCTGCGGCTGATCAAGGTGATTATTGCGCCGCTGCTGTTTGGGACGCTGGTTGTGGGCATTGCGGGCCATGCCGACCTGCGGAAAGTGGGGCGGCTGGCGGTCAAGTCGCTGGTCTACTTCGAAGTGGTCTCCACGGTGGCGATGCTCATCGGCTTTGCGGCCATCAACCTGAGCCGCGCGGGCTATGGTGTAACCCTTCCGGCTGCTACGGCCGGAGAAACGATCAGCGTCGTGCCGCACACGGCGACGCAAATCATCATTGACATTTTTCCCGAGAGCATCGCCAAGTCCGTTGCGGAAGGTCAACTGCTGCAGGTTGTCGTGTTCAGTGTGCTCTTCGCCATGGCTTTGATCCTGGTGCCAGAGGTGAAGCGGCGCCCGATGTTGGACTTCGCCGGAAGCCTTTCGGAAACGATGTTCAAGTTCACGAACTTGGTGATGTATGCGGCGCCGGTCGGCGTATTTGGGTCGGTGGCTTACACGATCGGGCACCTCGGACTGGGAGTGATGCTGCCACTGCTCAAGCTGTTGGTGACCATGTATGCGGCGCTGCTCTTTTTTGTGCTGTGCGTGTTGTTTCCGATAGCGCTGCTGGCGCGCATACCCATCAAGCCATTTCTGCACGCGGTCACCGAGCCGCTGACGATTGCTTTTGCTACCGCCAGTTCCGAAGCGACTCTGCCGCGCGCGCTCGAGGAGATGGAATTGTTCGGTGTGCCGCGGGAAACGGTGGCCTTCGTTTTGCCCACCGGCTACAGCTTTAATATGGACGGCGCGAGCATTTATCAATCGCTTGCGCTGATTTTTGTAGCGCAGGCGGCGGGGATGCACCTTTCGGTTGGACAGCAACTCACGATGTTGCTCACGCTGATGATCAGCAGCAAAGGGACGGCGGGCGTGGCACGGGGTTCTCTGCTGATTGTTTTTGGCGCGGCTACATCGTTTCATTTGCCGATGGAGCCGCTGTTTTTACTCTTCGCCATCGATCAGCTGATGGATATGGGGCGCACTGTCGTTACGGTGCTGGGCAATTGCGTGGCTTGCGTGGTCATTGCGCGATGGGAAGGCGAGTTTCAAACGGAAGAGGCGCATTGAAAAGATAGGCGAAGACGAAGCCGATTCGAGACGCGGCGGATCGCTACATTTCGCGGTAATTCAAGAGTAGAAGACCGATAAGAAGGAGGCAGCTGGGCCAGAGCCAGGCCATTGTGTCGCGCACTTTGTTTTCCGAGGGAAGACGAAGTTCGAGCCAGCGCGACCAGCCGGCTACCACGCCTAAGACCGCCAGAGGAGCGTGACTCAGTTCGGCTAGGACTTCTTCTTTTATGTTGCCCAGACTGTGGGAGTGGGTGAGAAGAAGAGCGCTGGCAACGGCGACTAGCGCTGGAAAGATGAGGCGCGCTCGTTCGGTGGCGACGCGGCCGGTTTGCACGCGCCACTCAAAGATCGCCAGCGCGATGACCAGCAGCACGAAAATTCGGTGAAGCAGTACTTCGGGGTCCTGGAGCGTGACCCAAAAGCCATTGGGGCCTAGCGGCCACGTTTCGGGATCGCTTCTTAAGAAAAGAAACAGTGAGAGACCAAGAAAGAGGAGGGGCCAGTTTCGGGCCCAAGTGAAATGCTTCGTTTGGGCGAGAAAAGCGAGTAGTCCGATGGACAGAACGATCAGGCCTGCCCAGTGATGGTTGTACTCCGACCAGGATTTTTCGGCGTGCGTATTGGGGCGGGTTCCGGCTTGGCCCGGAACGAACGATGCGGACGAGAGAGTGCCTGCGTCGAATGCTTTTACTTCGGCGGCGTAAATGTCTTCAGGGAGGTCCTGAATGGAGGGGCTGGCGAGGCGCGGGAGTTGCGGCGCCAAACGAGCGACGATTTCCTGCGTCGAGACGCGGTCTGTCCTTAGATCGACTGCCGGCGGAAGCGAGGTTAGCGATGCGGCGGTGAGAATCACAGTGATTCCGATGCCGATTTCTGCTTCGCCGAAACGTTTTAGGCTGGCGATTACGGCGCCGCCGGATGGTGATCGGGCAATTTGAAAGTTTAAAGCGCCGAGAAGTAGGAGAGTGCCAAAGAGGACGGCTTTTGTGGCAACCATGATGCCGTAGGAAGTGCCGTAGATGGCGTCGAGCGAACCGACGTAGGCAAATCCCAGAGTGAATCCTGCTGCCGCCAGGACGGCGACGCTGATTAGCGCAAGTTTTGAAAAACGCGCGATGAGTTGGCGCGCGAACCGGTTATCCGGGGAGCGTGGTATGGCGATCAGGAGATAGAAGAGGCCGCCGAGCCAGGTGGCCGTGGCCCCTTGATGGAGCGCGGTGACCGCGGCGAGCGGAAAACGGTACTCGAGGCGAGCCATAGCGTGGCTGGTCATCACGGACGAGAGGAGAATTAGTAAGGCTGGGAAGAGCATGACTGGGTAGCTTTTTGAAGATCTAGCGCCGGCGAGAGCGGCGATGGTCAACGCTGAGACAATGGCGAGAACGCCGGCGAGAACGAAATTCGCGCCCCTGACGTCTGCGAGGGCCATGTCCGCGGACTGCATGAGGATCAGGGTGCTGGCGAGGATGTATGCCGACTGCGTGACGGCCAACGCTAGGGCTGCGCGGCGAATCCACCGAAGGCACGCTTGGTTGATGGCGTCCGATTGCGGGTTTGCACTGCAGGCGACGAAGTTCAGAAAGACGATGCCGCCGATGGTGAGCGATTCGAAGCTCAGCGTGCCGCCCCGGAAGAGGACGGAGAGGAAGCCGAAGATTTGGAGGAGACGGGCCATGGACGGATGTCAGGGTTGGGTGACTTGAAAGGGGATTTCGCCGCGGCTGATGTGCCCGTCGGACGCCAGGACTTGCCAACGGATGCGGTATTCGCCTGGCGGCAATCCTTGGGCTTGCGATGCGAGAGCGTCGGCGGAGCCGTCTTTGGTGATCACCAGCGATTGCGTGGAAGCATCCGGCTTGAGCAGAGTAAGCCGGGAACGGGTCGCGTCGATGCGAACATTGAAGCGGAGCTTGATGGGGATGTTGGGCCCGGCGACAGTGCTGTGGATCGATGGACTGGATTCCAGAAGTATGGCGTGCGCCATTGCCGAGTGAGCCATCAGAAACATGGCAACGGAGGCGAACAAACACACGACAAACAGAACTCTGTGACTTGGGCGCATCACTCTCCACTTCGCACCAAAGTGCAAGCTGCGCGACGAAGCTTCCGCCGACAACTACGAGGAAGAAAATAACGTGGTACGAATGACTATGTTATTTCAATCGGCTGTGGCTGCCAAGCCGCAAGAACGATTTGTTGCCGCGCGACTTGTCGATATAAGAGGACGTCAGGAACGGGAAGTGACGGTCGCACGTCAAGACGCTCTGGTCAGTCTCTGATTCTTATAAAAGGAAAAATCGCCATAGGAATGGTTTGCGCGAATTTGCGTTTGAGGTACCAGCATGGTGGATCGCCATTGTGCGGAAACAACGCGTGGACGCACTCGGCGGTTTGCTGGGGTTGCAGCGGGTCGACGCTGTACTCGGTCTTGTTGCCTTTTTCGTCGATGGCTAGAATACGAAGCGCGGTGACGGTTTCAAAAGGGCTGCCGGGTTTCGGATGCATCATGCGCACGCGAACCCAGGCAAAATCGCCGACGTAAACGATGGCAACAGCTAAGAACACTGCAACCAGGATGCCTCGGACGATGGTGCGCGTTGCGGGCAAGCGAACCATTCCTTTCGGTAAGTAGACAATACCCGGAGGATTTCGTCACCCAGTTTTCAAGTCTTCAGGAAAGCGCTACGGCTTTTCCTTCGGGACCTCGGTGGCCTCACCGATCTTGATCGTCGATCCAAACCGCTTGTAGTTCTCGTAACGGACGGTCATGCGAATGCGCACGCCGCCTCCGCTGAATTGCAGGGTGTCTTCGGAATGCGTGTACGTCGGAAACCAGAAATGGCCTTCGATGTTTTCGCGGAAGGTTTCGAAGCGCGGAAAGACGTTCTCCTGTCCGTGCTTCTTGATGTCGGGGACGGCTTTGCCGTCGGTTTTAACGATGCCGAAGTCCGTTTGGTCGACCCAAACGCGGCCCTGGAAGTAGCGCTGATTTTTCTCGATTTTCTTGGGGGCGACATCGAAGACGTACGCATTGATTTCATCGAGTTGCTGCTGGCCGACGTATTTGACGTCGTACTTCTGCACTTCGTCGGTCGTGAGCACGAACGGCTGGACATGCTCTAGGTCGTCGAAGTCCTGCTGCGACATTTGGATGCGCTGGAGGGACGGAGCCGGAGCGTCGGTCACGTGCTCGGTGCGCTTGCCCGCAGGGGTAAAGACGATGTCGCTGGTCATACGATATTCGCCGTCGGGCCGTCCGGAGTATTCGTCGATGGTTTGGATGACGAAAGTTTGCGTATAAGTGTAGTTATCGCGCTCTTTTTTAAATTCGAGCTCGCGCGCGGCGAACTTCTGCACAATTTGGTCGGAAGGGACTCTAGGCGGATCGGTTGTAAGTGGCGACTCCGTGGTTGTCTGATGAGGGGCGCTCGGGGGCGCGGAACCTGGCTGCGGCAGGGGTGCGGGCGCGGAGTAGGTCGGCGGTGGCGGCAAGGGGCCCGTTTGCTGCGCGGCAAGGGGCAGCGCGATGAACAGCGCGGCTGAAACAGCAGCAAGAGCCGACGCCGACGGTGCGAGAATTTTTTTCATTTGTGTCCCGGTGATGTGTTGCATTCCTTCCCTATTCCTTTCGATGTGTGCAGCGGCCTAAGAGTTATGACCTTCAGGATAGCCCCGGGGTTGCTTCTCGTCCAGAAGGACGCGGAATCCGGTTCGCATACGGCGCTCAGGCCAAATTTCACAGAAGTCGTTAGCAAATCGAACGGGCGGTCCGGTATCTTGAGGTCGAGAGGAGCCGCGGAGGGGGATGCAAGCCAGCGGGATACATGCGTTTGAGTTGGTGCCGCTGTTGTTGCTGGTATTCGTAGTGTTGTTTGCGACGCTTGCGCTGAACAGGAGTCGAGAGACAGGCGGCAAGAGGCAGTCATGTTCCCGGTGGGGTGTGATAAACTTTTAGAGTATCTCCGGTGGGGCCGTGGCGCAGTTGGGAGCGCGCCTCGATGGCATCGAGGAGGTCGTGGGTTCGAATCCCATCGGCTCCACCAACTTTGTTCGTTCTTTTCAATCCGATAGCAAAAACTTCGCTTACAGAACGCGTGCGTGCGCGAAGGTCATCATCGAAAATGGCGAGCGGCCCGTCGCGGTCCTTCATGCCGCCGAGCCGGTGCGCCGTAGCATCTCGGAGTGCATCGCGTTGGCAAAAGCGCACGAAGAAGAAACGAGCAAGGCTCCAGTCCTCGATCCAGACTTCGCTGAAGACTTGGAAGAAATTATCATCCACCGCAAGTCTTGGAACCCGCCAGCGTGGGAATAGTCCTCGATCTTTCCGTGATTCAACTCTGAACGATTGGACAATCAGCGAAGCTTCCCTTCGCTCTCGCCGCCGTCAAGGGGCTGGCTCGCTCACGCGGCTCCCCATGGTCGTCCTTGACTGCGACTTCGCTGCGGGAGTGGCTATCTTGTGAGAAATATCTACACAAGGCCATATGCGCTAAGGCTGGCGTGCCGCCGTGGCCCTTTCTCTGACTCGGTTGCCAGGACGGCTAATCCCGCCAAATAAGTCGCCAGATATCCCGCCAAGTTAGTCGTTGAGAATCGTATAAAACAATGATATAAAAAGACTTGAAATGAACGAAGAAGCCGCCAAACATCCCGCCATAAAGGCTGCCAAAATGCCGGTCATTCCGCGGGCAGAGGATCGCGGGGAATCGATTGCCGAGATGGAGCCTCTGCTGATTGGTGAAACCAGCCGGTTTCGTGGTCCTTTGACGGACCTCGCCGTCGAACTCGTGCAGAAGTCAGCGAGATTTCGCGGTAGTCTGCCCGCGAGTTTGCTGACCTCGCTTACCGACCTTGTGCGGGCCATGAACTGCTATTACAGCAACCTCATCGAAGGGCACTACACCCACCCTATTGATATAGAGCGAGCGCAGAAAAGCGACTACAGCCAGGACGTTGGCAAGCGCAATTTGCAATTCGAAGCGAAAGCGCACATCGAGGTCCAAAAATGGATCGATGAAGACGGCCTAAGCGGGCGTGCCACCACAGCAGAGGGCATTTGTGAAATCCATCGCCGATTCTGTGAACTGCTTCCTGAGGACTTGCTTTGGATTGAAAACCCAGAAACAAAGGAACGCGTGCGCGTTGTCCCCGGCGAATTACGTATGCGGGATGTGAAAGTTGGCCGCCATGTTCCCATCAGCCCCGGCGCTGTGCCTCGATTCCTGAAGCGTTTCTCGGAAGTTTACGAGCGTTTGGGTAAGACGGATTCGATTCTGGCTGCCGCCCCGGCGCATCACCGCCTCACTTGGATTCACCCGTTTTTGGATGGCAACGGGCGTGTAGCGCGTCTTATGTCGCACGCGACGTTCCTAGGCGCCCTCGATACTGGTGCTATTTGGTCCGTGGCGCGTGGCCTAGCGCGGAACGAGGTTGGCAACTACAAAGAACATCTTGCTGCCAGTGACGCGCCCCGGCGCAATGATCTTGACGGTCGCGGGAGTCTG
>Ga0210410_10004707_pt1 | contig 11930 bp, 9 predicted proteins | sample IncBWC4MmetaG_FD_161058 | JGI IMG/M metagenome (GOLD analysis project Ga0210410, IMG submission 161058) | Forest soil microbial communities from Barre Woods Harvard Forest LTER site, Petersham, Massachusetts, United States - Inc-BW-C-4-M | ecosystem: Environmental > Terrestrial > Soil >... | reverse complement strand
CGATGCAGTTTCGCCGGATGTGTCGCCTCGTGTACTTCCTTGAGCTTCAGGATCGACACGCGGGTGTAGACCTCGGTGGTCGAGAGGTCCGCATGCCCCAAGAGCGCCTGGATGTAGCGGATGTCGGCGCCGTTCTCCAGCATGTGGGTGGCGCAGGCGTGGCGCAGCAGGTGACAGGCGGCATTGGGGTGCGTGTCCTGGAACCGGTCGAGGGCGGCCCGCTCGATGGCTTTCTTGACGATTCCGGAGAGCTGTTTGCCGTCCATCCCACCGCCGTGTTTGGCGAGGAACAGAGTTCCGGGATCTTCGCCCTCCAGATAGTTCGGGCGGATCGTGTAGAGGTATTTTTCTATCCAGGCGCAGGCCCGCTCGCCGATCGGCACCACGCGGTCTTTCTTGCCTTTGCCCAACCGGATGAACACGGTCCCTTCGCGCAGGTCCACATCATCGATGCGCAAGGCCACCAGCTCCCCGCGGCGCATGCCGGTCGAGTATAGGGCTTCGAGCATCGTCCGATCGCGGATGCCAAGGCCCGTCGGCTCCTCGACGTCGATGGCGTTGATGACCTGCTCGACCTCGGCAACGTTGAGCACATGCCGCGGCAGGCGCTGCTCGGTGCGCGGCAGCTCCAGCTCCGAGGCCGGATTGAACAAGAGGTGGTACTGGCGCGTCAGCCACTGGAAGAACATGCGCACCGAGATCAGCCGCTTGTGCTGCGTCTGGAACGACAGCGGCGTGCCGTTGTCCTTCCTCCGGTAGTGGAACACGTGCTGTCGATAGCGTTCGAGCAACGCGCGCGTTACCTCGTCGGGCCGCGTGATCGCGCGCTCCTCGCACCAGTCGATGAAGTAGCCGAGTTCGATGCGGCGGTTCTTCACCGTATGCACGGAGAAGTGCATTGCGCCCATCCAGTCGATGAACTCGATCAGGTAGGCCCTAAAGCCCCCGCGAGTTTCCGGGTCCCCGGCGTAGCGCAGCGGCCCAGGTTGCTTGCCCGGCCGGCCGCTCATGCGAGCGCTGCCGGTACGTACGATGCCCCGCGGCCGTTCGACTTCACGACGTGCGGTTTCAGAGTTCCAGCTGCTGGATCGACAGGATCCGCTGTAGTGCCAGGCTTTGCGATCATTTCAGGAGGCCGCGACCCCACCGCGTTGGCACCGTGATCCCCCCGCGTTGACCCCGCGAGACAAGGGCCTGACCCCCGCGAACTTGCCATCGTAGCGACATCGATGAGCCCGGACAGATGCGGCGCTTCGCTCGCCGCCGGGCCATCGAACAGGAGTTCATAGACGAACGATTGCCCCCGCATCCCGCGGTGGACCAGGAGGTATTCCAGTGCGACCAGCCGCTCCAGATGCACCCGCAACTGCGTGTCGCAGAGCCCAGTGTACTCGCGCACTTCGCGGCGACTAAAGCGGTGCTGCGAGCGGGGGAGCTGCTGGGCCGCGCACGCGGCCGTCACCATCTCGATTACCCGCGCGAGCACCCGCCGCGTCTGCGGCGGCAGCTCATCGAGGGAGCGCCCCAGCACCTCGTGCGCCAACGTATTGGCCTGCGCGATATCCTCCCGCGTCGCCTCGATGTATTCGAGGGTCTCGCCATCCTGTTGTGCGGTCCGACGGTCGCGCTGGTACTGGTGTAGCAGCGTGATCGTGTCGATCAGGGTCAGGTATTTCTCGTGGTCGCGCCGCGTGCGGGTCTTGTCGGACAGGAACGTGAGCTGATCGGCGTACGGATTCAACACCTTCAAGGGCCGCAGCAGACGCTGTGCATGCCGGTGCTGCGCGAGGACGCGCTGCTTGCGCTCGCCGTTCACAAGCCCCGTCAAAGTCCGCCGCTCGCGCTGCAAGCGATGGATGGCCTCGGTCTGCTCGCGGCTCTCATCGACCGACAAGATTAGGCAGCGATTCAAGAGCTCCTCATCGATCTCGATCGCCGTCGTCGTCAAGATGATCATCACCGGCCCTTCGACGTGATACTCCTGCGTCACTAGGTTCCCGGTCTGCGGATCTTTGCCGGTCGAGGCGATGGTCAGTTCCCCCTCCGATTGCAGCAGTTTTAAGGCGTAGCTCGCGGACTTGACGCCTTCTCCCTCGACGATGGCGAGGATCTTGTGCTTGAGGTTCGTCTCGCCCATGTAGAACAAGCTCTGGCCCGTCATCGCCGAGTATTTGATCCGCTCCTCCTCCGGCATGAACGCGAGCACCGCGTCCATCAGCGAGGACTTCCCGGCCGCGCTCGAGGACTGCACCACCACTGCGAGCGGTCGATCGAGCTTGCGCGAGACGGCGGCCAAGTACCCGATCAGCTTGTTCGTCCGCTCACCCACCAGACCGCAGGTGTCGAAGTCGGCGAGGATGCGATCCAGGAGCTTGGGGTCGCGCAAGAGGTCGAGTGCCTGCTCGCGTTCCGTCTCGGTCATCGCCGGCGCTGCCGGCTCGACCTTCAGCGCGGCCTCGATGCGCGATTGCTGCAAGGCTTCGAGCTTCAGCAGCAGTCGGCCGAGATCGGCTTTCACCAGTTCCTCGCGCACCGCGAGCTCCTTCGCCGCATTCACAAGGTACAGATGCCGCGCTCGCGCGCTGTACAGGTCGAACGTATCGACATAGTAGGCGTCCCCTTGCGCGATGTGCAGGTTGATCTTCAAGGTCTCGCAGGAGAGGTTTTTCGCCAACCCCCGCACCCGGTAGCGTCGGTCGCCATAACTCACCACCACTTCATCGGTGAGCGGATGGGCATCCGATGTAGCGGCCGGCGTCGCGGCAAGATTCACGGCCTCGGCCGCGATCGGCGCCGGTCCGCAAGCGGCTAAAGGGGGGATGTCGGGGGCGCTTGGCGTCGGCATCTCCTCGACTTGCTGGCCCGGGGATTCGGCGGGTGCTGCGCCTTTGCCGAGCCACACCGCCTTGCGGATCACGAGCCCGAGGGACTTCTCGGCAGGTTGAAGCTTCAGCGCATATTCGTTCGCATCCATGCCCTTGGGGAACTGGATGCGGTAGCACTCCAACCCTTGTCCGATCAGCTGCGGCGCGAGCTTCTCTGCGGCCCGATCGCCGGGCTCATCCCGGTCGTAGGCGATCAGCACGCGCCGCGTGCCGTGGCGCTTAAAGGTAGCCAGGTGATCGGCGGTGAACCCCTCGACCCCAAAGCTCGCGGTGACATTGCGGAAGCCTGCACGCCAGAACGTGAGCGCATCGATCAGCGCTTCGCAGAGGATGATTTCCGGGTGGGTCGCGAGTGCGGCCTCGTTCCACACGCCCCGATGAGGGCCCGGCAGGTACAGGTGTAGCGGCGTCCCTTCGCGTAAATTATCGTTGATCTTGCGACCGTAGACCTCCGTGATCTCGCCGGAAGGACCGATGACCGGGATCACGAGCGAGCCGTTAAAATGCTCGTGGCCGGATTCGCGCAGGAGACCGAGCTTTTGCAGGCGGCTGCGGATCTCGTGCCCCGCCTTGCGGGTTTTCTCCGGCAGCCGCAGGCCCAGCGTCCGGTCGGCAAAGCCCAACCGGTGCCGCTCGATCAGCTCGGCGTCATCCAGCCCGCGCCGCGCAAGGTAGGCGAGCGCCTCCGGCGTCTGCTTCAGCCGCTCCTGGTAATACGTGATCGCCTGATCGAGGAGCGCCTGGTCGCCCGCATCGAAGTGGATCGGCGCCGGCAGCAGCCGGCTGCCACGGCCGCGCTGTCTATCGACCGCGCCTTCACGCAGCAGCTCCACCGCGTGACGGAACGACACGCCCTTACGTTTCATCATCCAGTCGATCGGACCGCCGCCGATCTGGCAGCTAAAGCAGTGCCACAGGTTCTTTGCCGGCGTCACCACGAGGGAGGCCTCCCGGTCCTCATGGAACGGGCAGCAGCCGAGTAAGTCCTTGCCGGCGGCTTTCAGTTCCACCCCTGAGGCCTCGACCAACCGCTCGACCGAGACCTCCGTCTTTAGCCGCTCCAGCTCCTCGGTCGGGATTCTTGCCATCGGGGTTCTCCCAAAACGCTGTCAAGAGGTCCATGCACGATGTATGGCTCTTTTTTACGTTCGCTGTATAATACACTCCGTGTATAATTGGTCAACGCCACCCCATGAACATCACCGACCCGACCCTACACTCTCCCGCATCGACCCCCACCCCAGGATCGGTGCCCATGCCCAAACGGATTGCAGGAGAGGCCCCCGGCGGCTTCGGTGCGCGCCTCGCGCAGCTGCGTAAACAGGCCGGATTGACCCAGACCGCGCTCGCCCGCGAGGTGGGTATCTCCCAGCGCATGATGGCCTACTACGAAGGCCCCACGGCGTTCCCGCCGGCCACGTTGCTCCCGACCCTGGCGCGCGTACTCGGCATCTCGGTCGAGACACTGCTCGGCACCGAGACCGCCAAGCGCAAGAGCAAGGCGGTCGACACCCGCATGCAACGCCGGCTGCAGCAGATTGCGGGGCTGCCCATCGAGGAGCGGCGCCAGATCATGCAGCTCGTGGATGCCTTTATCGAACGCGGCCAGTTGAAGCGCCGCGCCGCCCAGGGCGAGAGCGCCTAAGGAGTGTTGTCATGACCACCATCCAGATCCAGTTGCCCGACGAACTTGCCCAGAACGCACAGGCCGCGGGCCTCCTCACCCCTCAGGCCATCGAAGCGATGCTGCGCGAACAGCTGCGCAAGCAGGCCGGTGAGTCCCTGCGAACCACCTGGCAGCGCCTGCCACAGGAGGAACTGACCCCCGAGATCGAGCAGATGATTGTCGAGGAAGTGCGCGCCGTGCGGGCTGAACGACGCAAGCGTAATGCCAGCTGATCGTGCGCCTGGTTCTTGATACCAACATCGTCGTCGCTGCGCTCTTGTGGGCCGGCCCGCCGCGGCGCCTGCTGGATCGGGCTATCGACGATGAGACGATCACGCTCTACAGCACCCCGACGCTCATCGATGAACTGACCCACACGCTGCAGTACCCGAAGTTCATACAGCGCATCGGCCTGTATGCCACCACGCCTGCAGCGCTCGTCGCCCAGTACACCGCCCTGGTGACGCTGCTATCCCCCGTCCACGTGCCCCGCGTGATCGAGCGGGATGCCGATGACGATCACGTCATCGCCGCTGCCGTCGCCGCCCACGCCGAACTGATCGTCACCGGCGACCGCAGGCACCTGCTGCCCATCGGTAGCCATCAAGGCATCGCCATCCTCACCGCCCAGGAAGCGCTCGCGGTACTGGCCTCGCGCCCATGATCTCACGGGCTTCGGACCGTAAACGCCGCCGCATCGTGCCTGCCCCTGCACCCAGCAACCCGCGCCTCCATGCCCCCGTACTCAGCGTGGAGTGCGCCGAGGATCAGGACGTGCAGTGGCAGTGGACCGAGACGGCCGAAGGCCGCTTCGTCTCCGGCTACCAGCTGGTGCCGCGCCTGCCCAAGCCCCGCCTTTGATGCAAACAGCTGCCGGCCGTCTATCCTGCACTCAATCGTTTTCGGCAGCAGAGTGCATCAACCCACAGGCCACAATGGGCCACAAAAGCCGCTCCGAGGCTATCCTGCCTTGCATCGATTTCAGCACCACCGCGATCAGCGCGGCGTCCGCAGCTCCCTGCCCCGGACGCAGGTCAAATCGACCGCTGGCCCCGAGCAAGTGGATTAATTCTTTTTGGTTTTCGGGACGAGTAACCAGCCACCATATTGGCCAAGCGCTACTCGTTTCGCGTCCTTTGGCTCGTAAAACCAAAAGACGAGCAAATCATCTTTACTAAGAGCAGTCGATAAATCACCAAAACGGCCGGATAACTCAACGATGCCGCTGATTGACGCTTTAGATTCAAGTCGCACCGGCTTCTCAACAAATACATCGCTTACAGGATACCGGGCCTTCAACGGCTGCTGGTCCCGCTTAGTGAGAACGAACAACAATACGCCGTACCTATCCCCCCAAGGCAGCGCCGATTCGCTGATCAGCACAGCGTCACTGGCAATGTTTGTAATGCGGAAAGACACCGTGGGTTCCTTGTCCTTATGATCGATGATCGCTTCCACTTGGAACGGTAAAGACGCCTGGGCCGAAGTTCCGCCAGCGAGGAGAAGTGCCCAAATACAGAGGGCAAAGAAAACTATGCGACGTCCGATCATGGATGAGCCTGTGTCACAGTTTTAATACGAGTTTGAACCCATTTCTTACACTCATCGCAGTCACTCATTCCTTGAAGCTTCTTTTGTAGGCATGCAAGTTCAACGTCGTAAGCTTTGCGCTCAGATGCCAATAGCTGAGCTTGTGTATCGAACGTCGGTATTACTCCGCGTGCCTGTCCTTTGCACGCGCCAGGCCCTAAGCGCCGAATATCCGAAATATGGCTGATTTCGTGAGCACGCAAGCAATCTCCGAGGCATTTTTCGGCCATTGGTGAAATGTTCGCGGGAAATTGGACGTCGATACCGCCGCTCCCATTACAAATGATGGTTCCAATATTCGGGTTCGGCTTGTCGTACTGGACCAGACCTAACGGATCGGAGCCGCTGACAGGGTCATCGTCCACGTAAGCGTACGTATTGATTCCCCCCAACAGTCCGATCGGATCGGACTCGATGTATCGGCCCGCGCTCGTCATATAGTCTCTGAAGTAGTTGTAAACCAGCCCCGTCTCGACCTGGTCGTACTGGCCCGGGAATCTCAAGTTGTAAATAAATGTACCAAGCCCCGCCGGACTCTGATTCGGCGCAATGGTCCCAAAGGGATCGGTGTCCCATCGCCACATCAGTCCGTCATCCGATGGCCGCGTGATCTTTCGCGGCGTGTTTGTCTGATCGGTATGCACGTAGTAAACACTTACCGTACTGCCATTCGGCCGCAGCGTCGCTACGGGGATATCGCCCATCCAGATCGTTTCCTCGATCAAGGCCCCCGTGTTCGAGTACTCGCCCAGCAAATGACCCGCCTCGTCGTACATGAATAGCGTATTGCTGCCTGCGGTCTTTTCGATCATCTGTCCGAGTGCGTTATAGACGTAAGTGTTCGTCGTACTTCCAACAGTGGCCGAACTCATGCGACCCCGATTGCTGTAGGTGAACGTGTCGTTGGACCAGCTCTTGGCGTTGCCTGCGGCGTCGTAGGTATACGTACGGGCCGTGGCGCCGGTCGAGGAACTCAGGAGGTTACTCGTACTCGAAATGTTGTAAGTCGTAGGAACCGGCCCGGTTTGGGTCAACCGGTTGCCGTTTGCGTCGTAGGTCCAACTGTCATTCGTTCCAGGCTCCGACGCAGAAGTCAACCGATCAAGGAGGTCGTAGTTCAGCATCCAGTTATTGGCAGGTGTTGTCGTGTCGGTGATCCCGGTAATCCGAAACGCATTGTCGTAACTAGAATCAATAGGGTCGGCGGCCGTCGTGATCACCGAAATCTTGCCGTCGGTATCATAAGTCCGGCTCACTGTGGTCGAGTTCCCCCAGGTCCATCCATTGGCAGGCCCGAACGGATCGTACGTCACTCCGCTTAACAGCGCAGTACTGTTGACTGTAATCGAGGTAATGCGGTGATTGGTGTATCCATATATCACCGTCTGACCCGAGGGCGTCACCAGCGAGGTCATATCACCGTTCGTGTACCCGTAGCCTACGGACTCCGTCACCGCATTGACGATTTGGCTCTTGCCGGTGACCCGCCCAAGAGTATCGTAAACCCAAGAGAGGGTGTGATGGGCGTCCGATGCACCCGTCAACCGGCCTTTGCCATTGGTCCCCGCGTCGTAGGTAAAATTAATGGTCTGGTCCGTGTACGCAATTTGAGTCACGCGGTTCAACGCGTCGTAGGAATACGTTCCGACCGCGCCCCGCGCGTCGGTCGAGGTATTCAAGTTTCCGCCAGAGTCGTACGTATTCGTCGTCGTGCCGGTGTCCGGACTCACGAGCGTCGCGACATCCCCGAAGCCGTTGTGACTGTAGCTCGTGGTCAGGCTCCTCGGGTCCTTCACGGAAACCAAGCTATTGTTCGCGTCGTAGCCCAACTGTGTGATGCCATTCGCAGGGTCCGTGATCTGGCTCAAACGGTTCAGCGCATCGTAGGTCTTGCCTGTATTGCGTGACAGTGGCGCCGCAATCGAGGTCTGATTGCCGTTGTTGTCGTAGCCAAACGTGGTGGTTACCGCTGGCGTGCCGGCAGCGCTGATATCCTCATACAGCTCATTGAGTGCATTGATGACGCGGGTGTGCGTTCTCCGCAGGGTGCTACTCGGATCGTAGGTGTTCTCCGCTGTGCGATTACCCATCGCGTCCAGCGTGTAGTGAATGTGATTGCCCAGACCATCAGTGATATCGGTCAGCCGATGTGCCCCGTCGTAGCCATATTGAATGGTGCTGCCGTCGGGCAACGTGACTACATCGAGTAGGCCCGTCGGGTAGTAGCTGTAGGAAGTGGTTTCAGTCCCCACTTGGCGGGATTTCAATCGCTGACGCGCGTCGTAGGTTAGAGTGACCAGGATACCATTGGGGTCGGTGATCGTGAGCGGTTGGCCATAAGCATTGTATGTATTGAACGTCGTTATCTGATTCAGGGCATTCGTGATCGTATTTACTTGCCCGCACTGGTTGCCGGTCGTGCAAGTGTAATAAGCAATGGTAGTCACATCGGTGACATCGGTGCGCGGCCCGTCGATGGTGAGCGCCTGCCCATAGCCATTGTAAGTATAGGTCCACGTGCGCGAGACGTTCGGGGTCACGGTCGTATCAGTCACGGTCTTTGTGTGGACATTGTTGGTGCCAGGGTAGTAAACGTAACTCGTCTGGCGTAACGGCTCAGTCACTAGCGTCGGTAAGGCGCTACTTGTCGCCAGGTACTGATAGCTCGTCGTGCGAGCGTTCGCCGTGCCGTACGCCTCCGTCTTGGAAGTCAGATGATCCGCGTCGAAAGCGTATGTGGTGATGTTGCCATTGGCATCGACGCTTTGCGTGACGCGTCGCTGAGGATCAGTTGCGCCAGCTGGAACCGTGAAAGACTGATTGAGACTGTTACGTGAAAACGCGTTAACCCTTGGAGCAAATGCCGCATCGGTGGTGAAGGTGTAGGTATTAATCGCTCCCAGCGAATCCGTTACCACCGCAGTGTTCGTGTTGTAAACGATTGACACTGCCTGCGCTCCGCCGGCCTGCTGGGAGGATTTGACCGCACCAGTTGTCGAGTCGTATCCGACAGTGAGAAGGCGACTATTGCTTTCGTCAAGGATACCCGTGAGGTTGTTCGGAAATGTGCTGTTCTCATACAAATACGTGCGTACCGTACTGTCCTGATACGTCGCTGAGGTCAAATTGTTATTGGTGTCGTACGCGTACGCGATGGTGTGGCCAGCAGGGTCAATGACTTGATTGATCTGATTGTTCGTGTTGTACCCGAACTGCAGCGAGTGCCCAAATGGATCGCTCACGGCGGACAACTGGTTATTGGAGTTATAGGTTAACGTCGTGATCAGCCCGCCAGGTGTGACCAATTGAATGAGTTGACCGGCGCTGTTGTAGACCTCGCTGCTGCCGTCTTTGAGGGTGGCAATCCAATTGGCGCCGCTCTGCTGCACATGAATTGCGGCTCCCGATAAGGAAATATAGACGCCGGCCGTCGATGTGGTGAGTGCGTCATGATGTCCATTGGGACGAAGCAGCCCCGTAGGTCCACCACTCGCGAGCAGGAGAGAGGCCGCATAATTGTGCGTCCAGCCCACGCCCAAAGTGTGGCTCGATTCGAGAGTCACCGAATGGTAGTAGCGCTGAAAAATTAAGCCAGCGCCGGAATAATCGGATTCGGTCTGCGAGAAATCGCCTGTCGACACATCGCAAGGGTCACCAACGCTAGTTGAGGGAGAGCCGTTAGCCGGGCATTCATTAATCGGCCCAGATACATATCCAATATCCTGATCCAAACAGATGCCGTTACTGACTTGCGTAATGTCGCTTAGCCCTGGGCAGTAGTTTTGCCGTGTCCTGTAGATTGTTGTGGTGGTGTTTGTACTGCCTGGAACGCATACACTTTGAGCATTTAAAACTTGATTGGCGATAGTGTAGTTTCGTTGATCGAAATAGTCATACGGCATCGGGGGATATCCGGGGTACACCGTCCAACTACCCGCAGGTGTATATGTACACGGGCACAGAGTACAGGCGGCGGTATTCGCCGCGATTAGCGCGCTTTCGCTGGAATAGCCAGTATCCTGGCCGGCGGAGTCACTGTAGACCCAAGGCGAAAATGTTTCCGCAACAGGCGGCGCGACATATTGGTACGTAATTGTGGTAGCCGTAGTCGAATAAGGTCTCTCCTGCGTAAGATCGGCCCCCTCGGACGGAAATCCGGTCAAATTCTTCATCGCGGCAATAGCGGCGTTCTTGTTTGCATACCCGGTACCGGAATAAGTCCCACCTCCGTTAGTCGCCGCGAGCACTAACGTGGCAGACCATGTCCCCGGACCCGCGGCATTCGCAACGAACGCCGACGCCATTAAGGCAACACCAAGGAATATTGGCGTCGAACGACGGACCAATTGTCCGAAGGCCATACAAACGCCAGCGAGCGAAATCCCTATCTTAGTCATTACAAGCAACTCCTTTTGCGACGTATTCAATCTACGCGAGAGGTAAATGCTCGTCAACAGAAGGGCCAAAGTGGCGCGGCTCGTGCAACCTACCGACCCAATCTATAGCGCGCCTTTAATGAAGGACCTCGAATTCCAGGAGTCTCAAGCTCTGTGAAGCGCTTCTTGCATGTTTCGTTTATCAGTTTTAATCCCGCTCTACTGCTTTCGCGACTCCCGACTATCTAGCAGGCTCTGAATCCTGCTCAGCGATGTCATGTATCGCTAGGTGAGCGCAATGCCATCTTGCTCTAAGCCAAGCCCTTCCGCCAATACGTTTGCAAGCGTGTCGATGGCTACTCGTACCGTCATCGATTCCGCATCCGAAAGCTTGGTGCCGTTGATCGTAATTTCCGCTTCTTCTTGCATGATTACCGGCCCCCCTGTTCAGCGTATTATACGGCGCGATATCACAGAGAGACCGCCCAGGGCGTGGCGGGGCGCCAGGCCGCGATCAGATCAGGTAATGAGGGATCAGGTGCATATGGGTTTTAGGTTCAACGACGGCTGCGGATAGGCAAAGGCTTTAGCCTCAACATTGGCAAGCGCGGCCCGTCGTCAATTAGCGCGGGAGTTCGAGGCGCGCATGTGACGATTGGCAAGCGTGGAGTCCGCCACACCGTAGGGATACCTGGCACGGGTTTGAGTTATACGACAACTAGTGGCTCAAAGTCTCGATCAAGGTCGTCCTCCTCACCGGCGAGCTTAGCAGTGGCGCGCGTGCTGGGACTTCTGACCAGGTACGCAATTATCGTAGCACTGCTCTTCGGCGTGTATCGGTACTTGGTTGCTTCACACGCACCCGCCGATCTTCCCGCGCGAGCAATCGCTCCGCATCAAATCCAAAATGGACAAGTTGCGCAGACGGCCCACCGAAAGCGGAGCATCCATAAAAAGATCGAGAACGAAGGCAGAACAGAGCAGTCAAACTCAACCTGCTGACGGTGCTTCTCAAATCGCGACTAACCCTGACCGCTGACCGCGCAGCCTTGTGCTTTTCGCCAGAATCGAGAGTCGACAATTCAAGCTTGTCGCTCCCGGCAAGCGGGAGCTTTGGTTGTCCTGGGGCGGCAGTGCTAGGGTGAGAGCCTTCAGGTATGGAGAGAATTTGAGAGAGATGGATACAGGGGCGGATACGCCATAGTGGTCCGCCGATTTGAGCCTATAAAAATAGGCAAAAATCCAAAACTTCGATCCCCTTCTCCTCCACCACCATTCAGGGCCGGTGGCAAACTCCGGCCCTAAATCCTCTGCCTCGGTAGCTCAGTGGATAGAGCGAGTGCCTCCTAAGCGCTAGGTCGCCGGTTCGATTCCGGCCCGGGGCACTCTTTTGCGGGGCTATTCACATCCTGC
>Ga0210410_10004706_pt1 | contig 11930 bp, 3 predicted proteins | sample IncBWC4MmetaG_FD_161058 | JGI IMG/M metagenome (GOLD analysis project Ga0210410, IMG submission 161058) | Forest soil microbial communities from Barre Woods Harvard Forest LTER site, Petersham, Massachusetts, United States - Inc-BW-C-4-M | ecosystem: Environmental > Terrestrial > Soil >... | reverse complement strand
ACCATTACGCAAAATACAGCCGCTAACGCCCCGGCAAGGGCATCTTTCCAACCCCTTGGGCCTTCCGGGTTCGAGGCTTTCTCTCCTATTGCCAACTCCATCTACCATTCCCTGCAGCTCACTGTTGCGCATCACTTCGCCGGGGGCCTGTATCTCCAGAGCGCCTACACCTATTCCAAATCGATTGACGACGACTCAGCGGTCAGTGTGGCGTTTGTCAGCTTTTTCAACGATCAGAACAATCCCCGCGGCTCCCGCGGCCTTTCGGATTTCGATCACCGGCATCGCTCCATCACCAGCTTCGTCTATGAACTGCCTTTCTACAGAGACACGGGCGGAATCAAGGGGCGGGCGCTGAGTGGCTGGCAGGCCAGCGGCGTGCTCACGGTGCAATCGGGTGCACCTTTCTCGGTTCTGGATTCCGGCGGGGGCACCGCCTTACAACTGGACGGCGGCTCGTCATTCACGCCCGGTTTCGCCCCCGGATTCAGTTGCCGCAACGCGGTCACCTCTGGCAGCGATGAGTCACGTATAAATCACTTCGTGAACCCCGGCGCCTTCATCAAAGCGCCGGTAGTTGGGCCGGATGGCTCGACTGGCTTTGGCGACGTCCCTCGCAACTGCTTTATTGGACCACATCAGGCGAACATGGACTTGTCGGTTGGCAAAACTTTTAGCATCGGCGAGCGGCAGCACGTGCTGTTCCGGGCCGAGTTTCTCAACGTGGCTAACCATCCTTCGTTCGCCAATCCATCAGCCACGGACGTCGAAAACCCAAGTTCGCTGGCAAAGATCAACTCGACGGTTGGCAATCCGCGGCTCATCCAGTTCTCGTTGAAGTATTCGTTTTAATCCATCCCGTGCGGCGACGCAGACGTAAACCTAGGGGCGGGGGCGTTGACTTGCATTTTATTCCTTGCTCGTCCCGTATCCGCGAAGCAATCAGCGCACTCTTGCGCAGCCACGCGGCTAAATTCTGATAGCGTCAGTAACATTCAGCTCGCGAATGGGCAGTGTCTGCGCATGGATGGCACCCACAGATGCACGGGAACGAATCAGAGCGCTATCAGTGACAATGATTGGGCCGAGTGTCTATCTTGTGCGGCTTGGAACCTACTCGGCGGACGTTCGGGTGGTGCGGGAGGACCGTATCGCACTACGCGTGCCAATGGTTTCATCCTCCCGTTGGGGACATGATGCTCGAACGGGGCTGCCCTGGGGCGAGTTACGCCAAAGGAAAAAGAACCGGCGGAGGGGGCAGGATGTATCACCTCGCCCTCTCCACCAAATTGGGTTTTCCTTGAGGTGCGCTATTGCAACGTGACCAGCACAATAATTGTGCCTTTTCCGCTGGGCAGTGGCTCGAGCGCCTTTCCAACCACTGCGCCGAGCATGCGCTTCCGGTTAGTGCCTTTCATGGCGTAGCCGGGTGTAGTGGAGCTCACGAGCAGGTCGCCGGTGGCGATTGGCCCGTTTTCGGCGGTCACTTTGCACGGAACCACGCCGACGACGGCCAATGGAACCTCCTGCTCGAGCGCCGGATCGAACATGGTATGCGCAGTGCCCAGCAGTCCGGGTTTCGTTGAATAGATCCCGGCCACAAGATGCGAATACGCCTCTTGTGCCAGAACCATTCTTCGTGCCCCCTTCCGGTCGATCGCCAGCAAGTCGCCCGCTTCGTATTGTTTTCGATCGCCACGAACTGCAAACGATTCAGCGAAGTCCGCCCCGCCGGTTACGTATCCGCCATCGGCAAACACCATGCCAAGGGGATCGACCCGGAAGCGAGTGGAACCGAGTCCGCGGCCGACAAGTATGGCACCCTGGGCATTCCCAGTTTCGAACTGGCCCCCGACGAAAGCGATGCCATGGACACCGATACCAGCGCTGCTGCTCGAGGTGCCGTAGACGCCTCGGGTGAAACCAGCTTTCGCTGACGCATTCCCCCAGACTCCTGCCGCGAAGAAGTCGGTGCTCGTCGCCACACCTTGAACACCCGTGTCGGGGGCGTTGCCTTGAACGCCGAACCCGCTGGTATTGTCCGAGAAGCCCTGAACACCGATACCACCGCCAGTAACGGAACCGGCCACGCCAACATTAAAAGTGCTGCCGGAGGCCGTACCGGACACTCCGGTTGCGGTGCAAAGCTCAAGCCCTCCACAGCCACCAGGCACATTTGCGGTGCCAAGCACGCCAGTGCCGTCAGCGCCTGCGGTGCCTTGCACACCCGTGCTGGGTATGGCACTTGGGGAAGCCTGACCAAGGATTGCGGCTGAGCCCGCGACATTGTTGCCAATGACCGTCAGCCTCGTCGAAGGGGTCTTGGTATTGATCCCTACGTTTCCGTTGCTGGCAAGGAACATTCTGGCTTGTCCGCTATCGCCGAAGAAAATGTTGCGGCTGGCTATGACTCTGAGCCCGCCATCGCCTGCGACAGTTCCAGGAACGTATGTGTTTGGTCCGCCGGAAAGGAACACTTCGGTCGAACCGGGAGTAAGAGCTTGAGGAAGACACGAGAAAGCTGGGCAGAACTTGTTGAACACGAGGATGGAGTTCGATGAACCACCTACCGAGGAGCCGAACTGAGCGACAGGGGAATTGATCGTGTTCGGGGCTCGAACATGTTTGCAAATGGCGGCGACCGCTTTCCACAAACGAGCCGGGCAGCATTTCGCGGAACCGTCCGAGACGCCGGACGAGTTGACCGCGCAACCGCAGATCGGGATCGGCAGCCATAAAGATAGCGATAAGCGCTCCTGCGGGCGACCGAACTGCCACTGTGCCGACGGCAAAAGCCTGCATACCCAATACCAGATTTCCGTCCTGGTCGACGGCCAGACCATGCCCTTGGGAACGTAGTCTCAGATAGACGAGACCTCGCTTTTGCGAGCCTCCGCCTTAGAATGGGTGCAAAACTGCTCGGGTAAAAGCGAAGGTCGTGACGGGGGAAAAACAAATCTGGTGCCGGGTACACTGCAGTCCCCGCACACAATTCAAGATCGACGTGGCGGCATGAAGCCCACCAAAACGAGGAACGCCCCTGCGCCACGCTTCTCATTTGGGGGACCAGTTCAAGCGTCCGGTCTTCTCGTGGACCGTGATTTCATACGTGCTGCGGGGCCCCTTCCTGGACCTTCGAATTCCTGAAGCCACACTGACCCGGCGTAGGTACATCCTGCTCTTTTTTATTTTCAACAAGTTAACGGACAGCGCCCGATATCTCGTAACTCACTGATTTCTTGCTGGTTCCCATGGAGCAACGGAAAGTTGTTCTGCACCACCCTCTTAGGGGTGGCGTATCCGTCCAACTCCCGTGCCGAAGGCACCGCTCCGAACTTTGTAGGCCAAAAACCGGCTAGCCGGCGCTTGGCGCGGTCGCATCCGATTTGGATACGTCGGTTCGTTGGGTATGTCCGACGGAACACGCTGTGTGTTGTACGACACGAAGCGAAAGAGATTCGCGGTCCTGGAAATCCCTTACTTTCCCGCGGAAATACTCTGGTGGCCCATGTGCTATATGTATTTAAGTTTAACGTTAGAACGCATATTAGAGCTCAAGTGTCTTGAGGGAACCAATGCGGCAGTCACGGAAATTGTTGGTGCGTGTGATTGTGGTTGGGAGTGGGCTCCTCATTGGCCTCATTGGACTGATAGTTTGTTTTGTCGGCTGGCGTGCTACGCGGGCGCTGCGACTCTCGACAGCGGAAGTTCAATCGGAACGAGAGATTCGCTTCGAGATACATCCATTTGCTGCGGCTGTGGGTGGCAGCTTTGAGGTGGTCAGCGCTCCCGCAGTCTTTTTACAGGCCGCGCGTTTTCAGGATCATTTCTACATAGGCGGACCGAGTGGCCTTCTGGAATTCGATCTTAGGGGTACCCCCTCCCGGCAATTCATCCCCGGCCGGGAGTTGCCACCGTCTCCGCTCGTAGCTCTTGTTCCAGCCCTGCTGGCGGACAGCCAGGAACCGGAGCTAGTGGTAGCCACGGCGCAGGATGGTCTGCTGGCCTTCAATGGCCGTGGTTTCCGTCAGATTCGACCGCAGGATTCCGAAGCTCGCGCAATAACCTCGATACTCCCAACGACCGCGGGACATGTCCTAATCGGAACAAAGAAGCTGGGTGTCCTGAGCTACGACGGCAAGCACTTGGCGCCCTTGCATCCCTCGTTGAATGGTCTGTTTGTCACAGCGCTCGCGGGCACAGAATCCGATTTGTGGATCGGCACGCTCAACCAAGGCGTTTTCCACTGGCATGCCGGCGCGGTCGATTCTTTTGGTGAGGAGCAAGGCTTGCCAGACCGGCAGGTACAGTGCCTCGCGACCTCCGGCGAACAAACTTATGTGGGCACAGTGTTAGGCGTGGCAGTTTTCGATAACGGGCGTTTTTCACAAGTCCTCGCGCCGGGCGTACTTGCTACCTCGTTGCTGGCTACGAATTCGAGCCTGATCGTGGGCTCTGAGGATCAGGGCGTCCTGACCATCCCATTTGGTAGCCCACACATGGAGCCACCTCTATCGCATTCGAACAAAACTGCAGAATTGGCAAAGGTCCGCCAGCTTTTCGCGTCTGAAAAAGATGTTTTTGCGCTTTCCAGCGATGCACTCTATCGCATGAGTGCACGCGGCCTAGGTTGGCAACAGATATTGAGGCCCGGTACCGCCATTCTCAGCGATCGCAATATTTCGGCGCTAGCCGCAGAAAGAAGTGGGCGCGTTTGGATTGGCTATTTCGACCGTGGCCTCGATCTTCTTGATGCTGATGCTGGGCGCGCAACGCACGTGGAGAACGACCACGTTTTTTGCGTCAACCGTATCGTACCGGACGGCCCGACCGGAACGGTAGCCGTGGCCACGGCAAACGGTCTGGTCCGCTTCGATTCGAATGCTCGCCAGCAGCAGGTCCTGACGCGAGCCGATGGCCTTATCGCGGACCACGTCACAGACGTGGCCATTTACCACCATGGTTTGGTGGTGGGTACTCCGGCGGGCTTGACCTTCCTGGACGCGGCCGGTCCCCACAGCATGTATGCATTTCATGGATTGGTGAACAACCATGTGTACGCCCTTGGCGTTTCGGGCGATGAACTCATGGTCGGCACGCTGGGTGGACTTTCTGAAATCAACAAGGAAACGGTCCGGGTAAATTACACGGCAGGCGCGGGCTCCGGCCTAAAGCACAATTGGATCACGGCGATTGTTCCCGTTGGGGATGAATGGATCGTCGGAACTTACGGCGCGGGTATTCTCAGACTAGACCGCTCGGGGCGTTTTGAATCCTTCGAGCGATCCACCGCGCCCTTCGAAGTCAATCCCAACGCCATGCTCGTGACGCCGCATCACGTTTTCGCCGGTTCGCTTGGAAATGGCCTCTACGTCTACGACCGCGATGCGGGGCGCTGGACGATTTTCACTCGTGGCTTGCCGTCGCTTAATGTGACTGCCCTGGCGGAAAGCAACGGCATCATCTACGCGGGCACGGACAACGGATTGGTCAGAATTCTGGAGCAGAAACTGCGTCCATGAAAAAAACACTCGAAGTATTCGCCATCTTGTTCCTTATGCCTTGCCTTGTACGTGCGGATGGAGGCGTGCTGATCCCGCGCGATAAGGCGCAACCTGATTCCAAGATCCTGTCTCTCGAAGAGATGGACATCACTATTCGAATTGACAACGGCGATGCGCGAATTTTCGTGCGGCAGATTTTCGCTAATCACACCAGCCAGATCGAAGAAGGGAACTACGTCTTTGCGTTGCCGAGCCGCGCGACGGTCTCCGACTTCGCCGTTTGGGACGGACCTGTGCGAATTCCCGCGGTGGTGCTGGAACGCAAGCGTGCCGAGGAAATCTACAATCAATTGAAACAGCAGACGATCGATCCCGGGCTGCTGCAAATGGGAGAGCGCGGCGCGGGGGAGGCGGCCCGCAGCGCGATTTTCAGCGCGCGCATCGTGCCGATCATGCCATTTGGTACAAAGCGGCTGGAATTCGAATACCATGAATCAATACCAGTGGAAAACCTGAAGTCGTACTTTGCGATTCCGCTGCGTCCAGATGCCTACCAGGTACAGGTGGCCCGTCATCTATCCATCCATTATGAGTTGCACTCGGCGCACGCCATCACGACTTTTCAGGCTGCCGCCAAAAGCTTTCCCATGCAGATCGAGCAGAATTCACCGCATCTAGTGAAAGGACATTTCGAAGGTCAAAACGTAAACCTAACGGAAGACTTCGTTACCACCTTCGAACTGGACCGCGCCGGAAGCGACACGCTCGAAGTACTGGCGTTTCGAAACCCCGTGAGCAGCCAGCCATCGCCGACCGAGAGGGCTCCCGTCCGCAGCACCAACGAACCCGGCTTTTTTGCCGTGGACGCTCTGCTTGGTGGCGGACCACAGCCTTCATCGGCTGGAGGAAACGCAGCACAAGACTCTGGCCCGACAAAGACGATCGTGCTTCTCTTCGATACCTCTCTTTCGATGCAGTGGGAGAAACTAGAGCGCAGCTATCAGGCTCTGGAAACGCTGCTTCGCACGCTGCGACCCTCGGACAGTTTCAATCTGGTCTTGTTTAACCAGCAGACGCAACTGTTTCAGCCCGCGACCGTCCGCGCGGATAATGCATCCATTCAGCGCGCTCTGGAATTCGTTCGTGGCAGCCGGCTGCGCGGCGGCACGGATTTGCAGCATGTGTTGGACGAAGGCTTGAAGCAATGCGCTGGAGGTGGAAACGGCAGCCGTTATCTCGTTCTGCTCAGTGATGGCGGAGCCACACGCGGGCCCATCCAGAATGGCAAGATTGCGGCGTGGTACGAGGCCGCCTGGAAAAAGCTGCCCGCGGCGCAGCGTCCGAAGACATACATCTTTGGCGTTGGCGACGATGCGAACCTGCCGCTCTTGCGTTTGCTATCGCAAGAAGACGGAGTACTCGAGCAAGTTCTTTCGACCGAACCGATGGAGTTCAAGCTTAACTCCTTCCTCTCCAAAATCGGTAGAAGCCCTGTGGGCCAGTTGCGGCTGGATGTTGCGTCGGACGCAGGCATCGAGGCCGTCTATTCTTTACAGGACTCCTCTTTTGCAGGCTCCCTGGCGGCATGGGTGGGGCGCTATCAGAAGCCCAAGCAGGACGCGGGTTTTGAAGTTCACGGCGTGAGGGAAGGCGTTCCGCTGGAGATGTCCGCAAAGGCCAGCCTGCCGCGTGAGTCCCTCGAGCACCCGCAGTTGCCTAGGTTGTGGGCGCGCGCACGCGTAGATGCGCTGCTGGAGAAGATTCAGCGCGAAGGTGAAGATCAAGCAACCATAGACGAAATCATTCGCCTTGCGCGGCAGTATAAATTCGTCACGCCTTACACATCGTTTCTCGCCGTTCCTCGCGCGCTGTTGCGCCCCAGGGTGATTCGACCGGGCGACCCGGTGCTGCGCGTCAAGACCGACGAATCCATCGTCTCGGTGGTCGCGCTGTTTCCGTTCGGACTGGTACAGCAGCTTCGGTATCTCTCTGGTGAAGATATCTGGCAGACGCGATTCTTTGCGCCGAGCGACATGCAGGATGGCACCTACAACGTGCGCCTGATTCTGCGTGACAAGGCCGGGCGCACGTACCGCGAATCGAAGAGCTTCGTGATCGCCAGCAAGCCGCCGGTCATTCGCATCCGGCTGGACCAGAAGCGTTACCGCCGGGGCCAGGTGGTGGATCTAAAGGCCACGGCTTCCGAGAGCACCCGGACAATGCTCGCGCGGCTGGAAGGAGTTGCTCCTGTCGGGTTGAAATGGGATGCGCGCGCAGGGGCGAGCACAGGGCAACTTGTGATTCCGGAGCAGATGATCCCGGGTATCTACAGGCTGACCGTGACCGGCGAAGACGTAGCCCACAACATCGGCTCGCAGGGAGTGGACCTTGAAATCGTTCCATAAAAATTCCCGCAAACCGCTGATTGCTCTTCTTACGGCTGCGTTCAGCATTCTTGCAGCGTGGGTGGCCACAGCAAGCGGTGCTCTTCCAGAGTGGATTCGAAACATCGAAGGACGGACTGAACTCGAAGCCGCCTTTTTCCGTATGATGGCACTTCCGGGCGGCGAAGTGGCGTTTCGCAGGCCTCCGAGCGAGACACGCCCGGCTCTGGGAGATCTGCTGAAGAAGCAGCCCGGGAATGCTGAACTGTACGCGCTGCGCGCGCTCGAAGACGAACAGCAGCTGGATTTCACCGCTGCCGAAGTGGACTGGAAAAGCTCCGGGGAAAAAGCCGCGGAGAAGTGCGCTGCCCAGCTTTCGCTCGCGGACTTTTATCATCGCAGGCTGCAGCCCCTTGACGAGATTAAGGCGCTTTCCGCCGTCGCGGGTGCTCCGCCGGATGCTTCGGAAAAACGTACGCCTGCCTCCGCGCAGCGCTCCTGGCGCGCGTTCGAACGCATTTTCGGAGTGATCCGCGCGCAGGGACTGCCAGCGGAAGTCTCCGTGGCGCAGTACCGGAGTTGGCTGGCGCGATACCCGCAAGAACCTTCCCTCTATCCGCGTTTTCTGGAATACCTGATTTCCATCAACGATTTTTCTGCCGCGACCCAACTCATCGCGCAGTATCATGAAAAATTTCCTGCCGACGAGATCCTTCCTGTGAAGGCGCGGGCGCTCGTCGAATACCGGCAGGGATCGCTTCAGCAGGGGCTTGCTGTCTATGAAAAGGCTTTCCAGCCCCTCTGGGCGCCGGAGTTGATCAAGAGCTACTTCGATCTACTGACACAGACCCACAGCCTGCGGAAGTTCCTGGATGAAGCCAAAGCAGCACAGCAAGCAAATCCCGAGGACCTGAACGCGGCGGCGCGCATCTTCTATTACTACCAGCAGCAGGGCAAACTTGACGCGGCGCAGGAAACCATCGCCAAATTTCGTTTGCGCAAGGACACTTCCGGATCCCCCTGGAGCGCGCAGGAACTGTATGTCTCGGCGCGCTTGCTCGAGGAGATCCACGCGTACCCTGAGTCCGCGCGTTTCTACTTCGCGCTCTACAACAGCAAGGGGATGAACGACGCGCAGGAACGCGCACTCGGCGGGCTCGCCAATCTTTTGCTCACAGCTCCGGAAACGCCCATCCGATTCGGCGCCGGCGAACTCTCCATGTATCGCGACATCGCTACCATGGATCAGGGGCCAGGCTATCTGAACGGCATCCTGTCCCTGCTTTTGAATACCACCTCGCCGGCGAACGAATTCTCCGGAGAAGAGGACCGCGCCGTCTCCTATTTCCACCGCTCGCGCGCGGCAGAGCTCGTCACGCTATTGGACACCAAGTTTCCCAATTCCCCCCGCCGTGCCGAACTTCATTCCGCAATTCTGGAGTTCTATGCCGCCTCCGGTGAAAGCCAGGCGGTGATCAAGGGCGGTAAAGAATTCCTAGCCGACTTTCCCAATGCGTCGCCGCGCACGGCAGTTGCCCTGCTGATGGCCGATGCCTATTCACGGACGGGGAAGGCTCAGGAGGAGTTTGCTATTTATGATTCCGTTTTGCAGGAATTGGCGTTGAAAGCGGACAGAATCCCGCTGGGATCGCGCGATTCGGAGGCAGAAATCGATTCGCCCGCGGGAAACAGGGCTGAGGAGGGCGGAGAATCAGAAGGGGAAGATACACAGAGTGGCGCCATGCCCCGGCGAGTAGCCGGACAGCAGAACTCAGCCTTCCAAGTCAATGCGGCGTCAGCGTCGGCCGAGACGGGCGCGCGCTCCCCGGAATATGCGCGTGTACTGGAACGCTATCTCGCCCGGCTTGTCGAGCTAAAGGAGATTCCACAGGCGCTTGGCGTGCTTCGGCGCGAGTTGGACCACAACCCGGATGATCCCGGGCTGTACGAGCGGCTGGCAGTTTTTCTGGACCAGAACCGCCTCGGCGTGGAGCAGGAGGAGATTTACCGGCGCGCGATGGCGCGGTTTCCGGACCGCTCCTGGTATCACAAATTGGCGCGTCTCTACTTGCACCAGAAGAAGACCGCCGAGTTTGAGAAACTGACCCAGGACGCCGTACGGATCTTCCAGGGTAGCGAGCTCGAACACTATTTTCAGTCGCTCGTGGGTGGCAATGCCGAGATGTATCTCCGCTTGAACCTGTATGCGAATCGGCGATTTCCGCACAATCCGGTCTTTGTGCGCAATCTACTTACGGCTTACCTGCGGGTTGAAACCCACGACGAAACTGCCTGGGAAGCGGTCTTGCGGCAGCACTGGTTTGAGGAGCCGGATTTGCGGAATCGCTTCTTCGAATTTCTCACGCGAACCGGAAGGCTCGATGCCGAAATCAAGTCGCTCGAGCAGGATGCTCCCTCGGAGGGAAAAGAGCATTGGAGTGAATTCGTGCAGCAAGATCCCGCGGCGGGCCAATACCTTGCGCAGGCCTATCTCTGGCGCTCCCATTTTGAAGAGAGCGCGCCCGTGCTCGAGTCCCTCGCGGAAGAGTACCCTGCCGATGTCGAGCTGGGACAGACGGCTTCTTCTGTCTTTCGCTCGCTGGCGTATTTTGATCCAGCAGCAACCGGCACGGCCGTCAAGATTGGGGACCATCTCCTCGCCGCAAATCCTGGGAACACCCAGAATCTGGCCCGCATCGGAGACATTTACGCCGACCGCGAGCTCTTTGCCAAGGCCGCTCCGTATTGGGAGCGGATCCCGCGCGTGTCTCCCGGCGAAGCTGGCGGTTACCTCGAAGCGGCGACAATCTACTGGGATTATTTTGATTTTGACAACGCCATGCGGCTGCTCGCCGAAGGCCGCACTAAACTCTCGGACGACTCTCTCTATGCGTACGAGGCCGGAGCCATCTATGAAGGAAAGCGCGACTATCCCCGCGCGGTCGAGGAGTACGTGAAAGGCGCGCTGGCTGCGGGGGGAGAATCTCCGGCGGAGTCTCGGCTGCTGGCACTCGCCACGCGGCCGAAGTTCCGCGACCTTGTCGATCGCGAAACGCAGAAGCCTGCCGCCGCTTCCGGCGTCCCCATGTCGGCTGTTCTCTTGCGCGTGCGCGTCCTCGAAGTGCAGAACCGCAAGCCGGAGATCGTGAGCTTTCTGGATTCCGTTGCGAGCGGTGCTACTACCATCGAGCAGGCCGCCGAGATCGAAAACCTCGCGCAGCAGAAATCTCTGGAAGCCGTGAGGCAGCATGCCCTGGAAAAGCAGGCGGCCCTGGCTTCGGACCCCGTCACGCGCTTGCAGTTGCGCTATACACTCGCCCGTCTGTATGAGAGCCGCAAGGATTTCGCCGCCGCGCAGAGAAATGTGGAGTCGCTCTACCACGATAATCCGAAGATACTCGGCGTGGTGCGTTCCACGGCGGACTTCTACTGGCGCATGAAGCTGTATCTTCAGGCGATTGCCGTGCTCCAGCAGGCTGCCAAGGACGCCTACCCCGAGCTTGGCAAGCAATTCGCTTTTGAGGCTGCGCGCAAATCGACCGAGGCGCACCTCTTCCCGCAGGCGCGGGAGATCCTCGCTCAATTACTGAAGGATTCTCCTTATGACAGCCAGTACCTCGCGGCGCTGGCGGATACTTACGCTCAGGCAGGCGATCAGCAAGGCCTGAAACAGTTTTATCTCGAGAAGATCGCGCTGTTTCGCAATGCGGCGATTTCCGCCGATGACCGCAAAGCGCGCATCGCTGCGCTGCGCCGCGGGCTGATTCCGGCCCTCACGCGGCTTGACGACTTTGCGGGAGCGATCGACCAGTACATCGAGATCATCAACGTTTTCCCCGAGGACGAAAACGTGGTGACCGAAGCCGCACTCTACGCGTTGCGCTACAAGCGCCAACAGCAGCTCGTGGATTATTACACCAAGACCATTCAGCAATCGCCGCGAGACTACCGCTGGTCCATGGTTCTCGCTCGCATCCAGACCAGCCTCGAAGATTTCTCAGGTGCCATCGAAACCTACGCGAAGGCCATTGCCATCCGTCCG
>Ga0210410_10004705_pt1 | contig 11932 bp, 16 predicted proteins | sample IncBWC4MmetaG_FD_161058 | JGI IMG/M metagenome (GOLD analysis project Ga0210410, IMG submission 161058) | Forest soil microbial communities from Barre Woods Harvard Forest LTER site, Petersham, Massachusetts, United States - Inc-BW-C-4-M | ecosystem: Environmental > Terrestrial > Soil >... | reverse complement strand
TTCCACCGAGAGGTGCGTGCCCTTTTTCAGAGTTGCGGCGAACGTCGAAAGATTGGCCCACGCGATCATCCGGTGCCATTCGGTGCGATTCACGTACTCGCCCGATTTCTTGTCCTTCCAAGACGCTTGCGTGGCGAGTGATAGAACGGTGTATTCGTTCCCGCTCTTCGTGCTCTTCACTTCGGCGTCCTTCCCTAAAAATCCAATTAACCTCACGGTGTTGTCATACATGGAAAAATCTCCTTTGATGCCCTGAGTCTCTCAAGGCACACCACCCGGAGGGCGCGAGTGTGAGACAGCTCCCAAGTGCCAAGGTCTGCTTTCTTGGAGGGTGCCCGCAAAGTGGGAGGAACCAAGACCCCGTAGGGGCGCTCCTGCGAAGCAGAAGACCGCCGCGCCGCCGGGCGCTGGATTGTTTGCACTCGTGGTGCTTGAGAGTGAAAGCGGCTGAAAAAGGGGTAAAGACGACAACAGCGCTGAGGTTGGATTTTTGGCGACCGAAGCTAAGCCATGCGGAACGCGCGATCTAGGCTGCCGGTAAGCTGACTTGGAAGGGCAGGGGGTCCGTACGTGAAGACTATTGATTCGCGTGGCGCCGCCTTGTAGTGAATACCGCCGCAACAAGGGGAACGTCGAGCGCGAACGGCGAGTACGTAAAGCTGCCGCACACACGAGTCAAAGTGAGTCGCGGAGTCCCATCGGGAAAGAACGGCTGCTCCCCGCAAAGGCAAAGCGCGATGCTAGCGCTTCGCCATTTTCTGGGCCATGTATAGAATAAGCTTGCGATCTTCTTCCTCCGTTTTACTCAAGAGGCGGCGAAGCTTGTTGAGATAGCGTGCATCTTTGCCGGCGCTTCCCCAGGCGATGTCGTCAGACGACTTCCGCTTGGGAAGGTTCGGAAGGACGGGCGGCTCCTCGCCGTCATAAAACAGTTGGTAGAGGGGAGCTTCCAAGGCTCGAGCGAGCTTCTCTAGTGTTTCTATGGCTGGAACGGTGTGCCCGTTTTCAACCCGAGAAATGTAGCATCGCAGTAAGCCGGTCCGCTTTTCAATGTCCCCCTGCGAAAGCTTTTTCTCTTCGCGCATCTCACGCAGGCGATCTCCAATAATCACGGTGACGTTGCCTCCTCGGCCAGATTATGTCCGCCAACACTGTAACTCCGAATGCGCCAGCTAGTCATTCCTCACGTCGTTCCGCGGGGTTGGCGACTGGACGAGCGAATCTTGTATTTCAGCAATCGATGGGTGGAGCCAGCGGTCTTGAGCTGTTCAAAGCCCCATTCCAAAATCACCTGGCCTAGGTTTCCAAGAGTCCGCTTCTCTTGAGCTGCAAACGCCGCAAGGTCGTCTCGAAACGCTTGGCGGACCCGAAAGCTTACTTGGGCTTTCCACTCACCCATTTTTGAGCCTTTGGTCTCTATAGGTGTGGTTCAACCCCTTACTGCTGCGTCCGAGCAATTCGACTGTGCTTCCCGCCACTTTGACTCGCTCGAATGCCCACTCCAACAAAATAGCTCCAAAGTTTCCGAGTGAACGATGCTCATGTTCCGCGAATCGAATCATTTCGTCTCTTAGCTCTGGCCGAAGCCTAATGGTGACGCCAATTTTCCAGACGCCCATCAGCTCTTGCTCGACTTTTCGAATTCCGCTACTTTGTCCATGAACTCGCCGAGTTCCACGCCGAGGCCATCCGCCAATTGTTGAAGACGTGGCAACGTCATGTCTTTCACCTGCCCGCGTTCGAGCTGAAGTATGGCTCGGAGCGGGAACCTGCATCGTCGGCTGAGTTCCACTCTCGTCATCTTCTTCCGTGCCCGGTAGAACTTCGTGGCATCTGCCAGAGGCCGTGCAATCTCCACATCCTCGACGCCTATCCAGCGGTTGACCAAATCCAGGTCAGCAGCTTTGACCTTCCTGTGTGCCCTGAACGCTGCCGCGACGCGCACGAAGGCGTCGTGCAGCGCTTTCACTTCGTCGATGGGTGGTATGGGCTGGCTCTTGGATATTCTGGTGAGCAACCACTTCGTGAAGAGCAGGGAACCTCGGTCATCCACCTTGGCGATGATCGCCTTGAGTTCTGCACGGACTGCTTCATCGTCGAGTTCTTCTCTCATCAGTCCTGCCGCCTGTAGTACTGCTTCAAGATCACATCGTCACCGGACGACATGTCCGAATATTCGACGCCAACTAGTTCGACGGTCGGTTCGTATTGAATGGAAAAGTTGGTGCCGTCCATGAAGCGAATCGAGATGAAGAGGATATTCTCTTCGAGCCAGTGCTTAATGAAGTCCACCTTCTTGCCGTGAATCGCCTTGTACCGCCGTCGATGCTTGTCTTCCCGCTTCCTGATGCGGTTGTCTGTCTTTCTTAGCTCCGCAGCGTTGATTTTACTTTTCATCAAGGTCCTCCAGCCGCTCAGGCATGAACGGAAAGGCAATCCTGAACAGCTTGCAGAAAATCGGACGAGGCAGGGCAAAAGAAATTAAAGTGGTCGCAATTACGGACAGCACAACGCATGCGACAAGTTGCTCAAATGGCGAAATCGGAGGCGTCTCGATACTTGGTGGCGGGGTCGGCAATTGAAGCATATTGACAAGGTCCTTGCACAAAGGGGTCCGGTGGACAACGCTGCTGGTGCATTAGAACGCGTCCCGCACATCCCATCTACGGTGGACTCGGTGGATGCGCTACTGTTGCGAGCCGTCAGCGCGTCTCGCTGAGCGACAGCATATCATAAGTGTGCCTCTAGTTGTATGCCACACAGTTGTCGGTGGACGGAGTGAGGCGCTGACTTCACACTCGGCACAATGCAACCAAATAGGACGCTACGCGCCCTCGCAAACCGAATCAAAGAACTGCGCGACCAGAAGGGCATTAGCCAAGAAGAGCTAGCCCATCGTGCTGGACTGAGCCGCACTGGGATGGGTTTCCTTGAAACCGGAAAACGGTGGCCGCGCCTCGACACTTTGATGAAGGTAGCGGACGGACTAAATATCACGCTCGATGAATTGTTCAAGGGACTCCACAAGCCTAGCAGACGACGGTGAGCGACTTGTGGGCCTCAGCTCCTGTCGAAGAGCGAGGATTGCTGTCCGATTTGCCCGGGCGCCTGGATTTTAGGCAGTGCGTCAACACCCCAGAGATTGCGGAACAGCTCGACAGTCGCTGGCCCATTACCCGCGAAGTGGTTATTTGCAAAAGCCAGAATCATGATGCGGCGCTCGTGCACTTTCTTTAAGAGACCGACCCATTCGAAGAGATCACCTTGCCGATCAACAATCACCTTGTCCCACGTCTTGGTTTTTTCCTCAATCCCCTTGCGGTCCCCCAGCCAGCGAACATAAGTGAAGTCAGCCGTTATCAAGTCGAGCTCGCTTTTCAACTCCCACGGCCTAGGCATCCAACTTTGGTCAATCAATGCCAGTGCTACACCGTGCTCCCGAAGCAAATCCAGAATTCGAAGATCCAGCCAATCCTTGTTCCGAATCTCGACCGCGAACCTGTAATCCTTCGGAAGTTTTTTCAGGAACGGCTTCAGCCGGACGAGGAATTCCGCTTGGGTCTTGAATTCAGAACTCTTGAATTTGCCAAATTGAAAAAGCAGAGGACCTAGCTTTTCGCCAAGGGCGTCCATAGCAGTCAGAAAGTTTCTGAGGTCATCGTCGCAACCTACGAGCACTTTGTCGTGAGTGATGACTTGTGGCACCTTCGCAGCGAACAAAAAGCCTGGCGGGGTCTTCGCATACCAGCTTTTCACTGTGGTCACGGCAGGAGTCGCGTAGAACGTATTGTCCAATTCCACCGCATCGAATCTGGTCGCGTAGAAAGAAAGATAGTCCGTAGACTTCATCCCCTTCGGATAGAAACTACCCGCCCATCCTGGCGCTGTGAACGCAGATGTCCCAATGCGAATGTCTGCCATAGTCTCGCCATTCTACATCCGGTGAACTATACGAATTGGACGAACTCGCACGCGAAGCGGACATTTCCCGGTGTTGCCAATACGAATTCAGTCTCTTCGTACTAATCCGGTGACAGCCGCAATGCCCATAGTTGCAAAGAGCCACCCCAGCACAATTTGTGCCCAACTGAATGCGCGGAGAAGCCTTGTTAGATTGAGAATGCGAATTGAGAAACCCAGCCGCCACACCGCAAAGCGTGCAGAGTTGTCTGGACTTGGATCAATCTTCCAATGGTCTACTTGCCCAAGCTTGACGAGCGGAAAAGAGTTTTCGAGAGAAAAGATCGACGCATGGAATGGTTCGTAGTAATCCGGGATGCGGTGGTTGCTTTTGAACAAAATGTATGTGTCTTTCTCTGTTGGGACCACACTGCCAGCGTAGTAGCCACCGCAATACAATCCAAAGCCTAAGACGGCAAGACAGAGCAAGCACAAGAGGGCTCGACTCGGATAGTAACCATACCCGATCGCGTACTTTAGGATAAAATTCCAGCCCCTTGCGAAGTTATCTTGGTTTTCTTGACTGCGAATGCCAGCCATCTCGTATAGAACGCGACGCGCACCCACATCATCATCTTCGTCCCCCAAGACGTTTGCGAGTTGCCGGTAGGGTTGCGGTGTAAAAGATTTCAGGCGTGCTAGCCAATCGAGCCTTTCAAGCACAGCCCTTGGGCTGGACGCGGAAAACCGCTGATATTGAAAGCCGTGAAGCTGCAGATTGCCTTTTGGCGGCCAACTGTTTGTGTCATCGCTCACCGAATCGGCGGACGCTCCAATTAGGTTTAGGTTCACCGTCGCTGCGTTCTGGATGCCGCGCCAAAACAAGGTGCCTTTCACGACAGCTCTTTCGGCAAACAAGCCAATCCCAAAGTTTGAGTTGCGACAAGCTAGATTGCCGCCAATTTGAGTTGCGATCATGCTGACTAGCCCCTCGGCATGAAAACCGTCCTGAAGCATCGCGCTGCTCTTTACTACACTTGAATCGAAATTCAGAACAGTTCTGATATCTTGACCTCCTTGTGATGAGGAGTTCAAAAAATGACCGCCAACGCAATCCAAATTGAATTCGATTTGCGAACCATGGAGCAGCACCAACCCGTCTGCGCGGAAACCATTTTTGAGGAAAACGGAGCCTCCAACCACGACGCCTTCTGCATTCAATGCACAGTTAGACTGATTCGTGCCTGACGAGGCTGTACTCCTAAATATGCCCTGCGAGCAATCGAAGTCGGTTCCTATTTGGGCGTGAGGGAATCGAACCTCTCCCGTTGCACGAAATCCTCCGCGTAGGAATACCGGACCAGCAACGACGATTCCGTCGGCAACAAGCGCAGGACCTGGACCAGTGGCCTCAAATATGCTTCCGCTACAGTCAAATGGTCCATCAATTTTAGCTCCCGTAAGTCGCACCCCATTTTCGGATACAAAGCCATCCCGGAGAAGGACGGCTCCGTTGATAACCGCCCCGTCTCCAAGGACTGAGTGCACTCGACTACCCTGCAGACTGATCGTTCGTGCGCGCGCGCCGAATAAATTCAATCCCCTAAATAATCTGCACTGCGCTAGCACAAGAGGGAACCCGATAGTGATAAACGAGAGATCAATTTCGTCCGCTATCTTCGCGCCGATAAGTTTGATCCCCTTGGGGTGAACGAGACCTGAGGCGCGTCGGTCAAGACATAACCATGCAAGTAGATCTGCTCTAACTTGGCGCTCATTGCCCCACTCGTTAGCTCTGTTCGGGTCATTCGTAGGGTCACTCAGATCATCACTTACACCGCATACCGCAAGTTCGCCCTTCGATGCGGCACGCACGAGCTCAAATTCGGCTGCGGTCAAATTGTCGAAGCATTCTCGGGCGAGAGATTCAAGATCCGGTTCTACTTGCTTGTTGTGCTTATCATCCAAGTGGGCAGTACCTCAGTTTGGTCCTGTTTACTCGAGACTATATTACAGGTGAGGATTCTGTGAGTGGATCTTGGCCGGAAACTGGCCGAGTGCCCAATACACGATTCCGATCCAGTCCTTATAAGACCATCCTGCGGGGCCGACTCGGATTTTCGGCGTTGAATGCTTTTCTGCCATCCGGAAACTCCTACCGGAACAAAGAGCGGTACTCTTGACTCTTCGCCTTTTGTTCGCCTATTATCTTATCAGCATCGAGGGCTGAGGGCACGTCATCATGAGCTTATCCATTGCAGCAGCTAAAACGGAACAACCGACAACGCCGAACCCTTGGATTCTCCCCGAACGCGCCCTAACCGTCTTGTACGGCTGCCCTGAAATACAGCGGCTCTCACATTATTTCTTGCCGAGAATTCTGCTCCATCAGAAACGGGTTTTATATTTAGACGGTGCGAATCAGATCAGTCCACTACTCATCGCCCACTTCGCTAGGGGGCGTGGTCTCGAACCGTCCGTGTTCAATAACCTCATTCGCATCGCGCGCGCCTTTACCTGCTTTCAATTAACGGAGCTCATTCGCCGCGTTCCGAAAATGCTTGCGACGTTTTCCGCCGATGTACTGATCGTCACGGCCTTGCCCGATTTATATTTCGACGAAGATGTGCAGGATCGGCCAGCGCGCGCATCGTTCGAACATGCGCTCGAAGGCTTGCGCGAGCTTGCGCCGCTTGCGCTTTCCATCGCCGTTTTTTCCGATGCGACATCGTTCAAAACAAAACGGCACGATTTCTTTAAGAAGCTCCGCAATCAGGCGGATCACATCCTGAAAGTCGAATCCGGCCCCGAAAGCGCCCTTTCCTTTACCCGCGAGAGAAATACACCGCTTCTATCAGCTTGAACGGAAAGTGCGAGGTGCAGTATGGGCAGAACCGTCCCTACATTTGTTCAATTGATTCAACAGGCCGCGGAGCGTTGGAAAAAATTCCGCCGCGCTTTACGGCGCGAAGATCACGAGCACTTCGACCGTCTCTTTGTCCGCGTGCGGTACTACACCCACGCCGCCACCTACCAGTGTCACGATAACCCGATGGAGGCCATTCTTCTTTCCATCGCCCTCGACCAGGAGAAGCGGCTCAACGCCGTGGAGAAAGTTCTGCAGAACGCGGGGGTGCTTTGTGAAGTTGCGGCAAGGATGGATTCTCGACCTCTACCCGAGCAAGCACGGAATGACGCTGTGGCTGATCGACCGGAAGCAGTCGCACTACCGTTTGACCGATAGCTTCGCTCCGGCATTTTACGTTTCGGGAGATCACGAGAAGCTTGTCCAGTTGCAGGACGCCGCTCGAAACCAAACCAAGGAACTGCGTACGCGATTCACGGAACGCACGGATTTGTGGCTCAATGCGCCACGCACCGTCCTCGAAGTTTCCGTTCTTTGTCCCACCGATTTTATGGGCTGGGGACGCTGGGTCCACAAGCGCGACTCGCGCTTGCAGCTCTACAACAGCGACCTCATGGTGGCGTCGCTTTACTGCTGGGAGAAACGAATCTTCCCGCTGGCGTACGTCGAAGTCGAAACCGACGACGAGGGAAAAATCCAATCCATCGCGTGCCGCGATGATGAATGGGCACTCGACTATGAAATGCCGCCGCTCAAGATCATGCAGATTCGGCTCGCCGGACTATCGCGCATCGATCCTACGCACGGCCGCCGCGCGGCGCTTGAGGTCGAAGTGGATGGGACCTGCTGGGAATTCGACGAGGCGGGCGAACCTCCTGCTCTCGGATTTGCGCGGTTGGTTAAACGGGAAGACCCCGACGTGATCCTTTCCGAGTGGGGCGATTCCACAATCCTCCCGCTGCTTCGCCAGCAGGCGGAACGCTTGAAGTTTTCGCTGCCCTTGAACCGCGATGAGTCGGCATCTGTCCAACAGTCGAAGGGACGGAGTTACACCAGCTACGGAAGAATTTTGTTCAAGGCGAGTGCGACGACTCTTTTTGGCCGCATCCATGTGGACAAACAGAATTCGTTCATTTCAGAGAAGTGCGATTTCGCCGGACTTTGGGAACTGGCCCGCATCACAAAATTGCCGATTCAATATGCGGCCCGCACAACGACGGGTACCGGCATTTCCTATATGCAAATGGAACTGGCCCACCGCGACGGTGTCCTGATTCCCGAACAGAAAGCGGAACCCGAAGATCCCAAGCATCCCGATGAACTTCTCTGTGCCGACCGCGGCGGGCTCGTCTTCGTGCCCAAACTCGGCTTCACCGCAAATGTGGCGGAACTCGACTTCGTGAGCCAGTTTCCCAGCATCATGGCGCGGTTCAATATCTCGCCAGAGACTGTCAACTGCCCGTGCTGCCCCGATGCTCCCCGCATTCCTGAGCTGGGATACCGCATCTGCGAAAAAAGACGCGGTATCACGAGCCGGGTTGTCGAACGCTTGATTGCGAAGCGCAGCGCACTCAAGAAATTGCAGAAAACTTCTCCGCCCGACGCCGCGCTGCGGTTCAAACTGCAACGCGATTCGATGAAATGGCTTCTTGTCTGCTGCTTTGGCTACACGGGTTACAAGAATGCGCGTTTCGGAAAAATCGAAGCCCACGAAGCCATTAATGCCGTCGCGAGAGAAACTCTTCTCGTCGCAAAGGAGATTGCGGAAAACGACGGGTTTCAACTCATCCACGCTTTGGTGGACTCGCTCTACGTTTGGAAGGAAGGGGCGAAAAGGGAAGATTTCGAGCGGCTGGCTACCGAAATCGAAACAAGAACGCGCCTCCCTCTCGCGATTGAGTCCGTATATCGCTACGTCGTCTTTCTACCCTCGAAGCAATACGCGGACGTGCCTGTGCCGAACCGATTCTTCGCCGTTGGTGAAGACGGCGAATTAAAAGTTCGCGGGCTGGAATGCCGGCGTCATGACACGGCACCGCTGCTGAAACAGATGCAACACGAAGTATTGGCGATCCTTGCGGAAGCGCACGATTTTGAATCCTACATTCACAAGATTGAGGCCGCACGGATGGTTCTCGCGGATTACCAGGAGCGTCTTTCGAGCGGAGAGGTGGACATCCGGGAACTTATCGTCAGCAAACGCATTACGAAAGAGCCGCGCGATTACCAGAAAGCTGGTGTCACTGCGATTGCCGCGCAGCAACTCTTCGGCAGTGGCGTAAAGCTGCGACCCGGACAAACCGTGGAATACATCATCACTAACAGCGAGTGCTCCGTGCCGAATGAGCGCGTTCGAGCCTTTGCGCTATGGGAAGGATGGTTCGGATACGACCGAAAGAAATATGGGGCGATGCTGCGGGAAGCGTTTGAACCATTTATCCTGTGCCTGCCAAAGACGGCGGAAGAGAATCTCTTGACTGACTCGCTTACGGAAGACGAAGTGAAACGGTTCCCTCTTTTTGCTGCTTTGACAATACCCCGCTCCTGAATTCACGACGCCAGGTGCAACCTTAGGAGAAAATCCGGCCTTAAAAAGATTATGCTTTTCATGGTGCTATATGTATAGTAGCATGTTCATAGTGAAACCGCGCCCTAGGCAGATGGTCAGGGAACGAAGCTGGGTATCCCACCAGGGAAGGGAATGACACATGAACCGCAACCTACCGCGAGTGGCGTATCGACCGCGCGAAGCCGCTGAGGTGACTGGCCTTTCTCTTCGGTTCCTGTACTACGCGATTCAGCACAAAGACCTGCCCACAGTCCGCGTAGGCCGTTGCCGGCTGATAACTGAGAAGGCGTTGCGTGAGTGGCTGGAGCGAAAAACTGAAGCAACCGTTGAAACCACAAGCTGAAGAGTGCTTATCGCGCATCCGTCCAGTTGCCAAACCCCGAACCCTTACCCCTTGCCCTCCCGGATGTACACGCCCCTCTGCTCCAAAGGCACCTACTCTGGGATTTCGTTATGCCGGCTCCAGTTTCGGCGTTTCTCTGCAGTGACGGAAACAAGGTGTAGACCATCCTCCGTCGCGATGGAGACTATGTTCCTGAACCTCTGTGAGCTAGGAAACGTCCGAACGCTGAGAACATCTCTATCGATAAGATGGAACCACCGCTCCTGCGCAAATAAGAACACTCGGTCCTTTGTTTCGATTACCACGCCGCTACCAAGCGGAGCGGCGCTAAGTATACGGACGCTTGTTCCTTTGTAGGTTCGATGGAAGTAAACACGCGAATTTCCCTGCCGCTTGCTCAATCTGAGGGAAAAGAACTCTCCGCCAAAAGTATGGACAAAAATATATCGATCGGAGTTGAAAGAGAATTGCACGTCGTCCCTATCGAAATTGGGTTGTTTGAGACGGATCTCTTGCAATAGAGAAGAAAGTCCGAAGCGCCGATTCTCCGGGAAGTCCGCAACGCGCCAACGTTCTTCGCCATCAGCCCAACCCTCCTCTCGCGCCGGAAGGATTTCCCATTCCTGATGCGATGGGTAGTTCACCAAAGACCACTGAAGCCAGGCGTTTTTCAGAGATTGCTTCTCGTACTTGCGGAGGAAAATTCTGTCGTTGTGTGCCTCAGAGGTTCGGACGGCGCCGAAGAGCCCTTCCTCGCCACATGACAAAGTAACGGTGTCAAACCGGGCGGTGACCTTTAGTGTGCGGGCGTCATGCCGGCGCTCAAGAGTTTTCCCTAGTTGTCTGCCGATGAGTGAAAGTTGGAACGGGGCTGTGAACAGTCCTTGGTCAGTGCCGAGATACAGATGTTCTTTGTAAACGGCCAGATCGAGTACAACATTCGCGTCGACCACCAAATCAACCTCTCGTGTGAATTCCTTCGTTATCTGGAGAACTTCGGTGGCGAGCTGCGAGGTAGCGCCTTCGGGTGCTGGGCCTCCCGCGTCCCCTTGGCCTACGGCAACATCGCTGCTGCCGGAAATAGGTGCTTTCAGGAACTGAAGGACCTGATCCGATATAGAAGGAAGATGAATAAATTTAAGGCTTCGGTAAGCAGTGAGGCCAATCAACCACCCCCGGTAGAGGTAGGCATCTTGAAATCGTCCTGGAACCAAGAGACGTTGAATTCTCATACCCGTCTCCTCATTATGCGAAATCCCAGTGTCTCAGATACCGTTGTTGCGTTAATCCACGCAAGGACGATCGCGTCAGGTGGACAATCATTATCACGGCCATCTTGAGGTTCTACCGGATAACCATGCCACGGATCTCCCGAATTGGCGTTAAATGGGAACTTAGCAATGATCTCACCGCGGTCTCCGATTTCGACTGTGCCATTAGCGTGAATGGCCCAATGGTGGCCTCGTCCGTCCCTCCATGCTGAAGAGTCAGCTCGGCAGAACAAAGCGTGCTCCATGGGTGGTGTGTAATGAGGGCCCCATTTGTTCTTGTACCTGCGATTACCGTTTCCTCGATGAGCATTAAGCGAAATGTAGCTCTTTCCGGATGCATTCGCCGGAAAGAGAATTCCACTTGGAGTTGCGAGAGGAGCGCCCATGTTCATGTGCCGTCAGAAGCTTAACTTTGCGCTGAAGACAGAGTAAAGGAAATCAATTCAGCGTGACGGCGGGATAGGTCCCGGAGGATGCGGAGAACGGCGAGCCGTGTGAGGACGCGATACATGGTGCAGGTTTTGGCCCCTCCTTTTTGTTTTTCGGCGGCAGGCCTTGGCACGCATGTAGGCTGGGGACGCCATAAGTGTGGGAGCATTCCTTTACCCGAATAGTTGGCAAATAGTTGGCAAATTGGTTTTCGGAGGCAGGTCACCGGAAAGACGAACAGCAAGAATAGCCGCGTATTTACTGGTGATTTGAATGGTGGGCCTGGGTGGACTTGAACCACCAACCTCGCCCTTATCAGGGGCTTTTATGGTGCTATATGCATAGTACATTGTCGTAGTTGGACTGAAATCGATGCAATTGGACCGAAACATTTTTACGCACTTGGTCCGTTGATTCTCAATGCCAAGGCTAGCCAGATTCCGTACGAGCATCGAGTCAGCATTCACAATCAGACCCAGAGGCAGAGAGCGTCTGCCTGCCAAGCAGGGGTATTGTTTGTAAATCTTGTAAACAATTCTTCTGAGGGCAACAAG
>Ga0210410_10004703_pt1 | contig 11934 bp, 12 predicted proteins | sample IncBWC4MmetaG_FD_161058 | JGI IMG/M metagenome (GOLD analysis project Ga0210410, IMG submission 161058) | Forest soil microbial communities from Barre Woods Harvard Forest LTER site, Petersham, Massachusetts, United States - Inc-BW-C-4-M | ecosystem: Environmental > Terrestrial > Soil >... | reverse complement strand
ACAAAATGGCTGGCGCTTTGCAGGGTGAGCCTTACCGTATTACCCCCACTGAGTTGACAGGTCTTGATGCCCCCTGGGGATCGGAGTTCGTCCTCGAAGGGAAGATCAAATCGAGGGTGAGAGAGGCCGAAGGCCCGTTCGGCGAATTTACCGGTCACTATTCTGGCGCGCGTAACATGCCAGTGATTGAGATCGAGAGAGTCTCTCACAGGAAAAATCCGATATTCGAACATCTGTACATAGGCATGCCATGGACGGAGATCGACTATCTGCTCGGCATCAACACGGGAGCGCCGCTCTACGTGCAACTTAAGGAGAATTTCCCGGAAATTGTTTCCGTGAATGCCCTCTACACGCATGGGCTGGTGGTGATCGTTTCGACCAAACGGCGTTTTGGAGGATTCGGCAAGGCCGTCGGTCTGCGCGTGTTCACAACTCCGCACGGAATGGGCTACGCCAAGGTGGTGATTGTCGTCGATGAAACAGTCGATCCGTATAACTTACCGCAGGTAATGTGGGCACTTTCAACCAAATTCAATCCGCAGTTTGATCTGGTCGTCGTACCAGGCATGTCGGTGCTTTCGTTGGATCCTGGGTCGGACCCGGAGGGGATGACGTACAAGATGGTGATCGATGCAACCACTCCTAAGGCGCCTGAGACCCATGGTCATTATAGCCAGGAGCTTCGCGATCCGGCTGGAACACAACAGTGGATTGACACAATAAGAGGAATGGTTGCCAGCACTGCCAAACAGGGAGGTTCAAAATGACCGCTGAAAAATTACTGATGTGCCCCCGATGCGAAACGGCCAAGACGGAAATCCTCACACAGTCGCCGGATCCGGGTGTGTGGGTCATCTATCGATGCCCGACGTGCTTCTTCGCGTGGCGATCCACTGAACCAGATTTCATTACGGATCCTAAAAAGTACGATCCGAACTTTAAATTCAAGCCGGAAGATATGGCAACTTTCCAAGTCGTGCCATCGGTGCCGGGACTCATTAAGAGATAGCCCCGAGGTGCACACGAAGGGCTCTCTAGGGACGTGAGGTCAAAATGAGGGTTGTGGTAGGCATTACGGGCGCGACCGGGGCAATCTTCGGAATCCGCATACTTCAAGCTCTTCGAGAGTTCGACGTTCAAACTGAGGTGATCCTGAGCAAATGGGCGAGAGTCACCATACAGCACGAGACAGAGTTTACTGCGTCAGAGGTAGAGGCCTTAGCCACAGAGATTCACCTCAATAGCAATCTTGCTGCATCCATTTCGAGTGGATCGTTCAAAACAGATGGAATGATCATTGCTCCGTGCAGTATGAAGTCGCTTGCAGCCATTCGCATTGGATATGCTGCCGACCTAATCGGACGCGCAGCAGACGTAGTGCTGAAGGAACGGCAGAAGCTGGTTCTTCTTCCGCGCGAAAGCCCTCTCAACGATATTCACCTTGAAAACATGCTAGCGCTGAGTCGAATGGGCGCGGTGATAATTCCACCGGTGCCTTCTTTCTATAACCATCCCAAGACTTTGGCGGAGATGGTAGACCACATTGTTGCCCGGGTTCTCGATCAGTTCGGACTCGAAACGCCGAACGCTGCTCGATGGCATGGACTTCGTGAGCTAGATCCCACGGGCAAACGCCTGAAGACTGCATAGAAGAAGAGATGCATCGCGCAACGCTATTCCGCAGTCGTGCTACAAGGCGGAGCGATTAATGTCTGAGGAGCAGTCTATGGAAACTAGCCATGAGTCAAACTTCGTACTGGGCTTTTGTCACAAACAACTTCCCGGCGTCCGACATGGGAGACAATTTTTCGATTCCCTTTAAACAGCTTGCAGATCCGTCAAGCCCTAATCAGGCTGCCGTCCATTCTCCAACGCCATCCCGACGACCTTTCAGGGTGCTTTCAGAGTGTGCGCGTAAATCAACTCCTCGGAGTTTTGCGCCGAGAACACGAATGCTGACCGACTGGATATTTGGGCAGGCAAGCTAGTGAAAATCTAATGCGGTCCTTGTGGAGGTCAAGCACTTTCCGGGAGAATTTCTGAATGCATACCCTGAAAGTCATTTTCGGCGGCATCTTGCTTCTGGGAGTATGCCAGCTTGTTGGGCGCTGGATTGGCGGCGCAGCAGCGACGGTGGACGCCACTACGATCAAGTATTTTCTCGTGCTCTGGCTAGTCGCCACGCTCGCAAATATGTGGGTCGGGGTCAGTAAGGCCGGCTACTCCATCAAGGATGAGGCTCCAATTGCTCTGCTCGTCTTTGCAGTCCCTGCGATCGTTGCCATTGTCATTTGGTGGAGATTCTCTGCTTCCTAAGCTGAACAACTGTTACAGCCTTCAGCCGCTGCGAACAGTGTTTGGCGTGAGTCGTGTCGGATGCTCCCGATACAGCGTTCGAAGTTGGGGAAATGCCAAACGGCACGTGCTTTTGCCATAGCTTCGCCTGTCACGCCACTGTCACGGTAGTCGTGGAAAAACGTTGAAGAACCGCAAACAAAATGTGAATACGGTAGAGAAGTTGACTCTCGCGCTTCATCGCAACTGCTTGATTCTCCTCGGAAAACTCCCGCTCCGGCAAATCGTGATTAAGGTACTCAAGTGGCTGTTAACCGAAGGGTTGGAAAGACGCTCTTCCAGCCGCGTCAGGAGCCGCAATCTGTCTCTGCTTTCAATTTCCATTTAGTTTCCAATTGGAGCCGTCTTTCAAAACGTTAAGTGCCGCCAGATCAATCGCTTTCAGAGTTTGATATAGAGCTTCCCAAGCTTCCGACGTTGGTCCCGTGTCCGCTGACCGTAGATCTGAACGGGTCGTGGATTCGATCCCCACCGCCCCTACCAACCATCCCATTTGCTCAGAATGACTTAGCGATCTCGCGAGGCGGCAAAAGGCGGCAATAAGAAAAAAGGAGCCTCAAGGGTGGTGCCTTTGGCTCTCGTGAAGCATGTAGTTAGGTTCGATTTTCGAGGTTTGCTTTCTTGTGATCGGTTGCAGGGTGAGAATCACTTCAACGAATAGCCGACTTCTCGGCCGTATGATCATGGCTCCTTTTAGGGTTCCACTACCCAAGGGCCTGAACGAATTTGCGGATTAAAGTAAGAGTCCAAACAGAGTCGTCCGCATTTTCATCCTGCCTCTTGGGATAAAGGAAGTCAGGCACCGCAGGGGCGAGACATACATGCGTCTTGAGTCAAGTCAGTCTTGTAGCTAGATAAACTTGAAATCGCCAGCCGTTCAGAGTTCGATCCATTCCTCGAAGTGGGCAGCCAATGCGGTGCGCCGCGACTTGAGTCCGTCATAGTAATCAGACCAGCTTTTGACCCGGCCGTTTTCTACGCATAAGATCGACGCGCCATGCAGCGAGACTGGGACGTTTCGGGAAAGCCCGCCGTAGAAAGGTTCCGTTAAGACCGTATGTAGGGTCCATTGGGTAATCACATGATCGCCGCTCACAAGGACCTTGTCTGTCTGCAGCGAAGAATCCGGATAGAGTTCGCGGTTTTTTTTGAAGAAGTCGGCCAACCTCCTTATGTCCCTGAACTCCAGTCCGATCCCCCAGTCGTTGAATTGAAATGTTTCAGCAAAGTAAGCGGTCGCTTCGTTGAACTCCCCTTTCTGCAGATGCGTCAGGACTGCCAACGCCACGTCACGCTGTACTGCGCTTTCCAGTTGGGTGTCATTCATTGTGGGTCTCCTTTTCTTTTGGTGCTCGCATTCATAATTTCTCTCTGGACGCAAGAGTTTCTATGCGTTGGCGATATACCCGATCCCACTGCTCCATCCGTAGGTGACATCGTACGAATACGGTTGGCTTCGCCCATCTGCCTTACCAGATGACAGCGCTCCGATCGTCCTTAGAACCTAAAGTTGGCCGCGATGGCGAGTGCATTGTTGACCTTAATGTTGAGCCCGGGCGCCAGAGTTGCACCGAGATGACCGGTCCCGACGTCGATACTCCATCGGGAATCCGGCAGGCGAGAGAACCGCACAGATATCTCACGATACGGCACACGCAGATCCGCGCGGGTACCTTGAACGAATCGCTTGTGCGAAGCGGGATACGATGAAGGTGTACGAATTGTCGAAACGGCCGGAGGTTCTTTCAATGTTTGATCCTTTCTGCCTACTGAAAACACGCTTCAAAAGTGTTGGACTGCCCCTGCACTGGAGCGATCGCTCCTAGTCCAGAGCCTCAAGATGTACGGTCTCCATCAACCGGTGATTGTCTCTGTAATCCACGGGTATGCCGATGATCACAGGACCCTGCATATCGAGTGCTTTCTTTAGGGTTGACGAGATCTCCTCTGGACGTTCGATTTTCAAGCCTTTGGCACCAAAGGCCTCGGCAAACCCAACAACGTCGACCGGGCCAAGTTTCACACCGGACAAACGTCCGTACTTGGCCATCTCCTGAATGGCGACCATGTTGTAAAAGCCGTCAATCCAGACCAAATGAACAAGGTTGCACTTCAGACGGACCGCCGTCTCAAGTTCCATGGCCGAGAACAAAAAGCCCCCGTCACCAGAGATCGAGATTACTTTTTCATTGGGGCGCACCAGGCTGGCGGCAATCGCCCACGGGAGGCCTACCCCCAGTGTCTGTTGCCCGTTGGTCATCAGGATTTGCCGGGCACGAAAACTGTATAGATGCCGAGCCATCCAGATGTGGAACGAGCCCATATCGAGACACAGGGTCATGTCATCACTCAGCAAGGTCTGCAGCTCGTGCACCAGGCGCGCGGGATGGACGGGCGTCCCGTTCAAACCGACGGCCAATTTGGCAAATGCGGCGCGTTCCCTTGCAACCTCTTGGAGCAGTTCGGCGCTGCATGTGGAAGTAGTACCGGTGATCCGTTCGGTGAGCGCCCGCAAAGTTGCCGCGATATTTCCGGTCAGCTCTACCTCTGGCCGGTAATCGTTATCCACGTCCTCAGGAACCACATCGATGTGAATCAAATTGCGTTTCTTGCCCCGGTTCCAAAGAGCGGGCTCGAATTCAATTGGGTCGTACCCCACCGTAATCACCAGATCGGCTGCATCGAGGATTCTGTCTCCGGGCTGTGTTCGAAATAAGCCGACTCGCCCGCCGAATCGATCGAAGTGCTCCCGGGGAACAACTCCCGCGGCCTGGTAAGTGGAGACGATCGGCATATTTGTTTTAGCAATGAATCCGTGCACGGCTTCAGCCGTCTGTTTCTCGCTCGCAAGCAATCCTAGGAACAGAACGGGGTTTGTCGCCTTGTTGATTAGCCGAGCGGCTGCGCCGATTGCGGCAGTGTCCGCTGCGCCCAGGGTCACCGGGGCTGCCGGGGTCAAGACGTCGCCAGTCGCTTCTCCCACCATCACGTCCTTCGGAGCACTGATGAACGCGGCGCCTGGGCGTCCAGATTCCGCTGCTCGGAAGGCATTTGCCACTACTTCCGAAATAGCGCTCGGCGAGTCGATTTCGGCGCTGAATTTGGTGACCGGCCGGAAGAGATCTACGGTATCCATGCTTTGATGGAGCTGTTTCAGCCGATCGGCAACAGGAACTGAGCCCCCGATGCCGACGACGGGATCACCTTCAGAGGTGGCCGTTGCGAAACCGGTGACCAGATTCGAGGCGCCCGGCCCCGAAGTTACGAGTGCCACCCCTGCCTTGCCAGTCATCCGGCCGATACCAGCCGCGATGAACGCGGCGTTCTGCTCATGACGGCAGACAACGGTTTTGATCTTGGAATCCAAAAGCGTGTCGAATACCTTGTCGACCTTCGCTCCTGGTATGCCGAAGACATATTCGACTCCTTGCGCCTCCAGACTCCTCACTAACAACTCGGCGCCCGATTGCACAGCTGGCTTCTTGGCGGGTGTACTCACTTCTTTTCTCCTTCTGCTTTCGCAAGATCCGCTGTCGGATCTCGCCGTAGGTTGGCTTTCAGGAAGTCATTGGTTTGGGGCAACACGACGTGGTAGTCGCCCTCGGACTGAATCTGCAGGCTCAGATTCTTCCCGCGGCACTGCAGGAGATGCCCCCCGCGCGTGCGATCTGCCGAGATGAAGTGCAGATGGTAACCGGGTACATTCAAAGCTTTCGCATACTCAGGGGTCCAGAAGCCCACGAGAGTCCCCAAAATGTTCTTGAATTCGAACTCGGGTTGAACGGCGGCCGCTTGGACGAGCGGCACTCCTTCCTTCGTTCGACGCATCGCTCTTGCGTGGATGTAGTCGAATGTTCCGTCGACTCTCAGCGCGAAAAAGAAGTTGTCAGAAGGGCGCAAAGTGTCGAAGCGCGCAGTCAGCTGAGACAGGTCCGGGCAATTATCGAGCGTGACCGATCGGTCGGGAGAGAAATCTGTGACTGCCGCAAACGGAACCAGAACGTCGTCTTGTACTTCTCTCACACTGCCGTCCGAGCGGACCTGAAAGAAGTGCCCGTCCGCCACGACCATTTCACCGTCCAGGCCCTCAAAGGTGCCTAAGCCAAGGTCGCCGTGCTGCCGGAGGGTGGAGACGCGCACCGCGCCCGTGTAGACCCCTTGAACCAAAGCTGCGGCCGTAGAGACCTGATATAGAATGTGCTGCACTTGTTGCGCCACTGCCCGCTCCTTTTCTTCAGTGCTTTCAAAACTCAATGTCTTCAGGAGTCTGAAAGACAACAGACTCATCATGATCAATATTCGTCGAGAACCAGGACTCCAGTGGAAGAAACGCCATGCTAGTAGCGAGCAGTCCGACCGGTTTCGCGAAGGAAACCCCTGGCAACCCTTCTTCCGTCTTTAGAACCTAAAGTTGGCCGCGATGGCGAGTGCATTGTTGACCTTAATGTTGAGCCCGGGCGCCAGAGTTGCACCGAGATGACCGGTCCCGACGTCGATACTCCAGCGGGAATCGGGCTGGCGAGAGAACCTCACAGCGTAGATGATGTCGGTGGGTAATCTCGCGGTAGGAACATACTTGATTCTTTCAGGTTCCTGATCGATTTCGACAGCGGGAGTGATAACTAGAATGTTCTTAATTGGGATTGGGAAAGCGATCGTACCGAAGGCACGTGCCTGCCAATTCAGGGTGTTCCCGCCATAGCCGTACTTTTGGGCATTGGTTCCACGAACGCCGGCGCTCCCTATGAAACCGAACTTTTCCCCGATCTTGAAGAGTTTTGTGCCAACGAGGTAGACATCACCGTTCGTTGCATTCTTGTGCTTGACGGCCTGTACGACGAAGGGATCATTCGTTCGGAGCACTCCGCCCACGGAAATGGTGGGCAGATATTTGTGGCCGTGATAGTTCGCGGGCAGGACCTTGGCCTTGAAGTTAAAGATATTCATCCCGCTGAAGTTGAAAAGGGGACTGATCGTGGGATCTCCGCCGTCCGTGTGGTTACTGCGGGTATATCCGAATTCCAGCCAGTTCCCAAATCCCTCTTCGACTCCAATGTTGATGTAGTTTCCGGCGACGGGGCCGGCGTCGACGGCGTGGAAGCTGACCGTTGGCCCGCCGAACTTGTGTTGGGGCGACGGAACGACATCGGCCAAGGGTTGCAGGAAGATTCCGGACTCGCCGTCCATGGTCAACGACTGCGCATTCGCTCGCGGTACGAGAACTAATGCCGCGAGGATTGGCAGGAAGAATGAAACGCACTTTGCAATGCTTCGCTCGATTGTCATTTTCTTATCCTTGTTCGAATTCACTGGGCCGGCCCGCCGACTCCGGCCCGGCCCAGCGGGAGTAACTTCGCTAGTCGGCTACAGGCGCGACCAATGGGCGGTCTTGGTGAGCAATGGGAATCGCGATCAGGGTCGGACCATCCGCCTTTAGCGCCTTCGCGAATGCTTCCTTGATCTCCGCCTTGGTTCTGGCCAGGACGCTCGGGCAGCCAAAGCCCTTCGCTGTCGAAACGACGTCCAAGCCGGGAAGGTCCAGGGCGGGGACATTTGGCGTTTTCTCCAGAACAGCAAATTCTTTGAGGATGGCGTACTCCCCGTTGCAGGGCACAACGTAGATGACCTTCAATTTGTGCTGGACTGCGGAATACAGACTTTGAACGGAGTATTGAAGGGAGCCATCTCCGATCACCGCTACAACCGCCCGCCCGCTGCCGGTCTTTTTTTGTGCCAACGCGATGCCAACCGCCGCAGGTGCGTTCCACCCCAGGCCACCACTCGCATACGTGAAATAAGACTCCGGCTGCGTGATCGGCCAATGCCGTAAGAGGTCGTCGATGTTGGATGGACTCTCTTGGACAAGAATCGCGCTGTCCGGGCGAAGTTCGCTCAGTGCTGCAAACGCTTCATTGGCCGTCAGCGGATTGTTCGGAGGAGAGGGTAGCTTGTTGTCGACACGCAAAGGAGCGGGTAGGGACCGTGTCTGGTTCTTCGGAACTAGCTGAATCAGTGCTTCAAGAGCCAGTTTGGCATCAGCTAGCAAACTGTCGCCAACAACTGCCGCGCCTGCATCTGCGGGATCGGACGTGATTTGAAGCAGCTCAGCTCCCGTCGGGAGGTAATCGCCTGGAACGAATGGATAATAACGGAAGATTTGAGCGCCGATGACGATGATGAGATCGTGCCCGCGAAGGCGCTTGCTGAGCGGGCCGATGGCAATCGGCAGCATCCCCTGGAATTGCGGATGAGTCTCGGGAAACGAAGCCCGCTCTGCCACTGGTGCGAAGAAAACGGGAGCACGCAGCTGCTCGGCGAACTTGATGCCCGCGTCCCAATCACCGCTGCGATCGATCTCCTGGCCGTACACCAATACTGGGTTCTTGCTCTTGCGAATCTTTTCGGCAAACAGCGAAATACGATCCGGGTCTGGTGCATAACGAGAACTGACGGTTCGCACAACAGCATCTCCAAGCGCTGGCTGATCCCAGTCATCAAGCGGAATGGACAGATACACGGGACCCGCCGGCGGCTGCGATGCGATCGCATAAGCCCGCATAATCGCGGCCGGAACGTCTTGCGCCCTAACCGGCTGGTAGGCCCATTTCACCCACGGGCGAGGAAGCGTTGTTTCATCACGATTCGTGAGTAGCGGCTCGCCAAGAATCATCTCCCGTGTTTGCTGACCAGCTGTAATGATCAGGGGTGTTTTGTTCTGAAAGGCAGTCATAATGTTGCACATCGCGTTGCCAGTTCCGGCAGAGGTATGCAAATTCACAAAAGCGGGCTTGTTGGTCGCCTGCGAAAATCCATCGGCCATGGCAACGACCGAGGCCTCCTGTAGACCGAGAACGTATTGAAAATCCTTCGGGAAATTCTTGAGAAAGGGCTGCTCCGTGGAACCCGGATTTCCGAAAATGGTCGTCAATCCAAGCTTGCGCAAAAGGTTGTACGTAGCCTCCCAAACGGTCATTTGAGCTTCGTGCTGCTCATCTCTTCTCGTCTCCAAAACTTCGGTTTGCGTTTCTTTGCTCATTCCTGCATCTCCTTATGAAATATCCGGCGTTCCGCATTGGATCGTCACTATGTGTCCAATCACGAATGAATGGTGACAAGTTCTCGGAAGCCTGAAAATGTGAGCAACGGTTAGCTCACGGTGATTTGGTGCGATCAACGCATGGCTGGATCTGTTTCTTTGGTCTGATGGGAGTTGACTCTCGTCATAGGGGTCGCGCTCTGTTGCAAGCGGCGCCTCCCGCGAAATAGTCGTGCCTTGTATGTTGTTAAGGAAATACCGAGAGCGACACTCGCCTCCGTGCCCGAGAGTTCGTCGAAGTACGTCATGGAGACTGCTTCACGCAGCCGTGGATTAAGTTCCTGCAGGCAAGTCTCGAGAATTTCAAAAGATTCTGCTCGCGAATACGCCAGCTCGGGGTTGGGCTGGATATCCGCGACTGTCTCAGTGAACACCGAAATGGCCGCGTCCGTTTCGTGGGGCGTCGAAGCAGCGGCGTTCTTCCGTTTACGCCGCACCATCAGGGCGGCATTCATGACGATACGAGTGAACCAAGTTGTGAGAGCAGAGCGACCTTCAAATTCACGCAAGTGACCGCACGCAGAAAGAAACGCGTCTTGTACAGAATCTTCGGAGTCTTCCTTGTTCCGGAGAATCCGATATGCAATTCGGACGAACCTTTTACGCGATGTCAGAAAGAGCTCTTGAAGGATGTACTGTTGTAGCGCGTCCATCCGAGTGGGCGCGACTCCGCCCTTCAGACTTGAAGATCGCTTCGATGTCCGTCGTCTCGTTACTCGGGACAGATTGGAAGACGCGCGAGTCCGGACTTTCTCTTTCGTCCAGGCAGGATCTGATATGATGCTCGCGGGCAGTCCTGGACAGGTGATGGCCGTAGGGCTGTTCATTTCGAAGTCTCTCGTAAACCCAAGTCTTCCTTCACCGCTTCTTGGGAAAAAGAAATTGCATCTGAAATCTTGCGGACCAACTGCTGGTGCCACCCGGGCGCTCTACGTTGCGAAAGAATTGGCTATAGACATTTACGGGCTGCTTCCCGAGATGCACGATCTTTCCTACGCCTCCACCAACAGGCACCACCCAGCGTTCGCCGGATCTAGCTTCCCAATTTGCAGTAATAATCGGTGACGAGGTGAGATACCACTTGTGGGGCAAGTTGTAATTCACGAATGGCTGGAGCAGCATTTGGTTCACGTCTGGTCGCGCCGACGGTCCAGCCACCGAGAATAAGTTTTGCGCTAACGATCCGAACAGCCAGTGTCCTTGGCTTCTAAGAACGACAACGGTGGGCCCAAGACTAAGTTTCTTTGTGCCGAGGATGTTCTCCGTTGCGGTAGGAAAAGAGATCACCGGCCCGGCGCCCCAAATCACGGGACCAGCTTTTGTCGGAGATAGAAATAGCGACTCCTGTATGTCGCCCAAACCGCCTGTCCCGCTCACGCCCGGAGCCAGATCGGGGACTTGGATTACGGGAATGATCGTCCGTGTAATCAGATTCCAGTTGTTCGACAAGCGAAATGGAACGACGGGCTTCATCTGGAAGACGTAGCTATCCTCTTTGTTGGCACCGGTATGAGGATTGAAGTCGTTTTCGAGAGGGACGGAAATTAGGCTGGCGATCGGATTTTGCGCCTGTTTGGCTATGTCTGAAGATTCCTGCGCGCACGCAAGCTGAAGATTCGCGCTCAGCATCGCCAGGGCGAGTACGACGCAGTGAATTGTGGAAAGTGCCAGGGAACGCCAGAGCCTTGCCGATTCACTTGCAAGACCGCCCTGGTTCGAGCGTTTCGGCAGTCCCGTCAGAGAGATTGGATCATAAGATTGATACATTGTGCTTCCTCCGTTTTTTAGTTGCTGAATCATTTCTGCGCCGGACCGTCGGCCGTTCGTTGCTCAAAACTCTTGGCCGCACGCAGCACGGCATCTTGCAAATCGCTGTCTGAAAAGGGTTCGACAATTACGTCGTAGCCTCCCAGCTCAAGAACACCTGACCACAATTGGAAAGTCGCCTCTCGCGCGTAGACCAAGATCGCCGGACGAGCGTTCAAGAGTGCCAACACGCCCCATAGTTCCCACCAATCCGTATCTGTGAGACTCGCCGGAAGAAGGGCGACCTGAAAGACATCGTTTTCACGAATGGCTGCGGACGCCTCGGCGGAATGCCTTACAAATAAGAGGTTGGCGTTCAGAGGGGCAAGTTGACGCGCTATTTCCGCGCGTCTGTAAGTTGGAACAACGGCGAGTATCCGAAATTCTGTCGCTGCTCCAGTCACAATTGCATCCCCAATCGCAGTACGAAAATTCGCACGTTTCTGCAGATTGGGGAATGTGAGCAACCGCTAGCTCACCGTAATTACTTTCAGTAGATGATCGAAGAAATATCGGTCAATAACGCTCGACGTTAGTCTGGAATGGCGGGATACGCGAACTTCTCTGAAACAGAGTGTCAATTCGGCAGGTTGAGTTTCTTCAAGAAGGCGGCGTATCGAGGGTCCTTGTGCAAGCTCTTCAGTAGGGGTTTCACTTTCGTTCGGATCAGATCG